>PDYJ01000077.1_pt1 | contig 22510 bp, 19 predicted proteins | sample 1430841 | NCBI WGS metagenome assembly PDYJ01 (sample SAMN07237672, study PRJNA390542) | Gut metagenome, whole genome shotgun sequencing project. | isolation source: fecal pellets | host: Mus musculus | place: USA: New York, NY | collected 2016-10 | reverse complement strand
CTCCATCTCAAGCGACTGGGCTATGGAGTCGATGGTGTCGTGGGGTATATCCTTTCCGACGAGGCGACGGGTATAATCGTAGGAGAGCTCCACGACGGCGGGCTTGATAGGCTCGGGATAGATGTCGATGGGCTCGCCGCATATCTCGCCGCCTGCAATCTCCTTGATCAGCATTGCAGCTATCTTGGCCACGTCGAGAGTCACCGACGGATCGGTGCCGCGCTCATAGCGGAAAGAGGCGTCGGTCGAGAGACCGTGGCGTCGTGCGGTCTTGCGTATTGAGGTAGGGTTGAAATAGGCGCTTTCGATGAAGAGGTCGGTGGTGGAGTCGGTGACACCCGAATCGAGTCCGCCAAACACACCGGCGATACACATAGGCTCAGTGGCCGAGCATATCATGAGGTCGCGGGCGTCGAGCTTGCGCTCCACACCGTCGAGGGTGGTGAAGGGGGTGCCTTCGGCGCAAGTGCGCACCACAATCTTCTCGTCCGCCACCTTGGCGAGGTCAAAGGCGTGGAGTGGCTGTCCGAGACCGAGCAGGATATAGTTGGTTATGTCGACGATGTTGTTGATGGGGCGCTGGCCGGCAGCTGTGAGTATGTCGCGGAGCCATTTGGGGCTCTCGGCCACCTTGATGCCGCGGATAGTCACACCCGAGTAGCGGGGACATAGACGTGAATCGGTCACCTCCACGGTTGCAGCGCCGTCGGGGCGGTCGGCCTTGAAGCCCTCGGCGCTCGGACGGGCGAGAGCCGCACCGTCGGCGTGGCAGGCCAGATAGGCGGCCAGATCGCGGGCCACACCGTAGTGGCTGGCGGCATCGACGCGGTTGGGGGTCAGGTCGACCTCGATCACCCAGTCGCTCTCCAGGCCGAAATATGATGCGGCGGGAGTGCCGGGCGCGGGAGTGTCGGGAAGAACTATGATTCCATCGTGGCTGGTGCCGGTGCCGATCTCATCTTCGGCGCATATCATGCCGCGGCTTTCAACGCCGCGTATCTTCGATTTCTTGATCTGAAATTCGCGGTCGCCGTCGTAGAGAGTGGTACCTACAGTGGCCACCACTACATACTGGCCGGCGGCGACATTTGGCGCGCCACACACTATGGTCTCCGGCTCTGAGCCGCCGAGATCCACTGTGGTGATGTGAAGGTGGTCGCTGTCGGGGTGGGGAATGCAAGTGAGCACATGGCCCGTCACTATGCGCGCAGGCCGCCGCGGATCGACTCAACTTCCTCTACCGTACCCACTTCAAGCCCGATCGAAGTCAGGGCTTCGGCGAGCGACTGTGGGGTCATGGTGTCGGGAAGCGATATATAGCGTTTGAGCCAGGAATATGATATATTCATGATTGGTGTAGTTCAGACATAATATGCCGCAAAATTACTAAAAATTCAGCTAATGCGCCAAATAATCCGCCAAAACCCTCCCCCGGAACTCCCTTTCGGTAAATTCTCTGATTCATTCGGGCGGCCCGCCTTCTGACTCACAGATTTTTTTACTATTTTTGCCGTTGGAGCGGGGCACCTCACCCCGCGACATTTTTTGGACAATAAGAAACGTTATGCCTATCCCGAACATGATGGCATAGTTGGCCCACGTATTCTTTGACTATCAACCGCCTATGGGCCTATGGCATATAATTCACCCCCTTATGAGGAGCAAGGTAAAGCTCAGCACTTGGTGCAAAATCATGACAGCGATAGTGTCTGCCGTTGTATTGGCAGCATTTTGCTATGCAGAAATTCCATTCGTAAAATATCTGGTGGTCGGCGTATTTATAGTCCTTTGTCTGACAGCTTTGCTTTATATGCCATTATCCATTTCTGTTGAAAACGGCACATTAAACATCAACAGACCTCTTAGAGTCAAATCGATTCCGTTGAGCAGCATTGAGTCTGTAAAATTATTTGCTCCGACAAAGGCCGACAAACGCATTTGCGGAAGTGGCGGCTGGTTTGGCTATTACGGATGGTTTCACGAGCCATCGATCGGAAGATATTTTGCCTACTATGGCAACGCATCCGATTGCTTTCTTGTCAGATTGACCGACGGGAAAAAATATCTCCTCGGATGTGAGAATCCCAAAGAGATTGCAGATGCACTGATTCAGCACACCAACTGATTGCCGAAGATACGCAACTTTGCCACCTGCTTAATAAGCACTAACCCCATTATACGCGCCACCCCGACAGAATATTATGCCGGGGTGGTGTATTCTTATACTGTTGTATCTTATAATACCGCTGCAATCTTGCGGATATTTGCAAGGCGGCTCATGAAAGTTGAGTCAGACTTTGCGACCTGCATATTGTAATCTGCCTGAAGTTGCAAAAACATATTTGCGGATATTCCCAATGCCGCTTCGAGCAAAAGAGCCAGGTCTGTATTGACGCCACGTTTACCGTTGACTACCTCATTCAGCAACAATGGCGACACTCCAATCTGTTCGGCAAGTTTGGCTTGCGTCAAATTACGTTCTTCCAGCTCATCGCGTATAAGTTCTCCGGGGTGAGTCGGCTCAAAGGGTGTCAGATTATTTGCAATCATTGAAGGGTCGATGTTCGGAAGTGTTATCATTTTAACCTAAATCCAATACGCCGAAAGTTTCAGAATAAGGTTTGGTAATGTCAAGATGCTCAAGCTCTGCTCCACAAACTTCACGGATTATTGCAATATTACGTTCTGATTTAATATCGGAAGTTACAAAGTATCTGATATCCTTTTCCACTGCTCCTTGAGCAAATATCTTGGAGTCATTGGGAATGATAAGCCTATTAGGAATTTCTATCTGGCCCTTTGATTTAGCTTGAAATAGAGCGTCTGCGAAATGACCGGCCGATTTGGCATGGAATATATTGAATGGAAGAATCCTTATATTTTGAAAAGGCAAATCATCAAAATCCCCCTTTACACAATATTCCGCAACAGACACTGTGGAAAAATACATCGGAATATCATGCTCCAAAAAGTATTTGAAGTATCCCAACGCATTGGAATGCAACTTTTCGGACTCGCTTAACAAGCGAATCATAAAACTTGTGTCAAGAATGACACTGTATCCAATATCTTCCTTTTTCTTAGCCATTAGTTCCTCTTATTTCTGAAAGCCATTGATCCGCGTCACCGACACCTGCCCATTTTGGAGTGGCGCGTTTAATCAAACGTGCCAAATATTGCTCTTTGTATGTCGGATCAAACGGTGTAAGTTCCAGCAAATGCAAACTGGCCATGTCGATTGCTCCTGATTTTATATTTTGGCGGCCGATCGCTCTTACCATAAAATATTTGTATAAAACATTATCCTCCCTGTCCTGTAAAAACTCTTTCTCAGTAGAAATCGTAATCAAACCGTTGTCCTTGGTTTGAATGTGGATATTTGTTTTATCTTTTCCTCCTGCATTGACGAGCATCCCATAAAAATAGAATTCTGCATCAGCCCAAAGGTTTTCATTTATATGATATGAAGTCTTATTTGATATAATTAAAGAAGGGCTACCGTCTCCGGGGCGTCCGAACTCATAGGTAAAACCGTTCCTTATTGCAGATTTCTGGACTTCCTGAATTGCTCTTGCCGTATTTATTTCAAGACCATCAAGCGAACCGGTCTGTTGCACCAAGGATACAATGGCAAGAAAAGTAGTGGCACTCTGAAGGGTGGTCTTAAATACATTTCTGACCGAGCCAGTTTCCAACGAGTAAGAAATAGGGGCACGGCTAATCTTTTGATTTGGATAGAGCAATGTCTCAACCACATCAAACAAACTCTTTATCTCCCGAATATCAAAATTATCGGGAGAAAGAGGTTCATTGCCCAAACGGCCAACGACTCTAATTTCTATTTTTCCTGAATCGTCCATTTTTTTCCAAATGCGATAGTCGCTTTGCAAAGATAACAAATTTTCGGCATATATTGGTCGTCTTTTTATATTTTGAATTAAGCTAATACTTAACTATCTTATATACAGATAGCTACATGATGTCAAATTATGAAGCATCACGACAGTTTGGACTGCCGGGACGATGTTGTTATACTGTGGTTGTTTCTTTCTTCTTTTTCTTGTCGAGGTCTCTTTCTATGCGTTCAAGGAAGGTGTCGCAGAGATTGTCAATAAAGTCCGTGTAGCTTTTTTTGCAACGGTATTTCATGCCGGCATAGCAGGTATTGGCGTATGCCTCGCTGATTTCCATACCGAACAGGGTGGCAAGCCCCGATATGCCCCCGTAGATTGTTACACTCGTCGAGCTGTATGCCGCGGCATGAATTGCTCTGCCGAGCTGAGCTATGTCGGCTTTTGTGATTTTACCGCTCACAGCCAAAGCCAGTAATGCGGTGTTGTCTTTCTTTGTCGGCAATGGTGGGTGGGTTATCATCAGGCGCACATGCTCAATCATGCGGCTGAGATAAGTCGGTTGCCGCTGCGTCCGTGAAACCTCCCCGAATAAGAGCATAATCTTTCACACGTATACCTGCTTGATTTACGCCACTCGTTCCGAATAGCTATCGGGCTTTGACTTCTCTTGCAGTCTTACCCATGAGCAAACGCCTTGCTATCAAGTTTATCTCCCTTCGGTCGATGAGCTAAAGGTTCTGTACGTCAGGCCAGTGCTTTGCCGCCGACTTCCTTCACACCCAATGTCGCCATTGACAGCTTGTCTTTAGCTGTACGCTTGCCGCTATCAGGCCGCGTTAGGGACTTACACACATTAGATTATGCCCATGTCGGGCGAAGAAGCGACAGGCTCGGAACAATCGCTTGTCGATTGATTCCGAGCCTGTTGCGTAGAGTGTCGGAGTGACAGGATTCGAACCTGCGACCTCCTGCTCCCAAAGCAGGCGCGCTACCGGGCTGCGCAACACTCCGTGACTTTTGCGGTTGCAAAGGTAGTGATAATTCAGATAATAAACAATAGCATTGCGATGGAAGGGTAGCTTTTTTTGTGGAATGCGGTGGTGGCGCAGTTGCCACCACTGCAGGAATGTCCATCTGCTAATATGCCGTTTCCATCCTATATGTGGTCGATCTAACCTATATTTGCGCATATTTTAAAAATGACATATCTCTGATAACCATGAACAGCAAACTGATAGCAATGACGGCAATGATGGCTGCAGGCGCATCAGCGGCAGCCTCAGATGCTCCCGATGGCATGAGGCCCAATCCCAATGTGATAGTGATACTTGCCGACGATCTTGGCTATGGCGACATAGGGTGTTACGGCTCCCGGTTCATATCCACTCCCAATATCGACGCATTGGCACGCGAGGGGGTAAGATTTACCAATGCTTATGCTCCGGCTTCGACTTCGTCGCCGTCGCGCTATTCACTTCTGACGGGTAAGTATGCCTGGAGGCGCAATGTGGGCATTCTTCCGGCCGACGCACCTCTCACTATCGGCAGCGATGAGCTTACACTGCCGGCACTCTTCCGCCGCAACGGTTATGCCACTGCGCTGGTGGGGAAGTGGCATCTCGGTCTGGGCTCTCCCGACAGGCCTGTCGATTTCAACTCTTCCATTGCCGGAGGGCCGCTTGATGTGGGGTTTGACTATGCTTACTTCTTCCCTGCCACCAACGACCGTGTGCCTTGCGTTTATATCGAAAACGATCGTGTGGAGGGGCTCGACCCGAGCGATCCGATTGAGGTGTCGTATAGGCATAAGGTAGGATCGGACCCAACGGGTAAGGAAAATCCTGAGCTTCTAACCCTCAAACCGATCTGGGGCCACGACGCCACCATAGTCAACGGCATAAGCCGCATAGGATGGATGTCGGGAGGTCATAACGCCCGCTGGGACGATTCGCAGATGGCAGGCAATCTGCTCTCACATCTCCTGGACTATGTTGAGGCGCATAAGGACAGGCCCTTTTTCGTGTATTATGCTCCTAATAATGCCCATGAGCCGAGGGTGCCGTCGGCACCTTTCCGTGGCAAGTCGGCGGCCGGGATCTATGGCGATGTCATAGAGGAGTTTGACTATTGTGTGGGTGAGCTGGTGGCAGCATTGAAGGAGCGGGATCTCTACGACAATACCATAATAGTGGTGACCTCCGACAATGCTCCTATGATAAAGGAAGGATACGACGATGGCGCATTCGAGAATATAGGATTTCATGATCCTTACGGGGATATGCGAGGCGAGAAATATTCGCTTTACGAGGGTGGCACCCGGGTGCCGTTTGTCTATTCATGGCCGGCAGGTCTTGACAGGCCCTTTGAGCAGACACAGCGTTTCGGGTTTCTTGATCTGAAGTCGACTCTCGCCGGTCTGCTCGGATTCAGTCTTACAGAGGCTGAGGCGGCCGATGGTGTAGATGGCTCGGCGCTTTTCACCTCGGTTTCGGCCCCGGTCTACCGCGAGTATATACTCACACAAAACAATGGCGGCGACATAGCCCTGCGTCTTGGCGACTGGAAATATATAGCTCCCCGGCGAGGCGCGGGCTCTGAGCTCTACAATCTGGCTGCCGACCCTCATGAGCTTCATGATCTCTCGCTGGCATGCCCTCAGGAGAGCCGGAAATTCCGGAAGATCATCGAGCGTGACTCTCTCGGTAGGGGTAAGTGACCCGCCGGGGTCGGTATTGGTTAACAAAAGTTAAATGAATTATCGTCATTATCGATTTGTTTAACTTTGCATAACAAACCATTCTGATCCATTTTTTGCGTCACGCTTGCCTCTCTCCGGTTCAGTAGGCCCTCTCTCCGCCACTCTCCCGCAGGCATTCCAGCTGAATGCCACATCATAGCAACATAATCAATCTATCACCTTAATATTTAATCATGAAGATTCGTAAAACTCTTGTTGCCGCGTGGCTCGCTACGGGAGCGATTGCCGCAGTCCCGGTCACGCTTCAGGCAGGTGAGACGGCTCAGTCGACATCTTCCATCGCCAAAATAACGGCTACCGGCACGGTAGTAGATGAGGAGGGCGAGCCTATGATCGGCGCCTCAGTAACCGAAAAGGGCAATCCATCCAATGTAGTCACCACCGACCTCAACGGCCATTACGCCATCCGGGTAGCACCCGGCTCCACACTTGAGATCACCTATGTGGGCTACAGTCTTACCGCCGTCAAGGCAGGCGAGGATGTGCACACCGTGATGAAATCGGCCTCGCAGGATCTCAGCGAGGTTGTCGTAGTGGGTTATGGCGTGCAGAAGAAAGTCAATGTAGTAGGTTCCATCTCTACCGTCGACAGCAAGCAGCTCGAGGGCCGCACCGGCGGCAGCGTGTCAAATATGATCAACGGCTATCTGTCGGGTGTCACCATCACACAGTCGTCGGGCAGCCCGGGCTCTGATCAGGGCACTATCCGCGTGCGCGGCGTAGGCTCTTTTGGAGCAGATCCGTCGCCTCTGATCCTTGTCGACGGACTTCCCGGCAACATGAACGATCTTACCCCCGCCGAAATCGAGAGCATCTCGGTGCTCAAGGATGCGGCATCGGCAGCCATCTACGGCTCGCGAGCCGCCAACGGTGTGATACTTGTCACCACCAAAAATGGTCGCGAGGGCAAGACCCGCGTCACCTACAACGGCACCGTGGGCTGGAGCTCGGCCGACGACCTGCCAAAGCTCGCCCATTCATATGAATATGCCGAGTTTTACAATATGGCTGTAGGCACCGAGAGCTACACCCCCGAGATGATTCAGAAATACCGCGACGGAAGCGACCCCGACAATTATGCTGATGAGATGTATCTTGAGGAGCTTTTGGGTAGCCACCCCGTGCAGACCAAGCATGAACTGAGCATCAGCGGCGGATCATCGCGCGTGAGCTATCAGCTCACCGCCGCCTATATGCGCACCAACGGCTTCTTCAAAAAGAGCTATTACGACCGCTTCAACGGTCGCCTCAATCTCCGCGCCAATCTGGCCAAAAACCTCACCATGGGTGTGCTTGTCAACGGCACCTTCGGCAACCGGCACGAACCGTCGACCCCGGGCTCGATGGATACCGGCGGCAACGGCGGCATAGTGGTCAGCGCACTGCGCTTCCCGGGTCTGGTGCCCACATATATGCAGGACGGCACAGTGGGCCTCGGTCCCAAACTTATGGGCACTCCTCTGGCATGGCTCGACTGCAATTCGTTCTACAACGATGCCATCGACCGCTACAAGGCCCAGATCAACTTTGAATACGAGATCATCCCCGGTCTCAAAGCCAAGGTGATCGGCGGCTACAACTACACCACCGGACGCCAGCGCAACTACCGCGCCGACATGACCCTGACCGATGGCCGCGGCACCGGCCCGTCGTCGCTCAGCGAGGCATGGTCGCGCACCGCCTACAAGACCTTCCAGGGCCTCCTTGACTACAATGTGGATCTCGGACGCCACCATATCGGCGCCCTTCTGGGCTACACATGGGAGGATGAGAACCAGCGCACGATAGGTGGCTACCGCAACAATTATCCCTCCGACGATGTGCCTTATCTCTCGGCAGGCGGTGTCGACGGCCAGACCAACAGCGGCGGCGGCTACGACTGGGCCGTGCAGTCGGTGATCGGACGTCTTAACTACAACTACGACGAGCGCTATCTCCTCGAAGGCACCTTCCGCTACGACGGATCGAGCCGCTTCCCCACCGACAGCAAATATGGTTTCTTCCCCTCAGTGGGTGCCGGCTGGCGTATAGCCAATGAGAATTTCTGGAAAGAAAACGAAAGCCTCAGCTTTGTCAACAATCTCAAGCTCAAGGCTTCCTACGGTATTCTCGGTAATAATAACATAGGCAACTACCCCTACCAGAGCGTCTACGCTCTCGGCTCCAACTATGTGTTTGGAGGAGTGTTTACCCAGGGCGCTGCCATCACCACCTATGTCGACCCCAACCTCAAGTGGGAGAAAACCCATACATGGGACATAGGTCTTGAGACAGGCTTCTTCAACAACCGACTTACCTTCAACGCCTCTTACTTCGACCGTCGCACCAAGGACATTCTCTATACACCATCGGCCAGCTTCTCGAGCATCTTCGGCCTGGCAGTGTCGCAGATCAATACCGGCGAGGTTACCAACCGCGGCTGGGAATTTGAGATCGGCCACCGCAACCGCATCGGTGATGTCAACTACCGCGTGAGCGGCAACTTCACCATCATCAACAACAAGGTGCAGACCCTCGGTATGGGCAATGTGACACAAAACAACGGCATGGTGGGCAACGGCTCCAACCTCTTCATCGGCTACCCCATGCAGATGATCTATGGCTACAAGACCGACGGCGTGTTCCTCTCCGACGATGAAGTCAAGGACTGGCCCGACCAGAGCGCGATAGCCAAGGGTGCCGGTGCCGGCGACATAAGGTATGTCGATATCGACGGCGACGGCAAGGTGACCACTGCCGACCGCACCTTCCTCGGCTCCAACATACCCAAATATACCTTCGGTCTCAGCGCCGGCCTCGACTGGAAAGGGTTTGACTTCAGTTTCCTCCTGCAGGGCGTGGCCAAGGTGAGCGGCATGCTCTCCACCTATGCCGGATATGCTTTCTGGCAGGAAGGCAACATACAGCGCTGGCAGATGGAGGAGTGCTGGAATGTGCAGAAAGACAACCGCTATCCCGGATATCCGCGTCTGGAGGCCTATTCCAATGCCGGTAGCCGCAACACCCTCACCTCCGACTTCTGGGTGCGCAACGCATGGTTCCTGAAGGTGCGCAACATACAGCTCGGCTACACACTCCCGCAAAACACCGTGAAGCATCTCGGCCTGTCAGGTATCAGAGCCTATATCACTCTCGACAACCCGCTGAGCTTCAACGACTATCCCGACGGATGGGATCCTGAGAAGCGCAACAACGGCGGTTCCTACTATCCCACCATGCGCTCATATACCTTCGGCCTGACCATCAACATCTAAGATCCCCCCCTACCGAAATGAAATCGATATCCAAAATATTGATCGGACTGGCCTTGCTGACGGGGCTTCAGTCATGCGACCTTGAGCGTACTCCGCTCACCAGTCTTTCGTCAGACAACTTCTGGGACAATCCCAAAAACGCAACTCTCGCGCTCACCGCAATCTACCGCGGACAGATATCCAACGGTCTGGAATATAACGTGAGCGACTTCTGGTCGTATCAGGGCTTGCAGTTCATGGACCACATGACCGACAATGCTTTCGACCGCCGTGGCGAAAACAGTCCCCTCTTCATCTTCTCGAGCGGCAAGCTGCAAAACAACAATGGCCAGCTCGCCAACTACTGGTCGTCGGCCTACAAGCGTATCGGCCGCTGCAACCGCTTCCTCGACGGCATTGTCAACATGGCCGACGGCGCAGAAAAGACACGCCTCGTGGCTGAAGTGCGGTTTCTCCGTGCCACCCAGTACCATTATCTGGCAAGCTACTTCAAGGATGTGCCACTGGTGACAGAGCCTCTGACCGGTGAGGAGTCCAACAACGTGACCCGCGAGACTCAGGCCAATATCCTCAAATGGTGTGCCGATGAGTTTATGGCCGCTGCTGCCGATCTGCCCCGCTTCTCGGCAATAAGCGGCTCCGAGACAGGCCGCGCATGCAAGCAGGCCGCCCTCGCCTTTGCGGGCCGCACTTACATGCTGCTCCACGACTGGGCTGCCGGCGCCGCCGCCTACAAGCAGATCATTGATCTGGGCGACAATGCCATCCATCCGGTCTATTCCGAGCTCTTCCTTGCCGGATCAGGCTCGTCAAACCGCGAGAATATCTTCTATATCGAATATCTCGAAAACTTCTTCGGATGGGGTCATCCGCAGCAGTGTCTCTCGGCCAAAGATGGAGGCTGGAGCCTCTCCAACCCTGCCGCAGGTCTTTTCGAGGAGTATGAATTTACCGACGGTACACCGTTCAGCTACGACGATCCACGCTACAACCCCGACAATCTCGGCGAAAACCGTGATCCACGTCTCGACTACACCATCTACTACAACGGTGCTACCTTCAAGGGCACCGAATACCGCATGAGCCCCGACTATTCGGCCGCCCTCAAAGAGCGTATCGACTATTCGTCGGAAGCCTCCAAGACCGGATTCATGTGGCGCAAGTTCTACGACGAAGGTGGCATCAACGACCTCAACAGCTACAGCGTGGTGGTGCCCGTCATACGCTATGCCGAGGTGCTTTTGGGCTATCTCGAGTGTGTGATCGAGAGCGGCCAGCCTGTGACTCAGGAAGTGGTGGACCTTACACTCAACGCCATCCGCTCACGCGCCGATGTGGCTATGCCCGCAGTCACCGCCGGCTCGACCGACCAGATGCGCGCCGCAATGCGCCACGAACGCCGCGTGGAGCTTGCCTACGAGGGCACCCGCTACTGGGATCTTCTCCGCTGGAACATTGCCCATGAGGTGCTTGTCGGCGAGATCTGGGGCGCGCCCTATCCCGGATCGGCCCTCTACGCTTCGTCGACCAAAGTGGTCGATCCCACCGGCAACTGCCGTTGGTATGTCGGGCGCCGCGACTTCCGCAATCCCGCCGACTATAAGTGGCCCATCCCGCTCGGTGAGCAGAATATCAACCCCAACCTCCGAGACCCGGAGTAATCTCCCCTTTACTACTGATCGACAATGAGATCCAAATCCATTCTCGCGGCTACAGCAATGGCCCCCATGCTCTTCCAGGCATGGGGTGCCACTGCTCCGGCCAAAGCTAAGGAGCATAAAGAGCAGGCTCCTAAAAATCCCAATGTGATAATAATCCTTGCCGACGACCTCGGCTACGGCGACATGGAACCCTATGGCGCCACAAGGGTGAAGACACCGGCCGTGAACCGCCTCGCCTCGCAGGGCACCAAGTTTACCAACGTACATGCCGTGGCGTCGACCTCCACTCCCTCACGCTACTCGCTCCTCACCGGCGAGTATGCCTGGCGACGCGACGACACAGGGGTGGCCGCCGGAAACGCCGGCATGATCATACGCCCCACCCAGTACACCATGGCCGATATGTTCCGCAATGCCGGCTACCGCACGGCGGCCATAGGCAAGTGGCACCTCGGTCTGGGCGACAAGACCGGCGAGCAGGACTGGAATGCCCCCCTCCCCGCAAGCCTCTCCGACATAGGGTTTGACTATCACTATATCATGGCGGCTACGGCCGACCGTGTGCCGTGCGTGTTTATTGAAGATGGCAAGGTGGCCAATTACGACCCCACCGCGCCCATATACGTGAGCTATCGTCAGAACTTCGAGGGTGAGCCCACCGGGCGCGAGAATCCCGAGCTGCTGACCAATCTGCGCCACTCCCACGGCCACGACATGTCGATCGTCAACGGCATAGGCCGCATAGGATTCATGAAGGGTGGCGGCAAGGCGCTGTGGAAGGATGAGAACATCGCCGACTCCATCACCGCCCATGCCCTCGGATTCATGCGCGAGGCCGCCAAGGCCGACGAGCCATTCTTCATGTATTTCTGCACCAACGATATCCATGTGCCCCGATTCCCCCACGATCGCTTCCGCGGCAAAAACGAGATGGGCCTGCGCGGCGACGCCATAGCCCAGTTTGACTGGAGCGTCGGCCGCGTGCTCGAGACCCTCGATTCGCTCGGCATCGCCGACAATACGCTGGTGATCCTATCAAGCGACAATGGTCCTGTGCTCGACGATGGCTATGACGACCAAGCCGAGGAGCTTGTGGGCTCACACCGCCCCACCGGCCCTACCGTGGCAATAAGTACAGCGCCTTTGAAGGCGGCACGATGGTGCCTGCCATAGTGCGTTGGCCCGGCCATGTGCCAGCCGGCAAGGAAAACAACACCCTCATGTCGCATATCGACTGGATGGCATCGCTCGGGTCGCTCATCGGAGCCCGTCTGCCCCAGGGCGCAGCTCCCGACAGCCGCGACCGCATAGGCAATCTGCTCGGCACCGACCTCACCGACACCCCCTGGATTGTCGAGCAGTCAAACAACCTGTCGATCCGCACTCCACGCTGGAAATATATCGAGGCATTCGACGGCAGCCCCATGATCACCTGGGGCCCGAAGATCGAGACCGGCTACGCTCCCCAGCCTCAGCTCTACGACATGAGCAAGAGCCTTGGCGAGACCGAAAATGTGGCGCTCGAAAATCCTGCTGTGGTCTACGACCTGCAGAATATAGCCCGTCGGGTACGCGCCCGCCGGGGCTACAAGGGGAGTGATCCCTATCATCATTACGGAGGCGGCATAGCCATGACTATGGTTTATGCCGCCCCCGGCGTATATAGCCCCCCGGAACGCCGCGTCGTTGTCGTTAACATGTGTTAAGCGCTGGGGATGATGCAATTTTATGGTAATAATCCGTTATCTTTACAACTCGATACATCTTAAAAACTCCATTTCATTCTTATGATCAATTATATATCACGTGGCAAGTCGCGCCTCCGGATGGCGGGCGCCGCTGCATTGTCGGCAGTCGCAGCAATGTCGCTATGGTCATGCTCTGACGACACCCCTGCTCCCGTAGCCAGCGGCAACCAGCTCACAGGCATACTCGCCGAGAAGCAGGTCGACCTCACCGTCAACGGCTATGACTTACCTACCATGATGGCAATCACTCTGCCCGATGGGGCCGACGGATCGCTGGAGGCGGGGTCCCACAGCGTGGATCTCACCGTCGGCGGATTATGGCTCCCGAGCATGGGCATCGACCACAATAAAGGGTTATCGGCTTTTTATCCACTGCTCAATCAGGCTGTGTTTGAGTCGGAAGGCACCCTCACACCCGATGGTATGGATCTCGAAGGCGTATGCACCTACGGAGCCGTGACGTTTAATCTCTCAGGCACAGTAGAGAACCCGACCGAAGAGAGCACCCGCAAGCTATCGGCCCGGGTGGAGGCCGATATGTCGTCGTTCAAGGCTGTTGGCCACACCTATGAGCTTCAGTTTGACACCGAGTGGATAAGGCGCTCTGTGGTGTCGCTGAAGGGTGGGCCTGACCCGGTGATTGAGGTAGAGGGTAAAAATCTTAATCCCGGCGAGGCGCTCGACTGGTTTATGGAAAATGCCATGACCACGCTCCGCGCCACCACCGGATGGGATGCCGCCCGGTTTACCTTCAATCCCGACGGCTCGATGGATGTGGAGATGCGCGAGACCTCGACAGGCTCCTACCGTGCCATCGACCGCGTGTTTGGCTACCTTCCCTCGTCAGAGGGATATCTCTACACCTATGCCCCGAGAGCTTCAACGAAATCTTTGAGGACGCGCGCGATCTCACCGACGATGTGTTTGGCTACTCATCCGCGTGGTACACAGTCAAATCACCCGAATGGGTCACTGAAGCATCGGTGTATCGTCTGCAAGGCTACACCGACTCAGCCATGATCCTCTCTTATCTCGACGGAGCAAATGCCTTGAAGCTATGGGGCCTGTTGATACAGGGTGTCTATCCCGGCAATCCCGGCCATGTACCTGTCTACACCGATCAATGGCGAGTGCTGTCATGGCTCAGAAATCTCCTCATGCAAGGCGATATCGAAATCAACTCCGACCTTATCGCCGTAAAAAGTAAGCTGATCCACCGCACGGCCCGACAACCAGGCAAAACACGAGTGTAGCCCCAGGCAAGCGTCCACGTCGAGTGGTCGGCCTCGGGCTACACCCGCATCATGCCGGTCAATACTCCTTCGTCATAATCCAAAAGTCACGAAAAAAAGGAGGGGGAAACAGGAGTATAATCAACCTTTAATTTACTTGATTCTTAGATGTTACGATTGTCAAACTTTCTGTGTCTACTATTTGGCAGCTATCCATATGCATCAATAATAGCCGATGCGTCATAGGATTTAATCTCATCGTCGCCGGTGACTATGAGCAAGCGTCGTGAGTGCGGATCCATGTCAAAAGCCTTGACATACTCAGCAAGTGCTACTCTCGCAACCGGATTTCCATCCCAGTCGAAGAAATGCAATTCAGTATTGTCGGCTATGCCGGTCTGAATCTCCATGTCGTTGTGGCCCGAGTAAGCGCCTGCAAATCCATATATCTTCCGCCATTGCATGCCCGCTTAATTGAGCCAAGATTAATCAATAGCGTTTTGAATCCCCAGCCGGAGTATCATGTGCCGTGGCTCCGGATTGGAATTTGGTTGAAAAGTAAGTGTGTTTTTGCAGAATCGACCATGTAAAATCGTCCGAATTTCTTTACTTTTAGTCCAACGATGCTGATTTATGGCTGTTCAGGCTATATTTTTTGCAGGGATGTGGGAGATGGGCCGCAGCCGCAGGCTGTAGCCACATCATAGAGTGGAGAATAGGATCAGGGGCGGCCACAGCGATCCGGCCACCTACGCTCTGCGGGGTCCCGTCGGGGGTGGTTGCGGTGGCCCGGTAGATGTAGATGCCACGCTGCACTCTCCGGCCTCCCATGTCGCGCAGATCCCAGTGGATCGGGGCCGAGAGGAACATATCCGAGCGGTCGGTCGAGGTTGAGGTCCACACCATGTGTCCCAGTAGATTATACACGGCAATGGTTACGGAAAGGGTAGCGTCGGGGCGGTCGTGGCGCAAGTAGAAGTTGGCTTCGGTGCGCGCGGGATTGGCGTCGCTGAACACCTCAAAAAATTTAGGTTCCAACCCCTGGGCCACAGCAAAGTTGATGGTGGCGCGGGCCGAGTTGCCCGAGGTGTCGTAGACGCGGAATGTGAGGTCGTGATGGCCGTCGGAGAGGTCGGACAGAGGATAAGCCACCGTGCCGCCGGGGGTGCCGTCGGCCGACGGGGTGAAGTATTGTGCCACATCGGGCAGCGAGGTCTTGCCGTCGAGTGTGAGGCTCATGCGGCGCCCCACTCCTGCAGCCGATAGGTTGATGCCGGTGTCGTCGGTCACGCGGGCTATGAACATTGGCGAGGGATTGACCGCGTCGCCGTCGGCAAAGCTCTGATGGTTGAGATAGGCATATTCAATCACCGGAGGGGTGAGGTCGAGATCGGCGGTGTCGTCGTAGCCGTAGACATAGAAGTTGCGGTTGGCCCCGGTGGCCTCGGTGCCGTCGGCCGCCACAGCATAGAGGGCTATGGCTGCGGGGCGGAAGTTGTCGGACACCTGATCGGGCATTGCTATCGACAGCGAGAAGCGGCCTGCCACCACGCTGTCGCGTCCGGCATAGAGGCGGCTCCCCTGCTCCTCGAAGGTCACTTGGCGCCCTTCGCCGTCGTTGGCGGTGGTGCGGCCTTTCGAGGTGGTGGAATATTCGGCATCATAGAGCGTGGCGCCCACTGTGCCGTTAAATCCGGTGAGAGGCTGGCCGGTGGGGTCGGTAATGGTGCCGGTCACGTTGAGCCGCTGGCGCGCCATGACCACCGGAGGCTCGGGCGCCGATCCGTCGGCTGCTATTCCGGCTATGGTGGCCACCTCGACCGAGGCCGAGGGGGTGGCGAGGCGCATGGCCGGATCGCCGAGGAGCACATAGCGCAGCTTATTGGCATTAGACTTGCCCGAGGGGGATGCGAGACGGTTTTTTGCGGCACGGAAAAACTCGCCTATGGTGGGTAGGAGGCCGTCGGGGCGCCGGCGGAATGCCTCGGCACCTATCGCCTCAGAGAAGTAGCCGTTTTGCTCGATATACACCTCGCGGGTGGCGGAGATGGCGGCTATCACGCCACCCGAGGGGTGGAAAGCAAGCTCCTCGGTGCCCGAGGGCTGCTGGCCGTCCCAACGCACAAAGGAGCAGGTGGCTCCGTAGAGAAACGGCAGCCGCTTCAGATAGAGGCTGCTTATGTCGGAGAGGGTGAGCATGTTGTCGCCGGTGAGGAAGTTTGTGCCGGCATGTCCTATGAAATTCCACCACACCACTCCGTCGTCGAGCGACCGCATCTGTCGCTCCCGGGCGCCGGTGGCTTCGCCGCCCACTATGTCGAATGCGTCGATATATGCTTTGGTGAGGGTCATGCGGCTGCCCCCGTCGGATGCCAGGATGGCTGCTGCCTGACGCTCGCTCTGATCCATGTGGCTGCCGCCGTTGCCGTCGTCGGCCACGAGGAGAATGCGGTTTTTCCATCCGCGGTCATCCTTGATGTTGCGGTAGGCCTCCATCTTGTCGACATAGGTGGTGAGCGCCGATAGGGTTGGGGCCGGTATGCGCCCCACGGCTATCGAATAGGCATCCGACGAGGGGCGGGTGCCCGATCCGTCGGCGAGCATCATGAGCAGGTCGTCGCTGGTATATGAGTCGTAGACCGACATGCTTTCGTCGCTCTGCCATGTGGGGAGATGAGTGTGGCCGAGTGCCTTCATCGGGGCGGTGAGGAGGCGGTTGTCGTGGGTGGCGCGCCCTAAAAGGAGGGCGAAGCGCAGGGGGCGGCCGGCAGCTGCCCGCGGTCGTAGACCATCTTGAGGAAACGGCGGATAGCATTGACATCGGGGGCTCCCGAGCCAAACTCATTGTAGATCTGATCGGCATCGGCCACTGCCACCGTCAGAGGCTCATCGGGATCGGAGCGGTGCATGGCTGCTATGCGGGTGGCCTGCTCGCGGTAGAGGGCCGGCGCCACTATCACCATGTCGGGCAGGGCGTCGGGCTCCGACAGGGCCCCGTGGAGATTCTGCGCGGCTATGGGAGCGCCCGAAGCCACGGGTGTAAATCCGGTGGCGGCGGGGTTCCAGGCCACATAGCGGCGACCGCCGCCGTAGGGGGAGCGCCATGTGGCGTCGGCACCCGAGCGGCGCAGCTCCATCTCGGTTATGGCGAGTGGGTCGGTCACATCCCACACACGGGTGTCGGGACCGGCCCCGCTTATCCGGGCCTCAGGACCGGAGAGGGTGAAGTCGAGGATGCCCGATGCGGGCATGGCGAGGGTGCGGGTGTAGTTGATGTCGATGGCATCTACGCGGGCGGCGGCCACGGTGCCGGTGGTGGTGAGTTTAAGCTGCACCGACAGATTGTCGGCCGCAGGGGTTGCGGTGCGGGTTGCGGTGGTGATGGTGCCGTAGGTGTGGGATGGCGCGGCGGCAATACGCGCCGGCGAGGGATCGGCCTCGCCGTTGACCTCTACGGCAAGGGTTCCGGCGGTGCCGAGACTGGCGCCGAAGGTGGTGCGGATCCACACCTCGCTCCCCTCCTCACGCCCGGCGAGGGTGAAGGCAAAGGAGCGCGAGCGGGTAAACCGCATATCCTCGCCAAAGAGGCGGTGGCCGCTCTCGCCGAGGTTGGCCTCCTCCAGCTCATGATGGAGAGTGGCGGTGGCGGTGGTGGCGGCTTGGCCGGTGGGTTCGAGGCCCCCGGTGGGGGGATCAAGGCGCCGGGCGTCGTCGCCCCGTCGGTCAGGAAATAGTAGGCGTGGGTGGTGAATGGGTTGAGCGAGCAGGTGATGCGTCCGGAGGCATCGGTCGAGGTGTTTTCCGGGCCGTTGGCATAAACACAATGCCGCGCGAGGTGACCGCCGAGGGGGTCTGCGGCAGATCGTCGATATAGGTCGAGGCATCGAGGCGGTCGGGGATGCGTGAGGCTCCGTAGCCGTAGACTCTCACCGCCCCCGGGTCGGCGAAGCCCCATTTGCGCAAGTCGGCACTCCCTATCATCACCATGCCCGACCGCTCCACGGCTATCTTGACCCAGCGGCCGTCGGCAAGCACCGAGCGCGTGGCGTAGGTATCGGTAGGGAGGGCATGGCCGGTGACAGCGGCCACCAGAATGGCGGCCACCAGAATGATGAGGCGGGAGGGTATGGAGAGATGTGGAAAGTGTGTCATGAGATAGGTCAACTATCTGTTATAACGGCCGGAGGGGGTGATTATTGCCCTTCGAGGCGAAAGAAGCGAATGAAGCCGAATCGCCGCAAAACACGTTGAGGTCAACATTGCCGCTCACGCCGTCGACGCGCCCCCGGTGGCTGTGTTGCCAGATGGTCCAGTTGCGTTCGGCAGGGCTCCCCTCGTCGAGCGCGCAGAGCCATAGGGGTATGCTGTCGTAGCGCCCCTCGATAAACCGCGAGTAGCCGCGCTTGTTGGTGTAGAGCATCACATCATATCCGCGGCGCCTGAGTCCGGCTATGCACGAGTCGAGCCTTGCCTGCACCTGCCGGGTGGGGTGAAGCGCGGATTGCCAAACTCCTCCAGGTCGATCACCAGAGGCATGTCGGAGGGGCGCATGGAGGCGGCGTCGGCAAAGTTGAGGGCCTGCAGATCGCCGGGGCTGTCGAAGCGGAAAAAGTGGTAGAGTCCCACCTTGAGGCCCGCGCGCCTCGCGCCGGCATAGTTGCGCGTCAGGCTGCGGTCTTGCCAGTCGGTGCCCTCCGACGCCTTTATCATGACAAAGTGGATGCCGTCGGCGGCCACAGCGTCGAAGTCGATGGCTCCGTTGTGGGCGCTCACGTCGATGCCCCTCACGGCATAGGCGTCGGCCTGAGGCCCTGTGGCCTCGTGCCGGCAGCCCGCCAGAAGGGGCATCGCAACGATGAGAGAGCTGATGAACAGTCTGAGCAAGATCGGAAGGGAGGAGTGGGAGGGATTACTCGTAGCGGCTCCAGTCGACATTGGCCATCGAGCCGGTCTCGAGAAATGCGGTGTGGAATCCGAGAGCTGCGGCGAGATTGTGGGGTGTCTGGCCTCCCTTGCCGAGCTTGAGATAGTCGCGCAGGAGCGGGCGGTAGATGGGGTTGGCGCAATTGTCGATGATGCGGTGGGCGCGCTGCACCGGGTCGAGGCCGCGGAGATCGGCCACACCCTGCTCGGTGATGAGCACATCTACCGAGTGTTCCGAGTGGTCTACGTGGCTCACCATGGGTACGATGTTGCTTATCAGACCCTCCTTGGTGATCGAGGGGCATGAGAAGATCGATATGTAGCCGTTGCGGGTGAAGTCGCCCGAGCCGCCTATGCCGTTCATCATCTTTGTGCCCACCACATGGGTAGAGTTGATGTTGCCGAATATGTCGGCTTCGAGAGCGGTGTTCATGGCAATCACGCCAAGACGGCGTATCACCTCGGGCGAGTTGCTTATCTCGGCAGGGCGGAGCACCAGCTTGTCGCGGAAAAACTCGAGGTTGTGGGTCACTTCCTCCTCCATCTTGTCGCTGAGGGTCAGGGAGCATGTGGAGCCGAAGCGGCAGCGGCCCTGCTTCATGAGCTCAATCACGGCATCCTGGATCACCTCGGTGTACATGGTGATGGGGGGGAGCTCCTTAGCCTCGCCAAATCCGTAGAGCACGGCATTGGCCACATTTCCCACGCCGCTCTGCACCGGCAGGAATCCGGCAGGGATGCGGCCGGCCTTCATCTCTCCCATGAGGAAGCTGCACACGTTGGCGCCGATCTGGAGGCTGGTGTCGTCGAGGGCGGTGAAGCCTTTTATGCCGTCGTAGGAGCAACTGTCGACCACGCCAACGATCTTCGAGGGGTCGATCTTGACGGTGGGGGTGCCTATGCGGTCGCTTGCGGTGTAGATGGGTATCTCGCGGCGGTAGGGGGGATCCTGGGGTACATAGTTGTCGTGGAAGCCATAGAGCTCGCGCGGAAACTTCGCATTGAGCTCAAGGATCACATGCTTGGCCAGAAGGGCGTAGGTGGGCACATTGCCCACACCCATACCGAGCACAATCTCGCCATTGTCGGCCACGTCGGCCACCTCTATGATGGCCCAGTCGATCTCGCCGTAGGTATTGTAGCGCACCTTCTGTGCGAGCTCGCTCAGATGGAGGTCAAAGTAGTGGCAGTCGTGGGAGTTGATGCGCTTGCGCAGGTCGGGGGTGTTCTGATAGGGAGTGCGCTTGCCTATGGCATTGGCACGGGCCAGCGCGCCGTCGGCCCAATTGTTGGTTGAGGCGCCGGTAAAGATGTTGATCTTGTAGTCTTTGCCTTCGGCGTGGAGCTGCTCGGCGCGGCGTGCGATGGCTTCGGGCACCACTTTGGGTGAGCCTGAAGCGGTAAAGCCTGAAAAGCCTACATTGGCGTCGTGGGGGATGAGGGCGGCGGCCTCGTCGGCCGTCAGTTTGGTAAATGACATGTTCGGTTGACGGGGTTGGATTAGATTTGGTGAGAGTGTGGCCCTATCGCCCGGCGACCGCCCGGAGAAGGCCCGGCGGCGGGGTGATAATGCACATCTGCCATGTTTTTTGCGCAAATTTAATCTATATTCCTCAAATATCCAACCATAAACCGCCAAATAATTGCCGATGGCGCGTTTGTCTCACCGTAGCTGGAGCGAGAGGCGGGAGCGACCGTCGCGCCAATGGCTCAGCGTCGGCCGGGCATTTGCTCTTCGCTCCATATTGGCCACTCCGAAGGATGCCGCCACCGCGACCATCGGCACGTAGCGCCGATGGTCGCGGTGGTCAGAGTGGTTGTCGCGGGTGTCAGAGCTGGATGTAGCCAAACTGGGGTTCGCCTTTTGAGCTGACGTAAAGGCGGTTGGTGGTCTTGTTGTAGCCGAGGCTTATGAGCCGGTCATAGCTTCGGAATGATCGGATATAGCGTCCGTCGCGATCCATCTCTATGATGTCGGACACTCTCTGATCGGATGCATCGCGGTCGTAGTAGATCACATAGATGCGGTCGTCGGTCACCACGGGTGAGGAATAGAAGAATTTGTTTACAAGAGCCTCGCCCTCATAATTGGGCCCGTAGATGGTCTTGGTCACGTTGCCCCGGCGGTCGAAAAACCTTATACGGTCGGCATTTCGGCGCCCAACTTCCACAATCTGCTCTCCATCGGGGCTCACAGCGTAGGTACATTTTATTTCGTCGGCCGGAAGCTCTTCAAAAGATCTCATCAGGCCGGTGTTCAGGTCAAACACTCCGGCATTCTCACTGTAGCCGGGGCGGTCGAAGTTAAACACCACCGCGATGCGATTATAGTGGAGTCGTTGATAAACACAGGGCCTTTTGGTAGCTCAGGCACTTTGCCGACGGTGTCGATGCGCAGTTTGGTGTAGGCTTTGTAGCCGGGATCGGCCACGGCACTGTCGAGGTCAAACCCCACTATGCGCCATTGCTCAAGGGCATAGAGCTGCCGCGACGCAGGGTCGAAAAAACGGGGTGTCGAGATTGGTCATTTCGCCGGGGCCGCTGCCAAACATGCCAAACGAGCCGAGGCAGCTGTCGGCCACCACGTCGTAGGCTGTGAAGATCAGGTCGGTCGACAGGATGTCTTTTATAACCATGGTGTCGCCAAACACTTGCAGGGCTATCCCATCATGGAGCGCCGGGAGGCGATCGTCGATGCTCACGATCTGCGCCGGGATGATATTGTCGCGCTTGCCGATATGCACCACCGAGCCGTCATTTCCGGCGCATCCTGTCAGCAGCCCATGATGATGGCGGCAGCCGCGATCAATGCAGGGCATATATATCTGTTTCTTGTCACTGTTTCGGATAATAAGGATTAATGACTGTCGCCTCCATTGAGCTTTTCAGCCCTAAGGCGGTTGAAGTCGGGATGCAGGTTGACATGAAGCACCTGAGGAGCATACTTCTTGTCGGAGTAGTAAACCACAAGGCGATAGTCAGGATGGGAGTAGACGGTGTCGCACACAAGGTCGATAAAGGTAAAGACGCTTGGAATTAGCCACGAACATCGCAAATTGGCTTCAAACCGATTGTCGGGC
>PDYJ01002335.1_pt1 | contig 22514 bp, 23 predicted proteins | sample 1430841 | NCBI WGS metagenome assembly PDYJ01 (sample SAMN07237672, study PRJNA390542) | Gut metagenome, whole genome shotgun sequencing project. | isolation source: fecal pellets | host: Mus musculus | place: USA: New York, NY | collected 2016-10 | reverse complement strand
GCGGCGAGTTTATATCGTCGGTGGCCAACGACAGTATAAACCTGATCACGCCTTCAGGCCGTGGTTGGCTTGGAGAGACACGCTATGACGGTAACTCCCACAAGCGCCTCTACCTTTACTCCTCCGATTGGAAACCCGAAGCCGCCCTGTCCACTCCATTTGTCAACCGCAGCATGGATCAGGGGCAGGTATTCAAGGAAACCGAGTTTATCATCTCGGGCGAGGAGACTCTGGTGCTCGACAGCGACACTCTCTACTCGATCAGTGCCGACAATGGGCTTAAGCCTGTGATGGCATTTGACTGCGGCAATCTGAAAATGCCTGAGTTCAGCTCATATGAGCAATACCGCAAGGAGCGCGACAAGTATATCTCCTACCGCATCAGCGCCACCGGCTCACATATCATGGCCGTGATATGGAACAACGGCATGGTGACCTCGCGGCTCATACGCCGCATCGACGGCCACACCCTTATGTCGGTGACACGCCCAGAGGCTGAGGGCCCGCTCCGCATAGCCCACGACGGCGCGGAATATCCCGCCATACCCCAAACGGTGAGCGATGGCCGCTACTTTTATGCCTTCATAGCGGGCGACGACATAGGCGAGGCTATGGGTGAAACCGAGAGCAATCCCGGCTACGCAAGGCTCAAAATCGGCGACTGACCTCTCTCCGCTCCTTAGACGCAAATCATACTTTCAATATATCGATCATACTTACATCATCACTCTTTCCAGACATCTGAAATGAACAACTTCAACAAGCATCAACGGGCCGCAGGCGTGGCCGCCGCCCTGCTGCTATGCGCTCTCCCGGCGGGTGCCCGCACCCTCGCCACCGACCGCGAGGCAAACGGCGCTATACTCCACGCATGGAGCTGGAGCTTCGACACCATCGCCGCCCGCATGGCCGACATAGCTGCCGCAGGCTACACATATGTGCAGACCTCTCCGGCAAACACCTGCTATGTGGGCGAAAACGGCGGTATGGCCCTCTTCAGCGAGCCGGGCGACACCGTGACCGGAAAATGGTATTACTACTATCAGCCCACCGACTGGAAGATAGGCAACTATATGCTCGGCTCTCGCGACGCCTTCAAGGCCATGGCCGACAGCGCCCGCGCCCATGGAGTGAAGGTGATAGTCGATGTGCTCCCCAACCACACTGCCATCGACCACACCGCCGTACTTCCAGATCTCGATGCCGCCGTGGGAGGCCACGACAACCTCTACCATGCCAACGGATTCACACCCATCACCCAGTGGAACGACCGCATGGAGTGTACAACCGGCGAGATGGGCGGCCTGCCCGACGTAAACACTGAAAATCCCGACTTCCAGTACTACTACCTCCAGTATGTCAACGATCTGATCAATCTCGGAGCCCGAGGCTTCCGCTACGACACAGCAAAGCATATCGGCCTCCCGTCCGATCCCCTCGACCCCAAGGCGGAACGCAACAATTTCTGGCCGGTTGCCACCGGTCGCGAGGCCGCCAAGGGGCTGTCGCTTCTGATGCCCGACAGCCTGTTTATCTACGGCGAGGTGCTTCAGGACAAGAATGTCAAGGAGCTCGAATACTCTGAATACATGGATCTCACGGCAAGCAGCTACGGCCACGCCCTGCGCCAGGCCCTCGACTCGGCCTCATACAGCGGCGCCGACCTCACCCATTGGCACCACCCCGCCGATCCGTCGCGTCTGGTGACATGGGTTGAGAGCCACGACACCTATTGCAACGCCCACGAAAGTGCCCATCTTGAGGATGAGCAGATACGCATGGGGTGGGTGTTTCTCGCCTCACGCGAGGATGGCACTCCGCTCTTCTTCTCCCGTCCCGCCGGGAGCAGCCGGAACAACTACTGGGGCAACAACCGCATCGGAGCGGCAGGCAACGACGAATATCGCCATCCGGAAGTAGCCGCCGCAAATCACTTCCGCCGTGCAATGGCCGGCGAACCAGAGACCGTGGTTGCCTCGGCCGACGGGGCCGTGGTCGGGGTGGCCCGCGGAAGCCGTGGCAACGCCTTGATCAACTTCACCGGTTTGGAGCGCAGCGTGGATCTTCCCACCACCCTTGCCGATGGCAGCTACACCGACCGCGTCTACGGACGCCGCTGGGAGGTGAGCGGAGGCCGGATACGAGGCACCCTCGCGCCGCTGTCGTCGGCGGTGATCTACTGACCATCACGGCTTTTGCCATGACTCAGAAGCGCGGATCCGGCAAACTCCCCGGGCCCGCGCTTCTGATTTACAATGTGTTGGCCCATTGTCAGAAAAAATAATGGCCAAAATATGCGGCACCGTTAACAAATATTCAGAATTTTAGTGTATCTTTGCAATGACTGCGGCGCGTTTTGCAGCCCGTCGGCCTCCATACATCACTAATTGCCTAAACGACAATGAATTATAGCTTTATAGACTTTCTTGGTCTACTCGGTTCCGTAGGATTGTTTCTTTACGGAATGAAAGTTATGAGCGAAGGTCTGCAAAAAGCTGCAGGCAATCGACTGCGCAACATCCTCGGAGCTATGACCCGCAACCGATTTGCGGGCACCCTGACCGGCTTTTTCATAACAGCGCTGATCCAGAGCTCATCAGCCTCGATTGTGATGGTGGTGAGCTTTGTCAACGCAGGCCTGATGACACTCGCCCAGTCGATGGCGGTGATATTCGGCGCCAACGTAGGCACTACCTTCACAGCGTGGATCATATCGCTGTTTGGCTTCAAAGTCGATGTTTCGGCCTTTGCCGTGCCGCTGATGGCCTTTGCCGTGCCGCTGTTGTTCTCGTCGAAGGGGCGCAACAAGTCGATAGGCGAGTTTCTGATAGGCTTCGCGCTCCTCTTCCTCGGCCTCACCATGATCTCGCAATATGTGCCTGATCTGCAAAGCAATCCGGAGATGTTTGCGTTCCTGCGCCACTATGCGTCGCTCGGCTTCGGATCAGTGATCATATTCATGCTTGTGGGCCTTGTGGTGACCATGATCATCCAGTCGTCGGCAGCCACATTTGCCATCTGTCTTATCATGTTCTCAAAAGGATGGATCGACTATGAGCTTGCCTGCGCCATAGTGCTCGGCTCGGCAATCGGCACTACCATCACCCCGATCCTGGCCTCGATGAGCGGAAACATCGCCGCCAAGCGCACCGCCATGGGGCACCTTATATTCAACCTCTTCGGCATGATATGGTGTCTGGCTCTGTTCTATCCCTTTGTCCATGCCATGCAGAGCCTCTGCCAAACCCTTGCGATAGGCAACCCCAACGAACTCTACAACTTTGTCAACCACCTTGAGGCAACCGACCCCGAGGTGTACAACAATCTCTTCTCCACCGGTATCACCGCCTCCAATCCCATCTACGAGCGTCTGACCGCCGCCATCAGTCAGGTGGGCGCCATGCAGGTGAGCGCCTCGATAGGCCTGTCGGTGTTCTACACCGTTTATAAGATCATCAATCTGTCGATCATGATATGGTTTACCAACCTGTATGTCAAGATCGTGGAATGGATCATCCCGGCCCGCAACAAGGGCGAGGAGGAATTCAGCCTCACCTATATCCGCGGCGGTATTCTCTCGGCATCCGAGCTCAACATAGCCCAGGCCGAGAAAGAGGTGCACGTGTTTGCCGAGCGCGTAGGGCGCATGATCACCATGGCGAGCGATCTGCTCCACACCAAGGAGGGCTCCGACGACTTCAACAAGCTCTATTCCCGTCTGGAGAAATATGAGGAGATCTCCGATCGCATGGAGATCGAGATAGCCCACTACCTCAACCGCTGCTCGGAAGGGCGCCTGTCAAACACCGGTAAGCTCCGCATAGCATCCATGCTGCGCATCGTGAGCGAGATCGAGAGCATAGCCGACTGCTGCCTCGGCGCCGGCAAGATACTCCTGCGCAAGCAACAGAGCGGAGCCAAATTCACCGACGGCATCTATTCGAGCGTCGACACCATGTTTGGACTCGTTGAGGGCGCAATGGAGCGTATGGTCAAGCTACTCGTCAATCTCGACAATATCAATTCGGCCGACATTGTATCGTCGTACAACCGCGAGAGGGAGATCAACAACTACCGCAACCAGCTCCGCAACAGCAACATCGAAAATATCAACAGCAAGGCCTACGAGTATCAGGCCGGCATATATTATATGGATCTCATATCGGATCTGGAGAAGACCGGCGACTATATCACCAACGTGGTCGATGCTGTGAAGGATATTTCTAAAGCAGGCGTAACACATTGACAATCGCATAGCCAGCTACATGCGGCCATCGTAACCGCCCGCATTATTACCGACCTGCGACAATAATGAGACAATCCGGCTACAACCACTTGCCAAACCCCTTACCTCTTTTATATTTGCCATAACATTTTATATCACACAGGGCCGCGAGCCGGCCTTGCCTCCTTTTTTTCCATTCATTATCCCACCCTACTCCTTCTGCATCTGAGGAGCAAGATTTATGCAATCCACTGATCCAGCGAATACCGACCGTCTGCTCATTGTTGATGAGGATCTCATGTCGTGCGAGCTTCTCCAGTATAAGTTCGCATCGGAGGGATTCCAGGCCGACATAGCCCACGACGGCCCTTCTGTGCTGGCAAATAACCCTGAGCGCTACTCTCTGTTGCTCATCGACTTGATGAGCAACACTACCATGAACGGCTTTCAGCTCGCCTCGCGGCTGAAACGCAACCCCGACACCTACAACACCCCCTTCATATTCATCTCCCGCACAGCGTCGGAAGACGACATTGTGAGCGGTCTCGACGCCGGAGCCGACGACTACGTGCCCAAACCATTTTCGGCGCGCGAGCTCGTGGCGAGAGTCAAGTCGGTGCTCCGCCGACGCAAGATGATGGCCAAGCGCCGCATGAGCAATGTGATGACCTTCGAGGGATTGCAGATCGACCTCGGCACCGGTCTCGGGTCAATCGACGGAGCCCAGATCAAGTTGTCACGCACCGAATTTCTGATTCTGGCCCTGTTGCTCCGCCACAGAGGCCGTTTCTTCTCACGCGCCGAAATACGCGACGAAGCATGGGACTCATCCGAGCCGGGGAGCGACGATGTAAGCGAACGAACCGTCGACACCAACATCTCACGTCTCCGCAAAAAACTGGGCGACTACGGCGCCCACATCATCAACCGTCAGGGCTACGGATATGCATTTGTCGACTGAGACCATACTCCCCTACTGCTCCGATCCCAATCTTGGCAACGAGGCCGGATGCGACGAAGCCGGACGAGGCTGTCTTGCCGGCCCGGTGTGTGCCGCAGCGGTGATACTCCCCCCCGACTTTGCTGTGCCAGGGCTTACGGATTCAAAAAAATTGAGCGGGAAGCGACGCCTTGAACTGCGCGACCTCATCAAAGCCAAGGCTATAGCATGGGCCATCAGCTTTGTGGAGCCTGAAGAGATCGACCGCATGAATATCCTCAACGCCTCCATCATGGCCATGCACCGAGCCCTCGACGGACTTAAAGTGAGGCCCGACGCCATTGCCGTCGACGGCAACCGCTTCAAACCCTACGGCGATATACCGGCACAGACATTCGTCAAGGGCGACGGACGGCTTGCCAACATTGCCGCCGCCTCTATCCTGGCCAAGACCGCCCGCGATGAAGCTATGGAGCAGCTTGCAGCCGAATATCCGGCCTACGGATGGGATGTCAACAAGGGCTACCCCACCAAAGCCCACCGCGCCGCGATAGCCGCCAACGGGCCATCTCCCTGCCACCGCCACAGCTTCCGCCTTCTCCCAGACCCCACCCTCTTCTGACGCCTCAGCATAAACACAAATGACACAGATCTCTTCAAATATATACCACATCGGCGTAGACGATGACAATCTCGATCTTTTCGAGGGCCAATATCCTCTTACCTCCGGCATATCCTACAACTCTTATCTGATCGACGGCGGAACCATCGCGATAGTCGATGCTGTCGACACCCGCCGCACCACAGAGTGGCTCGCAAGGCTGTCGGACGCCCTCGGCACCCGAGTGCCCGACTACCTGATTGTCCAGCACATGGAGCCCGACCACTCGGGGAGCATCCGCGCCGTGATGGAGCGCTACCCGGACATGAAGATCGTAGCCACGGCTAAGGCCATAGCCATGCTGGGCAATTTCTTCGAGGGTCTCGACCTCACAGGCCGCACCATTGCCGTGGGCGATGGCGACACTCTGAGAGTAGGAAGCCGCACCCTGCGCTTCATCACCGCTCCGATGGTACACTGGCCCGAAGTGATGTTTACGCTCGATATAAGCAGTGGCACCCTCTTTTCGGCCGATGCCTTCGGCTCGTTTGCCACCATGGACTCTGCCGCTGCATGGCCCGACGAGGCACGCCGCTACTATGCCAATATCGTAGGCAAGTATGGCACGAGCGTGCAGAGTGTCTTGAAAAAACTTGAGGGGAAGGGAATCAAGACCATAGCACCTCTTCACGGCCCGGTGCTCCACTCGCCTCTCAACCACTATGTCAACCTCTACCACAGCTGGAGCCGCTACGAACCGGAGACACGTGGCACTCTCGTGGCCTATGCCTCGATCTACGGAGGCACCGCCGAGGCAGCCCGGCTCCTTGCCGGAATGCTCAGAGACAATCCAGACGCCGGAGAAGTGGTGCTCCTCGACCTCTGCCGCCACGACGTGTCGTATGCCGTAGGGCAGGCATTCCGTCTCGACAAGATGGCTCTCTGCTCGGTTACCTACGACGCGTCTCTTTTCCCCGCAATGTATAATTTCCTCCACCATCTTGAGCTGAAGGGTATGCGCGGCCGCAAGGTAGGGCTGGTCGAAAATGGCTCATGGGCACCCATCGCCGGCAAACTCATGGCAGGTATGCTCGACAAAATGAAGGATATGCAGATAGTGGAGCCGACAGTGACGATCCGAAGCCGCGTACACTCAAGCGACATCGCCGCCCTCCGCTCACTCGCCGACGCTCTTGTCAAAGCCTGACCCCGCCCGCAAACATACGTCTGCAGCTAACATTTGGCCATGTCCCGCTGTTATAAGGACATGGCAGATACCGACATCCATACCCATCCACGCAGCTTCAGCCACATAGCCGGAGCTACAATCAAGATAGCGGTGCCGCTGGCAGTGTCGGCGGCTCTCATTGTGTGGATGTTTCATAAGGTCGACTATCACAAGGTGGCAGCAATCATCCGCCAGGGGGTCGACTATCGCTTCATCATTGCCATGATGTGTGTCACCGTGGTGTCGCATATCATAAGAGGCATCAGGTGGGGCATCCAGCTCCGGGCTGCCGGTGTGGCCCGTATGCCGGTCATAGCCGAGAGTGTTTCAATATTCGGGGCATATGCCCTCAATCTCCTCTTCCCATTTCTGGGCGAAGCATGGAGGTGTGTCTACGTGTCGCGGCGCCAAGGATGCAAGCTCGCGACAGTGGTAGGTACCGACATCGGCGACCGCTCGGCCGACGGCATCATGATTGCCCTCATCAGCGCAGCGGCCATGATAGTGGCCCATCCTGCCATGGAGCGTTTTCTCGACCATTACCGATTCGGCGAGCGCCTGACCCACGCCTTCACCGACGGCACCTTACCATTATGGATCGCCGGCATATGCGCAGCGGCAACCGCCGGATGGTATGCCTTGCGACACACCCGCTTCATGGCCGGAATAGGAGCATCGTGCCGACGCATCTGGGCCGGATTTGCCATACTGTTTCATCTCCCCAGTGCGTGGCTCTACCTCCTGCTCACCCTCGGCATATGGGTGTGCTATTTCATGGAGACCTACCTGTGCTTCTTCGCATTTCCATTTACCCGTGAGTTGATAGCCGGGCCGGGGAACGCGTGGGGTCTCATTCCCGGCCTTGTGGTGTTTGTGTTCGGATCGTGGAGCATGATAGTGCCCTCCAACGGCGGTCTCGGACCCTGGAACATAGCGGTGATGTTTGCTCTGTCGCTCTACGGAGTGACAGATACCGACGGGGCGGCCTACTCGATCATCTGCTGGTCGTTTCAGGCTTTCACCCTCATCTGCCTCGGCGTGTTCAGCGCTTTCTATATCATGCTCTCGCGCCGGAAGGCACGGGCGTTGGGAAATTGACCAATTTTGAGTAATTTTGCGTCGAAACAACCCCAACCCCAACATTCACCCGCAATGACACCCAAAGTAAGCATTATAATGGGTAGCACGAGCGATCTGCCCGTGCTCCGCAAAGCTGCCGACTTCCTCGACAAGATGGAAGTGCCCTTTGAGATGAACGCTCTCTCAGCCCACCGCACCCCCGCTCAGGTCGAGGAATTTGCCCGTGGCGCCAAGCAGCGCGGCATTAAAGTAATAATAGCCGCTGCAGGCATGGCCGCCGCTCTCCCCGGAGTGATCTCGGCCATGACCCCCCTCCCCGTGATTGGCGTGCCCATCGACTCAACCCTTCAGGGTCAGGATGCCCTCCTCTCAATCGTGCAGATGCCCCCGGGCATAAGCGTGGCAACAGTGGGTATAAACGCTGCCATGAACGCCGCCGTGCTTGCCGTGGAGATGCTCGCCCTCAGCGATGAGGAGCTTGCCACACGCTACGACAACTTCCGCGCCGCCCTCGCCGACAAGATTGTCAAGGCCAATGCCGATCTGGCCGAAGTGAAGTACTCTTTCAAGACCAACTGATGTCGGTATTCAGCTACAGCCGTCGGCCCACGCTGGAAGTGGCTGTGGGCAACACTGCCATAGGAGGCCACAATCCGATCCGTCTCCAGTCGATGACCTCGACCTCGACAATGGACACCGAAGGCTCGGCCGCCCAGGCCATACGCATAGCCGAAGCCGGAGCTGACCTGGTGAGGCTCACGGCTCAGGGAGTGAGAGAGGCCACCAATCTCACCGCCATCAAAGAGGCGATGAGAGCGCATGGATGCCAAGTGCCTCTCGTGGCCGATATCCACTTCAATCCCCGCGCCGCCTTAGAGGCCGCTGCAAGGGTTGAGAAAGTACGTATCAATCCCGGCAACTTCGCAGATCCGGGACGCACATTCAAGAAGCTCAACTACACCGATGCTGAATATGCCGCCGAGCGTGCCCGTATCACCGAAGCTCTCCGCCCACTGATAGAGATCTGCCGGGCACACGACACCGCACTCCGCATAGGCGTGAACCATGGCTCGCTCTCCGATCGCATCATGAGCCGCTACGGCGACACCCCCGCCGGCATGACCGAGAGCGCTATGGAATATCTGCGCGCATGCCGCGAACTGGGTTTCGAGCGTATAGTGGTGTCGATCAAAGCCTCCAATGTAGGCGTGATGGTGGAGACCGTCAGGCGCGTGGCCGCAGCCATGGATGCCGAGGGGATGCACTTCCCGCTCCATCTTGGGGTGACTGAGGCAGGCAATGGCGAAGATGGACGCGTGAAGAGCGCCGTCGGCATCGGCACCCTTCTTGCCGAAGGCCTCGGCGACACCATCAGGGTGTCGCTCAGCGAAGAGCCTGAGGCTGAACTCCCCGTGGCACGCATGATCACCGACCATATAGCCCGCATAGCCGGGGCCCCCGCCATCAATGGATCCGAGGCGCCGGGCCGCGATCCATTCATGTCCGTGCGACGCTCTTCCGAGCCCACTCCGGTGACAGAAAACGGCCACGGCGTGGTATTGGCCGGAGGCAAAAATGTGCCGGTTGTGGTGGCATCTGATCCCGATGCATCCTATCGCGACGGGCGCCACCCCGATGTGATAGCCCTCAACGCCGACAATCTGGTGGAGATCGACGCCGAAGAAATACTCCGCGCAGTGCCCGAAGTGAGCCCGGCAATGGTGATAGTGCTCACATCGTCCCACGCCAACACTCCGGGCCACATGACGGCGGCCATACACCGCCTCATGATCGCCGGCATCCCCAACCCGGTGATAGTGAAGCTCCGGGCCGACGGCGCTGACGCCGACGACGCCACTGTGCGCGCCTGCATCAACGCAGGGCCGCTCTTCATCGACGGTCTGGCCGACGGCCTGTGGATCGAACCCGGGAGTGGCATCACTGATGCCGCCGACGCCACCGGACTCGCTTTTGCCATCCTTCAGGCTACGCGCCGCCGCATGACAGCCACCGAATATATTGCATGCCCGTCGTGCGGTCGCACCCTTTTTGACCTCCAGACCACTCTGGCCCGCATCAAGGAGGCCACCCGCGGCCTAAAAGGGCTGAAGATAGGCGTGATGGGCTGCATAGTCAACGGCCCGGGCGAAATGGCCGATGCCGACTACGGATATGTAGGCGCGGCAGCCGGATGTGTAAGCCTCTACAAAGGCAAGGAATGCATAGTCAAAAACATACCCCAGGAGGAGGCCGTGGAGCGCCTCGTGGCTCTTATCAAGGAGGAGGGAGATTGGAAATAGACAGCCGATATATGGCGCGGGCTCTGCAGCTGGCGCGTCTCGGACGCATGGACGCGTCGCCCAACCCCATGGTTGGAGCCGTGATAGCGGCCCCCGACGGGTGTGTGATAGGCGAGGGATGGCACCGTCAGGTTGGCCACGGCCATGCCGAGGTCAACGCCATTGCATCAGTCAAGCCGACCGACAGGCACCTCCTGCGCGACTCTACAATGTATGTCACCCTCGAGCCCTGCTCCCACTACGGCCGCACCCCTCCATGCTCCAAACTCATCATCGACACCGGCATACCCCGGGTAGTTGTGGCCACCCTCGACCCTTTTCCCGCAGTGGCCGGGCGCGGGGTGGCCATGCTTCGCGAGGCCGGAGTGGAAGTTGCGATCGGAGTAATGGAGCAGGAGGCACGTGAGCTCAACCGACGATTCTTCCTCGCCCACACCGCCGGGCGCCCTTGGGTGACACTGAAATGGGCCATGAGCGCCGACGGCTACATGGACCACAAGCGCCAATCGGATCAGGGAGCCTACCGCTTCTCGCTCCCGATGGGGAGCTGCGCCGTCCATAAACTTCGCGGATGCCACGACGCCATAGTGACCGGAGCAGGCACCATCGAGTCCGACGATCCGCAGCTCGACACCCGCCTCTTCCCCGGCAGCCGCAACCCGCTCCGCGTGGTGGTCGACCGCCGCGGCACAGTCAGGCCCGACAGAAAGGTATTCTCGACACCCGGTACCCTCTACCTCTGCTCTCAACCCCGCACCGACCTCCCTCCCCACGTAGAGCAAGCCGTGATAGCCCCCGACGCCGGGCCCGCCGACATCCTCGAGCTGCTGCGTGAGCGAGGAGTCTCCTCAGTGCTCGTCGAGAGCGGCCCATCGCTGCTCAACGCATTTATAGCCGACGGCATGTGCGACGCTGCCCGGATTGAGATCTCACCCCTGAGCCTGCTTGAATCCGGTATCCACCCTGCCCCACGCATCTGACCCCGCTGAATAAAAATATCACCCCGGCTCGGAGTCACTCTCAGTGACACACCCGAGCCGGGGTGATAATGTATTATCGTTATTTCTATCGAAGGATAGCCTGAGATAAGCAGTGCTTATTCGGCAACCACTTCAAAAGGAATCTCAACAGCAACTTCCTTGTGGAACTTGATGGTGGCGGTGTATTCGCCCACTTCCTTGATGGTTTCCTTGACCTCGATGATCTTGCGGTCGACATTGTGACCGAGCTTTTCGAGAGCTTCAGCGATCTGGAGAGCGTTGACAGAGCCGAAGATAGTGCCGGTAGAGCTGGTCTTGGCACCGATCGAGAGCTTAACGCCTTCGAGAGCGGCGGCAGCAGCCTCAGCGTCGGCCTTGATCTTAGCGAGCTTGTGGGCGCGCTGACGCTGGTTTTCGGCGAGGATCTTGAGCGCGCTTTCGGTGGCGATCACAGCTTTGCCCTGGGGGATGAGATAGTTGCGGCCGTAGCCCGACTTCACTTCAACCACGTCGTCCTTGTAGCCGAGGTTGGAGATATCTTCTTTGAGGATGACTTTCATTTCTGTTTCCTGAATTGGATGGTGAGTAGATTGTGGTTTACTTCATCAGGTCGGTAACGTAGGGCAGAAGAGCGAGGTGGCGGGCACGCTTAACGGCCTGAGCCACACGACGCTGAAACTTCAGCGAGGTACCGGTGATGCGGCGGGGAAGAATCTTGCCCTGCTCGTTGAGGAACTTCTTCAGGAATTCGGGATCCTTGTAGTCGATATACTTGATGCCGCTACGCTTGAAACGGCAGTATTTTTTCTTCTTGACGTCAACTGACATCGGAGTGAGGTAGCGTATTTCAGAATTTGCCATGATTATTAAGTCCTGCTTTATTCAGCGTTTACAGTTTGTTCGGCGGGAGCGGCAGCCTTGGCAGCGCGCACATTGCGACGCTTGGCAGCATACTCGGCGGCATACTTGTCGAGACGGAACACGAGGAAGCGCATCACGCGCTCATCGCGGCGGAAAGCGGTCTCAAGCTTCTTCACGAGAGTGGGCTCGCCGTCAAATTCAACGAGGTTGTAGTAGCCTGTGGACTTCTTCTGGATGGGGTAGGCAAGTTTGCGCTGGCCCCAAAGCTCGGTGTTCACGATCTCAGCACCATTGTCGGTGAGCACCTTCGTGAACTTTTCTACCGCTTCCTTTGCCTGTTCGTCAGACAAAACGGGAGTTAAGATGAAAACGGTTTCGTACTTCATGTTAGGGTTTAACAGAGTGGATATTATGAATTTGGATTAACGGCCATTGCGGACTACCCGCAAAAACCGCTGCAAAGGTAAGCATTATTTCCATCCCAACCAAATATTTAGCCACCAACCCCCTAAGTTTTCAGCAACATGCAGAGCCAATTAACGAGTAGCAGATACCGCACCTTCAGATAAACAATATTTATAGCCTCATGCGGTCATAAGCAATCGTGACAGGCAACCTATGTCGAAAATACAATCTTAAAATAACAAAGCTACTTTGTCAATTTATTGATTCTTGACACAATCCCACCCCTATTCCTTCTAAAAACCGACATAAGGGTCTTGATATCAGCACCTGAGTTGTATAATTCTACAAGTTTCTTGTCATCATCGGCACTCCAATATTGATAGGCATTGGCATACTTCTCTTTTTGCGTTTGCATATACGAGGATGGAGAACCTTCTTCAGTTCTCTTTATAGCTTCAGATCTCTTTATAGAATGAGATATGGTGGGCAGCGCAATTTATTTATCGTAACCCTTTATTCCAAAAATATCCATCAAATCCGCAATCACACGGGTTTGATTCTCTTCTACTATTTCCGGAGTCCAATCAATTGGATAGGTATTGTAAATCTTCTGTGTATGTGCAAACGAACCTATGTTTTTTTCAAAATATTTTTTCATTTTATCCCTATAGTCCAAGTTCCCCAGAGAAGAATTTTTGCGCCTTCCGATAAGGCATAGATTTCCTATTCGATGTGTATAATAATCTCGTTGCTCCTCACTAAAGTTTTGAATCCATTTGCTATTGGGCTTGGGATTCTGAGGAAGAATGTGTTCGATTGAAATTGTACCAAATTCTTTCCATTCTGACTTATCTTTATATTTATATTCGAGTAGCATCAGCAGAGCATATGTATATCTGCGTCCATATACCTCCGATTGGATATTTGCCATAAAGATATGTTCATCGAAAGAATAAAATGCGTCACTCTCTTTCACAATATCACTTAAGTCTGAATCCTCTATCAGATTTATAATATTGTTGAGGTTGTCAATGCGATGTGACGGAGACTTTCCGCATACCGCATCAGCAATATTCTTGCAAGCGACACGAAGAGTAAACTTCAATAATCCATCATTCCCAAATTTTCTTCCATACGACAAAACAACTGGTATCCAATCTGACGATGGCATACTGTTGTTTAATATACGGATCAGCGTACAATACTCCGCATCGTTATTTTCATTTAAATTAATCAGAGTATTGTAGTCATCATACGCTTTGAATACATAATCAAAAAACTCCTTCCCCTTTTGTATCTTGCCAACCTTGAATATAAACTTCTCATATTCATCCAGAAGATTCATCTTTTGACGTTTTCTTAAAAGCATAGTTCTCACATAGGCAAGGAATCGATCGAATTCATTGCCTAAATCTTCCTGCATCTCCTCCCATTTTCGAGCATAATCGTTTCTGTCCCTATCATCCTCAATCTTTTCAAGATTAGAAGATTTTAGAATATCCGCATTACTCAGTTTCTGGCCTCGGTCATTCATTACCGAAAACAATCGGAATGCATCTTCAAGCGAGTCTGCGGAGATGTAAATCAAAACAACATTATTGAGAATGAATCCCAGGAACTTGTCAATGTCTATTTCTTCGTGATTGTCAAAAAACTCTTTATAGCATATCAAGGCATTGCACATTCTTTGAATTGAAGTCGATTCTTTCTTATCAGCACTCATTCTGACAATATCATCCCAATGTTCTACCAAACACCCTGCTTGTACAAGATATTGCTCGATAAAGAATTTGACATTACCCCTGATCTCATAGGAAAGTCTGATTCTTCGGGCAATTCTGCGAATCTTATTCTCTTTTTGAATAATAAGAGTATCGCAGTTTTCTTTGACATCGACAGACGACCTATGGTAGTCTCTAAGAAATGCGAAAAGTAAGAATAGACTTGTGATACGTTGTTGGCCGTCAAGCAAATCATTGTTTTGCTCCTTACTCTGAATGATATAAGACCCCAAAAAATATTCCTCATTGTCGTGCTCGAGATAGTTTGAAGCAAAATCTTCAAGCATATCATTGATATTATCACTATCCCAAACGTAATGACGTTGGTAGGCAGGAACAGTATACCATTCCTCAAACACTTGAGCAACCTTTTGCTTGCCAAATCCTATTTCCTTATAACCTGATCTCATTATTATCAATTAGTTACACCTTACATGTTGGTTTACGACAATTAAAAGATCCCGTCGGCAACTGGCAATCCTCTTCTAACAAGCTTTGCTCGCAATCGCATAATCAGTAAGGATTCCAATTCCATAAACTGTACTTTCTCTGTTATTTTTTATGTCAAGGGGAACCACAGGGGGGCAGCGGATCTTAATCATGTTGACTGATCTGTCAACTTAGATAGAAAGTGCGTTGTTGCCCACTTCCAATCCCCCCTCGGAAGAACCAATACAAAATTACGAAATGTTTTCCACCTCGAAAAATAATTCGTAATAATTCACAGGGCAACCTGAAAATCGGATGAAGACTAATCACAGAACGAATTAAAACGAATAAAAAACCGCTCATAAAATAATCGGCACACTCAGAAACATTCTTCTCATGGTTGTGAATTCAATAGTATGAATAATTATAACTATTCCGATTTTGGGTAGCTGGCTGTTACCGCGAAATATCCTTGCCGTGGATGGTGGGGAACCCTCCAAAATCGTGCCCCCGTTGCAATGCCTGCCGCAGGCAGAGACCATTATAGCTTTGAGAGTAGTTCGGAGCCAGTCATCACATCCATCTTTGAGAAGGCGAAGAGTTTCTTGCCGAGGTCTTTCAGCGAGGCTCCGATATGATAGACATCCTCATCGATTATCATGAAACGGTCGTGAGCTTTCTGATAGTGATGGAGTGTAACGCCGGGATATTGGGCATTGTGAGCCGCAACATCCTGACGGAGCTGGCGAGAAATTTGGCCATCGTAAATATCAACTGATACTCCGGCTTTACGTTTTGCCAACTGTACGAGCACGGTATCGTCAATGTAGTTGTCAATAATGACGATTCCTTTTTGAGCCTTGCGGATGAGGTCGGCAACAAACACGTAAGCATCGAAGATTTGTCCTTGGAAGAAAATACCTTCCTTGGGCTTTTTCTCTTCTGCGAGTTTGTCAAGTATAGCATCCACTTTCTCGTCAGTTTTCAACTGCTTCATTTCAAGCCGTTCCATACGCTGAAATATTGAGGCATTGTTCATGAGGAAATTTCTCATAGCCACAAAAGCCTCAATGATCCGGATGCTTGTATGAATTGCAGTCTCGCTTTTCAACACAGCAGACAGCATCGCCACTCCTTGCTCAGTGAAAACATATGGATTGGAACTGGAATGCTTCAGTACCTTGAACCGGTCGCAATTTGCGACCAGTTCCTCTTTCTCATCATTTGTCAACTGGAACCGGAACCGCTCGGGGAATCTTTCGATGTTGCGTTTAACTTGTTCGTTTAATCGCTTCGTATCAACCTGATAAAGCTCAGCCAAGTCTCTATCTACCATCACTTGATGCCCCCTAATGGTGAGAATGCGATTCTCTATGGGCATAGGTGCGAACTGGTCACAATTTGTGACAACCTCTATGCCAGTATCAGCCTTAGAACTGTATTTGGGAGAGATTTCGGTTGACGGTTGATTATCGTTATCTTGTATTTTCATGTGCAAATATAATCATTTTTAGTGAGATATAAATGACAAAGTTCCTCGGGGAGGTAGGCGTGGCGGTGAGGGTCTGGTCGGAGTTATTCTTGAACTCACGCCGCCACTTGATGTATTTTTTGCGATAAAAGGCAATAAAAAACGATTGACAAGTTTATTCACTCACTTGCCAATCGTCTATATATCTAATATTTAAGCTGATAAAATCAACCGATTTTGGCTTAACATTCCTCTTCGTTGAAGCGTAATTTTCATCCATATAATCAATGAGTTAAGTGATTTTTGATGACCGTTAGCCAAACATATTTGTCAATTTGTGGTATCTCTTGTCGTTTGGTCAAACAAAAACTGGTGTTTTGGCAAAACATTGGCCAAATAAATGCTGATGATCAAGAATGTTGCAAACACATTATTGGCGGACGTAAAAGTATCGGTAGTTTTTGCAAAATTACCGATATTATATCTGGAGGAAGCCACGAAAGGTTTATCGTTTTTCGCAGTTTTATAAGTTTTGCCGGGTTGGGTGATTACTTTTAATGGTAATTTTTAAGCCTAAAAGTACCCATTTGTCGAATTTATATTGTATCTTTGCACTATGAAAAGCAAATTCTCCCAATCTACCATGACCATTATAGGCCGAGATGCTCCAATTGAAATACTTACGGAAGCCCTCGCTTCTTCACATTCCGAATTCATTGCCATATATGGCAGACGCAGGATAGGCAAGACCTACCTTGTGAAAGAATTTATGGGAAACACTTACACATTCTCCTACACGGGTATTGAGGATTATAACACCAAGCAGCAGTTGTCGGAATTTCACCGGACATTACTGCGCTATGGACTTCCCAAATGCGGCAAACCTCAAAACTGGTTTGATGCTTTCGATATGCTTCGAACCCTTGTTGAATCTAAAAAAGGATTCCCAAAATTAGGAGGAAAGAAGGTAATCTTTATCGACGAGCTGCCATGGATGGATGCGAGAGGTTCTGATTTTGTAAAGGCACTCGGGCATTTTTGGAATGATTGGGCGGCATGGACTAAGGATATAGTAATGATAATCTGTGGAAGTGCCACTTCATGGATGGTAAAGAAGGTCTTCAGCAGTAAAGGAGGTTTGTATAACCGCATAACCCGCCAGATTGAGCTAACCTCTTTTACATTAAACGAATGTGAAAAATTCAGTGCCGCCCATAAATTCAATTGGTCAAGACACCTTATTACCGAGGCATATATGATTTTCGGTGGAGTGCCATATTATTGGACATTGATTGACCCGGCAAAAAGTTTGTCAGCAAATATTGACTTTCTTTTTTTTTCGGAAAACGCGCCCATGAAAATTGAATACCATGTGCTATTTAAGTCCATGTTCACCGCTCCGGAAAGGTATGAATCAATAGTGAAAACTCTAATTGAAAAGAAGGGAGGAATGACGGCTAAAGAGATATCTGAAAAGTCAGGAGTCGGAATGTCAGCTAAATTTACCGAAATACTGACAAATCTCAAATTGTCCGGATTTGTTATAGAGATGCCTCAACCGACAAAAAAACAACGGGGCGTTTTATTTAAATTAGCCGACAATTTTACATTGTTTTATAATGACTTTGTTTTGAAGAAAAAAAGCAAGGACTAACTATTGGGCCACACATCAGAACACTGGAACTATGAACTCATGGAGAGGTTTGGCTTTTGAGAGAGTATGCTATCGCCATATCCATCAGATTCAAAAGGCACTTGGTGTGGGAGGTGTTTATTGCGAATACTTTGCATGGAGTGTGCCTGAGAATGAATCATATCCGGCAATGCAGATTGACATGATAATCGACCGCGCAGACGGCATTGTCAATATCTGCGAAATGAAATTTACCAACAGTCCCTTCTCTATTTCCCCAGTCTATCTGGCTGAAATGAATTTGCGCAGAAGCCGATACCAGCAAGAAGTCGCACCTAAGAAAGGGGTTCAACTCACAATGGTTGCCTCTTCTGGGCTGGTTAAGAATCCCCAGGCATCGGAAATCAACTCTGTCATAACCTTAGACGATTTATTCCAACCATAGTCATTACAAGTATGCATCTACCCAAACGCAATCATACTGTTGTGGTTCCCAATTTCTTTGGAGAAGGGAAAAACCTTGAGGCATGGCAACTCGGTTGGCAGCAAGATGAAAAGGTGGAAGCCAAATCGTCAGTTTCAAAAAAGATCTTCCATTATTTTGTGGAAGACATGGCGCGAAATATGATTTTCTTCTATCTTGGTGATGGCAATTTTTACGGCATTCATGCCGAAGAATGTCCTACTCCAGTTTTCCGCTTTAAGAAAGAACAAGGTGTCTGTACTTACGATCAACTCGGAGACCAAGATACCCAAGACTATGAAAATGGAGAAGTCCTATATATGATACCTTGCGACAAGAGCGTTTGGGACACCGTCAAAATTGACGGTAAGTCACTTGAAGAGGTTCTTCAGAACTCCTATATCGTCAACATCAGCTGATGACAATCAGAATCAAACCAGTGATGAGGCTGTGTCAAAATGAACTGCACCCCGAAAGTTAGACAAAAAACTTTTGGGGTGCTTTTTATGAAGTACAGTTATGAATTGCGGCTCGTCATTGTACAACGAGTAAAACAAGGAGAAGCCATTGCGCATCTTTCAAAGGAGTATCATATAAATCAGACTCAAATATTGACATGGGTCAGGATGTGGGATAAATACGGAAGAGTTGGACTGGAAAAACAGCCCCACTGTCGTCCTACTCCTGCACTAAAGGAGAAAATAGTACGTTTAATCCATAATTCAGCAACCGGATTACGTAATAGATACGCCGAGAGCCTCCAGAATGGCTTTGTCCTTTGCCGAGGCCTCGGCTTTCTTCCATTCGTTGTCAAGCCGGACTATTCGCTGGCGGCACAGTATTCGTATAGCTTCCCTCGTTGACATTTTCGAGGTCAGATTGTTTTCCACAATCTGTTTCCTCACCATATAGAAAATATGCAGTGCGATGAAGTTGACAAACATCCATCCTTCCAATCTGTCGTTGTCCTGCATGTATGAAGTCAGGGCATCAAGGTCGGTTTTCAGCACGTCTATTTCCTGTTCTACCTCGCATCTGCTTTTGTAATTATCAAAAGCGTCTTTGGCTGACACTCCATCCGACACCATTACAGCGAGCGTCCCGAACTGGGGTACCTTGAGCGCGTATGTCTCCATCGTGTATTTCTCATGTATCCCGTTATCCACACGGCGCAGATAATCAGTCTCTTCTTCAGCGGCATGCTTGGCATCATGATAGAGATAGACTGAATGACCATCGATGGTCTGAGTGCAGTATTTTATTAGCCTTTCGGCATAAAAGAAGTGACCTTCGGATGAGTGATTGTTGAACCTGCTGTAATTAATCCCCGAAGTGCTGCGCCTGAGGGCTATTATATATTTCAGCTTTCTCTTGTCTAGTTCGGCAATATTGCTTTTTGAGAAGAACCCCTTGTCTCCGATAATTGTCATTGAGGTATCTCCAAACTCGTCAACACTTGTGAGAAAAGAAGTTATATCTTTTACATTTCCTCGAAGGAGCCGATAATAGACTGGGAGCATCCGGCTTGTTGAAAAGGCCATCATGACATTGACAGCTTCGGCAAAACCTCCCAGCTTAGTCTTGCTCATTCTGGGGAAATCCATTTTTGCAGATGATGAGAGAATGTCCGTGCCGTCAAAAAGCACATTTCCTCCTGCACCTGCATACTTCCTCATGAAGGCCAGTATCTCTTCCCTGCTTTTCCCCAGATTCTTCATAAAAATCTGTAAGGGTTCTTGGTGACAGCCCTTCTGTGCCCAATGTCTGTGACAGATAACTGTCGGCGAAATCCTCCTGTATATATTTCAGCGGAGATTGGTTGCGAAGACGACAATATGCCATCGCAAGCACACGGTTCCACATCCTCGGCACCGCTTGCTTCAGATTCTCGATCATGTCGGTGCAATGCCCCGAGATAAACGCTGATAATCCATATTCCCTTACTTGTCCTACCTTAGGCTCAGGGACTGAGATTCGCCCTTTCTCCACACTGGAGGATACGGCTTCATTCTCAATCTCCACTTGTTTCCGACGAGGTGGCACAAGCCCTTTATCTTCGGTAATCATACCAAGATAACGCCCTGTTTTCTTGCGCGTCTTCTTAAGCTCTTTGTCATAAAAGCTTGAGCATTCGTACAGATAATACCTGCCTCGGATACACCGCAGCTCGGTACCGGGCTTCTTTTGGGCAAGTGCCCACTGGGGATGATTTGCTGCTTTCTTCATATTACGTGGTACGTAATGCAAAATTACACAATAATTTTGAGGCCACCAAATATATGAGTCTAAAAATTAGCGGCTTGGCCATTTTTTCTAGCCAAGCCGCGTTTGTGTTACGTGGATATACTTCCGAATTAAGGTTTAATTCAAAAGATGAAAAATTCTTATTTTTGTGATAGGAAGTGCAGCAGTCTGGTAAAGCTCATAGACACATGCCTCATAAGTTCAGCCAGTCCTTTTGCCTTTTCGGAGAGTTTCTTACGACGTCCTTTCCAGATAGAGAACAGCGAATAGACAATCCGGTGGATTGTGTCGAGATTCCTTGCGGCCTTAGTAGATTTACGTTTTATGCCGTCCTGCAACAGGTTTAAGTCAAGTCCCCAGTGCATACTCTCTATAGACCAATGTGTTCGGACGGCCTTTCCGATCCAGGGAGTATCTTTTACCTTTGCAGACGAAATTCAGAGTTAACATTTACACTCTGAATTGTTAATAAGAAAGACAGAGACGGTGACCTTCAAGGGTAGTTAGCCACAAGGGCTATCGTGGGGTTATAGTCCGTCTCTGTCTTATTTGTTGAACACATCAAGCTAGATTTCTAGACCTTCATGTCTACTAAAAGTTTTGGATGCATTCAACATCATTGTTTAACTAAATGTCTGCAAAGATATGAAAGATTTGTCGACTAAAAAACACTTCGTAGGGTGTGACGCACGGCTGACGCATCTTAATTTTTTACAACATCAAAACTTTTTAAGGCATACAGCAGGTAGTCGTTATCCCATCCGGCTTTTTTCCGATGTCCTTTGACTCCCATCGAAGATACCTTTGCGTTCTTGATTATGTTCAATCCGATACGGTTCAGAAGAGAGAAATTTTGAGCGCCATTGTCCTTTTGTTTGCGAGAGGCATCATCGCCAAAAGCCACATCCAAAGTCCAATGGAGTTGGTTCTCAACACTCCAATGAGTGCGTATGGAATGATTAATATATTGAGCATCAGTCTCAAGGCTAGAGAGATAATATCTTGTCTCCTTATGCACTGTGCCTTTCTTGATGTCTTTTGTGCGTGATTCAATACGCACGATGCTTTTAAGCCCGGGCCACTTGTCTCTGTCAAGTATATTTTCCAGATTGGTAATCACAGTACACGCCCGAGTTTCTTCCCTTCCATGGGATTTGCCCTCCATAACATGCTCGGACGAAGGCTTAATATATGTGAACGAATCGGCGACACGCCCTTTCATTTCGGGCTGATTTTCCTTTCAAGGCAAGTATATAGTCGGCTCCGCGCTCGATTATTACCTTGGCAATCTCCTTTTGACAACCCATCGCGTCAATGGTGACGATGCAGCCCTTCAGTTCCAGAATACGCAGCAGTTTCGGTTATGGCGGTTATCTCGTTACTCTTTCCTGCAACCTTTTCCTGACCCAACAGGAGATTGTTGGCAGAAGCCCACGCGCTGACAAGATGGGTGTAAGTTCCGGTTCCGTCATCGCTGCTTCCGCGCATACATTTTCCGTCGATGGCAACTACTTCACCATCGGTCAGCTCTGCGATGCTCTTGGTCCATGCAACAAAAGAATCGTTCAATTCCTTGGGGTCTAACGAGCTGATTACCCGATTGAAAGTATCATGAGACGGAATCCCATTAGGAAGATACAGAAAGCGTTCGAGCCAATCAACCTTGGCATTGCCGTAGTCCTCTATCTCGTTCCACGACTCAGCGCCGCAGATGACTGCGCAAAGGGAGATGAAAAGGATGGATTCGAGGCTATGTTTCTGTGTGCGTTCTACACGTGGGTCGGTTACCGACGAAAAAAAATCTATGGCTGATGTGGTCTTTGTCATACTATATTAACGGCTGAAACCACTTAATAGTAGTAATCATCCGTTA
>PDYJ01000062.1_pt1 | contig 22562 bp, 20 predicted proteins | sample 1430841 | NCBI WGS metagenome assembly PDYJ01 (sample SAMN07237672, study PRJNA390542) | Gut metagenome, whole genome shotgun sequencing project. | isolation source: fecal pellets | host: Mus musculus | place: USA: New York, NY | collected 2016-10 | reverse complement strand
GCCGACAGATGGGCCAGAGCAGCATTGTCGTCCTCTCTGTGTGCAAAAAAGGAGTTGGAGGCGAGCATGGTGGCGCTGTCGATAAGCACAGTGGCGCCCGGCAGAGGAGGCACACTGTCGAGGTCGGGTGCTTCGATAGTAGTCCATCCCTGCCCTTCACGGCGCTTGCGGTGTATCTCTACGCGCCGCTCCATCTCCTCATCCATGGGAGTGCAAGTGGCTATATAGACGGGTGTTGGCGAAAGGTCGAGAGCCAGACGCTCGGCATTCTCGCTCTTGCCCGATCGCTGGCCACCCGTGACAAGAATGATATGTGATTGGCGATTCATGCGGCAAAATTAATGAAAAGAGATAAAAAATTAGTATCTTCGCAATTCCAAAATCAATATGTTATCCATGAAAGCAATCACTATCATTGCCTCGATGGCTGTGGCCGCATCGGTCACTGCCTCGGCAGAAGCTCCACTGGCATGGACCGACGCCTCGGCCCACACCCCTCAGGAGGGGGCTGTGAAGGTGGAACTCCGCCCCGACACCACACTCGCCGTCTGGCATGGCCAGCGTGTAGGCCTTCAGGCTCTACTCACCCCCGACGCATTGCTCAACGGCAAGACACTGCGCCCCCGCATGAAGAGCGCAGGTGGCATGCAAGCCGATGCCCGGTTTATGCGCTACACCCTCACCAACGATTTCCGCGCATGCGGTGTGCCCCCGAGCTGGAGCCTTGGGCTGTGGCCGACATCATAGATCTTGACACGGCCCTGACCGTGGAGTCGGGTCGCAATTACCCACTCTGGGTTACTGTGGAGGTGGGCAAGGATGCTCAGAGTGGAGAGCTCTCGCTTGAGCTCGTCGACGAAGCCTCGGGCAAGGTCATGGCCGAGATACCGGCCTCGATTACCGTACAGCCTTTCAGCCTCCCCGATCCGTCGAGCAAAGATTATTTCCATCTCAATCTGTGGCAGCAGCCTTATGCCGTTTGCCGCTATTACAATGTGGAGCCCTGGAGCCCTGAGCATCTCAAGCTTTTGGAGCCGTATGCCGCCCTTCTGGCCCGTGCCGGTCAGAAAGCCATATCGACAATCATGTTTTATGAGCCGTGGGGAGAGCAGAGCAACGATAAGTTTCTCCCGATGGTGGAGACCACTAAGAAGAAAGACGGCACATGGAGCTATGACTACACAGCTTTTGACCGCTATGTGGAGTTTATGGACTCGATGGGTGTAGGCCCTATCATCGAGTGCTTCTCCATGATCCCATGGGATATGAATTTCCGTTACCGCGACGAGGCTGCCAACGGCGAGTATGCTTATCTCAAAACCACATCCGACACTCCCGAATATGTCGATCTGTGGAGCAACTTCCTCTCTTCTTTCCAGAAGCATCTCGACGAGAAGGGGTGGAGCGACCGCACCGTTATGGCCATGGATGAACGTGGCCTCGCCGATATACAGCGCGCCATAAAAGCTGGTCGACACTTATGCCCCGAAGCTCAAGGTGTCGCTCGCCGGATATTACCATCCCGAGCTGGCCGATAAGCTCTATACCTACTCAATAGAGGTTGAGCCGTGGCCCGCCGATGTGCTCAAGCGCCGTCATGATCTTGGCCTTGTCACCACCTACTACACTTGCTGCGCCACACCGGCTCCCAATCTGTTCAGCAACTCCGATCCTGCCGACGGTGCCTACATCATGGCCTACAGCATTGCCACCGGTGCCGACGGCTATCTGCACTGGAGCTATCAGAATTGGACTGACGACCCTCTTGGCGATACCCGATTCAAGCTTTTTGCACCCGGCGACACATACTTCATCTATCCCGACGGCCGCTCGTCGATACGCTATGAGCGCATGGTGGAGGGAATTCAGATGGCTGAGAAGATAAAGGCGCTCAGAGCCGATATAGAGGCCCGCGGCGACATGAAGCTGATGAAACAGCTCAACGAGGCTCTCCTCCCTCTCCAAATGGGGCGTCGCTCGAAGCATGCCACCACCGCTGTAATAGTGGAGAACCTGCAGAATGATCTGTCGGCCATCTCGGCCGAACTGGCCCGCTGATCCACAGCATAACCCGCACTCACAGTCGCTCCCCGCATGATTGACCGTTATGGCCTTCCATGCGGGGAGCGATCTATATGTGTGAAAGAGGGGGAGTAGAGCCCGGTCAATAGTCGGTTTCGATGAAGTCTATCTCTTTGCGCGGCTTGTGTTTGATTTCGTTGCCGAGGGCGCCGATCGATATGCCGACCCCGCTGAGCTGAGTGTTGATGCTCGATACCGGATTGTCGATAAACTGCCGTTTGGCTTTCAGAAACTCCTTGCGGTCGGTCTTCTCATAGTCCCCGGCCGAATAAACCGGCACCATGGGCCGCGAGGTCTGCTGTAGCCCGGTGGCTTCAAAATCATACAGGCCTGATGAATCGGTGGCTTTCAGTATCAATCCGGGCAGTCCGCCGAGCTTCCACGGACCCGACGCTACCGGCACATCGGGAGCAAACCATACACTCCAGTTGCGGCCACGGAAATCTGCGGTGGCCATCTGACAGGTGTAGCCGAGAATAGTTGCGGTTGAGTCGGTCAGCTCCCAGTCGATTGCCGGGATCTCCTCCTCGTAGAAGTATTTTTCCACACCATTGATGTCATAGCTTGTGATCTTGTTTTCGTCGGCCGATTTGAAGATATAGTATGATCCGTCGCGGCGGGGCATTTTATCGATATTGCCGCCAAGATATGCTCCACGGGCCATCTCCTTATATCGGGCATCCCCTTCGGGTGTCGACTGTAGGGAGTCGAGATATTCAGTCATAGGTGAGTAGAATTTGCTATCGTGGGCATTGGCAAGCAGGATATATCGGTTAGGACGGGAGTTGCCGCCTTGACGGAAATTGGCTGTCGATGCGGTGTAGCTCACTTCGATGGAGGCATTTTCCTGCGATGCGGCGTAGGGGGCCGTCATGAACAACGAGGAGAGAGCGATGACGACGATGGTTTTAGAGTTCATTTGCGTAGTGTGATGGTGAAAAGGAGTTCACGGCCACGAAGCCAGCGCTGCGACTCAAACGATGAGAGCTGGCCTGCGCTATAGGTGGTGTAGTTGTATTTGCGTTGGTCGGTGATATTGTTGAGGATTGTTGAGAGTTCAACCCGTTTGCTGGCCTTATATACGAGCTTGGTGTCGAGAAGGAGTGCGTTTTTGTATACGCCTTCGGTAAGCTCGTTGCGGTAGTGTTCGCCCATTATGCGCCACTCCCACTTGGGGTGGGGCATGATGTTGATGAGCAGATTGTTTTCCATTCCGCTCAACCATGAGCTATTGATGCCGTTCATTGTCATGCGGCTGTTGGCAAAACTGATTGAATAATCGAAGCTGAGCCATTGCAGCGGCATGCCGTTGATCTTGCCACCCGCGCTCCAGCCGGTGCTGATAGAGTTGACGGCCATATTCTGCGACAGGAGATGCGATTCGCTTCGGCTGAAGCTGCCGTTGATATTGGCGCTTCCGCGCATAAAGTCGAGAGTCTTTCCCACAGTGCCGCGTGACATGAACATCTTGCCATCGCTCTTGGCATCGGTGTAGGAGTAAACGATATAGTCGCCGAAGAGCTGCTGCGACATGGTGTAGGGGAGGTGTGACCATGACTGCATCACCATAGCATTGGCAAAGACACCGCGGCGGGTCTGCTTGTAAGAAAAGGTGGCCGACAGATTTTGCGACGATGATGTGTAGAAGTCGTCGACACCTTTCTGAAACGATCTATAATTGGTCATTATATATCCCGGCTGAATCATGTGGAGATTCATGGGAGATCGGCCTGTGGATCCACGCATTGTAACAGAGAAGCGGTTGTTTGGCTTCCAGTTCATGCTAAGCGAGGGGGAGAAATAGCCCTCCGAGCGGTTGGCGAGAGCTTTGTCGAAGGTATAATGAGCAAAGCTAAGGGGGGCGTTGAGGGTGATATTGACTCTCTTTACCCAATATTCAAAGCGGGGAGTGGCGTAGAGGGTGAGATAGTTTGTGTTGACGACATTGGTGAGCTCATCGGGATCTTCTAAAAAGGCGACCTTGTTGCCATCGGAACTCATCGACCTTAGATAGCCCTTGATACCCCCTTCGAGGCTCACTGTTATGCCCTTGAGGGTTAAGGCGTAGGCCACGCTCTCATGAGTGAAGAAGGCATGGTCGCCCACATGCTGGCGGATATCGGCTCCGTCCATCGCTACGGAGAGAGTCTGAGGCAGCGACTCCCATTCATTATTGCTTGCAAAGGTCACCAGATGCTGTCCTTTGAAGCGCTTGATCATCCTGAAGTTGTTGGAAAGATAATAGTCGGGGAGTGAGGCGGTCTGCTCGTTGGGGATTGAACCGGCCACAGAAAGCCTCACATCGTCCCAGTCGACATTTGTCTTGAGGGTGTTGTTGATGAAGGTAGTTTTCTGATTGACTTCGTAGATAAATTTGGCTGAGAGGGCATGGGCTCGGTCCCGTCCGTCGCGATCTTCAGTCACCACTCTGTTTCCTTCGTTGAGATAGTAGGTAGTGATGTTGGCGGCACGCGCCGTGACGCGGTTGAAAGAATAGTCGATCTGAGCCTTCAGTTCACCTCCGCGCACCTTCCATAGACTGTTTGTCGACACGAGGGCCGAACGGTTGAAGAGGGTGCGCTTGCGGCTCAAAGAGGGTACTCCAGGGAGCGACACACTTACATATCGGCTCAATTCGGTGGATCGGCGTGAAGCAAAGAAGTCGGTTGCGCTTGCGGAGAGGTCTTCGCCGATATTGTTGGTCCTGAATGTGGTGAGATTCTGGAATCCGGGCATCACTGCCATGGCGAAAAGTTCGCCATCCCATGCTATCCCTTCCGGTTGCCATGCGAAACCGCCTCCGGCGTCGCCATGCAGGGTCCATGTGGCCTTTGCCTTCTTCTTCAGTTTCAGATTGATGGCGGCCTTATCGGAAAAGCTGATACCCGAAAGAACTTGCAAAGGCTGATGATTTTCCATCACTTCAACGGCTCCCACGTCGTCGTGGTTGATGCCGTTGGTGGCCACTCCGTATTTTCCACCCAGCAGATCGGATCCTTCGATGTAAAATTTATTGATGTCCTCGCCCTGATATTGTATTTTGCCGCTTTTGTTGACGTCGATACCGGGCATACGCTTGAGCACGTCGCCTATGCTGCGGTCTTGAGCTTGTGCAAATGTGCCTACATTGTAGGTGATGGTGTCGCCCTGCTCGCGTATGCGATCGGCTTTCACAGCCACTTCCTTAAGCAAAGTGGTAGCCGGGGTCATGACAATGGTCAGCGGAAGAGCCACGCTGTCAAGGCCAACAGAATACTTGGCAAAGCTCATCATCGACACATCGAGAGTGTGGCCCTTTGTAGTGGTGGTGGATATGACAAAACGGCCCGAAGCATCGGTCGTGGCATATTTTTTTATCTTTCCCTCGGCATTGCGGAGTATGACCGAGGCGCCGGTGAGCGGCTCGTTTGAGCCATGCTCCATCACAACGCCAGCCACATCAATCTGAGCAGCTCCAGTGAGCGCTCCTGATGCAGTCAACAATAAGATGAGTATAAGCCGGATCATAATTAGTGGGGATAGTTGGTTTCCTCTTTGCCACGATGTGGCTGGATTATTGTGCGCGCTCAATCGGATCTGTGGTTGATTCGACATCCTTGACAAAATAAGAGGCATAGACAGATGCGCCGCTGGCAATGGAGGCAGACAATGAGATGACGATTGGTTGACGATTCATATGAGAGATAGCTGAAACAATGATGAATCCTTACTTAATTGATGTGCAAATATGATAATTTATTTCCATATTTCCATATACATATGTAATGATTTAATAAATTTAACTATCGCCGTGAAGGTAATTGAGACATGAATCGGTATGATATTTCAAATAGGCATGTGGGATAGATAGTGGGCTATGTATGCGTTGATGGTGTCATCGAAGTAGCAGACATCTTTGCCGTGTAGCATCTGTGTAGCACAACTATGTCAAAACGGGGCGTTTTCGTGGCATACGTCAAAAACAGAAAAACCTGTAAGTAGCTACTTACAGGTTTTTGTGATGATTTTGGCGGAGAGGACGAGATTCGAACTCGTGGATAGGATTGCTCCCATCGTCGGTTTAGCAAACCGGTGGTTTCAGCCACTCACCCACCTCTCCGGGGTATTTAGCTTCGTGGTTGGGTCTCTTCCCAAAAGCGATGCAAAGTTACGCACAATTTCTGAATGATGCAAATTTTTCGCAAAGATTTTTTTGAAATTGATTTGTGAGACGTGAGCCGCCGGGGGAGTGGAGTGGAAATAAAAGAGGATGCCGCAGGAGCGACATCCTCTTTTATCTGATTGGCCTGTTGAGGCCGTTGATTAGGATCAGTTGTTGGCAAGCTTAAATGCGATAGGCACAGTGTACCATACGTTAACGGCCTGACCATTCTGCTTACCGGGCTGGAACTTGGGAAGCGACTTAACAACGCGTACAGCTTCCTTGTCGAGGTCGGGGTCTTTGCCACGGACTACCTTTACTTCGCCTACCTGACCGGTCTTGGTAACAACGAACATCACGGTTACGCGACCTTGAACGTTGTTTTCAATTGCCAGCTGGGGATAGCGGAGATTCTTAGCAATCCACTTGAGGAGGGCAGCGTCGCCACCGGGGAACAGCGGGGGCTGCTCAACGGCCTCAAACACCTTGTCGGGTTCGGGTTCGGGAGTCTTTTCCTCAACGACTACGACTTCCTTGTGCTCCTGAGCGTTGATGATGTCGTCGACACCACGGTCTTCATCGACAGCACCCATTGCACGGTCGTCTTCTTTGATTTCATCCTGTGATTTGAAGTCTTCCTCAACTTCGTCGTCATTGGCGATGAGTACCTCAGTCACCTTTTGGGTGTTGAGAAGGTCATCTTTAACGACTTCTTCGAGTTCTTGTTCTTCAAACTTCTGGGGTTCTTCTTCAGGAACTTCCTCGATTTCTTCGGTGACAGCCATTTCAACAAGCACCTGCTCGCCTTCGTCCTCAGGACGGGCTTCAGCCTGCTTGATCACGGTGTCAACGAGGATGGCGAGGATAGCTATGAGGGCCATCATGATGATGATGACGATCATGGCCTTATTGTGACGGGAGGGCGAAGCAGCGCGCAGCTGATAAGCGCCGTACTCCTTATTTTTGCCATCAAAGACAATGTCGCGCCACTCTTGTGATGAAAGATCTACATCTTTTGCCATTTCTTCTAAGCGTTAGATTTGGTTAAACATATATCAATCATCAATTAATTACCGTGGTTACGGATGTATGCATCAATCATGCCCTGGTCGGTGGCGTTGATGTTGTCGATCTGATAACGCGAGATCTGGTTGATCTGCATTTCGTCGAGAGCGCCGATAACGGAAGCCCATGATGCATTGGGTGTAGCCTTGATAATTACTACCGGACGTGTGAGGGTGGAATCGTTGCGGATTTCCTTGGCACGTGCCTGGTAAATAGAGTCGTTGATGTCTTTCTTTGAAGAGAACTCCTTGTTGCGCCACTGCTGCTTGAGGACTGCGATCTTTTCGAGAACAGCCTTGTTGCGGTTGTGGAGGATCTTGCGGATACCCTGCTGCATGCCTTGTTCATCGTTGCCGATGAAGGTTTCACGCATGAGGTTGGAGTCTTCGAAGATAGAGTCGTTGTTTTCGTCAGTCACCATGGGCTTGCCGAGGTAGTAATAGACGATGTTTTTAGCTTTACCTTCGTCGTCCTTCTTGATGGAGCCGTCGTCGTTGCGTTCGGTATCAACAATAAGGGTGATAGCCTCCGAATCCTTAGCCTTGTTCATTTCTTGCTGCTCTACCTTCTCGTTTGTGGGGAGTGCAATCGAGAGGGTCTGCGATTTGATCATCGTAGTACAGAGCATGAAGAACGTGATGAGAAGCATGTTCATGTCCACCATCGGTGTGAAGTCGACGTGGATAGACATCTTCTTCTGGGCGCCTTTTTTCTTCTTGCCGCCCTTGTCTGATTGTTCTATCTGTGCCATGATGATTATTCGCTTTCGGTTTTGAGCGCCGTGAGAAGGCTGAACTTATTCATCTTCAGGGTCTGAAGGTTGTCGAGCACGTGGTGAACGGTCGAGTAGGGGGTGATCTGGTCGGCCTTGACGGCGATGCCTTCACCCTTCTTCATGAGGGCCTGGAGGTTTTCATTGCCAGAAGAGTAGATGGCCTGCATCCAGATCTGGAACTCGTTTGGCGTGTTGAGGTCGGTGTTGTCGTCGATGGGTATACCGACGTCAGCACGGTTCATGTCAGTGATGACTTTGTCTTGCTCTGTCTGTGACATGCGGAGGAATGTGGGGAGAGCCTGGAAAGGTACACCGAAAGTACCGATTTTGGCAAACACGTCAGCATCCTGCTCAGTCAGGACTACTTTCTTGCTCGGGTGAAGGGTGTTGTACTTGGCAACAGCGTTTTTGAGGATTTCCTTGCGCAGAGGCTCGGAACCCCATTCCTCGGGATTGTTGGCGAGGTCGGCTTCACCTGAAACGGAGATGAACACCTTTCCTTCGGGAGATACGAGAATAGATGCCAGGTTAGCAGTAGGCACCTTCTCTTCCGACACCGATGATGGAGTGATAACGGTGACGGGCTCCTTCTGGAGGAAGGTAGAGGTCAACATGAAGAAAGTAAGCAAAAGAACAGTCACATCACTCATCGCGGTCATGTCGATGAGGGTACTCTTTCTTTTAATTTTTACTTTTCCCATATTACGCTTAATAAATTGTAGTTAGTTGGTTTGTTAAGGTGTAACAGGGATCAGTGGGTAGCTGCGAAAGTCTGAACGATAGAGAAACCGATTTCGTCGATAGCGTAGGTGAGGTTATCGATCTTGTTGGTGTAGTAGTTGTAGGAGATTACAGCGAAGGCACCGGTTGCGATACCGAAGGCGGTGTTGATAAGAGCCTCAGAGATACCGGTGGAGAGCTCGGTGGAGTCAGGAGCACCAGACTGAGCGAGAGCCTGGAACGACTTGATCATACCCATTACAGTACCGAGAAGACCAACGAGAGTACCGAGGGTGGTCATGGTAGCAACGATGGGGAGGTTCTGCTGGAGAGCGGGCATCTCGAGAGCAGTAGCTTCTTCAACTTCCTTCTGGAGGGTGGCAACCTTCTGCTCCTTGGAGAGAACGGTGTTCTTGTCCATTTCCTCGTAGCGGGTGAGAGCGGCCGAAACAACAGCGGCTACAGAACCCTGCTGCTTGGCGCAGAGAGCCTTGGCGCCAGCGATGTCGTTTTTGGCGAGGCAAAGCTTAACGCCAGCAACAAACTTGGTGATGTTGCCTTTGCCCTTGGCGCTGCCGAGAGCGATGTAGCGCTCAACAGAGAGAACGATAACGGTAAGGAAGAGTGTCTGGAGAATAGGCACGATGAAGCCACCTTTGTAGATAGTACCCCAGAGGTCGATGGGATGGCCTTCCTCGAAGTGGGATTCGTGGCCGAACCAGAACATGAAGAGGCAGATGGCAACGATGAAGCAGGCGATAATCACCAAGAATGCGTTCTTGATACCGCTAACTTTGTGACCCGTAGCTTTAGCAGCGGGCTTTGTGGTAGGCTTTTGAGCTTCCATAATAGTTAATGATAGATGGTTGAGATTGGATTGTTTATGGTTTTGTTAGTTTTTGTTTTCGCTTTTCAGGATATGAGATAAGGGGGAGAATGGAAGTCTCGCCCGCTTTCTATAGCCGGGGTGATGTCTAAACTTAATTGCAAATTTAAGACAACAATTTTAACTTTCAAAACAATTGCCGAAGAAAAAAGGCGAATATGTCGCAGAGCAATGTTTTTTAATACGAATATGGCCTGTTTTTTAGTTTTTTTCAGCAGAATGTGAGTTCGCGCAGATTTTTGGAGCAGATCTGTGACGCAGCTTCGGCCACTTGCTCGGGTGTGACGGACATGAGGCGCTCGGTGCGCTCCCGGAGGGTCATAACCGCTCCGAATCGCAGAAGCGATCTGCCTGCAGAGAGCGCCATTGCATCGTGGCTCTCGGATGCTATGATCATCTGTCCGGCCAGCTGGCGCTTGGCGCGTTCGAGTTGTAGTGGGTCGATGGGATTCTCGGCAAGGTTGTCGAGGATCTGTCGGGTGATGGCGCGGCATTCAAGGGTGTCGGAGTCGTCGCAGCCGAAGTATATTGTGGTGAGTCCACAGTCGGTAAAGGCTGTCGAGGCGGCATCGGCTGAGTAGACAAGTCCTCTTTTTTCGCGCAGCTCTATGTTGAGGAGGGAATTCATTCCCGGTCCGCCTATGATATTTGTGAGGAGGGCGTGGGCCTGGCGGAGCGGTGAGTAGAGCGACACGGTTGGCGCGCCGAGCATCGTGTGACTTTGATGGGAGTCGATGTCGCGGATCTGGTCAAATTCAGGCCAGGAGTCCGGCGCGACACGATTGAGTCTGTCGGGGGTGCCGGTCTTGAGGGCTGAGAAGTGGCGCCCGAGGGTGTCGAACACGCGGTCCGGATCAGTGGCGCCAAGGTAAAACAGGGTCATTCGCGACGGCACAAACATCTCTTTGAGCCAATTGCGGCAGGTGTCGGAGGTGAATGAGTTGAGGGTTTCGATCGATCCGAGTATATTGTGGCTAAGTTGGGAGCCAGCAAATATCAGATCGTCGAAATCGTCGGCAAGAGCTTCGGACGGAACATCGAGATATGAGTTGATTTCATCGGCCACGACCTCACGCTCACGCTCTATCTCGTCGACCGGGAAGGAGGCTTCGGCAACGAGCTGAGCTATGAGTGCGGACGCTCGTTCAAGGTGTCCGAATGGAAAAATGGAGTAGACCACAGTCTCCTCTTTGGTGGTATAGGCATTTAGCTCGCCACCCACGGATTCCATTTCGTTGATGATATCCATCGAGGTCATCGATGGCGTGCCTTTGAATATGGTGTGCTCAACGAAATGGGCCAGTCCGTATTGCGACGGTTTTTCGTCGCGCGATCCGGCGTCGACAGTCACTCCGAAGTATTCCGCGGCTGCGTGGGGAGCCGCTACATGCACAATACGTAGTCCCGACGGGAGGGTGTGATAGGAATACACGATAATATATACAATAAGGTGGCATGAAAAGCCGTCCGCGACTACTGGCGGGGCGCAAAAGTCCCGGAAGTCTGCGGACGGCTTGATACCGTGGTTGGTGGGTTGTGGCAGTGAATCGCCATTACTGGCGGCCGGAAGTGGCAATGGCTTTGTCGATCTTGGCAACGAGCCCCTGAAGAACCTTGCCCGGGCCAAGTTCTACAAATTCGGTGGCACCGTCGGCAATCATGTTGCGGACAGTCTGAGTCCAGCGCACGGGAGCGGTGAGCTGAGCGACGAGGTTGGCCTTGATCTCGGCGGGATCGGTGTGGGGAAGAGCGTCGACATTCTGGTAGACGGGACATATAGGCTCGTTGATGGGCGTGGCGGCGATGGCTTCGGCGAGCTCAGCGCGTGCGGGCTCCATGCAGGGAGAGTGGAAAGCACCTCCAACTTTGAGTTTCATGGCACGCTTGGCTCCAGCCTCGAGCAGCTTGGCGCATGCGGCATCAATGGCCTCAACTTCGCCTGATATTACGATCTGGCCGGGACAGTTGTAGTTGGCGCAGACAACGATGCCGTTGTCAATTGAGGCGCAGACCTCTTCAACCTTTTCGTCGGGAAGGGCGAGCACAGCTGCCATGGTGGAGGGGTGGATGTCGCAGGCTTTCTGCATGGCCTGGGCGCGTGCGCTGACAAGGCGGAGACCGTCGTCGAATGAGAGCGCACCGGCAGCAACAAGGGCCGAGAACTCACCGAGGGAGTGGCCTGCAACCATGTCGGGGCGGAATTCGTCGCCGAGACACTTGGCGAGAATCACGGAGTGGAGGAATATCGCGGGCTGGGTGACGCGTGTCTGCTTGAGCTCTTCGTCAGTGCCGGCAAACATTATGTCGGTGATGCGGAAACCAAGGATTTCGTTGGCACGTTCAAAAAGCTCGTGCGCAACGGGGTTGTTGTCGTAAAGATCTTTGCCCATGCCGACAAACTGTGCGCCCTGGCCGGGAAAAACAAATGCTTTCTTCATTGCGATGTTATGTATCATTGATGATGTGGGAGGAGAGTTGGAGGCATCGTTCGGATGCCGCTGCAAAGGTACGTATAATCCCGCTGATTTGCAATAGGTGGGTTATCTGGCAAGGTGGTTAGGCCGCACTATGAGTGGGTAGGGGCTGCGCAGACGCAGCGATTGATCGTCGGCCACATGTCGGAGGGCCTCCTGTGCCTCCTGAGGACTTGATGTGGTAGCGGTAGATACAAAATATGCGTCATTGGTGCGGAGCACGGTAGCGTTGCCGTAGCCTGAGGCGCGGAGCCGCTCCGCCATCTGGCGTGCGTTGAAAATCTGTCGGAATCTTGCAACAACCACATTGTAGAGTTTGACACTGTCGCGGTGGGCAACTCCGTCTTCGCTTGTCGAGCCAATCCATGCGGTGATCACAGGGAGAGTGAGGCCGGGGGCAGCTTCAATATCTTTAGGCTCGGGAGTTCCCGCTGCTTTCATGCCGGGCACATCGTCGGCGCCCTTCTCGTTTCGGTGGGCAACAGTGGTTTCATATGCAGCCTTATAGTTGGCTTCAGTCGTTTTGCAGCCGGAGGCAAGCATGATGCAGATCATGGCAACGGCTGCGTGGCCGAGAATAGTCGTATTTATCTTCATAGTGAGTTGGTGTTAGTTTTAGCTAATGATACCACATCGAGCTCTGTAGGAGACCCGTCGGTGATCCGGAGCTTGACAAGAGTGCGCTCGCGCTGCCATCCGTGCCAGCCGGCAGCGCCCGGATTGATATGTAGCAGACCGAGCTCAGGGTCGGGCATTACTTTAAGTATGTGGCTGTGGCCTGTCACCATAATCCTCACCCCTTCCTCGGCGAGGATTCGTTTCACTCCGGGGCGGTATCGTCCCGGATATCCTGCGATGTGGGTCATCCACACCCGTGCGCCCTCCACATCAAAGAGGTCGACTTCGGGCCAGCGTCGGCGTATCATGCCATGGTCGATATTTCCGGCGACAGCCCGTATGACAGCATCGGGAGATGCGGCCTCAAGTCGCTCGATGATCGATGGATCGCCAATGTCGCCGGCATGCCAAATCTCGTCACAGTCGGCAAAATGGAGAGCGTAGCGATCGTCCCAGCATGAATGTGTGTCGGATAATATGCCTATAAGTTTGCTCATTGGAGTTCAGTCAAGTGGAATTATGCGGAGAAAGTCTATCATCACGGTATCAAATGGGGCCGAAGGATTGATGTCGGCATCGGTAGTGGAGATGGTGATGTTGTTGATACCTCCGCGCAGTTTTACTGCGAGTGGCACAGTAGTGCGGGTCACAGTGGTATCGGAGGGCACTCCGCGCCGGGGCATCGGCACCGAAGCAATCCTTACGCCGTTGACCGATACCGATCGGAGGAGCGGCCCGGGCTGCCCGGCATCGCGTCCGTCGGCATAGCCTATGATTATGGCGCAATCAGTCGCTATGGGTGCTTCGGCGGTGAATGTCAGATCCTGTTCAGATGTGAGCTCAACAATCTGAGTGAGCCTCCGGTTTGGTCTGGAGCTGTGGTCGGTCCGGTTGCGCGCTTTCATGCGACGCCAATGCCGCAGCTTACGGCGGTAGACATCGCGTGCGAGCTCACGGGCTTTGAACCACTCGGCCTGAAGCATGAGGGTGGAGCCCCGGCTGACCGTGGCATGTGGTTCGGCGCTGAATCCAATTGGTCGTTGCCGATTGTCGAGAGGCACCAGCAGCCACTCGGTATAGCCGCCTCTGGCTGGAAGTGTCACATATCCGCCGGATTCATGGTCCTCCTCGCGCATGCCATTGACAAACGATGCCATAGCCTCCGGAGTGGCATAGGTAGGCCGTGCCACTGTGTCGCGACCCTTTGAAGGGGATGTCCAGACTATGGCAGGAGTAGGCACCATCGTTCTGGGTATTACCATCGGAACCGGTATGGCAGGTGGTTGCATTTGCGGGTCGATCATCTCCACTCTTATTGAGTGATTGCCGGTCAAGCCCGCGGGTATTATCCGGTCGGGAAGTTCCACACCGTCGAGGAGCGCTGTGGCGATCTTTGAACCGGAGCCAACCAGCGTAATGTCTAAAGTCGCTTGCCCATAGCGTAGGCCATGCATAGTTTTTTCGCCACCGAGCTCGGTAGGAACCACGGGGTTGAGATAGATACCCCGTTCAACCGGCTCAAGGCCGAACAATATGCCCCCGACTGCACCGGTAAAGGCGCTCCACACTTCGGGACGCTCCGGCAAGTCGCCTGTAGATGCCAGCGCCACATGGCGAAGAAGAACCGCCAGCGCACCCCAAAAAGCACGGTCGTTGGCGCCGCGTTGGCATGCGAAAGCCCACAATCCCTGGCTTACGATAGAATAATGATGGGCGGTGGTGCCGAAAGAAAGGGGAAAGGAGGATGTGATGCCATAAGGAGTGCGGGGTAGTTGTGCGGTGATTCGTCTGGCCATTTCGTCGGATGATATAAGCGGAGATGCTGCCGCGAGAGCATTACCCATACCAGAAGCAGCAGGGCCTTGGATCTGTTGCAGACGACCGTAGATATATTGCGAGAAGTAACCTTCGGTAGGCATCCATAGATTATCTCGTATGGCGCAAGCCAGCTCCTTGGCGCATCGACTGGCGTCGGTAGAGTTGTAGCCTGCGAGCTGTTGCATACGCGCAAGAGCGGCATAGGCTTCAGCGGCGAGGGCGTTGACAGAGAGTGCCGCAATGTTGAACCGGTCGGCCTCGTCGGCCCAGTCGGGAATAGCGCCGGCCATGTAATCGCTTCCTCCTCCTGCCCACAAGCCGGTATGGCGCCTGAATAATCTCGATGAATCGCTCGCGAGAATCTCTTGAGCCATGGCGGCCGCCTTTCTGATCCATGGGCCATCAGGTCGGATGGCGGTGATGCGCCCGAGGGCAATTATGCGCAGAAGGCGTCGGGTGTCGGCCATGGGCCAAAGGCTTGATGTGTCCTTCGCCTCCATCATCGCAGCGGCAACACGGTCGGCAGTGTTAGATCCACCGGTGGATAGCAGGGGCGAAAATATTATATTATAAGGTGTGGGAGCTTCTCCAGAAAGGCGCGTGGCAGCCAATCGCCAAGCTGCATCCAGAAGTGGCGAGCCGGTACTTATTTCAGGCGCCTCTTGCCCCGCAACAGTCGACATAGCAGCTGCGGAATCAAGGTGGGCAGTGGTTATGACTCTGACCGGCGAGCCGGGTGCCGAAGCCGTGACAATACTATCGGCATAAATATCGACGATATACCCTTGCGAAGTGCCGTCATCGGGCTGCCACGGGGCAGATCCCGACGAAGAAGAGTCGGACAGACGCGACACGATAAACATACACGTTATCACGGCGGCCGCAAGGAGGAATATCGCATTGCGTTTCATCACCCCAAAATTACTCAAAAAAGCTGTTAGGAGCCACCTTTGTCAGTCCAAAAATAGGTTAAACGAAAAAAAGCGGCAGATTTTTTTGGCGCGAAGATTGTTTGATTACTATCTTCGCGACGCAAAAGCTCGGCAAGCAGCCGAAGCCACGCAAGGATTTTCACCCGATCTTTCTCTCAACACCCGTAAGCCTTATGATTTACAATTTTCGCATAGTGTCTGATGAAGTCGACAACTTCCGACGCGAAATCAGCATCGACTCAGACTCTACATTTCTTCAGCTCCGCAATGCAATCTGCGACTCAGTCGGCTACGACAAGGGGCAGATGAACTCCTTTTTTCTCTGCGACGAGAACTGGGAGAAAGAGACGGAGGTGACACTCGAAGATATGGGCGCCGATTCGGACAATGAGGTATATCTCATGGATGAGACCCCACTCATAGATCTCATTGAGGATGAGGGGCAGCGCATGATTTTTGTGTTTGACTATCTCACCGATCGCTGTTTCTTCGTGGAACTCAAAAAAATCGAGCCGATGAAAAAACTGCTTGATCCGGTGTGCAGCATCTCTCGCGGTACTCCTCCGCCCCAGTTTATCGATCTGGCCAACTTTGAGAGCGAGATTGACGCCAAAGCAGCCAAGGCGGTGGATTCGGATATTGATTATTCCGACGATGAATTTGTAGGGGGCGACCTCTATAATGAGGAGGATCTCGAAAACCTCGCCGACGATACCGATCCATTCTGATAACACCAGTCGGCACGTTGCACATCTACGTGCAGAAGGATTGCCGATCTGATCATCAAAACGATACGATAGGCTTTGTCCGTGTTTGACATCCAGTCGGACGCGGACTGCCTTTGTCGGATCAGAGATAAGCAGCGCCTGAGCCGCCCATCCTACGATTAAAAAGCGTTAAGGCATGGCGGCAATTACGGCAAAAGTGACTAACTTTGCAGTTGGTTTATTCAGTGGCCATTTCCGGCCGCAACAATCATCAATACGTCATCACACCTCTTGAGGCACCTCCCAATATATCTCATCCTCACCGCCGCGCTTATGGCGTTGTGGTGTCTGCCCGAAGTCAATGCTGCGGCAACAGCTGCCGCATCGCTGCGGCTACCCGATTCGATAGCCGCATCCGTGGATACCGCGCAGACGCCAAGGCTCAATGCGTCGCAGCGCCGACGCGAGAGGGTTAATGAGGCATCGGCCGACACTACCGGGCAGATTGCCGGAGCAGACTCAACGTCACGCCACTCTTTATCTACCGGACCGCGCATTGTCAGAGCTAAGGTTGATCTCGATAATCCTGTCGATTTCCAGTCAACCGATTCAATAGCAATGCAAGGTACCAACAAGGCTTACCTTTATGGACAGGGCAAGGTGACCTACGGAAGTATCAAGCTTGATGCCGACCAGATCGACATGGATATAAATAAGTCGACTGTCTACGCAATAGGTCGTCCGGACTCGACTGGAGAGGTGATAGGTACTCCGGTATTTGACGATAACGGCCAAAGCTATGAGTCGAAAACCATGACCTACAACTTCGACACCGGACGCGGATTTATTACCGATGTTATAACCCAGCAGGGTGAGGGATATCTTACCGGTGGTGTGACTAAAAAGGTGGAGGACAATGTGTTTTATACCCAAGACGGTAAATACACCACCTGCGACGACCATGAGCATCCCCACTTTTACATGCAGCTCACAAAGGCTAAGATCCGCCCCGGCAAGGATATAGTGACCGGTCCTGCCTATATGGTTCTTGCCGGTCTTCCTCTTCCGTTAGCAGTGCCTTTCGGCTATTTCCCATTCTCTGAAAAATACTCCTCCGGCGTGATATTTCCCTCTTTTGGCGACGATTACAACAGAGGATTCTATCTGTCAAACGGTGGCTACTACTTTGCATTCAACGATAATGTAGACCTCGCGCTGACCGGTGAAGTCTACACCAAAGGCTCGTGGGGTCTTCAGGCCCGCTCGGCCTATGTGAAGCGCTACCGCTACAGCGGCTCCTTCTCGGCATCATATCTCAAGACTATCCTCGGCGATAAAGGTTCGGCCGACTATTCGGTGCAGACCAACATGCAGATCCTGTGGAGCCATACGCAGGACGCCAAAGCCAATCCAAATCTCAACTTTTCGGCATCAGTCAACTTCACCACTTCAGGCTATTCGCGCAACGACCTCAACAGCTATTATAACAGCGCGTTTACCGAAAATACCAAGAGTTCTACCATCAATGCAACATGGCGCCCTGCCGGCACTAAATGGACGGTGTCGGGCAACATGAATCTCTCGCAGCGCACACAGGACTCGACCCTTACTGTCGGCTTCCCGTCGATCACGGCTTCCTACTCCCAGTTTTTCCCCTTCAAGCGTAAAAACGGCGTGGGCAAGGAGCGCTGGTATGAGAAAATAAAGATGAGCTATTCCGGTCAGTTCAACAACTCGCTCACAGCCAAGCAGAATGTGTTCTTTAAAAAGAGTCTGATCAAGGACTGGAGCAACGGCATGCGTCACAGCATCCCCATATCGGCCACATTCACAGCCTTCAAGTATTTTAATGTCACACCATCGGTCAATCTCACCGACCGTATGTATACCACCAAAGTAAAAAGGATGTGGGACCAAACGCGGCGGCAGAGATCATGGACACAAGCTACAGCTTCTACAATGTGTTTGATTTCACGGCCTCGGTAGCAGTGGATACCAAGCTCTACGGATTCTATCGTCCATGGAAGATATTCGGCGACAAGATCAAGATGATCCGCCATGTCATGACCCCCTCGGTGAGCTTCTCAGCTACCCCCGACTTTTCTGATCCTATGTGGGGCATCTATGGCTCTTACGAGCGCCCTGATGCACAGGGCAACATGATCAAGAACCGCTATTCGATGTTTCCAGGCAGCCTTTTCGGTGTGCCGGGCGCTGGCAAAAGCGGGACTGTGACTTATGCCCTCGCCAATAATCTTGAGATGAAGGTGAGAAATGACAACGACTCCATCGAAGGTGAGGACAAAAAGGTGTCGCTCATAGAGAATCTTCAGCTGTCGCAAAGCTATAATTTTGCAGCCGACTCGCTACGCTTCTCCAACATAAACTCGTCGGTGATGTTGCGCCTCACCAAAAATTTCACTCTGAATCTTCAGGCTATCTGGGATGTGTACACATATGCCCTCAACTCGTCGGGTAATCCTGTCCGTGTAAACAAACTTCGCCTCACAGAGGGTAAAGGTCTCGGCAAACTTTCATCGACCGGCACCTCCTTCAGCTACACCTTTAATAATGATACGTTCAAGAAACTTCGTGAAAAGCGACGCGGCAAAGGCAAATCGTCGCAATCGGCGATGGAAGCGGAGGCGAAGGCCAGCAGAGTCAAGGCGACAATGGTAATCAGGGTGGAGGAAACTCACAGCAGGGAGCAGTTGATGCCGATGGCTATGTCCCTTGGGCATTCCCATGGAGTCTGTCGGTCAACTACTCCATAGCCTATGCCTACGGCGATTTCAACAAGGAAAAACTGGAGTATAACGGTAAGATAACGCAAAACCTCTCGTTTTCAGGCAGCATCAAGCCCACTCCCAACTGGGACTTCAGTTTCTCTTGCTCATACGACTTCAACCTCAAGAAGATAGCCTACATGAACTGTAATGTGTCGCGCAATCTGCATTGCTTCGTCATGACGGCGAGCTTCATCCCCGTAGGCCCTTACAAGAGCTACAATTTCCACATAGCTGTGAGCTCATCACTTCTGTCGGACCTGAAATATGACAAGCGTTCGTCGCTCTCCAATGGTGTGAACTGGTATTGATATATCGCCCTAAAAACCTAATAAGGGTTGATAGTGTTGTAAGGAAAATAGAAATATTGACACACATACCACCACTACTATGCTTTACACACAATCAACTGCCATCACCACGAGGCAGACCCTTACATTTGCGCCATTCACACCGGCCGATATTCCAGCGCTGCTCCCGATACTTTCGGCGAGCCCCTCGCGAACATGCGATTTCACTATCGGAGGTATTTACCTCTGGAAGGATTATTTTATGTATTCGCGCCAGATTGTCGACGGGACTCTCTTTATCAAGGGGGTGGCAGAAGACAATCTCGAGGTGCCCGCTTTCTCGCTTCCGGTGGGAGCAATGCCTCTGGCTGAGTCGCTTGGTTTGCTTCGAGAGCATTGCACCTCAAATGGCATCAGGCCGCTATTGTCGGCAGTTCCGGCCGACCGGCTCGACGAGATAAGGAGTTCGATAAATGTGGCTGAGGTGAGCGAACTGCCCGATTGGGCCGATTATCTGTATGAGATAGAGCCCATGGCCACATTTAAGGGTAAGAAAATGAGCAAGAAGCGCAACCATGTCAACCGATTTTACAGCGACCATCCCGATGCTATTTTTGAGCCGCTGACTACCGGCAATATCCCTGATGCGCTATCATTTCTGCGCAATCACTCGACACCATCGCCCGACAAGTCGATCACAGCCGACTACGATATCATGGAGACGGCCTACGCTCTCGATCATTTCGACGACTATAATTTTGAGGGTGCCTTGATGCGTATCCCTGACGTGGGAGTGGTAGCGTTCACAGCAGGAGAGGTCATCGGCGATACGCTCTATGTCCATATAGAGAAAATGGATCATGATATCAATGGATCGGGCGAGACAATGAGCTCGTCGTTCTGTAGATATATGATGGAGCGCCATCAGGAGTTGCGCTATGTCAACCGCGAGGACTCGTCGGGAGATCCGGGTCTGGCGCGCGCAAAAGAGGCCTATCACCCTGTGGCTTTGCTGCGCAAGTACAATGTCCTGCTGGGAGCTTGATGAGTCAGAGCCCGAGCTCCTTCATTACCGACGATACACTGCGCAATCCGCGAGCTTTCACGATATTGCTATCGCGCGAGATAATGTATATTTCCGGGAACGACGGGATGAAATAGAGATCGTCGGTGTCTATGGCGCCATCGGAGTCGGTAGCATGAACCCACGTTTCGGGGAAGAAATCGGGCTTTGTAGGAATATCACCCCCCGGTGTCAGCGCCACCACGCAAATCTCACCGCTTTGGATAGCTTCCGCAAGTCTGATATCGGCACTCAGTTCCAATGTCAGTTCCCGACAGCGCTCACATTCAGGATCGAAAAAAATGAGTACCGTTTCCGGCGTGCGTTGGATGATAGAGCCAAGGGTCGCAGTCGAGCCGTCGGCCAACAGAAGGGACACATCGGCAGCTGGAGTGCCTGTTTTGTTGGCTTCTGCCAGACGGAGGAGTCCATCGCGTCTCACTCCCGGTGAATCTTCGCTGAGAAACACGGCAAAAAGGTCGAGATTGAGGTAGGGAGAATCTGTGCCGGAGAGATATGACTCGATTACCTCCCTGACTCTCTCCCGTTGCTTATCGTTGGTTGCGCGACCGTAAAGTGTAGCGGCGGCCTTGTGCCATGCGGCTTGGCTTGCGAGTGGAGCCACGGTCGTGAAATTGGCGATAGCCATCTCAAGTCCCTGCGAAGGATTTTCAGGTAAAATAACACTATCGAAGAAGTGGGCAGTGACATATTCGGCCCTCTCGGCAGGAGCTGTGAGAGTGGCGGGGACAGATGGTAGAGGAAATGAATCGACCGGCTCGGTGAATGGTTCAGATCCGTTGATGCAGGTTCCTGCTATCGCTGTGACAAGTAATGAAAAAAGTGTCATCGTGGTTGAAATGGTGGGGAAAAAGATCAGTGCCCCGACAATCGCAACATCATTGATAGATGCAGCTTGTCAAGGGCACTGTGGGTTATCTTTAAGTGCTTGGTATAAATGCGATCACTTATCCTCGTCGAGCGGTATGCTCCAACTGAGGGTTGTTGCGCCGTTCTGCTCGGCCATAGTGCGGTAAGGAGCTCCGTTCTCGCTCACCTCGATGCGCAGATATACAGGAGCCTCTCCATCGTTGACAGTGGCGTTATGTTAGCTTTGAATCCGCCGTAGACCGGGCCTACGATTCCTTCTACCTCAGCCTCTTTGACCACACCCGTTATCTCTCCGTGGTGATTGTATGTGTCTTGATAGTTGATGTTGACTACATCGCCGGGTTCTATCCCAACGGCGTAGCGGACATAGTATTCGTTGTAGGATGGTTCGCACCCTGTGGTAGCCATGCCTGCCAGCAGCATTACGGGAGGATTCTGAGCGTGTTTTTTAAATATTTCATGAGTGTAATCTGTGATTAGTCGTTGATGGGAAAACCGCCAGCGGCGGCTATTTTGCGGGGAATAAGTGCATTGTCGGAACGGGATGAGAATGACTCGGCTCCGGCTCCAACGGCAAATACCGGAATAAAGGTTGCAGAATGAGCTCCGCTGCCCCAGCCTACCATGGCGATTTCGTTGATCACTCGCTTGGCTGCGTCAGAGAGGGGATAATTGGATTTATATTCGCTCTTTACCATGTTGCTCTCGGCGCCAAATGATTTCTCGTAAGCTTCCTTGAGTCGGTTTTCCTGTTTTTCGGTGAGCTCCAGAGCAGTCCAGAATCCGAAGTTGTCGGCGAGGGCCTGACGGGCCATCTCCCAGCTTATCTCGCCGTTGTTGTTGCGGCGGATGGTGTTGAATATACGGCTCATCTCGTCCTGGCTCACTTTTTGGTTGGAGAGAGCTTTGAGATTAAGAGCATACTTGCCGGTGCCGAGATTGAGCGATCCGGTTTCGTGGTCGGCTGTCACCACAATCAGAGTCTCGTCGGATGAGCGAGATAGAAATTGTAGGCGGCGGCAATGGCGTCGTCGAAATCAGCCACCTCGTGAACTACAGCTGCAGCGTCGTTGCCATGGGCATGCCAGTCGATGTTGCCACCCTCGATCATGAAGAAGAAGCCATTGTCGTCGGCAGCGCCTCGCGAGTGAGAAAGTCGATTCCCGACTCAGTGATCTGCCGCAAAGTGAGATCGCCATCCTTGCGGTCGATTGCATACGGGAGAGTGGAGCCTACTGTGGCTGTGGCTTCGGAGGGCTGGAGAAAGATAATGCCGGAGGCCGACGGGGCCTGCGACCTGAACTCGTCGATACC
>PDYJ01002360.1_pt1 | contig 22578 bp, 20 predicted proteins | sample 1430841 | NCBI WGS metagenome assembly PDYJ01 (sample SAMN07237672, study PRJNA390542) | Gut metagenome, whole genome shotgun sequencing project. | isolation source: fecal pellets | host: Mus musculus | place: USA: New York, NY | collected 2016-10 | reverse complement strand
CAGCCGAGAATACGATCTGGCCGGCGGCTGCGCCGGGAGATGCGGGAAGACCCTTTGCCACGACTTCTGCGCGCTTGAGTGCTGCTTTGTCGAACACGGGGTGGAGGAGTTCATCGAGTTTCTGCGGTTCCATGCGCTTGAGCACGGTTTTTTCATCGATTTCGCCTGCGCGGAGAAGGTCCATAGCGATCTTTACCATTGCAGCGCCTGTGCGTTTGCCGTTGCGGGTCTGGAGCATCCAGAGTTTGCCGTCCTGGATGGTGAATTCCATATCCTGCATGTCTTTGTAGTAGTTTTCAAGACGGCCTGCTATTGCGATGAGCTCGGCGGCGCAGACGGGCATTGATTCTTCGAGTGAAGGATATTTTTCAGCGCGCACTTCTTCGCTGATGCCCTGGAGGGCGCCCAGCGGCGTGAGCCTTCTACTGTGATCTGCTGGGGGGTGCGGATACCGGCGACCACGTCTTCGCCCTGGGCGTTGATGAGGTATTCGCCGTTGAAGATATTTTCGCCGGTTGCTGCGTCACGGCTGAATGCCACGCCTGTGGCTGAGTTGTCGCCCATGTTGCCATAGACCATTGCCTGTACGTTGACGGCTGTGCCCCATTCTTCGGGGATCTGGTTCATGCGACGGTAGAGAATTGCACGTTCATTCATCCAGCTGTCAAACACGGCGCAGATGCCGCCCCAGAGCTGTTCCCAGGCGTCATTGGGAAGTCTTTGCCTGTGTATTCCTTTACAGCGGCTTTGAAGAGTTTCACAAGGTTCTGGAGGTCTTCCACGGTAAGTTCGGTGTCAAGTTTGACGCCTTTTTCTTCCTTGACCTTGTCCATGATTTCTTCGAAGGGATCTATGTCAGCTTTGCTTTTGGGCTTCATGCCGAGCACAACATCGCCATACATCTGTACGAAACGACGGTAGCTGTCCCATGCGAAACGGGCGTTGCCGCTCTTTTTGGCGAGAGATTCAACTGTAGCGTCGTTCATGCCGAGGTTGAGGACGGTGTCCATCATGCCGGGCATTGATGCGCGGGCACCTGAGCGTACTGACACGAGAAGCGGGTTCTCAGGATCGTTGAATTTTTTGCCGGTGAGCTGCTCGACGTGAGCAATTGCGGCCTGAACTTCTGCAGTAAGATCTTTGACAACTTTGTCACGGCCATACTGGGTGTACTCGGTGCAGACTTCGGTTGTGATAGTGAAGCCGGGAGGCACCGGCATGCCGAGAAGGTTCATTTCGGCGAGGTTCGCGCCTTTGCCGCCGAGGAGATTGCGCATGGAGGCATTGCCTTCTGCTTTGCCGTCTCCAAATGTATAAACTCTTTTCATTCTGTTAATTAGATATTGATAATGTTGTTGTTTTTTTCTGTGTATTATAGCTTTGAGGTTAACACTAATGCAAAGATAATGTTTTTTTGGGCTCAAAGCAATGTTTTTGTGGTTCTTTTGAGAAAATTACGTATGTTTATATTGCTGATGTCAGGTGTTGAGTTGCGGTGAAGGGGGTGGGTCAGTCGTAATTGATTACACGTGAGGTGGAATGGTTGTGATTATGGCTGATGGAAGGATCAGCACAAGCGCCGAAACGAGGATGATTCCTGCGTTCAGTATTAGCAGTGCGGCCAGATTGAATTCCATGGGGACATGGTCCAGATAATAGGCTTCGGGGTCAAGCGGTATGAAGCCGGTAGTGGTCTGAAGGAGTATTATGCCGATGGCAATCGCATTGCCTATGAGAAGTCCCAGGATGAGCAGACGCATGGTCAGCCATACGAAAGCTCTGCGGATCAGTGAATCTGATGCGCCGAGGGCTTTGAGGATGCCGATCATGTTGACCCTGCGAAGAATAAGTATGAAAAGCGATGACACAAGTGTCAGGCATGTCAGCAGAGACATGATTGTGAGAATGACAATCACATTTGTGTCTAACAGTGCCAGCCAGTTGAAGTAGAGGGCTGCGCTTGAATGGACGTCGGTGACGGAATAGAATTTGTCGGAACGTCCGGTGTAGATGTCGTCCATCAGGGTGGCTGACAGTTTGCCTGCGGTCTCGGAGATTTCTGTGTCGCTGTCAAGTCCGTTGATCTCCACCACGGTACCAAGCCGTTCGTCAATGCCGGCCAGGGCGCTGAGCATAGGCAATGTGGCGAAGATATATGCGTTGTCATATTCGCTGAAATGCGTGTCATAAATTCCGGCTATTTTCAAACGTCGTGTGCGGTATGTGTCACCTCCCAGAAAATATGCATCGATTTTGTCGCCGCAGCCCACATTCAGTTTCTGTGCGATGTTATGTGAGATTACGGTGTGATATAGAGTTGAATCTGCATTGTAGTCGGGGATGGTTCCCGCTGTCAGATTCTCGCTCACGAATTTCCAGTCGTGATCCCTGCCCATGCCTTTCACTACTGCGCCGGTGAAGTTGTCAGGCGTTTTAAGGATGACAGGCTGCCTGATTGTCAGAGTTGCGGATGCGTTCTGAGGCAGGACCTTAAATGCTTTGTCGAGATCATCGATGTTGATCAGAGATCCGTCGCGCCCGTCTGATGGGGCGTGAAGCGAAATCGTGATCTGGGAGTCGAAGCCCATGATTTTGTGGCGGATCTCGTTTTTGAATCCCATCATGACGGCAATCGACAGCAACATCACGATCACGGAAAGAGCTATTCCGGTGACCGCGATGGCTATTCCAGACTGCGTTTTTCCTGATGCGGTGCGCAGGCTGAGCCGACGTGCTATGAACAGGGCAAGAGTCATGTCGGCGACAAAATTAAACAAATTCCGTGAGTTTTGCCCAAACGGACTTCTAAAATTTGCTATGCAGGCCTTAGATAAGGAGCGCTATGCGATAGACGATAAAGGCTACAACCCAGGCTATGGCTGTGTTGTAAAGCACTGAGAACAGTCCGTAGCGCGGATTGCCGGTCTCCTTTACGATGGCCGTTATAGTGGCGATGCAGGGGCAATAGAGCAGGACGAATATCATGAAACTGAGTGCGGCGGCAGCTGTGAAATCCGGCTTGCCGGTGGCGTCGTTTGGCGATGTCAGTCGGGTTGAAAGGCTCTGTTCGCTTGCTTCTTCATCGCCGGTATAGAGCACACCGAGGGTGGAGACCACAATCTCTTTGGCGGGAACTCCGGCAAGAGCCGCTACAGATGCGCGCCAGTGGAATCCAAGCGGTTCGAGCAGCGGGTTTATGGCTTTGCCGGCCATTTCGAGATAGCTGTCACGTGATGGGTCTATGGCCGAATCGTCTGTCACGGTTTCGGCTGACACATTCTGAGCGTTTTGTCCGTCATGAAGAGGAAAATAGTTGAGGGCCCAGACAATAATACTTGCTACAAGGATCACGCCGCCCATTTTGCGCAGATACTGTTCGCCTTTGCCCCACATGTGGCGCAGTGTGGCTTTGAGCGTCGGTACACGGTATGGTGGGAGTTCCATGACGAACGGCGTCACATCCTGCCCGAAATGGAAGCGGCGCAACATGCGGGCTGTGAATCCGGCCACTATGATTCCGGTGAAGTATAGACACATGAACACCAGAGTGGCATGGTCAGGGAAGAATGTCCCTATGAGCAGTACATAGATGGGCAGACGGGCCGAGCAGCTGATGAAAGGATTTATGAGTATGGTGATCAGCCGGCTTGAGCGGCTTTCGATAGACCGGCAGGCCATGATCGAGGGGACGGTACAGCCGAAGCCCATGACCAGCGGAATGAACGATTTGCCGTGGAGCCCCAGCCTGTGCATCACCTTGTCCATAATAAACGCCGCACGGGCCATATAGCCTGAATCTTCCATGAACGAAATGCATAGATACAGAATCAGGATGTTGGGAGGAAGACAATCACACCGCCTACACCGCCTATGATACCGTCGGCTATCAGATCCTTGATCATGCCGTCAGGCATATATTCCCTGACCATCTCTCCCAGCCATCCGACAGCACTTTCGATCCATTCCATCGGGTAGGAGCCTAATTCGAATGTGGCCCAGAAGATGAAAGCCATTATACCTATAAATATAGGAAAGCCGAACAGGCGGTTGGTGACTATGGTGTCGATTATGTGTGTCGAATTGATCTCTTCTTTTTTTGACGATTCAAGAGTCTCGGCCAAAGCGCCGGCTATGAAGCCGTATTTGGCATTGGCTATGGACATGTTTACGTCTGCATCTTTTTGAATTTCTGAAAGCTTTTGCAGTTTTTTGTCGCGAAGCCCAAGTATCTCTTTGCCGTCAGGAAGAGATCTGACCATGTCTTCTACCTCGGAGTCTGATTCAAGAAGTTTGATAGCGAGGTAGCGGGGAGAGAAATGTCGTCCGATATGCGGGTTTTCTTTCAGCGTGTCTTTGAGTTCTGAAAGAGCCTGTTCGATATCGTTGCCGAGATTCACGTGTATGTGTCTGACGGCTGGATCGGTTCCTTCAAACACGCTTATCACGGTGTCGAAAAGTTCATTTATGCCGGATCCGTTGCGGGCTGAAGTGGGACTATTGGCACACCGATCATCTCGCCAAGGGTTTTGAAGTCGAGTTTCCGCCCTGAGCGTTCAAGTTCGTCAGCCATATTGAGAGCTATGACCATACTCCGGTCCATGTCGATCAGCTCGGTGGTCAGATATAGGTTGCGTTCAAGATTGGAGGCATCAACCACATTAATGATCACGTCAGGAGTCTTTTCCTTCAGATATCGTCTGACATATAGTTCCTCCGGAGAGTATGACGCCAGAGAGTAGGTGCCTGGCAGGTCGACAATATTGAAACGGAATCCTTTGTATTTGAATGTGCCTGATTTGGCATCGACAGTGACACCACTGTAATTGCCTACATGCTCGCGAGCTCCTGAGGCAATATTGAACAGCGTGGTTTTGCCGCAGTTGGGATTGCCAATGAGGGCTACATTTATGGTTCGCAGCCCTTTTTCATGAGCCTGAACAGGCATGGCTTTCTCACTGATGGTCTCGGTGTGGTTGATCACCGCGGTTCCTGCGGTATCACTTTTTTCATTATCAGCAATTATTTCGACCAGTTCGGCTTCAGACCGGCGGAGAGAAACCTCATAGTCCATTATCTGATATTTCACAGGATCGTGAAGAGGAGCGTCAAGCAACACTTTGACTTCACGGCCTCTGACGAAGCCCATTTCCAGCATTCGCTTGCGGAAGGCTCCGTGGCCAAGTATTTTCACTACTATTCCGGTTTCGCCCGGTTTAAGATCGGATAGTCGCATGGATAAAAACGTTATAATAATGCAGTTTCGCAGATATGGCTGCAAAACGGGGATGCAAACTTAATAATTATTTATATAATAGGAAATACCTAAAAATAGTGATATGGATTTCTACGGCCACCGGACAATAAAAAGCCGGAAATTCAGTTATAAATTTGTATAAATATTTGTTTTTGCACCATGCGTCTATTCCGCCTAATAATATTACTGACAATATGTGTCTTTGCCGGGACGCCTTTTTCGGCTGTCGCTCAGGACAAAAATGACTTCAATCCGGTTGAGACCGGTGTCAACTCGCTGAACATCGCTCCGGATGCGCGAGGCGCTTCGATGGGCGATCTTGGAGCAGCGACTGAACCGGATGCCAACAGTCAGTTCTGGAATCCGTCAAAATATGCCTTTGCCTATTCACAGGCCGCTGTGTCGCTCAGCTATACTCCCTGGCTGCGTAAACTTGTCAATGATATTTTTCTTGCAAATCTTTCAGGCTATTGGAAGGTCGGCTCGGAAGACAATCAGGCTGTATCGGCCTCATTGCGCTATTTCTCACTCGGTGAGGTGACAACAGATCCAACCGGAGGCTCTGCCGGACAGACTCTGAACCCGTATGAAATGTCGATTGATGTCGGTTACTCGCGTAAACTCTCCGAGAAGTTCTCTATGGGTATAGTTTTCCGCTACATATACAGTGACCTTGGATTCGGCTATGACAGTGACGCGAGCCAGTCTACGGGGCATCGGCTTTTGCCGCTGATATTGCAGGTTATTTCACTTCATACCCGATCATAGGCCGCAATGAATGCCAGTGGTCATGGGGATGGAACATTTCAAATATTGGGTCGAAGGTCGAATATCAGAATGGTGACAACCCGGCATTCCTTCCGACCAATCTGAAAATCGGGACATCATTCACTTATCCTCTTGCCGATTATCACAATATAGCTTTCAATCTTGACCTCAATAAGCTTCTTGTGCCTACCAAACCTCGCCGTTCGGACTATCCGGATGATATTGAAGGTGAAAAAGAGTGGGTGATAGCGGAGGATGACTGGCGCAATATGTCGCCGATCACCGGAATTTTCAAATCGTTCACCGATGCTCCTGGCGGATTGAAAGAGGAACTTCGTGAGATTTCTTGGTCGCTTGGCGCGGAATACAATTATAACCAGCAGTTTTTCCTGCGGGCCGGATATTATTACCAGAACCCCACCAAGGGCAATCTTCAGTATTTCGGTCTCGGAGCCGGTTTCGCTCTGAATGTGCTACGTCTTGATGCCAGCTATATGCTTGCCACAGCCCAGACCTCACCTCTCGACCAGACTCTCCGTTTCACGCTCACTTTCGACATGGACGGTATAAAGGAAATTTTTGGACGAAAATAAAATTAGAATCATGATGATACGTACCGGAATGGGTTATGACGTTCATCGTCTGACAGACAATCGCGATCTGATACTCTGCGGTGTAAAAATACCTTATGAAAAAGGGCTTCTCGTCATAGTGATGCCGATGTAGCCCTTCATGCTTTGGCTGACGCTCTTCTTGGAGCAGCAGCCATGCGTGATATAGGCTATCATTTTCCTGACACAGACCAGACTTATGCCGGAGCAGACTCGCGTGTGCTTCTGCGACGTGTGGTCGAGCTGATTGTCGGAGAGGGTTTTTCTATCAACAACGTAGATGTGACAATTGTGGCCCAGCGCCCGAAACTTCTGACATTCATTCCTCAGATGATTGAAAATGTCGCTTCAGATCTGGATATCCCCTCTCGTTGCGTCTCTGTCAAGGCCACCACTACCGAACGTCTTGGGTTCGAAGGCCGTGGCGAGGGAATTTCGGCTTTAGCTGTAGCAACCCTATCAGACTCCGGATCATGCAGAGAATGAACCGCCGGCAATGGCTTGGCCGTGTAGGCGGAATCGCTTTTGGCTCGATGGCCTTCACTTCGTGTGGGACGCGTCCGGAAGCTCTTGCCGAGGTAGAGAACGTTTCGCCGCGTGTGGCTGATGCTTATGAACCTATCAGCCAGATTGACTGTGTGGCCTGTGACAACTGTATGCCTTGTCCGTATGGCATCAACATCCCTGACAATCTTATTTTTGTAGATCAGGCCCGGTATCGCGGCTATCTTCCCGGTGAGCTTGACGATCAGGATTTCAAATGCAAGGCTGATATTTTCTTTGACCGTTTCTGTAACAGTATCCCCGATCCTCAGCAGGCCCAGCACTGCATAAACTGTGGCCAGTGTCTGCCGATGTGTCCCGACCACATCGACATACCGCGTCGCATGGCGCAGATCACAGCCTTGACCGATCTGGTACGTAATCTTCGTTGTCTTGAAAAATGAAGAAGTCTGTCAATAGTCTCCGCCTGGGGCGCACTCTGGTTGCGATAGTTGTCTTTTCGCTGCTCGTAGGCCTGTTTGCCGATTACGGGCAGACAGTACCGGCTGTGGCTTCATGGCTTGCCAAAGTCCAGATATTTCCTGCGGCAATGGCATTCTCATTGGCTACATTTGTGATATGGCTTATCGTGACGCTGCTTTTTGGCCGAATTTACTGCTCGACATTCTGTCCGCTTGGTATATATCAGGATCTTTGTTCCCGTTTACCCCGTATGCGCAGGCGCGTCAAGCCCCGCTGGCACTATCATTATTCTTTGCCTCACACTTCATTGCGCCACATTTCGTTGTTTATTGTGGTACTTTCGATCTTTCTTGGCATTTCAGCGGTGACATCATTTTTTGATCCTTATAGCGTCTTCGGACGCTTTGGCCTGAATGTTGTCAGGCCTATTTGGGGTGAGATCCTGAATGCCTGGTATGAAATTGAAAAGCAACCGCAGTTACGTGTTGCCGTGGCTTCCGGTCTCGGTATTTCGATTGCCGTGGTGACTATGCTTATAGTGGGCCTTATCGCATTTCTGCATGGACGTACACTGTGTAATTCTGTATGCCCTGTAGGTACAACTCTGAGTTTTGTCTCAAAATATTCTATTTTTCATATAGATATCAATACTGACAAGTGTATTCAGTGTCGAAAGTGTGAGCATAGATGTAAATCGTCGTGTATTGATCTCAGCAGTCACGTGGTCGATACATCACGCTGCGTTGTCTGTTTTGATTGTCTTTCTGATTGTCCCAATGATGCGATAAGCTATACGTTCAACCGTCATCAGCTGTCAATCCCTCTGATGCAGAAGGTCCGCAACCCGATTGCCGGATCGGCTGCCGGAATGCAGGGGGGGCATCTGGAGACTGTTTCCGGTCACAAAACTGATAAGAGCGAAGTTTCGGTAACAGAGCCGAAACTACTTGACCGGCGTAAATTTTTGACTGTGGGCGCTGTTGTCGCGGCGGCTCCTATGGTGGCAAAGGCTGCTGACGCGCTTGCATCTGTGTCGCCACGGCGCCGTATGCTTGCAGTGCCGCCGCCGGGTGTACGTAGCCGCCGGGAATTTCTTGACCGATGCACCTCTTGCGGACTCTGCATCAGTCACTGCCCGCAGGGAGTGCTTAAAGCATCTCTGGAGGAGTATGGTCTGCTCAGGGCACTACATCCCGTAAAGGACTACGATCTGTCATGGTGTATCTATGACTGCACGCGATGTGCCGACCTGTGTCCCACGGGGGCATTGCATCCGTTGACCATATCCGAGAAACGCCGTAGCCGGGTAGGACTTGCTGATGTAGACCGATCATTGTGTATTTCCTATAACGATGGTGTGAACTGCGGTGCATGTTCAAGGCGCTGTCCGGCCGATGCCATAAGCATGACGCCGGCTTCCGGCTGTAACGGGCCATTACCAGTTGTGGATGCTTCCCGCTGCATAGGCTGCGGGCTTGTCAGTATGTCTGCCCCTCGCGACCGAAAGCGATTGTTGTAAACGGAATCTCCTGATATCCCAAAGAGTATAAAAATTGAATAATCATGAAACAATATCTCGACCTGCTCGACAAAATAATGACTGAGGGCATTGACCGCGGTGACAGAACCGGGACCGGAACCCGCAGCATTTTCGGACACCAGATGCGATTTGATCTCAGTGAGGGGTTCCCGTTGCTGACAACCAAGAAATTGCATCTGAAGTCGATAATCTATGAACTTCTCTGGTTTCTGAAAGGAGATACAAATGTACATTACCTGCAGGAAAACGGAGTGCGTATCTGGAATGAGTGGGCTGATGCCGGTGGAGAGCTTGGTCCGGTCTATGGATCCCAGTGGCGTTCGTGGCCTGATTACAGCGGGGGGCATATAGACCAGATTTCGGAGGTGATCCGCACCATACGCGAAAATCCCGAATCGCGCCGAATAATAGTAAGTGCGTGGAATGTAGCCGCTCTGCCTCAGATGGCGCTTCCTCCATGTCATCTGCTGTTTCAGTTCTATGTGGCTGACGGCCGTCTGTCACTGATGCTCTATCAGCGTAGTGCCGACTGCTTCCTCGGTGTGCCATTCAATATTGCATCATATGCACTTCTGCTAATGATGGTGGCGCAGGTAACAGGCCTGCAACCGGGAGAGTTCATCCACACTCTCGGTGACACTCATATATATCACAATCATTTCGAGCAGGTGCGCACTCAGCTTCAGCGTACTCCCGGACGTCTGCCGCGTATGCGCATCAATCCCGAAGTGAAGGATATATTAGATTTCAAATATGAGGACTTTCAGCTTGAAGATTACGAAGCCCAGCCCCACATCAAAGCTACAGTTGCCGTATGACAGTTCCGACATCAATCTCAGCCCCTGCGATAATCGTGGCATGCACACGTGATTTCGCCATCGGGCGTGACGGCGATCTGCTGTATCATATAAGCGAAGACCTGAAAAGATTCAAATCGCTCACTATGGGACATCCTATAATCATGGGGCGGCGTACATTCGAATCTTTTCCGAAAGGAGCTCTTCCCGGACGTCGCAATATTGTAGTGACCCGCAATCAGGCTTATAAGGCTCCGGGCATCGAGGCAGTCTCTTCTCTTGAGAAGGCGATTGCGCTTTGTGGACCTGACAGCCTGGCGCCATATATTATAGGTGGTGGAGAGATCTATCGTCAGGCTCTGAGTACGACTGACAGAATCGAACTGACTCTGATTGACGCGGTCGCACCTGATGCTGACACTCTTTTCCCGAAACTTGGAATGGCCGAATGGTCAGTCTGGACAGAACACGGATTGCAGCCTTTTAATCCGGATGCAATCACTTTTGAACATACTGACCCGCGTACATCTGTAAGCTACGCTTTTCTGACCTTGGTGAGAACCCGGATGTAGGTCATCTGATTATGTTGCTGATATCAATGGGCTTTGCTGTATCAAGCGGAAGCATAGCGTTTACCATGAATGCACTTGTTATCCCGTAGCGGTTGCCAGGCAGGATGTCATCCGGTCTTAGAGTGGCAGCCGATACTTTTCCGGATTCGAGCAGATGAGACAGCATTACTCCGTGAAGCAGCGGGCGGTCAGAGGTGAGCAGACGGTCACCGGCTGCAAAAATCAGATTTGAGTAGGATGTGTCGGTGATGAAACCGTCTTTCACTATTATCACTTCATCGGCATCACCTCGCATCCCTGCGAGTCCTGAGAGCGCACTCCTGTCGTGATACTTGAGGTGGTAGTCGATGCCCCCGCCATCAACGATTTTCAGCGATCCGACTTTCCGTTGAGCATACGGCTCAAACTCTACGCTGCGTATTGCAATGTCATAAATCACCCTGCATTTCACAGTCTGGTTTTTCAGATTTTCAGGTACAGGCGGAAGCCATGTCAGGTCAGGCACTCCGCAAGCAGAGCCGAATACTTCAAGACGTGTTCTCTCCATGCGTCTGCGATGCAGTTCGAGCAAATGGAATTTTCCATCGCTCCAGCGTATGGTTTCAATGAATAGCGGGTTATTCTGGGTCATTGTGGCAGATATACTTTTGTCAGTACCTCCTGGTACTCGTTGTCGCATTGGCTGTTTATTGTAATTCCACCTCCGCTGTGGAAGTAGAGCGAACCATCGTTATCGCGTTGCACACAGCGGATCATCACAGCGGAGTCCATAATCTTCCCGTCGAAGAACCCGAATACACCGGTGTACCATCCGCGCGGTGCGTCTTCGGTGCTTTTGATAAGGCGGACAGTGGCCTCTTTGGGTGCCCCCGTGATGCTTCCTGCAGGTAACAGAGGCAGAATCAGATCGCCGAAATCAAATTCTTTTCCAGCCGGAAGGCTGCCTGATATTTCAGAACTGGTCTGGAGGATGGTCTTGTTTGTGGCAAATATCTTTTCAACATATCGGAACCGGTCTACTCTTACATTCTCAGCAACTGAATTCAGATCATTGCGCATAAGGTCGACTATGGTGTAATGTTCGCACAATTCCTTATAGTCTGTCATCAGAGTTTCTTCGGCATGCGGAATCGAGGCGTCGATCGTACCTTTCATAGGGTAGGTGGATATACGGCCTTCGGATATTCTTACAAACGGTTCCGGGGAGAAACACACAAACTCGTCGCCAATCAGTATTTTGTAAGGAGCCTTGACATGGCAGAACAGTTCTTTGAGCGAGCAACTGCATGTCACCTTTGTGCGTACAGTAAGGTTTGTCAGGAACGAGTCGCCGCGCATCAGCCCATTCGTTACAGTGTCAAACATAGACCGATAGTCACGAATGTCAGTTACTTCGACAATTCTGAGTGATGGCTGTGGCTGGCATTGGTCTTCTGCATCGATATTACCTACACCGTTGACAGACCACAGAATTTCGCGGCACTCCCGGATATCATCTCTGACAAACCCATTGCTGGCATCAAAATCAACTCCCCATATGAAAGGGATACGCTTGCGCCCCAGATCGTTCATCTGTCTGCGCAGTTCTTCACGAGAAATAGTCGGGTAAGGCATTGGTCGGTGTCTGATGGTTACAGACCACAAAATTATGAAAATAATTGGATGGATATTAAATAAAATGTAATTTTGCAGCCCCGAAGTTCGGCATTAATCAGACCATAAAGACCGACAGAATCACATCAACGCATATGCGGCTGCTTATTATTGACAACCACGATTCATTTGTCCATAACATAATAGGGCTATTGAGAGACTGTGTCAGCAGGATGCCGTTCCAGTTTTCGTGGAATGTGGTCAAAAACGATGAAATTCCATTTGACAGTATTGATAATTATGATGCGCTTATAATCTCCCCCGGACCGGGTTTGCCGGCAGAAGCGTCAGGTCTGATGAAAGCTATTGATTTGTGTTCGCATACCAAACCGATTCTGGGAATCTGTCTCGGATGCCAGGCTATCGCGGAGTATTTCGGCGCATCGCTCACGCATCTTGACCATCCTGCTCACGGTCATCTGTCGAGATTGAAAAATGTCGATTCTTCTGATCCGTTGCTCGGATGTATAGAGTGTGAGGCAATTACTGTAGGGCGTTACCATTCATGGATTGTGGCAAAAGAAACGCTGCCGCCATCGCTTGCAGTAAGTTCGCAAGACGAAGACGGCAACATAATGTCTGTACGCCATACTGAATTGCCGATTTTTGGCCTTCAGTTTCATCCGGAAAGCATTATAAGCAACTGTGGCGCCGATATAATAGGTGGATTTCTTTCAATAGTCCGATCACAGACTGGCCGCGCCGTCAGTCTTGGTTGAGGCTTGAGAGGTAGGCGTGAATTCCCTTGGCGGCATTCCGTCCGGAAGCGATGCAGCGGACTACAAGTGATGCTCCGGTGGCAACATCGCCGGCTGCGAACACTTTCTTGACGCTTGACTGGTCTGAGGAGTCGGTGCAGACATTGCCACGGGTGTCCTTGTCGACTTTGAGAGCATCGATTATACCTTCTGCAACCGGATTGGTGAACCCCATAGCCAGCAGTACAAGTTCTGCTTTGATCACATCGGTATTACCGGTATGTATCAGCTTCATGCGTCCGCTTTCAGGCTCCTTTTCCCATCTGACTTCTTCAACTTCCACTTCCTTGACGCGACCCTCCTTGTCGGCGATGAACTTGCGGGTGTCAAGTAGCCATCTGCGATCACATCCTTCAAGATGTGAACTCGAAGTTTTGAGCACTACAGGCCAGTAGGGCCACGGAGTGTCTGGATTGTCACCGACTGGAGGCTTGGGCATGATCTCTATCTGAGTGACTGAAAGCGCGCCTTGCCTGTGAGCTGTGCCCACACAGTCGCTCCCCGTGTCGCCGCCGCCGATCACAAGTACGTTTTTCCCTTTGGCTGAAATTCGGTTTTCACGGCTGATCTCTACTCCGGCATTTACTCTGTTCTGCTGCTGAAGAAGTTCAAGAGCGAAATGAACTCCTTTCAGATCTCGTCCTTCCACATTGAGATCACGGGCCACTTCCGCACCCATTGCCAGGCAGACAGCATCGAAGTCTTTCAATAGATCTTCGATTGAGATGTCTGTCCCTGCCTTGACTCCGCATCGAAACTCTATGCCTTCTTCTTTCAGCAGATTCAGACGGCGGTCGATAATGCTTTTGTTCAGCTTGAAATCAGGTATGCCAAAGCGGAGCAAACCTCCGGGAGCTTCGTTTTTTTCAAAGACAGTCACACTGTGGCCTTTCTGGTTGAGTTGGTTGGCACAGGCAAGTCCGGCAGGCCCTGATCCTATCACCGCTACGCGCCGGCCACTACGTTTTTTTGGTGGGCGGGATGTCACATAGCCTTCGGCGAAGGCTCGCTCCACTATGGCTGCCTCATTCTCACGGATAGTGACGGCCTCGTGCTGCTTGTTGAGCACACAGCCTTTCTCACAGAGTGCCGGACAGACGCGCCCGGTGAATTCCGGGAAGTCATCGGTCATTGTCAGCAGTTCATATGCTCCTTTGATATCGTTTTTATACAGGCGGTCCTGCCACTCCGGCTGTCTGTTGCCAAGCGGACAACTCCAGTGGCAGAATGGCACTCCGCATTCCATGCAGCGTGATGCTTGCAGGCGGCGGTCTTCAGTGTTGAGAGTCTGCTCGACTTCTCCATAGTCATTGACGCGATCGTGCACCGGGCGATAGCCGGCTTCCTTGCGCGGTATATTAAGAAATGCAGTAGGATTTCCCATTTTTTTGATTGCGTTAGAGTGTGGTGGTGTAATAACGGATTTTTGAAAGCCTTCCGGTGATCAGTCCATCTGCATGGAGGCTATTCGACGCTCAAGATTTGCCACTTTTTCATCGTGAAGCACCTTCTTGTATTCGATAGGAATCACTTTTATGAACTGACCCACATAGTTGTCCCAGTCATCAAGCATGGCTCCGGCGAGCGGACTGTGGGTATGGCGGTAGTGGTTGCTGATGAGTTTGTATAGCTCACGGTTGTCAGCCATCTCCTCGATCAGAGAGAGTTCCACCATTTCCATGTTGCAGAAGTAGTCAAAATCGCCGTCAGGATTCCAGACATAAGCGATGCCTCCGCTCATGCCGGCTGCGAAGTTACGCCCGGTAGAGCCAAGAACTACGGTGCGGCCGCCGGTCATGTACTCGCAGCAGTGGTCTCCGACACCTTCAACCACTGCGGTTGCTCCGGAGTTTCTGACGCAGAAACGTTCGCCCACACGCCCGTTGATATAGATTTCGCCTGATGTGGCACCATATAATATGGTGTTTCCTGCAATGATGTTTTCCTGAGGCTTGAATGAGGATCCCTGAGGGGGCACGATTAAGATCTTGCCTCCGGATAGGCCCTTGCCTACGTAGTCATTGGCGTCTCCCTCCAGGCGGAATGAAATTCCGTGGGCGAGGAATGCTCCGAAACTCTGTCCGGCCGCTCCTTTGAAAGTGCAGTTGATGGTGTTGTCAGGAAGTCCGTTATTGCCGAATTTTTTAGCTATCACACCTGACAGCATGGCTCCGACAGATCGGTCGGTGTTGCAGATCGGGAATTCAAGTTCTACCGGCATTCCTGATTCGATGGCAGGATAGCAACGGCTTATGATCTCGCGGTCAAGCACACGGTCGATGTCATGCTTTTGTGTTATTACATTTATTATGGCGTTTGTCTGTGCCTCTTCCGGCATATGAAGCAGCCTGCTGAAGTCGAGTCCGGCGGTTTTCCCATTTTCCATACCGGCTTTGACAAAGAGCATATCGGTACGGCCTATGATTTCATCGAGTTTCCTTACGCCTGTCTCGGCTAAAGTCTCTCTGATTTCACGGGCAAGGAAACGGAAAAAGTTGACAACATATTCCGAGCGTCCGGCAAAACGTTTACGCAGTTCCTCATTCTGGGTCGCTACGCCCACCGGACAGGTGTTTTTGTGACATTTGCGCATCATGACGCAGCCGAGCACAATAAGTGCGCTCGTGGCAAAGCCGTATTCTTCCGCTCCGAGCATCGCCATGATGATCACATCGCGTGCGCTTTTGAGCTGTCCGTCGGCCTGGAGTTTCACTTGTCCGCGCAGATTGTTGATGACAAGGGTCTGCTGCGTCTCGGCCAGTCCGATCTCTACCGGTACGCCGGCATAGCGGATCGAACTTGCCGGAGAGGCTCCCGTGCCACCATCGCTGCCACTGATTGTTATGAGATCGCTTTTTGCTTTGGCTGCTCCGGCTGCAATTGTTCCTACTCCGCTCTCCGATACAAGTTTTACGCTTACTTTAGCCGCAGGGTTGACATTTTTGAGGTCAAAAATGAGTTGCGCGAGATCTTCGATGGAATATATGTCATGGTGGGGCGGGGGAGAGATGAGCGAAATGCCCGGAATCGAGTGGCGTGTCCGGGCTATGATCTTGTCGACCTTGAATCCCGGAAGCTGGCCTCCCTCACCCGGTTTGGCCCCCTGCGCTACCTTGATCTGTATTTCATCGGCGTTGACAAGATATTCGGTTGTCACGCCGAAGCGGCCTGATGCCACCTGTTTGATGGCAGAACGGGCAGATGAACCGTCAGGACGCTGGGCAAAGCGTTCGGGGTCTTCACCTCCCTCGCCTGTATTGCTGCGCGCACCAATGGCATTCATGGCTATGCCGAGCGCTTCATGAGCCTCACGGCTGATTGACCCGAAGCTCATTGCGCCGGTGACAAAGCGCTTCATGATATCTTCTTCTGACTCTACTTCATCAAGCGATATGGGCGTCCCTTTTTTGAAATCAAGAAAATCGCGGATGAATATGGGCTTGGGCTTATTGTCGACCAGCGATGTGAACTCTTTGAACTTTTTATAGCTACCGAGGCGGGTGGCAAGTTGCAGCGTGGCGATTGTCTCAGGATTCCAGGCATGGCTTTCGCCGTCTTTGCGGAATGCATACTGGCCTATGAACGGCAGCGGACTTTCGGTGTTGAAGTCTTCTGAAAAAGCTTCTTTATGTGCGGCGGTTATGTCGCGTGACAGCAGTCCTATGTCTACGCCGCCTATTTTGCTGACCGTGTTGCCGAAATATTCACGACACATGCCCTCGGACAGTCCGACGGCTTCAAAAAGTTGCGCGCCTTTGTAGCTTGTGATTGTCGATATTCCCATTTTCGACATAACTTTCAGCAATCCTTTGTCAACGGCCTTGATATAGTTTTTTGAGGCGGTGTCGAAGTCAAGCTGTATGTCGTGGCGCTTTACAAGATCGTCAATCACGGCAAAGGCAAGATACGGATTGACGGCACTTGCCCCATAACCGCTGAGCAATGCGAAGTGCATTACCTCGCGGGCATCGGCGGTCTCGATGATCAGAGCTGTCTGTACGCGTTTTTTGCAGTCGATGAGATGGTGATGGACCGCAGAGGTTGCTAAAAGTGACGGTACGGGTGCGTTCTCACTGTCAACCCCACGGTCTGACAGAATAACGTAGTTGCAGCCTTCATCCACAGCCTCTTCGGCTTCGCGGCAGAGGCGCTCTATTGCCTTTACAAGACCTTCATGTCCTTCAGCCGCAGGGAAGGTCATAGACAATTTGCGGGTATTGAAGCCCTTGTAGCGCAGATTGCAGAGCAAGTCGAGTTCGCGGTTAGTGATGATAGGCCTCTTGAGCAGAACCATCTTGCATAACTCAGGCGACGGATCAAGCAAATTAAGTTTCACGGCTCCGATATAGCTGTCAAGACTCATGACAAGCTCTTCACGCAGCGGATCTATGGCCGGGTTGGTGACCTGAGCGAAATGCTGACGGAAATAGTTGAAGAGTAACTGTGGTTCTTCCGATAGAACTGCAAGAGGGGTGTCTTTGCCCATCGAGTTGACAGGCTCCTTCCCGTCTGTCAGCATAGGGGTGATTATCTTCTCGACCTCTTCGCGGTTATAGAGGAATGCATGAAGCTTGCGGCGGAAATCCGTTACGGTGTTCTCAACCTTACGGCCTGAGCTGATATTGTCAAGGTTGATCCTGTTGCGCGAAAGCCAGTCGCGATAAGGGAATTCGGACGCAAGGGCTTCTTTGAGTTCAGCATCGTGGTAGATTTTCCCTTCTTCCATATCGACCATGAGCATTTTGCCCGGACGCAGTCTGCCTTTCTCCTTGACTTCCGAAGCATCGAATGGAAGCACGCCCATTTCCGATGCCAATACAACGGTGTCATTGTTGGTGATGAGATAGCGGGCCGGGCGCAGACCGTTGCGGTCAAGCATACCTCCGGCATAACGGCCATCGCTGAACAATAGAGCTGCCGGGCCGTCCCAGGCTTCCATGAGGATCGAGTTGTATTCGTAGAATGCTTTAAGCTCCGGGGAAATAGGATTCTTGTCGTTGAACGACTCCGGTACGAGCATGGCCAGTGCGCGAGGCAGACTCATGCCTGACATGACGAAAAATTCAAGCACATTGTCAAGTGATGCAGAATCGCTCATGCCGGGCTGAATGACCGGAGCCATGTCTCGTTCGCCGAAGACTGCCGGTTTCAGCATACACTCACGGGCTTTCATCCACAGCCTGTTTCCCTGGATGGTGTTTATCTCACCGTTATGACCGAGCATTCTGAAAGGCTGGGCCAGAGACCAGGTGGGAAAGGTATTGGTGCTGAAGCGGGAATGAACAAGCGCCATCGCTGTGGTGAAACGCGGGTTCATAAGGTCCGGGAAGTAATAGCGCAGCTGATGGCTCGACAGCATACCTTTATAGACAATGATGCGTGATGACAGTGAGACAATGTAGAAATTATTTTTTCCCTCAAGCGAGAGTGATCGCACCTTGTTCTCAACGGCTTTGCGCAGCAGGTAAAGGCGTAGCTCCACCGGTTTGTCGCTTTCTTCATCAGCAACGAAAATCTGTTTGATGCATGGTTCGGCGGCGCGTGCCACAGATCCAAGCTGCTCGTTGTTTGTCGGTACATCGCGGACGGCGATCAGTTTCAGCCCTAAGTCAATGGCTTCGCGTTCGATTATGCCGAGCATTATCTGGCGAGAGTCTTCGTCATGAGGCATGAATACCAGTCCGGTTCCATAGCGTCCTTTTTCAGGCACAGGAATTCCCTGCAGGAGAATGAATTCATGTGGAATCTGGACCATGATTCCAGCTCCGTCGCCGGTTTTGGGGTCAGCACCTTCCGCCCCGCGGTGGACCATATGTTCCAGAACATGGAGACCTTTCTCAACAAGCTGGTGTGACTTGATTCCACGCACGTTGACCAGCAGCCCGACACCACAGGCGTCATGTTCGAACCGTGGGTCATAGAGCCCTTCGGCATTCCTGATAGTTTTCTGCATATACATTTGTATTATTAGAGTCAAACGTATTATATATAGGATTCAGATCAGTTTTCTTCCACACTTTTCATCCAGTCGTTGTCTGACGGGAGTGTCTCGGCCGCATATTCCTCGCCATGCTGTGAGGCATCGAGCCCGAGGTGTTCGTTCCAGCCGGAAACTCTCATTGGGATGATTTTATCTGTAAGCCAGTAGAGGCCGTAGCTCATTATGAATGTGTAGATAAATACCAGTGCGAGTACAATAATATGGTTCCGGAAGAATTCACTGCGGGAAATCATGTCGGGATTACCCTGAGCAAAGAAGTCATAAGCGAAAATGCCGGTGAGGATTGTGCCGATGATGCCGCCGAGGCCATGAGTGGGAAACACGTCAAGTGCATCATCAAGAAGATTGCTGTAGCCTTTCCAGGCAACCGCCATATTGCAGCATATGGTTATGAACAGCGCTATGAATATGCTCTGGCCGAGCGTTACCCAACCGGCGCAGGGTGTGATGGCAACCAGACCGACCACTGCTCCGATGGCAGCGCCCATAGCTGAAGGCTTGTGCCCGCGGATAGCGTCAAGTGTGATCCAGCCGACCATTGCGACTGCAGCTGCTGTGTTTGTGTTGAGAAACGCAGCTACGGCAATCCCGTCAGCGGCAAGTGAGCTTCCGCCGTTGAATCCGAACCAACCGAGCCATAGCAAAGCCGCGCCGAGCAGGACAAACGGAACATTGGCCGGCTTGATGCTTTCGCCTGCTTCCTGATGGCGGCGTCCGAGAAACATCGCACCTGCCAAAGCCGCGATTCCGGAAGCTGCGTGGACCACTATACCCCCTGCATAGTCATGTACATGCATCATGCCGAACAGACCTTCCGGATGCCATGTGCAGTGTGCCAACGGGCAATATACTATGATAGTCCAAAGTACCATAAACAACAGATAGCCTGAGAAATGGACACGTTCCGCAAAGGCCCCGGTGATAAGCGAGGGGGTAATTATGGCGAATTTCATCTGGAAAAGTGCAAACAGGGCAAGGGGTATTGTGGTAGTGGCTATTCCGATCTGCGACAGATCTGTTTTTACATCAGTAATATTGCCTACACCTACATTTTTCATCATGAAGAAGTCGGCAGGGTTTCCAATGACATGCCAGACATCGTCACCGAAAGCGAGACCGAAGCCGAACACGACCCAGATTACACTTACAAAGCCCATGACAATGAAGCTCTGTAGCATCGTGGAGATCACATTTTTCGGCCTGACCATACCGCCGTAGAAAAATGACAGCCCCGGAGTCATCATGAGCACGAATATGGTGGCGGTTATCATCCATGCTATGTTGGCCCAAAGGTGGTCTCCGGGTAGAGTGAAGAGTTCTTCAGAAAATTCTGATTTTACTCCGATGATGCTTGCTGCGATCAATGCAGTCATAACAAATAGCCAGCCTGAGCTGACCTTTTTACCATTTAAAATCATATCTTCAGTTATTTACTATGAATCTGAACAAAAAACAATCTTAAAAAATCTTTCGAGATGTTGCAAAAGTAACACTTTGTTTGTAGATTAGCAAATATATTGACAAATTTCTTTTTGTATAGGTCTTAAAATAGCAAATTTCTAAACGGGTAAGCTGCCCGCGGCTGTGCGGGCTGAATGATTAAATTACTGAGATCATGGTTGTTATATGTAAGTAGTAAGGTTTAGCCCGGTGGAAGCTAAAAAAATCTTAATAAGGCGCTGTCTTAATCAATAAATTTTAAAATCGTTTGCATGTGACACTAAAATCATCTACCTTTGAGCCAAGTATTGTTTCATCTATTTTTTGGTTTATAAACTTAAAATAAACCCCATCTATAGCGCAATGGACGCAAATAATTTAGATTTCTCAGAGATAGCCCCTTATGATGAAAAGCAGTTTCGGACAGCTATCGCCAATATGGTATCTGAGCCGGGATTTGAACATGCTATCCGCTGGGTTCTTCCTGACATTGATTATGATCAATTCATAGGCCTGCTGACTGCCTGCAATAACAAGCAGGAATTCCAGTCACGGATAATGGCTGATTTCCTTGATGAACTTGAACGGAAAACCACAGCCGGTGTTACGGCCTCAGGCGTGGAAAAAATTGATCCCTCAAAACGTTATACATTCATAACAAATCACAGAGATATTGTTCTTGATGCCTCGTTTATCAATCTGATCTTCCTGCGTCGTGATATGCCCACATCAGAAGTGGCGATTGGCGACAACCTGCTTATTTACGAATGGATCACACATCTCGTGAAGCTCAACGGAAGTTTCATTGTCAAACGTAACCTCCCGACCCGTCAGGCTCTTGATGCGGCGCGCCAGCTTTCATCCTATATACATTATGCTATAACCCAAAAGCATGAAAGCGTCTGGATCGCACAGAGGCAGGGCAGGGCAAAGGATTCGAGCGACCACACTCAGGAAAGTGTGCTTAAAATGCTCGGACTTTCAGGCGGAGGCACGCTGACTGAAAATCTGGCCGAAATCAACATTTGTCCGGCAGCCATATCATATGAATATGATCCGAATGACTATCTGAAAGCCCGCGAATACCTGCTCCGTCATCGCGATCCGGAATTCAAGAAAAGCAAGCGTGACGATCTTTTCTCGATGGAAACAGGTCTGATGCAATACAAAGGCCGTGTCCACATATCTTTTGCAAACTGCATTTCGCCGATGATTGAAGCTATTCCTGCGGATGCTGACAAGCAGGAGTCACTGAGCCGTATCTGCCATCAGATAGACAGTTCGATACACAGCGGCTATAGAATCTATCCGATCAACTATGTGGCTTATGATCATGCGTTTGATTCAGATATGTATCGTGACCGCTATACGGAAGAAGATATTGCAAAAGTCACCGAATATGTCGAAGGGCAGCTTGACAAGGTTGATATCACTGATGTGACCCCTCAGGAACGGAATTTCATGCGGACATATATGTATATGATGTATGCAAATCCGCTACGCAACAAACTTCTTGCCTCCGGTAGCTGTTGATAGATAATACAGAGATATATTCAACAGTCAATCAAAAAGAGTAGAATTTAATCCATGCGTCTTCCACTGTTCCCGCTTCTTATAGCCATTATTGTCAACCTCCTTGTTGATACATATATCTACAAGGCTCTGACGCATCGGTTCAGGAGCCGGATTCCGGCACAGGTCCATCTGTGGAGCGCGGTGGCGCTGTTTATATTGATTGTTGTGGCATTGCTGATGCCACGCACATCGTCAGAGAGCGCTCTGCTGGCTGTGATGTGGATGATCTACATATATATATCTGTCTATTTCGCAAAATACGCTTTTGTTATCATAGATCTGGCAGCCAGAATTCCGCAGTTGCTCAGACGCAAACGGCTCAGATGGCTTTCGGCAATCGCTTCGGTGACCGGTGTCGGTGTGCTCGGTGTGATGCTGTGGGCTTCTATGATCAATAGGTTCCATATTGATGTAAATGAAGTCGAGATAGGTATTGACGGGTTGCCGGACGGTTTTGACGGCTATCGTATTGCCCAGATCTCGGATCTGCACGTTGGACATTTGGCTCGGACACATCTTTCGTTTCCACTCTTGCTGACAGAGTCAACGCTCTGGATGCGGATATGATTGTGTTTACAGGCGATATAGTCAATTCGCGCAGCACGGAGCTGATTCCTCATGCTGCTACTCTTTCAAAACTTTC
>PDYJ01003162.1_pt1 | contig 22605 bp, 8 predicted proteins | sample 1430841 | NCBI WGS metagenome assembly PDYJ01 (sample SAMN07237672, study PRJNA390542) | Gut metagenome, whole genome shotgun sequencing project. | isolation source: fecal pellets | host: Mus musculus | place: USA: New York, NY | collected 2016-10 | reverse complement strand
TGAAGCAATAACGGTATCTGTATCATCCTGAAGCATACCAAGTACCTGGTCGATTACTCCGGAGATTGTATCATCCGTATTATCACCAAGCAGACCGCCGATTAAGCTGCTGATCTGGTTGTAGTTATCACCGCTGTTGATTGTATTAATTAAGTATCTGAGTATAGCAATAAGTACTTCTGATGAATCACCCTGTACAAATACTCTTGAGCCGAAGGTAGCAGCCTGTGAAGCACTTACAATAGTAGTACCATGGCTTGCAAGCTGTAACCAGTCAACTGCATTGAGCTTGATTCCGAGAGGTGTGCCCTTAATCTTAATCAAACCAAGAACATTGTTGATTAATGGGATGAGCTTATCACCTGTGAGAACCTGTGATAATGTTTTGTTAAGGTCATAAACATCAATTGAGAAGTTTGTGATGCCTACCTTGCCGAGAAGTCCGTTAAGGTCAACATCGAGTGCATCAAACAGAGTATCAAGAAGATCATTAAGATCAACGATAGGTCTGATTGCATCAGCAAGAGCTGAGATAGGAGTGAGCAGATTGTCAATCATCTGGCTCAAACCGTTGTTGCCGATGAACAGTGCAAGGTTAGGAATCATTGCTGTTACTGTCTGGAGAGGAGCATTAAGAACATCCTCTACGACATCCCAGATAGGATTAATGATGTCAAGGAGAATTGCGTCATATTCCTTGTTGATATCCTGTCTGTACTGATACTGTGTCTTAACATTGTAGCAGCTGAATGCCTCAAGAAGAGGAACGATTGATGATGAGTAACCGTTTGAGCCGGGGATACGAACTAAGTCGAATAAACCAAGCTGTGCGTCATTCAGAAGTACATCAAGTACACCGTAAAGCGGACGAAGTACAGCAACGAGTGCGTGGAAGAAGCTATCTCTGTCTGTAACGCCCCACTTAAGTGAATCTGCGTTAACATTCTTCCAAGAACCTGCATTAGCAATTACAGATGCAGGACCTTCAAATGTCTTACCATAGCTCTTATCTGTAAGAAGCTTAGCAACATTAGCTGTTGTAAAGTCTATATCAGTCTGAGCAAGGAGTGCTGTCAAGCCGAGGTTGTCATTTATCTTAACACCCTCGATTGCACCGTAAAGACCTGTAGCGAGCTTGCTTACAAGACTGTCTGTGAACAGATTCTTTGTTACAAGTTCATTAAGGTTAAGCAAGCTTGCAATCATACCATCAAGCATTGGAGGAAGGTTCTTTAAGAAGTCAACTTCCATGTCTTCAGGATAAGAGAATGAATACTGACCTGTCTTATACTTTGTGTAATCCCAGAAAGCATTTGTAGGCTCACCTGCAATGAAGTAGAAGAGTGCCATTATAATCTGATCATCAGATGCTGTGCTTAATGTGTTAAGTACACTTGAGATTACTGCTGTAAGAACGTCACTGTCCTTAATCTTGTCAATGCCAAGAAGGAGTGACTTAAGAGCAGGAATGTTAGTTGTTAATGTCTTAGCAATATATCTAAGAACTGTAATTAATACTTTACCCTGGTCAACATTACCAACCATCTTACCGGTTAAGTAGTTGCCGTTTGCACCTGTTGCAGCACTTGTGTAAGTCATCTTATCACCAAGGCTGATTAATGCATTCCAGTTAATGTCATAAAGCTTAAGGCTTCTGACTGTCGGGTTATCATTACCTGCAAGAACTACTCTTACAATAGGTATGATTAAATCTTCTATATTTAACTTAGAAAGATCTGTAAGGTCAAGATCAATCTTAGTCTTAACACCAAGAAGTGTGCCAACTACTGTACCAAGGTCAACACCTAAGAGATTCTTGATGATGCCGTTGATATCAAGTGTTTCTGCAACGCTTGCGATTAAGCCGGTAATCGGAGCAAGAAGATTGTTGATTAACTGTGATAGACCGTGAGCGTCAAGATACATTGCAAGATTTGGAAGTAAGTCTGTCAATGTATCGAATGGCTTATCAACAAGCTTGTTGATAAGTGAGCTGCTTGTGTCACCTGCAATTGGATTTAAGATGTCTAATAACAGGTTATCCTTAGCAGCATTAATGTCCTTCTTATACTGATTATAAGTCTTGACATTTGAAAGTTTGAATGCCTCCATAAGAGGAATGATTGCACTGTTGTAACCGTTTGTACCCTCAATCTTGAGGTCCTTGAGTTCCTTAAGTGATCTTAAGTCAAGCTTAACGGTTGATGTTGTGCTTCTTGCACGCTTGCCGTCTCTGATGTTCAGAGTCAGCACGCCGTTCTTTAATTCGCCTGTAATCTTGAGTGACATTGTGTCGCCAAGAGCGAGCTCCTCATTAATCGTAAGAGAAAGTGTATTAACTAATTCATTTACTACGTTGTTGAGTTCAAGAGTACCCTCACCGAGGAATACCTGAAGCACGCTATTAAGCGGACGAAGTACAGCAACAAGAGCGTTTACAAAGCCCTGCTGAGCCTTTGCTGAGCCATCTGTGAAGCCCCAGTTAACGTTCTTAACATTCTTCCAGCTTGACTGAGCAGCGATTGCGTTAGCAGCTGAAGAATATGTTGCACCATAGCTTGTGTCAGTAAGAAGCTTAGCAACATCCTTAGTAGATGTTACGATACCAAGCGGAGCAAGAACAGTCTTGATTGTTGGGTCAAGTCCGTCAAGTGCACCGTAAAGTGTAACTGCAAGCTTGGTAATAAGTTCATTTTTGAATAAGTTTGTGCTGAGGATACCCTTAAGGTCATCAGCGCCGAGGTTTACACCGAATGAGCCGAGGAGAGGGAAGATATTCTTAACAAGATTGTCAAGAGCATCAACACCCTGATCCGCCATAGCCTTTGTCATACCTGCAGGGTATTTAAAGTTTTCGGTCATCTCCTGAAGATACTGAGCAAATGTCCAGTAAACAAGAGTCGGGTTGTCTGTTATTTCAAGTACCTGATTTAACAGCTTAAGAATTGTTTTTGCATCAAGATCACCGGATTTAAGAAGTGTGATGATCATTATCAGAGTATCGTTCGGATTCTCATTGTTATTAAGGAGAGCAAGAATAGCATCTAATGTACTGCTTTCAAGAAGTACCTCAAGAACATATTCAAGGACGTAAACCAAAGCAGCCTCAGGTGATGAAGAATAAAGTTTTGACCAACTGATTTGCTTTAATGTAATTCCGATATTCTTACTCTTGAGTAATGTGTTGATAAGAGGAATAATGTTGTCGCTTGTCAGCTCACAGCCGATAATTCCTTCATATGTCTTAACATTAGCTAACGTATCTGCTATGTTAGCTACAGAAATAAGGGTTGAATTGAGTGTTGGTGAGGCTCCGTTCGGAAGCTGAGCGGTCTTAAGACCGAAGATCTTTCCTAAGCCTCTTAATTCCTTCGTAATCGGAGCAACTATGCCCTTAAGAAGTGAACCGATTGTACCACACTCGGTATTCTTGTCATCAATGAATCCGGCAATGCCCTGAATGGATTGAATCAAAGTGGTTACAGGAGCCTTAAGGAATTTATTGAGAAGCTCTGAAACAGGAGTAAGGATAGCAATTAAGGTTTTATCATAATAGCCTGTTTCAGCCTTATCCTTTTTGAGTGTTTCAATAGTTTCCATCTTGATGTCGTTCTTTGTGCAGAACATACCAAGAAGTGGTGTAAGTACTGTCTGATACCATCCGGTTTCAACAAGAAGTACACCGAGGATTGAAGTTACAAGTCTGAGTGAAGCAGAAAGTCCATCGTAGAAAGCTTCCTTTCTGTCCTCAGCATTGCCCTTAATACCCCAATCAATGCTTAAGTTTTTATAGTTATGACGTGAAGAAGCCTCTGACATAATTGTCCATGTCTCATATTTAGCGAGCTTCTTCTGAGCATCTTTGTAATCACCGAGTCTGATGCCTACAGCATCCGGTGAGATAATGCCGTCGATTGCCTCAACAAGCAGGTTATACTTCAATGAGCTGTTATTATCATAAGTGTCATAGAATTTAACAAGCAGGTTGTCAGCAATTTTTTCAATTAATGCATAAGTTTCAACAACAAGTCCGGTAAGTGCGTTGTTTGTGTATACCTTCTTAGGATCAACTTTACCATCTTTAGCAGTAAGGTTTTTACTTTCACCTGTGATGAAGTACAGATACTGGTTAACCAAAAGAACAATATCGGTAGCGATTTCGTTATTCTTGCCAAGGTTAATATCCATACCTAAGAATCTGTCTAACAGTGATACAATACCAGCGATTAAATTCTCAGCTGAGTCTAATGAGAATCCATTTAGGCTGCTATCAGAAAGGAGAGAAGAAAGCATCTTGTCAAGATTTCCGATTAGATCTTTTGTGCTGCTTAAATCGCTGCTTGAATAGTTAGCAGATGTAGCCCTTGCAGCAGGAGCTGCTTTTACCTTTAATGGTAATGAAATTCCCTCATCTTCTTTATCACCGGGCTCAGTGCTTTCGCCGGGGGTCTCATCTTTTTCAAAATGAGCAATTAAGTTCTTAATAACCTCAACAAGTCTTGAGATATTTGTGATTAAGAAATAAGCGTTGTCTTTTGAAAGACCTGTCATTTTGTTGTTAGGATCAGTATTAACATCTGTAAATGTGAATGAATACTTATCCTCACGAGTAAGCTGGAATACGCTGTTTGCAATGTCTGTAATAATACTTTGCTCACCGAAGCCGCCGAGTGATTTCAGCAAGCCGATGATGATTGTAAGATTGCTTGAAATTTTATTATCAGTTGCAATTACATTATCAACAAGATCAACAACTGAATTCATCCAGTTTTCAACAAGCAGTTCTGCGAAGCAGTCAAGAATATCGACTGAATCCGGATCAGCTGCGTATGACTTGAATCTTTCAGCCAGTGAGTTAACAGTAGAAGTATAGGTTCTGCCTTTCACAGTGATTTCCTTAGTGGAAATTCTTCCTTCGTAGCAGTAAACCCATTCATCTTTTGAAATGCCGTATTTTTCAGCGGCAAGGTTTTCCATAATATCAAATAACTGAGGAATTGCAACAAAGATGTTGTTTAAACCTGAGAAAGCAATTCTGCCGTCATTATGATATCTTGTTGCATTTCTGAGTTCAGGAGTATCAACAAACTGATGAACAGATGCGCCGAACAGAGTAGCGATTTCGTCAACGATTTCGCCAAGAATGTCTCCGCCTGTGCCGTTGCCTATAGCATTACCGATTATAGTTTTTAAATCGTCAACGCAGGCACCGCCGAGCATCTTATCAACAAGATAAATGTTTGTCAGTCTTGGAACGCTTTCTTCATATGTCATAAAGCATGAGAAAACAGCATCCTCATTAGCTTCAAACAGCTTGTCACTATCACTATATGTATTACCATTATATAAATAGCCTTCTTCAACCTTTTCAACTAATTTGCCGTTAGCATCTTTAACTGTGTAGTTGTTGAAGTCAATGCTGTTGAAGTTGTCTTTTGTATACTTAACAGGAGCACAGAGAATTTGACCGTTCTCTTCAACTACCTCGCCGTTTTCGTCCATTACAACATTGCGAAGTTCTACTGTATTTCCGTCATAGTAAGAAATACCTTCAACATTTTTTGCCTTCTGATCGTTCTTTGAAGCAAGGAGCCAATCCATAAGCTGCGGAAGAAGGGTGTTTAAATCCCATCCAACCTGTGAAATACCGATATGTGAGCCGTTCTCCTGCAACATATCACGTAAGAAGAAAGCACCGCCGGTGAAAGCACCGATAATTTCCAAATTAAGAATGTCATAGACTACATTATAACCCTGGTCACCTTCCTGGTTGAAGAGAAGAGGAAGAACCATTTCGTCAATGAATACCGTTAACAGTGGCAAAAGACCTACAAGTGTATTGATAGGGTCATTACAGAGCTTTGCCCATATACCATCGATAACGGAAACAATATCTACGTCTGAATCAACAAGATCTGATATTAAGCCGGTAATCATATCGCCAACCTGTGTATCCGGATCCAAAACCTCCATAACAGTCTTGTTGAGTATATAGTTAACGATTTCTGTACCCATATCGTTAACCAAGCTGTACTCACCATTAAGAATAGCTTTTTGCTCGTCTGTAAGAACAACCTTTGCCTCTTCCTTTTCAGGAACCTGAGAATCAATGAATTTCTTATAATCAATTCTAATATCAAGATCCTTGTTTCTGTCAGTAACAAATGATGTAATTCCAAGTAAATCAGCAACAGTCTGAGTATAAGCGTATGCTAAAGCATCTTCCAGATATGTGTTGATTACATCGTAATCACTTGAAGCATCCTCAAAGTTAAGTGCTGCAAGATTTGTTCCGTCAGTCTGTCTTAATACCTGATCACGAACATTATTGTTTGTAATGTAAGAAATACTCTTATAAGTACCATCCTTCATTGCAATTGAGTCGAATCTTTCTGCAGTATAAGCACTGAAGAAAGCATTTCTCAGATTATTTGCATATTTAACGCCGTTCGGCTGATTGTTAGTGAAAGCTGTATCAATAACAAGACCGAAGTATTCAGATACATATGTGTTCTGAAGGTTTTCCGGTAAAGTTAAATTAACATCACTGCCGATAGTGTCTGTTGCACTGAAGCTTCCGTCAATGAAAAGCTTTCCGGGATGAGAAGGACGGCATGTTTCAAGAATAGAAGCAATATTTTTTGTTAAGCTGTCATCAAAAAGCTTTGTGCTGTCAAGATAGTCAGCAGGGAGCTGAGCCTCAACCAGTTTGGTCAAGTCCTCCATACTGTTAACCTGATCGCTGTATTCGATTGCAAGACCATTAACAATTTCAGTTTCGTATTTTTTTTCAAGCACATTGTTAAGAAAAGCAATGTCTGCAAGAGCTGACCAAGTGCTTTCATAATACGGGGCAAGACTGGGGTTGCCTGACATTGAAGCCATGAAGTTACCTACAGTTTGAATTGTTACCTTTGTAGGATCTTTAAAACTTGGATCCATTGAACTAAAACAAGCACTGAAATAGTAAGCTAACAATTTTTCTCTGTAATTGTCAAGAGTAAGATCCTCAGGAATTGTAATCTCAAAAGGAAGCTCTCCTCCGCCCATCATACCAAACAAATCAACATTGCTGTTTTTATGAGTGATTGCGGTACCGGTAGAGTTAACGAGATTGAAATATGTATGAAGATATTTCAAATTTTGACCCAAACCATAACAATAATATGTTAATTCAGCAAAATCAGTTATTTCATAACTAACGCCATAAACCTCTGAAAGTTCTTTGTTTTTTTCAGCATAAACTGCTTCAAGGGCAGTACGCTCTTCAGTGGTTGTATTTGCTGTCATATACTCATCAGAATAGAAATTCTTCAAAGTATAAAGATTACTGTTGGTGTAGTCTGTATCCTCAACAGGATTTTTAAGATCATTCCATAATCTTTTCTCAAGTTCTTCTACAGTATCAACAAATCCAACATTAGCGATTGGTTTAAGGATATTATACCATTCTGTCAATGTATCTCTTGTTGACTGGCTGAGATCTCTGTTTGCTCTGTTGTCGTCACAGAGAGCATACAGTGTGTAGAAATCGAGAGCACCATCTCTTTGCAGATAGTCATAGTAGCTTGGGTCTTTCGGATGACCGCCGCCTACTCTGATGGCATAATCTGACTGACTTTCTTTAGCAAGTGCACCGATAAGTGTCGGCTGCAATGCCTGCAGAACATCAGTGAGTGTGGCTTTGTCCACGATTTCTGCCTTTTCTTTGTCGGTAAGCTTGTCATAAGTCTTACCATAATCTTTGGCGTATTTCTGGAATACACCGTCGCCGACGAGTCCGATGTTATTTATTAATAACTCGGGCAGCAGTTCGTCAGCTAAGTCATTTAGAGTTGCGAATGCTTCATCGGCACCGCAATCGGTCGACCAGATGCTGTCGTTTTTTTCAGCAGCAAATGCTGTGAAACCGACAGAGCAGGTGGTAACAACCATTACTACAGCTAAGAAAAAGCTGAGTATTTTTTTGCTCGTTCTCATAACTCTTCTCTCCTTTACATAGTATTCAACGAACTTGTTATTTGAAATTATACACTGCATATTGTGGTTTGCCGAAAAATGTTGTTCACAATTTTTTAACAAATTGTGAAATTTTGGACATAACTATACACGCGTGTAAAATCAAATACAATATATTTATACCAAATAATAAAGCACAAGTCAACACTTTTTTGAATTTTTTGAACAAATTGTTAACAAAACTGCAGATCTGACATTTTTTGCACAGGATTTTACATATTGAGTTCTTTTTCGGGAATTATAAAATTCTTTGTGAAAAATGTAACAAAAACGTGGAAAAAGTGCTGACGTTTTTGTCAATAAAAAATACTTTACACCATCAAAAAACGTGTAAAGTTTTTGAACTTTACACAGCTTTTTTAACTAAAAAAAAGCCTGTAAAACATTAACAAAACAATAATAAATTGTAAATTTTGTATGAACTTTTTTGAATGAATTAACAAAAAACAATCTCCGTTTTTGGACAAATTAACGAATTTGTACTTTAACTATTCAATTTATTGACATTCTCATCCTTTTATGTGATAATTATCGTGTGATGAAGGCATCTTATACCCTTTCGGGATTTCACAAGTATTTTGATTTTTTACAGTCACATTCTAATTCGGATTGTCCGATGGTCAGAGAATGTTATATTTGTGTCAATCCGGTTGGAATTAATAGATGCCGCATTCAGAAAACTAAAACTTAGGAGGTAATTATTTGATGCAAAATAAAGTCAAAAAGTTTTCTCACAAACTGCTTGCTTTGTTTATGGCAATTGTTATGCTTTTGACATGCTTCTCCGGTGCTTTAAGTGCGTTTGCAGCAAATTCCGATCAGACAAAATATGTTGACGGCGATGTTGAGTACAACAACTTGGCATGGAATGTATTGTCAGATGAGCAGTTAGCTACTGCAATCCTTGATTTTGCAGACAGTCAGCTTCCGGCTTTGAAAGCAATGGAAGGCACAATTCATGATATGCTTGATGGTATGAGTGTTTCTGTTCTTAAAATTAGCCATAGCATGCAGAACAGACAGATTACAGTCAGGGCACTTGGCGTTACGCTTGCTTCAGTTACACTTAAGCTTGGCAGTGTTGATGAATTGATTGAAACCATCAACAGTGTACAGCGTGTGCTTTCAGGCGGTTTCATGGCTACAGCTCAGAACCTTGGTATTGACCTTGGTGCTGTTTTTGCTCTTGATTTTTCTGCTCTCGGCGGTAAAAAAACAGATGGTAGTAAAACCTTACCGGAAATGAGAAGAAGCAACACTTCTTCCTGCGATATCATAAGAGGCGTTCTCGGACTTCTCTATGACAATAATGATACTATTTTTGGTAGAGTTCTCAGAGGTGAGTTCTCACTCGGCTTGGTTGATGGTGCATTCAATGTATATAAACTTTTAGGTGATTTTGTTGGTCTTGATGCTGATACCGTTAAGGCTGATCCGGTTTATAACATTGCAAAGTCTTTAATCTTTAATTACACAGAGTGGTTCACCGAAGAAGAAATTGCAGATTTCAACAGCGGAGCTAAAACATTTGTGTTTGACGAAGTTCTTCTTGATAAGATGACAGCAGAGCTTCTTACAAAAATCAGTGTACCTGTTACATATGATGAAGGAAAGCACGATACATCTGCAACACGTTATGCACAGATCAAAGAATATATGGAGGAAAACAACTGCAATTATGCTACTGCAGCAGCAGCTCTTGGTTATGATCCAAACCTCGTATATTCTGATGAATTTGTGACAAGCTCAGGTGTTTATCAGAATGTATTACTGTTAGCTTACGGTTCTCCTGATGAAAACGGTCTTGCTACTGCTCAGACAGAAACAGTAAGCCTTAGCAATACAGACAGCTTGTTTGATTTCGGTTATCAGGCTCTTAAATTTGCTTGGCCTACAGTTCTTAAAGATACTGTAAAACTCATTCATGTTAATAATGATGTAGACCGTGGTCACGGTTCAAACTTTGATAACGAGTTCTTCTATTGGATGAATAACCAGAATCGTTGGAACAAAGCTGATGTTGCAAGCAACTATGCAATGAGCAATGTTACTGAGTGGGCAAATGCTGTATTTGAAAGTTATGGTGCTACTGATGCTGACGAGTTCCTTGGTTGGGTTAGACATAACTATGAATTTGATCGTACTAAGGTTGAAGATGCAAAGGGCAACTGGCAGGATATTGATGCTACTACATTGTTCAATAAGCTGAGATACAGCCCGCTTGCTGACTATACATTCGATATGCAGACCGGTCCTATCAATCTGTATTTCATGCAGCTTGGTACTCCGAACCTTGACAAGTTCTTCAATGAAAAATATTCAAACTACAGTTCAATGGTTGCAGGTTTGAATGACTGTCTTGTAGCTGCTGTACAGGATTTCTTCCCTGATCGTGATAACATTTATGTGAACGAGAAGGCTGATACAGAATTCCCGACAATGAAGACTACTGGCGATCTCCCTGAAATCAATTCAGGTTCTGTTAAAGCAATTGCTTCAACACTTATAGATAATACTTTATTGATGATTCAGTATGTAGCAGATACAACTGATCAGAACATTTTAGGCGGTTTCACAGGCGGCACTCTTTCAGAGCAGAATCTTGAAGAGGCTATGCTTCCATTGCTTATTGCTTGTATCGGTCAGGTTTGGCTTAACAGCAACGGCAATCTTGCAAGCATAATCCATACAGAAGATTGGGATGCTTGTAAAGATGCTGAGGGTGTTGCTTACTTAGCTCTTAAAGAGTACTTATCATATGTAATTCCTAATAAGGATTACAGTGTGCTTGCATCTAAAGATGCAGACGGCAAATTAGATGTTACATTAGAAGGTACTATCCTTCCAATGGCTCGTGATGCTATCATCTATGTAATTGAGCCATATGTTCCTGTAACAACAAAGGATGGCAAGCCATATAAAGCAGAGGAAGGCACAACTGTTGATACTACAACAAGTGTATTTGATCTCTTCAATTCAGTCGTTTGCTACTATGCAGACAGCTACAACTTCACAAATTCAAACAGAAGTGGTGAAAAAGCACTTGCTGCAGCGCCTCTCTTTGGTCTTTGTGATAATAATGCAAACAGTACAATTAACAAATCTAATGATCTTTGGACTAACCTTAATATAATTGCTAATGATCTTCTCCCATTACTCGGTGAATTACAGGGTAACGGAAAGGGTAACTTTGATTCAGAAGCACTTATTATGGGTGATATCGTAAACGGTTTCCTTGAGATTGGTGAGCAGCACAATGGTACAAAACTGTATGGTGTATCTAATTTCATCTACAGATTACTCACATTTATTTCTGCTGAGCCAATTCAGAAGACTCCTGTTGTTCATACAGTTTATGATTTCATTGCTGATACATTCAATGCATTATTCGGTCCTCGTTATAATGGACAGACATATGTACCGGTTCCAGCAAGAACAGCAGATCAGGCTAATCCGTTTGATGATTTAGTTAAGAAGGCATCTTTTGCCGGAACAGGTCAGGATAATCCCGGTGTAGTTCAGAAGCTCATCAACAACTTTGTTGAATTCTCAGGCTATGGCTACGATGGTGTAAAAACTTATAGTGATTCTATCCTTCCGGGTTTAACATTTGCTGTTTCTGCAGTTAACAGCTTCTTCAACTTCCTTCCATTCATTGGTGAGCATAACCTTCAGTTGGCTACTGCTGAAATAAAGGATGATGTATTCCAGGGTTGTACAGATGGTAACTCATATTCATCAGAAGCTACAATCACTAATAATGCAAACGGTATTAATAGTGCTTACCTTAACGGCAGAACCGGTAAGGTTGACCAGCTGTCACGTTATTATCTTCAGGTAACATCTGCTGATATTGCCGGTAGTAACGATAAATCATCAATCACAACAAATGTATCTTCAGCTCTTATTGCTCCCGGTGAGTCAATGACAGTTGGTACATCTTCAGTATTTACTCCTGATTCAAACAACTCATCTTCATATGCAGTTACATTCACATACAATATTTGTCTTGCTGATGGTACTGTAATCCACAAGGATTTGAAGTCAACTACATATCAGTATTTGACCGGTTCAAGAGGTTGGCGTGAAGCTGTTTATGACAGATGGCATGATTGGGAAGAAGATAAACCATACACAGGTTACTATCTGAAGGAAAATGTTCTTGAGTCTAATGATGCTAACCAAGATCTTGTTGATCCAGAAACAGGATATACAGCTCATACAACAGACCAGTTTGCAGGTACTGCATGGAATGAGAACAAGCTTGTTGTAGGTTATCCAGGTGAAATCGTACTTGCTACAGATAATCTTAAGCTTGTTAATGATCTTGGTGTAAGAATTAGAAATGTTCAGTACTGGGGCAACTTATCAAGTAAAACCGTTGATGGTATCTATTATTATGATACAGAGCCAATTATCAACTCAGCTGATGGTTCAACCTTCACACCGGGCTCAGCAAATGCTGTTCCTGTATTTGACAGATCAACAGGTGCAATTCTTAATCTTGAGAAATATGATATTTCACTTGATGGCGGAAATACTTGGGAATTTACTGGTTTAACTTCTGACGAAGTTGACTCTAAGCTTGCTGAAATCCAGAATGCTGGTACGGACATTACAAATGCAACAACAAGAACTCATATTGTTTATACATTTGAGCAGCTTAAGGCATCAAACGCACTTGCTGCATATCATCAGAATGAAATCGGCCAGTTTGAGAATATTTATCTTAAGAGCGGTTCAGGCGAGTTTGCTTACAGCACACTTCTTGGAAAGATTTCTGTTCGCGGACCTATTGATGGATTCTATTTCAATCCTGTTAAGTATTCAATTAAGGCAAATTCATCTGTTTATTTCCATTTCTTAAATTACGATGGAGAAACTGCAGTTCCGTACACTGATATTACAGCCAATGTATGTTACTATAATGAGAAGCTTTCAGCAACAGGTCAGCTTCACTTTATCGTTTGTGATAATAAGAATGCTTCATCTGTTACTGATAAGATTGAGAGTGTAGAAAAGACAATTGCTAACTACAAGCAGGATGACTTCAACAATGGTGCTGCTACATATAACTTTATTCAGCAGGCAATCGTTAAAGGTCTTGCTTCTACTGCACTTCCTATTACACCGGATACAGCTGCTAAGCTTTCAGATACTGTTGAATACACATATGTAACTGCTGATTCAACATCTACAACCGGTGATAATGCTTATACTCCGCTGACAACAGCAGATTATAACAAGTTATCAGACGAAGTTAAGGCTATGCTTTACTTCGACAATGGTAAGTATTATTTCAATGCTGACCATACACAGCCTGTTTACTCAACTGCTCCGTTAACATCAGGCAACGGTACTGATTCAATGGGCATTCCTGTTCAGGCAGTAACTGATGAGAACAATGTTGTTACATATAAGGTATCTAATACTCCTAAGATGGCAACTCAGTGGGTATCATCAGGTATTTATAGTGAGTATCCTTGTCAGCTCAGCACCGGTTCTCAGGCTGTTGATGGTCAGGGCAGACCAATCTATGAGCAGATTCAGTGGTCATACTACAATGCTGCAGGTAGAAAGGTTAGCTCAACAAGCACATGGGTTATCAAGGTTGCGGATATGTCCAACCAGTTGGTAACTCCTACTGAATCAAAGGATACACGTGGTATTTATTCACAGTGCCGTGATTTACTTGACTATACAACTACTCAGGTAATTGAAAAGGATATCAAGACCGATATCGCATCAAGACTCTTTGATAACGTATCACTTGTTAGAGAAGGTCTTAATGAGAAGAACTTTGACATTGTTACCTTTAATGCAATGAACTCAATGGCTAAGGATATTGAAGGTATGTACAGAGTAGAGGTTTCTTATACTAACGATTTAGGCGAAACTGTTGTTGAAGAGCTTTCTTACACAGATTACGCAAGAAGAATCGGCAACGGTGCTGAATTCGACAGTGCTAAGGTTACATCTACACTTTCATCAACACAGGTTGATGAATATCTGAGATTATTCAATATTTATATGGATAATGTTATTGAGCGTGGTTACATTGGTGACAGTCTTGAGGCAGAAATCCTCTGTGCATCAGGTAACTCTTATGACAGAATGACTGCAACTCCTGCAGTTTATGACGAGGCTGGAAAGCTCGTTACTGCTGCTAATGTAGCAAAGAACGGTGCAGCATCAGACCCAAGATTTGGTGAATGGGATGCTGACGGCAACCTTGTTAACGATGGTACATGGTCAGATGCAAGCTGGAACGTATATGTTGAAAAGCTTGCAGATGCAGTTAATGTTGCAGCTATCGGTAACGATAGTTCATATGCTGACAATGGTGCTATCTATAATCCTGATTTTGATTATGCTGCTTGCGTAACAAGAGCTTACGATGCAGATACTCAGCTTCAGATGGCAGAGATTGCTCTTACTCCACTTGAGTCTGTACAGGTTACTGTTGCTGACGTTCCTGGTGCAATTGTTACTATTAATGGTAGTGTTGTTACCGGCTCAGCTTCTTATGAAGTTGGCACATCAATCCAGGTTGAGGTTACTGCTGCTGACGGTTATATCTATCAGCATATGCTTGTAAATGACAATAAGGAATTCAGAAATCCATATACAATCGACATCAAGTCAGGTATGGATGCTATCACAATCGTTCCTGTTGTTGAGGCTGATAAGCCGGCAGGCTTTAATGTAAGTGCTTCACTTGTTATTGCATCTAATGCATCTGGTGCAGCAAGCGAAGTTGGTGTTCATGGTGACTATACTGTAACCATTATGGATGGCGATGCTGTTGTTGCTACTAATACATTTGCTTTAACTAAGGATGCTAATACATTCTCATTTGAGGCAATTCCTGCTGGTACATACAATGTAGTAATTGAGTCTGATTATTCATTAGTTCGTGACAATATTACTCTCGTTGTTGGCGACGCTGATGTAGCATATGGTGCAATTCCTGTTGTTGTTTGTGATTACAATGGCGATAATTCTATTACAGTAGCTGACGCAGGTTACGTATATAGTAATATGGCTAAGGATGCACCTGTTTATGACTTAAACGGTGACGGATCTATCACAGTAGCTGACGCTGGTTATGTTTACTCTTGCATTGGAGCATCAACTCTTCCGGCAGTCACTATCAAATAATAGTATTAGTATTATAAATACTATCTGTTGCGGCGGGGGAATCCCTGCCGCAACGGTAAATAATAAATTCGACAATTATTGAATAAAAATTCGTTTATATATGAGCGCTTGAAATTTAGACATCAAAATTTAGACATTTTCTTTATTTGGGTATATTAAGATTCTGAATGGTCCTAAATAACTAAAAGTGCTGGACTTTGTAAATCGGAAGTACAAAAGAGTAATTCCTTAAGCTTACTCGAACTACGGAGGTAATTAATGGTTAAATTTGCAAAAAAGCATTCAAATGTAATCTGTGCTGTTATGGTTTCTGCTGTTATAGCTGCAGTTATAGCGATGCTTACATTTTTAACACCAAATGTTACTGCTTTTGCAGCAGCACTTGGTGCAGAAACTCCGGAGATTTACTGCACTTATTCTAAAGATAATGAAGAAGTTGACGGCAACAGATTAACTGCCGGAACTTATGATGTTAGTTTTAATATTAAAGGCGTTGAAAGTATTTCTACCCTGCAGTTTACAGCCACCTACGATTCATCAGTTACTATTGACAGCAGCTCGCTTTCATTGATGAGTGATAATCAGGTTGATGTTACATCAATGGGTCCTGTGGTAGATAACGCAGGTGGAAATCTTGTTTTGGGTTTTGTTTCGGATAATGCAGATTATTCATCCATAAACCCTGAGGGACAGGTGCTTGCAACTATGTCTGTTACTTTTGCAACAGACTGCGATGCAGCGGATGTGCTTGTTCCTTCAACAAATCCGCATCATACCTTCAATCAGGTTGACTATGCAGATAGTCATGCCGATGAGTATGCCCTTGTTTCAAACGAAGAGGCAGCGGATTATAACGGGGTGTTATACCCGATGACTTGTGACATCACTCCGTCTGAAGGTCACAATGTAACCGGTTCATTAGTTATTGCTACCGATTCAAATGGTAATACTAACGGATTAGCTCCTTATGGTAGTTATACCATTAAGGTTTATGATACACCGGATATGGAAATGACGGAACCTATCAAAACAATAAATACAGTATATACTGAAAAAACAGAAAATACTGAAGCTTCAAATCTATTTACAATTGATGCGTTGCCGACGGGCACGTATTATGTATCTATATCATCAGATTATGCATTAACTCGTGATGACATAGTTATCACTATGGGTAATGAAAATATTGATAATGTTGTTATTCCTATTATTGCTTGTGATTATAATCAGGACGCAAGTATAACAGTTGCTGACACAGGATATGTATTTACAAATATGTCCAAGGATGCACCGGCGTTTGATTTAAATGGCGATGATTCTGTAACAGTAGCCGATTCAGGATACGTTTATTCCTGTATTGGCGGAAAATATGATGGATTTGATATAAAATAATATGGAGGTAATTTAATGAACAAAACTTTTAAAAGAGTTCTTGCTTCAATGCTTGCAATTCTTATGATTATTTGTTCAATGCCATTTACTGTTTTCGCAGCTGAGAATAACAGAAAATGGTGGGTTGATGATGGTGTTGATCCGGCAACTATCACTTCAGAGCCTGAATTCTGGGGATTTAACAGTGACACGGATCCTGTGCATCAGCCAATGGGTCCTTGGGGACTGTCTTTTGGTTCAAAGGTAGACTTTGAAGCAGATCTTTATGAAGATCACCGTGATGATTGGAAGCCGGTACTTGGTGTTACTGTATCAGATGTTGGTACTAAGGGTGCTGCTACAGCAGACCTTACTGCTAAGTATCAGAACAACTATGCAGCAAACACTTCTCGTTCATTCGAGGCTGCAAAGGCTGACGGTACAATCATTAACCCAGCTGAATTAAAGGCTGGTCAGAGAATTGCTGTAACCTTTGAAATGGGCGGCTTTGATATTCTCAATAACGGTCAGATCGTAGGTAATTATGATTCTGATTTCATTAAACCGGGTTCATACACAAGAGCACCAAGCGGCCGTGGCGATGGCTGGGTAACAGCAACAGGTGCAAGTGCTTGGAAAACAAGTAATGCATTATACGCTTCCAAGGGCGACGCTCTTGGATTTGGTGGTGCAAATACTGATGATACCAGATTTTTAATAGGTATATTTGGTACTGCTTTTGGTAATGGTGAAAGACTTGCTTCTAACTATATCGGTATGAACAACGAAGAAAGAGGCTTTGATTCTGGTTACGGTCTTGTAATCGGTACTGTATTCTTTGAGGTACAGCAGGATTGTGACCTTAAGGATGTTATGACTCTTTCAGGCAGACAGGATGGCTGTATCGTTGAGCCTATCTGCCGTGATGTATTTAATGACGGTGTATATGTTGCGACTATTAATGATTTCGAAGGTGCTTTCGCAAACATGCCTGTAGTTTGGACTAACTACTCAAACGGCGGTTCAGAGGCATGCGACCACGCTAACACAACTACTACAACAGAGGTAACAACTGCTGCTACTTGTGAAACAGCAGGCGTTGAAACTGTTACTGTAACATGTGACGATTGCGGCGAGGTTGTTGGCGAACCAACAACAAACACAATCCCTGCTCTCGGTCATGATTACACAGGTGCAATTGCTCCTGCTGATTCAACACATCACACTGTAGCTTGTGTTAACGGCTGCGGTACAACAGAAACTGTTGATTGTACTTTCACAGTAGTAGACCATAAGGATGCTACTGTAACTGAGGAAGGCTTCGACAAGTTCGCTTGTGATTGTGGAAACACATACACAACTGTTATTGACAAGCTCACATGTGAGCATGCTAACAAAACAACAACAAAGACTGTAGAAAAGGCAGCTACCTGCACAGAAACAGGTCTTGAAAAGGTTGTTGTAACTTGCGATGACTGTGGTGTTGTTGTAAGTGAAGATACAAATACTATCGAAAAACTTGCTCATACTGAGAAGGTTGTTGCCGGTACTCCTGCAACATGTACTTCAACCGGCTTAACAGACGGTAAGGTATGTGAGGTTTGTGGCACAGTTCTTGAGGCTCAGGAAGAGATTGCAATGCTTGAGCATACTAAGGTTGAAATCGCTGCAGTTGCTGCTACTTGTACAGAGGGCGGTAAGACAGCAGGCGTTAAGTGTTCAGTTTGTGATACAGTTATCGTTGCTCCTCAGGATACAGAGGCTCTTGGTCATAACTATGTAGAGGTTGAGGGCTCAGCAGTAGCTCCTACAGTTGATGCTGCAGGTAAGGAAGCTGATCAGCAGTGCACACGTTGTGACGATGTAATTGCCGGTGCAGCTATTCCTGCTCTTGCAAGCTACGAAATCACTGTTGCAGCAACAGATCTTGGTGTTATTACTCTTAACGGTGCTGACGTAACTGACGGTGCAAAGGTTAAGGTTGAGGCTGGTTCAACTGTAACTCTTACAGCAGAGCCAATCGAAGGCGCTAAGTTCTTAGGCTGGACAGCTAACGGTTTAACAACTGTTTCAACTGATACTACATTCACAACTGTTGCTCTTGCTAATGTAACATATACTCCTGTATTTGAAAAGGCTGATGCGGCTTCATTCACAGTTGTATTTGCTGATGCTTTCGGCAACATTGTAAGCTCACAGGTTGTAACTGATGGATCTCAGATTGTTATCCTGATGCTCCTGCTCGTTCAGGTTATGTTGCAGCTACAGAGAATGGCTGGACAATGACCAACGAAGAAATTCAGGCTCTCACATCTTCAGCAACAGTTATTGCTGTTTATGAGCTTGCTGAGAACGAAGGCTACACTGTAACAGCTAATGGTGCAACAATCACCGGTGACGGTATTGAGGCTACAGATGTTGCAACAGGTGTTGCTTATGATACACTTGTAACTGTATACAAGGAAGGCGCTAAGGGTTGGGCTGTAAACGGCGTAACAGTTGCTTATGGCGATACTTATAGCTTCTATGTAGGTAAGGATATTGAAGTTGTTGCTGTAATGGACGGCGTAACAGCAGTTCCTATGGTAGCAAATGTTGGTGTTAACGAAGTTGGTCAGCCAGGTAGAATCCAGGCTCAGTTCATTGCTACACGTACAATGGCTGATGGTTATACTTACATTGACTCAGGTTTCGTTTACGGTAAGGGTGACCTTGGTGAGATTACTCTGTTTGATGTTGATGGTTCAGCTGTAAAGGCTGCTTACACAAAGACAGCTTCAGAGCAGTTCTCAGTAACCTATGGTTTATCTGCTCAGACCGGCACAATAACTGCTCGTGCATTCATCGCTTATGCTAATGCTGACGGTGAAGTTACTGTAACTTACGGTGCTCCTATGACATACCAGTACAAGTAATAGATTGGAGGATTAGTAATGAAAGAATTATACACAAAGCCTATGGCTGAGGTTGAAGAGTTCAAGACAGTAGATGTTATCACTACTTCAGGTATTGAAGATCTGCCAGGCGGCTGGGATTAATCCTAAGTTTTAAACTCGGGGGGACGGAGAAATCCGTCCCTTTTTCTTTTTTTCAAGTATAAATAAAAAACAAACCGAAAGGCATTTCCCTTTCGGTTTGTTTTTTATTGCAGATTAATCTGTAACATCATTATAAATATAGTCAATCAGCTTTTGCTTGTTGCTGTCAGTATTAATGCTGATAACACTGTTGCCGCTGATTGTCGCATATTCCCATGTTCCTTCAAATGGTACCTTAGCCTGCTGAATGTCATTGCCAAGACAAGGAACAGCACGCATAACAAGGCTTCTCAATTCACTTTTCGTTAAATCCGTTTCAATGTAAGGTGCACTTTTGTATGCCATATTCAGCAGTGTGAATGGGTTGGAGTGCTTTGCATTATTCAGTATAGCACTCATAACAGTACGCTGTCGTTCTGTTCTTACAAAATCTGTGTCGATTTTTCTTATTCTGCAGTATGCAAGAGCCTGCTCGCCGCTAAGCTTGTACTTTCCTGACTCAAGTACTACATCGCCGTATCGATATGGATGATTTGTTACCTCATTAGCCTCGGCTTCGGTAACATCTACCTCAACGCCGCCAAGACTGTCAACGAGCACCTTAAACATTTCAAAATCAACTACGGCATATCCGTCAATATCAACACCAAAGTTATACTCAATCGCATCAACAACCCCCTCATAACCGCCAGATGAGCAAGCAGCATTCAGACGCTGATTGTAGCCTAATGTGGGGATATATACCCACGTATCACGCAGGAATGATGTGAGCTTGATGCTGCGGTGCTTCATATCAATAGATACAAGCATCATTGTATCCGACCTTGTTTCATTGGCGTTTTCGCCTGCACGTGCATCGACCCGAGCAGAAGTATGTTTTTTACTAATGTACTGCTTTCAAGCTCAGAGGCTGAAATAAAGGTGTTTTCCTTTTTTTCATTATACGTTATTTTCCCCATAATTGCCGAAAGCGTTCCGACCACAGCAAGAATTATTGCAAGTATTACTGCAAGAATAATAGTGGCGACACGTTTCTTTTTTGATTTTATAAGATGAAAATGCTTTTTAGGCTTTTTGCCGTCACCTGAATTCTTTGGCTCACTTCTTTTTGGAGGAGCAGGCGGTGCGAAATCCCCAAAGGTTTCACTCTGAAATCTCTGCACGGGTGGTGGCGGAGGTGCATAATTATTCTGCACAGGCTCGCTGTCACAGGGATTAATTCCTCTTTTTATTTGATTATCCCGGACTATATTTTGCTCACGGCTGTTGAAATTAAGGTCCACAGGCGAGTAGCTGTAATAGTTTTCTTCGGTCGGAACAGTTCTGTCCCTGCGGTCATTATTCCTTCTGAAATCCTCATCATCAAAACGAGGCATAATATCACCTTCTTTATAAATGAATTTTACTATATATTTATCTTTTTTTCAACTAAGATTTTATAAAACTTCTTTACGAATTTATAAAAAATATTGACAATTCATATTAGTTTATTTTAAAATATAAGATACGAGCCGACGAGGTAATCGCGTATTGCTTGCAATATGAGGAAAGTCCGAGCAGCACAGAGCAGGATAACGGCTAACGGCCGCCGAGGGTGACCTTAGGGAAAGTGCAACAGAAATAAACCGCCTGATTTTTCAGGTAAGGATGGAAAGGCGAGGTAAGAGCTCACCGAGGGGATGGTAACATCCCTTGCCATGTAAACCCTATCCGCTGCAACATCGACTAAAGGGTTGTTTGCTCGACACATAACTTTGAAGGATGGCTGGAGCGCAGCAGCAATGCTGCGTCGAGATAGATGATTACCCATGACAGAACTCGGCTTATTGTCGGCTCGCTTTATTTATTAAATTTAACAAATCGAGGTAATATTTATGTTGGTTAATATGCGTGACCTGTTGGCAGATGCCAGGCGGGTGACTATGCCGTCGGCTCGTTTTCCGTTGCGAATATGGAAATGGTGCTTGGTGTGCTGCAGGCTGCAAAGGAGCTAAGTGCACCTGTTATTCTGCAGATTGCCGAGGTGAGATTAAAACAGAGTCCTCTGGAGCTTATCGGTCCGTTAATGGTTGCTGCTGCTGAAAATGCAGATACGCCTGTGGCTGTTCATTTTGACCACGGTAAAACTCTTGAAAAAATTTCTCAGGCGCTTGATCTTGGCTTTACGTCGGTTATGTTTGATGGTTCTCATCTTCCCCTTGACGAAAATATCGAGATGACGAAAAAAGTTATTGCTATGGCAGAGGAATACGATGCTTCTGTTGAGGCGGAAATCGGCTGTGTAGGCGGCAGCGAGGATGGTAGTGAGGACATCGCAATCAATTGCACCAAGACAGAGGATGCCGTGCGTTTTGAGGCTGAAACAGGTGTTGATGCACTTGCAATTGCAATCGGAAATGCCCATGGGAATTATAAAAGCACACCCAAGCTCAGATTTGATATTCTTGAAGAGGTTGAGAAAAATACCGACCTGCCATTAGTTTTGCACGGTGGAACAGGTATTACTCCCGATGATTTTGTTAAGTGTTCACATACAGGAATAAAAAAGATAAATATTGCTACCGCAACCTTTGATATGGTTGAAAACACTGTTTCTAAGTGCTATAATAATGACAGCATAAAAGGTTACTACGATTTGCAGGCTGCCGAGGTGCAGGGTGCTTATGAAAATGCGAAAAAGCACATTCTGATTTTCGGCAGTGACAATAAGGCGTAACGAATTTGAAGAGGTAAAAATTATGAACTACATTACATTTGATATGACAAAGCCGCTTGATTTTATCCCAATCGGCAGAATTGCTATTGACTTTAACCCAACAGATATGTATATGCCATTGAGCGAGTCATCAAATTTTAATAAATACGTTGGCGGCTCACCTGCAAATATTGCTGTTGGTCTTGCACGTCTTGGCTGCAAGGTTGGTTTTTGCGGTTGTGTAAGCAATGATCAGTTTGGTGACTTTGTTGTTGATTATTTTGATAAGGAAGGCATTGATACAAGTCAGATTACAAGAGC
>PDYJ01000814.1_pt1 | contig 22675 bp, 16 predicted proteins | sample 1430841 | NCBI WGS metagenome assembly PDYJ01 (sample SAMN07237672, study PRJNA390542) | Gut metagenome, whole genome shotgun sequencing project. | isolation source: fecal pellets | host: Mus musculus | place: USA: New York, NY | collected 2016-10 | reverse complement strand
ATTTCCGCTCGATCCCCGACAGCATGGTCACCCGGCTCAACGATGTTGTGGCCCACGCATCCATTACACGCTATAAGGGCAATGCGCGTGTGCCCCGTATGCAACTCAAGCTCGACGCCGGACGCGTGCGCTACTCCGATCCATTCAACCGCGCGTCGGTGGCCGACGGCCATTTCGATCTGTCGGTACATCTGCGCGAGGCCGATTCCACCGCCCGGGCCCGCCGCATAGCGCGCCGCGACTCGCTGCTCCGGAGTGGCGTGGATATCGATTCGCTCGTGAAAGCACGTCGCGCACTCGCCGGACGCAGGGCTCATCTCGACTCAGTAGCCGTGGAGGAGGGTCTCGCCCTGAAGCTGAGTGTCGACCGGTCGGTCACCGGCTGGCTGCGTCGCCTCAAAGCCCATGGATCGCTCGCCGTAGGGCGTGGACGGGTGATGAGCCGCTTCTTCCCTCTCGTGGCCCGCACCTCGGGCATCGCAATGCGGTTTACCACCGACAGCATCACCATCGATAGTGCCTCCTTTACCACCGGCTCAACATCGCTCCGTCTCAGCGGCACCCTATCAAATATCACCCGCGCCATGACCTCGTTGAGGCAGCCCTGGAGGGTGAGCCTCGATGTCGACGCCGATACCTTCAATATCAATGAGATAGCTGAGGCGATATTTGCAGGCTCGGATTTTGCCGCCAATATTGACTCGCGAAGCCATATATCCGAGCATGACAACGATGATGAGATAGCGCGCAGCATACGCAATCAGACCGACACCACCACCCGGAAGGCTGTTATAATCCCCGGCAACGTCGAGGCAGAGATGAGGCTCCGGGCCGCCAATGTGCTCTACTCCGATATATGGTTTTCAGCGCATCGAGGGCAACATCGGGGTACGGGGCGGATCGGTGCATCTCAACAGGCTCGCCGGCTACACCCCGATGGGCTCGATGAGTCTGTCGGCGCTCTATTCCGCTCCGAGGCCCGACAGTCTCCGCTTTGCTGCCGGCATGGTGATAAGGCAGCTGCATATCGACCGTTTCCTCCACCTCATGCCGCAGGTCGATTCGCTTCTTCCGCTGCTTCGCGATGTGAGTGGCATTGTCACGGCCGACATGGCCATGTCGAGCGAGCTCGACTCACTGCTCGACCTCCGCTTCCACACCCTTGAGGCTGTGATGCGACTGTCGGGCGACAGCCTTGGTGTTGCCGATCCACGCAAGTTTGAGAAGGTAGCCAAGCTGCTGCGTTTCAAACACCGCGACCGCATCATGATCGACCATATGGATGTGGAGCTTATGGTGCGCGACTCGCGTCTCGACCTGTTTCCGTTTATGTTTGATATCGACCGCTACCGGTTTGGGGTGAGTGGCTCCAATGATCTCGGCCTCAATCTCGACTACCATATCGCCGTGCTCAAATCGCCTATACCGTTTCGTTTCGGAGTCAACATCAAGGGGCGCCCCGGCCATGTGAGGTTTTCGCTCGGGCGCGCTCATTTTGACGAGAAGAAAGCTTATGCGCAGCGGGAGCTCACCGACACCACCCGCATCAATCTGATCAAGGAGATCGAAGAGGTGTTCCGCTTCGGTGTGCGCTCGGGCAAGCGCAATGCGCGTCTGCAGCACATAGAGCGTCCCGACAAGGCTGAGTTTTTGGTGTCCGACACTCTCACGCATGCCGATTCGCTTCTGTTTATACAGGAGGGAGTGTTTGGACCCGCGCCTGCTTCCGGAGAGCAAACACGCTGAGATGGCGCCCCGATAGTGCCATAACCTCGATTATTTTTCGTAACTTTGCGGCGTGGAGCCGAGTGAGGCGCCACCATTCATCATCCCACTGTATTCCGATAATATCCATATATGAGATTTGACGAAACCGCCCTCTCCGACGATATTCTCGACGCGCTGGAAGCCATGAGGTTTGACGAGTGCACCCCGATTCAGGAGCAATCGATACCCCACATTCTTGCGGGCCGCGACTTGATCGCTGTAGCACAGACAGGCACAGGCAAGACAGCCGCCTATCTTCTCCCCGTCATAGATCTGATAGCCGACGGTCCCGAGTCAAAAGCTCCGGCTTGTATCGTCATGTCGCCAACCCGTGAGCTGGCCCAGCAGATCGACCGTCAGATGGAGGGTTTCTCCTACTATATCAATGTCACCTCGGTGGCTATTTATGGAGGTACCGACGGCGCCACATTCGCCGCTCAGCAGAGAGGCCTCAAGAATGGCGCCGACGTGGTGATCGCCACTCCAGGACGCCTGATAGCCCATCTCCAGATGGGCTATGTGGATCTGTCGAAGGTTAAATACTTTATCCTTGATGAAGCCGACCGCATGCTCGACATGGGTTTTTACGATGATATCATGCAGATTGCCACCAAGCTCCCAAAGGAGAGGCAGACGCTGATGTTTTCGGCCACCATGCCGCCGCGCATACAGCAGCTCGCCAAGGCCATCCTGAAACCCGATGCCGCTGAGGTGAAGATTGCTGTGAGCCGCCCCACCGAGGCTATCGAGCAGAGCGCCTATGTGTGTTATGAGGGACAGAAGACCCCGCTGGTGCAGCATCTCCTCAAGACTGTGGCATCCAACCGCGTGATAATTTTCGCATCGTCGAAGCTCAATGTGAAGGATCTCACCCGCACCCTTGTCAAGTCTGGCATCAAAGCTGCCGAGATCCACAGCGATCTCGACCAGGAACGCCGCGACGAGGTGATGCTCGGATTCCGAGCCAACCATATTGATGTGCTTGTGGCTACCGATATTCTTGCCCGTGGCATCGATATCGACGATATCGCGATGGTGATCAACTATGAGGTGCCGCGCGAGGCCGAAGATTATGTCCACCGCATAGGCCGAACAGCGCGTGCCGGACAAGGGGGCAAGGCTGTGACTCTCGTAGGGCCGGCCGAGCAGCCCAAGTTTGGCCAGATAGAGCGTTTCCTGCGCTATGAGGTTCGCAAAAACGATATGCCCGAACATCTTGGCGAAGCTCCCTCCTACGACCCATCGCGACGGGTGCCGTCGGGCACAGGGCGGTCAGGCGGCCACCGTGGCGGAAAGCAGGGGCACAGGGGCCCGGGCGAAGGGCGCAGGCAAGGCGGCGGACAGCGCAAAGGCGCGCCGTCGCACGATAAGCGCCAGCCGCGCAGTCAGGCGTCGGCTGCCGATCCCGCAGCAGCAACCAAGGCTGCCACGCGCGATGCTTCGGCCCACAAGCCCCGCCGCCACCAGCAGCGCAACCGTCCCCGTCGGCCCAAAGAGGGCGACAACCGCAAAGCTGCCGATTAATCCGTCATCACTCCATCCACTCCCCCCCAACAATCCATAATCAACCGCTATCATGAAAAAGATTCTGCTTATCATAATCGCTGCCATGGCCGCTATGGCAGCCGCAGCGCAGATGCCCGCGCAGAGCGACGGTGCCAAGGCCCAGTACCGGGTGTTTGGCGTGGCTTTTTATAATCTCGAAAATCTTTTCGACACCATCAACGCCAATGGCACCTACGATCTGGAGTTCTCACCCAAGGGAGCCCGCCAGTGGGACAGCCGCAAGTATTGGTCGAAGATCAACCGGCTCGCCACTGCCATCGAGGCCATGGTCACCCCTACTACCCCTCAGGGACCTGCCGTTATCGGAGTGTCGGAGATCGAAAATGAGAGCGTGATGCAGGATCTGGTCAAGGCCGAGCCGATACGCTCGCGCGCCTACCGGGTGGTCCACCACGATTCGCCCGACCGTCGCGGCGTCGATGTGGGCCTCCTCTACAATCCCCGCTTCTTCAAGCTCATCAATGTCACCAACCATAGGCTCGACATAGGCTTCCCCACCCGCGACCAGATGTGTGTTGTAGGATCGATGGGGGGCGATACGGTAGCTGTGATTGTCAATCACTGGCCCTCGCGACTCGGTGGTCAGGAGCGCTCATCTAAACACCGCGAGGCTGCAGCGGCCTTGTGCAAGCATATAGCCGACTCGCTTTGGAGCGTCAATCCCAACATTGGCGTGATTATCATGGGCGACCTCAACGATGATCCCCACGACCGGTCCTGCGCCAAGGTGCTCGATGCCCGTCGTTCGCCCGAGGGGGTCGCGTCTCATGGATTCTACAACCCCTGGTGGGCAACCCTCGACCGCGGAGTCGGTACTCTTGCCTACAAAGGCAACTGGAATCTTTTCGACCAGATCATAGTAAGCGGCAATCTGCTTAAAGACAACCGTTCATCGGCCGCACGTCTACACTTCTGGAAGCATCAGGTCAACAACTTCGACTTTCTCAAGGGCGATGACGGCCAGCGTCAGGGCTACCCCCTCCGCACCTTCTCGGCCGGAGTATGGCTCGACGGATATTCCGACCATTTCCCCACAGAAATATTCCTGATCCAGCAGGTCCGCTGACCATCCATGCCCCTCTGCCATGGCTAAAAAGATAGCGGAGACCCCCTGATGAAGCAATATCAGGAGATGAAGAGCAAGCACCCCGACGCGGTGCTTCTCTTTCGTGTGGGCGACTTCTACGAAACCTTCAGCGACGACGCCATCACCGCCTCGGAGATACTCGGCATAACTCTCACAAAACGGGCCAACGGACAGTCGGCCCATGTGGAGCTCGCCGGATTTCCCCACCATGCCCTCGATACATATCTCCCCCGACTCGTGCGCGCCGGTAAGCGAGTGGCGATATGCGAGCAGCTTGAGGACCCCAAGCTCACCAAAAAGTTGGTGAAACGGGGCATCATTGAACTCGTGACTCCTGGCACCTCGACCAGCGACAATCTGCTCAGCCACCGCGAAAACAACTTCCTTGCAGCAGTGCATTTCGCCCCCAAAGGTGTAGCCATGGGTGTGGCTTTTCTCGACCTCTCTACCGGAGAATTTCTCACCGCCGAGGGCGCTCCTGAATATATCGACAAGCTATTGGCCAATTTCTCACCCAAAGAGGTGCTCGTGGAACGTGGCCGAAAGAAGGATTTTGCCGATATGATCAATGGCAGCTATCTCCTCTTCGAGATGGACGACTGGGTGTTTACCACACAGGCGGCCCGTGACAGGCTGCTGCGCCATTTCGAGACTGCTTCATTGAAGGGTTTCGGGGTCGATGGTCTCGACTATGCTGTTATCGCCTCGGGAGCCATATTCCATTATCTCGACCTGACTCAACATGTCATGACGGGCCACATTGTGAGCCTGCGTCGCATAGAGGAGGAGCGCTATGTGCGCCTCGACAAGTTTACGGTGCGCAACCTTGAGCTCATCGACAGTTTTGGGGAAGGGGGCAAGAGCCTTCTGAGTGTCATTGACCGCACGGTAAGCCCCATGGGTGCGCGTCTGTTGCGGCGTTGGCTTCTCTTCCCGTTGCGCGATCCAGCCGCCATCAACCGTCGCCTTGATGTGGTCGATTACTTCTTCCGCGAGCCCGACAGCCGCGACTCGCTACGAGCCCTCCTTCAGGCCGTGGGCGATCTGGAGCGTCTTGCCGGTAAAGCTGCCACGCGCCGCATCACCCCGCGCGAGGTGGCCCAGCTGCGCGAGAGTCTGCGCGTAGTGGCCCCGGTCAAGGATATTTGCGCGTCGGCATCGCTCGACCCTCTTGCAGCGTTGGCCGATCAGCTCAATCCATGTCTGGCGGTGATAGAGCGTATCGACCGGGAGCTCGCGCCGGATCCTCCGGTGGCTCTTGGCCGCGGCGATGTGATTGCCAAAGGGGTGTCGGCCGAGCTCGACGATCTGCGCCATATAGCCTTTTCCGGAAAAGACTATCTGATGCAGATTCAGGCCCGGGAGATAGAGGCCACTGGCATATCTTCGCTCAAGATAGGATTCAACAATGTGTTTGGCTACTACATTGAGGTGACCAACACCCATAAGTCGAAAGTCCCTGCCGGCTGGGTGCGCAAGCAGACCCTTGTCAATGCCGAACGCTACATCACTCAGGAACTGAAGGAGTATGAGGAGAAGATTATCAAGGCTCAGGAGCGCATAGCTCCACTTGAGGCTGAGTTGTTTGGCAATCTCGTGGCTGCTATCGCCGACTATGTGCCGGCAGTGATGCTCGATGCTTCGATTCTTGGGCGCCTCGACTGCTTGGCCGCATTTACTGTCGTGGCGATGGAAAACCGCTACTGCCGTCCGGTGGTCGACGACTCGCTCGTGCTTGAACTCACCGATGCGCGACATCCCGTGATTGAGCGCCAGCTCCCCCCCGGCGAGCCGTATATAGCCAACTCCGTGTCGCTCGATCCCGACAACACCCAGATCATGATGATCACAGGGCCCAATATGTCGGGTAAGAGCGCACTGCTGCGTCAGACCGCCATCAATGTGTTGCTTGCCCAGACCGGATGTTTCGTAGCGGCTTCAAGAGCCCACATCGGTGTGGTCGACAAGATTTTTACCCGTGTCGGTGCCTCCGACAATATATCGCTCGGCGAATCGACTTTCATGGTGGAGATGACCGAGGCCGCCTCGATCCTCAACAGTCTTAGCCCACGGTCGCTGATACTCTTTGACGAGCTGGGACGCGGCACTTCGACCTATGACGGTATCTCTATCGCCTGGGCCATAGTGGAATATCTCCACGAGGGGCCAGGCAACGGAGCCCCATCGCCGAGGCCAAAAACTCTCTTTGCCACCCACTATCATGAACTCAACGACATGGAGCACACCTATAGCCGTGTGGTCAATTATAATGTGTCGGTAAAGGAGATCGATGGCAAGGTGGTGTTTCTCCGGCGTCTGGCCAAAGGCGGATCGGAACATAGTTTCGGCATCCATGTGGCGAGATTGGCGGGTATGCCCCGTTCGATTGTTGAGAGGGCCGACCGAGTGTTGGCCCATCTTGAGGAGAGCTCACGCGCCGGAGGTCCGAAGGGTGCGGCAGGTGGTAGCCGCAGCCGGGCAGCCTCGCCCGACAGCAGCTTTCCGGGAGTGAGCTGTGCCCGTCCGGCCACATCCTCTATCGAAGCGCAGCAACAGACCTACGGCGGCTACCAGATGTCGCTCTTCCAGCTCGACGATCCGGTGCTCATACAGATCCGCGACGAGATACTCCATGTCGACATCAACAATCTCACCCCCATTGCAGCGCTCACCAAGCTCAATGAAATCAAGAGCATAATCACAGGTAAGGATGAATGATACCGTTTTCAAGGCCAGCGGTGCCGACGATGAGCGCTTCATGCGCATGGCTCTCAACGAAGCCATGATCGCCGCTGAGTCGGGCGAAGTGCCTATAGGTGCAGTGGTCGTCGGGCCCAGAGGGACTATTGTGGGCAGGGGTCACAACCTCACCGAAACTCTCGCCGACGTGACGGCCCACGCTGAGATGCAGGCCATAACAGCAGCCGCCCAGACACTCGGCGGCAAATATCTCGCCGGATGCACTCTCTATGTCACTGTGGAGCCGTGCCTGATGTGTGCCGGAGCCATAGCATGGGCTCAGGTGGGGCGCATAGTGATCGGCGCGCCCGATCCCAAACGCGGATATACAGCCTACACAGCGGCCCCCTTCCACCCGCGCGCCAAGGTTGAGAGCGGAGTGCTCGCTGCCGAGTGTTCGGAACTCGTCACCAATTTTTTCCGCTCGCTCCGTCGATAATCCCGGAGTATGAAAGCGAATACATGGCATAGCCCCTCGGCTCTGACCGATTGTCTGGCCCTCGTGTTGCTCTGCGCGGGATTATGGGAGTGTGGGCTCGGATGGGCCCAGCTCACCGGGCTTGCCCATAGCCTGCACCGGCTCTATCCTGCCACCGGATCGTTCTACAATCCCGGCCCTTACTGCGGATTTCTGGCTATGCTGCTTCCCGTTGCGCTGCACTATGTGGCCCGACGCCGGGAAGGATTGGCCCACTGGTTCGGACTTATTTACCTCATTCCTGCTTTGGCCCTCATGCCTGTGCTGATGGGGCGTACCGGCTGGGTAGCGGGAGCCGTGGGGTGTTTTATCACATTATCGTGTGCAGGCAAGATCCCTCGGTTGAGCCGTAGATCGGTTGTCGTGATTGCGGTTCTTGGCGTGTGTACCCTCGCTTTTTTGGTCTACCTCAAACCCGCTTCGGCTCTCGGGCGCCTGCTCATGTGGTTCAACGGTGCATCGGCGGCACTTGAACACCCTCTGACTGGGGTAGGGTGGGACTATGTGGCAGGAGCCCTGGGAAATGCGCAGGAGGCTTATTTCCATTCACATCCCGGGTCGGTTTTTGAGTCGGTGAGCGGTGCTCCCGAATATGCTTTCAACGAATATCTCCAGATAGCCATAGCTTTCGGGCTCCCGGCCATGCTGTTGTTTGCCGGGCTGCTGCTCTGGGCCGGAGTGTCGGCATGGCGGGGCCGCTCGGGAGGGTTGCCGGTGGAGTGGCGGTGTTTGCCATAGTGTGTTTCTCGTCGTATCCGCTGCAGTTCCCTGAGTTTATCGCATCGGCAGGAGCATTGGTAATAGCGGGCGTGTTGGCGGGATCGAAGAGTTGGCGCCCTGTGTCGATTATGGTTTGTGTGGCGGTAGCGGTGGTGGCTGTTATGGCCGCCCGAGGCCGGTCTCACCGGCTCTCGGCCGAAGGCGACTGGGTCCGTCAGCGCCACATATGCGCGTCGGGGCTGGATGACAGGAGTATCGCCCGGCTCGATTCGATGTCGGCCACATGGAGCCATTCGGCCAAATTTCTCTTCGACTATGGTAAGGCTCTGCGCGAGGCGGGCCTCTTCGTGCGGTCAAATGAGATATTGCAGCGTGGGGTGCGCGTGAGTTCCGACCCGATGTTTCTCAATCTGATCGGGCGTAACTACCAGTCGCTCGGTGTCTACGATGAGGCCGAGCGCTATTTCCTCCGTTCCATCGACAGGCTGCCGGGGCGCATCTATCCGCGCTATCTTCTTGCGCTGCTTTATGCCGATCCTGGTGTTGCCGACCGGAAGCACTTCGACGAGGCTTATGGCCGGGTGGCGGCAATGCAACCAAAGGTGATGTCGCCAGCCATAAAGGAGATGCGGTCGGAGCTTGAGGCGATACGCGACAGCCTTGACCAACTGCGCGATAGCCGCGATTGAGCGATTGAAAAGCCGAAGTCCCGGCCGGGCATCAATGCCTGACCGGGACTTCGCTATGGTAAGGGGAGGGGTGATCACCAGATGATCACACGCTCCTCGACGGGACGATACATGGGCTGGTCTTCAGCGATCTGGAATGCCTCGAAGAAGGGGGCGAGATTGCGGAGGGTGACATTCACGCGGTTTTTGCCGAGCGAGTGTACATCGCCCTGGGTGAGCGAGCGCATCTCAGCCTCACGGATGTTCTGGGCCCAGAGGTTGGCATAGTTTCATATAGAACACCTGGATGGGCGAGAACCCTTCGATGGTGGTGGTGGCAACATCGACGCCCTTTTTCTTCTGAGCGTTGAGGAAGGCGGTCATGGCCACACGGAGGCCACCCTGGTCGGCGATATTCTCGCCGAGGGTGTAGCGGCCATTGGCATGAAGGCCGGGGAGCACCTCTACGGAGTCAAACTGAGCCACGAGCTGATCGGTCAGGGCGGTGAAAGCCTTGGAGTCGGCCTCGGTCCACCAGTCGGTCATATTGCCTTTGGCGTCGAAGTGACGGCCTTGATCGTCGAATCCGTGGGTCATCTCATGACCGATCACCACACCTATGCCGCCATAGTTTTCAGCATCCGACGACTCGGGGTCGAAGAAGGGAGCCTGAAGGATGGCAGCGGGGAAAACGATCTCGTTGGCCAGAGGATTGTAGTAGGCGTTGACGGTCTGGGGAGTCATGCCCCATTCAGTGCGGTCAACAGGCTTGCCCCACTTGGAGTAGGTGTCGCGCTGATGCCACATCGACACCTCGTGCATATTCTCGTAGTAGCTCTTGGCGGGATCGACCTCCATGGTGGTGTAGTCTTTCCACTTGTCGGGGTAGCCTATCTTGACGGTGAAGGCGCTGAGCTTCTCCTGGGCGCGGGCTTTGGTGGTGTCGCTCATCCATGTGAGAGAGTCGATATGCTGCGAAAGAGCTTCGCGGAGGTTCTCTACAAGGCCGATCATATATTCCTTTGATGATGCGGGGAAGTATTTCTCGACATAGAGCTGGCCCACGGCTTCGCCCATAGCGCCTTCGGTGGCGCCGAGAGCGCGCTTCCAGCGGGGACGCTGTTCCTGCACGCCACTGTAGACTTTGTTAAACTCAAACGAGGCATCGGCAAAAGCGTCGGAGAGATAGGGGGCAGCTCCGGCCACATATTTCCAGATATAATAATCTTTCTTTTCGCGATCGGAGAGCGAAGCCATCTGGGCGTTGGCACGGGTCATGGCCTTGGGGTCGGTCACGATCACAGTGTCGGGGCTCTCGATGCCCATGGTCTCGATGAAGAAGCGATCCCAGGGGAGGGCGGGATAGTCGCTCTTGAGCTGGGCGAAAGTGCGGGGATTATACATGGCCTGGATGTTGCGGCTCTCTTCGCGGGTCTTGGCATCCTTGGCCTGCTCGGTCTCGATCTTCATCACGGTGTTCATGATGCGCGAAGCTGTGGCTTCGTCGTAACCGGCATTGGCGAGCTGGGCGAGGATGAGCTTCTTGTAGGCTTCGCGCACCGAGGTGTTGCGCTCGTCGTCGGCCAGATAGTAGTCGCGGTCGGGGAGGCCCATGCTTCCGCCGCCGATATACATGGCATACTCATTGGAGTTGGCCATATTTTCCATCGGGCCGCCGCCGAAGAAGGGGCTGGAGTAGTTGGTGTGGATCCAGAGGAAGAGGTCGGTCATTGAGTCGGCGGGGGCAGCCTCAATGCGGGCCAGATCGGCCTTGATAGGCTCGGCGCCTTCATTGTTGCGGCGCACGGAGTCCATGGCCTGATTGTAGATGGTCGACACCTTGAAAGCCACGGTGCCGGGTTCGGGATTAGTTGCGGCGAGGCCGGTAACGATCTCCTTCACGCGATTTTCCGACGAGTCGTTGAGCACATTGAACTGGCCGTAGCGCGAGTATTCGGCAGTGAGGGGGTGGGCCTTCTGCCAGCGCTCGGTCACATGCTCGTAGAAGTCGGAGCCTGCTGCTATGCTGTCGCTCAGGAGCGATGCATCGAGGCTCTTGAGTCCCTCTTTGGATGAAGAGGCACACGAGCCGAGGCTAAATGCTGTTGCAGTAGCAATAGCGATGATTGATAGGGGTTTGTACATATTGTGATAAAAAAATGTTCAGTCGTTGGCGCGACGGGCCGTGTAGATGGTGCAGGCGCCGAAGGTGAGGGGAGTGGCCACGCCTCCAGTCCATCCGTTGGCCTCTATGAGGGAAATCATGTCGCGGCCCTGCGGCACAGCCGCAATGCTTTCGGGCAGATAGGTGTAGGCGCGTGTGTCGCGCGACACCAATCGCCCGAGGGCCGGGATTATGGCTCGGGTATAGAGGCGGTAGAGGGGGCCTGTGATGACACCCCGGGGGGTGGAAAGCTCGATCACACACAAGATGCCTCCGGGGCGGGTCACACGGGCCATCTCTCGGTAGCCCGCGGCGAGGTCGGTGAAGTTGCGCACCCCAAATGCTGCGGTCACGCAGTCCATCTCACCGTCGTCAAAGGGTAGGTCGAGGCAGTCGGCCACCATGAGCCGGATATTGCCGGAAGCGCCTGCCGCTTCTACCTTGCTCTGGCCAACCCCGATCATCCCCTCGGAAAGATCCACGCCTATGATGCCCCGCGAGGGGTGGAGGCGGCGGTTCATTTCAAGGGCGAGATCGGCAGTGCCGGTGGCCACGTCGAGTATGCGCTCGGGTGCGTGGCGTGCTATCATGCCTATGGCTTTCGACCGCCACAGACGGTCGATGCCGAGGGTCATGGCGCGGTTCATGAAGTCGTAGGCAGGTGCAATGTTGTCGAACATATCGCGCACCTGCTCATCCTTTCCGCGCCGGTCGTGGCGGTAGGGGTTGACTTTCTGGCATCCGGGCTCACCGGCCGAGGGAGCGCTCATGCGTTGATGTTTTGCAGACAATCGAGGATATTGACAGTGATGCGGTCGGGAAGATTGCTCTCGTCGGCCTTGACAAAAGGCTGTCCGGTGATATGCTCGTAGAGCTCGATGTAGCGGTCGGTGACGCTCTGGATAAACTCATCGGTCATCTCGGGCACCTGCTGACCCTCGCGGCCCATGAATCCATGGTCGATGAGCCATTGACGCACAAACTCCTTGGAGAGCTGACGCTGGGGCTCACCCTTTTCGAGGCGTTCCTCGTAGCCGTCGGCATAGAAGTAGCGTGAGGAGTCGGGGGTGTGGATCTCGTCGATGAGATATACCTTGCCGTCGCGCTTGCCAAATTCATATTTGGTGTCGACAAGGATAAGGCCCTTTTCGGCTGCCATCTCGGTGCCTCGGCGGAAGAGCTTGAGGGCATAATCCTCCATCACTGCATAATCTTCGGCGCTCACAATGCCGCGGGCAATGATCTCCTCACGCGAGATATTCTCGTCGTGGCCCTCGTCGGCTTTAGTGGTGGGGGTGATGATGGGGTGGGGGAGGCGCTGGTTCTCGCGGAGACCCTCGGGGAGTTTCACGCCGCATATCTCGCGTGCACCGGCCTGGTATTCGCGCCATGCGCTGCCGGCAATGTAGCCTCTGACAATCATCTCAACCTTGAAGCCCTCGCAACGCATGCCCACAGTGACCATGGGATCGGGCACAGAGAGCATCCAGTTGGGCACAATGTCGGCTGTCGACTCAAGGAAGTAGGCAGCTATCTGATTGAGGACTTGCCCCTTGTAAGGGATTCCCTTGGGGAGTATGACATCAAAAGCCGAAATGCGGTCGGTTGCTATCACGGCGAGGGTATCGTCGTTGATGGTGTAGACATCGCGGACCTTGCCGTGGTACACGGCGGTCTGGCCGGGGAAGTTGAAGTCGGTAGAAACCAGTGTGGTAGCCATTTTGTCAGTTGGTAATGATGGTTTGTAAGGCATTGCTTAGCCTAATGCTACGCAAAATTACTCAAAAAGCTCCATATATCGTCTTTTATTCGCTTTTTCTTGCACCGACGGCCCAAAAAGAGTAATTTAGCCGTCGGCTTTGAGCCACTCAACCCAAATCCACGTATCCCCTGACTATGAACCCTCACCGTTATTGTGTGATCATGTGTGGCGGCATCGGCAGCCGTTTCTGGCCCTACAGCCGCACCGGAAGGCCCAAGCAGTTTATCGATTTTTTCGGCACCGGGCGCTCTCTGCTTCAGATGAGCTACGACCGCATACTCCCGCTTGTCAATAAGGAAAATGTCATTGTGGTGACCAACGAGGCATATGCCCCGCTGGTGGCTGAGCAATTGCCCGGCGTAGCCCCCGAAAATATTCTTCTGGAGCCGGAGCGTCGCAACACTGCGCCGTGTATAGCCTGGGCCGCCCACCACATAATGGCTCTCGATCCGGAGGCGTCGATGATTGTGGCTCCGAGCGACCATATCATTACCCGCGACAAGATCTTCGAGGAGTGCGTGCTCCGTGGATTCGAGTTTGTCGAGTCGCATCCCACCCTCCTTACTCTCGGCATCAATCCCACCCGTCCCGAGACCGGCTACGGCTATATCCAGATAGGGAGCGAGGAAACCGACGGCATCCTCAAGGTCAAGACCTTCACTGAGAAACCCGATATCGACCTTGCGCGGGTGTTTGTTGAGTCGGGCGAGTTTTTCTGGAATTCCGGTATTTTCATGTGGAAAGCTAGAACTATTCTTGATGCGCTTGCCGCTTATGCGCCCGATCTCGCGGCGGTGTTCGATGCCGGAACTGACCAATTCGGCACCCCCGGCGAGATAGCGTTTATTAACGAAGCCTTCCCCACCTGCCCGAGCATCTCCATCGACTATTCAGTGATGGAAAAGGCTGATAATGTATATGTGGAGTGTGTCGATTTCGGCTGGAGCGATCTTGGCACGTGGAGCGTGCTCTACGATCATTCACCCAAAAATAGGGATGGCAATGTGGCCCATAACTGCAACTTTATGGGCACCGGAACCGAGGGATGCATCATAGCCGTTTCGGATCCGGGGAAGCTTGTGGTGGTCAATGGTTTGAAAGACTATATAGTGGCCGATTCCGACGATGTGCTCCTCATTCATCCCAAATCCGACGAGCAGCGCATCCGTCAGGTGGTGAATGATGTCGAAGAGCGCTTCTCAGGCCGATTTCTCTGACACGTTCTATTGAGGCTTGGCAGTGGCCTCCGCCGGTTGCCGGTGGAGACGGTCGATGTGGACTTACGTTAGGCGTCGTTGGCTGCTGCCGGGGCATTTTTTTGGCACAAGAGGTGGGATGTGTGGCAAAAAAATGGCTATATTTGCAGATTGGAAGATGCCAGCGGGGCGATAGCTGTCGCGCCCGGGCTCAGATTTACTATCGACCAATCATTTTATGAACTATCGCATACCATTAATAGTCACCCTTATAGTGACATCCCTGGCCGGTGTTCAGGCCGCATCCCGTGGCAAGCTCAGTGCCGGCGCCATAGCCCGCATGATCAGATATGAGCAGCGGACATCTGATCCGCAGAGCCGCGGAGCCGCCCCTTCCGACACTGTGCTGGCCACCATAGAGACCACGTCGCCCGCTGTGCTCGACTCTCTGAGCAACGCCGGAGTGGAGGTGATCGAGACCATAGGCAAGTTTGCCATCGTCAGGCTCCCTCTCGATCGGGTGGACCGTGCGGTAGGGTTTGAGCAAGTGGCCACGGTTGATTTCGGCACCACCGCCCGTCCGATGCTCGACCGTGCTCGTCGTTCGGCCAATGTGGATGCCGTACATAATGGCTCGGCTGCCGAAGGGCGCAGCCCCTATACAGGCAAAGGCGTATTGGTAGGCGTGATAGATGAGGGCCTCGATCCGCTCAATCCCGCGTTTATCGATGCCGACGGCAACACACGTGTGGCGGCATATTCTTATTGCGCAGGTGAGGGCTTTATCAAAGTCAACCGCACCCCCGAGGAGTATGCCATAGCCCAAAGCGACAAGAAAACCGCCACCCACGGCACCCATGTGGCAGGCATAGCAGCCGGTAGCCGCATATCCGATGCCACCGTGCCCATATACAGCGAGCCCGACAGCGAAGGAATGATTCATATCGAACGCATAGGGGAGGGGACTCTTCCCTATTATGGCGTGGCGCCTGATGCCGACCTGCTTCTGGCCGGAGGCAGCCTCGAAACCTCGGCTCTGCTCCTCTCGGCCAAAACCATGGTTGATGAGGCCGCCGCTATCGGCAAACCGCTTGTGGTCAATATGAGCCTCGGCTACAATCTGGGTCCCCACGACGGCTCAAGCACCTTCTCGCGGGCCATAGCTGAGCTCGGCAGGGATGCAATCTTTGTTTTGGCCGCCGGCAACGAGGGAAGCACCAGGATCAACGCCTCCTTTACCGGCACTTCTGGCAACAGCATGATGCGCACCCTCGTAGATCTTTCAGACGCTAACTACTCCAACAAACTGGAGAATGCGATTATCGAATTCAGAAGCGACAGCCGCCTTAAAGCCATCAGCGCGAAGATTGTGGGCTACAACAAGACCACCAAGGAGTTTGCCTTCTCATTTCCGCTGACCGTCAATACCGATCAGGATTTCGGAGCCAACTCCTATTATCCGCTCAATGATACCCAGATGCAGACACTGAAGCGCTACTTTGGCTGCGACAAGATCGGAGGAGTGGTGAGGCTCGCTCCCGAAAACGGCAACTACATGTCAATGATATATCTCGACGGTCTCTATCCGTTGGTGTCAAACAAGGATGTGGTGCTGGGATTTGAATTCTATGTTCCCGACGGGGTGACTCTCACCGCCTACAGTTTTGAAGGGTGCAACTTCACCTCCGGTGGGATAGCCGGATTTGTCGACGGCAACGCATCGATGTCGGTAAGCGATATGGCCACCGGCGACAATGTGATAGCCGTGGGATCGTACAATTCGCGCTACTCATGGGGCGCTCTCGATAAGCAATTCTATCAATACAGCGAGACTGACTATCCATTGCTGGAGCCCTCATCGTTTTCATCTTATGGCACACTGGCCGACGGCACCACCCTCCCTCATGTGTCGGCTCCCGGCGCCTGGTTGCTTGCCCCCCTCAGCCGCTACTACACAGTGGGCGACACGCGCGCCTATCATGGTGCCAGAATCGAGCCTGACGAGTCAGGCATGACCACCTATTACAGTCCACTTCAAGGTACCTCGATGGCCACACCCTTCGTGACAGGCACCATCGCTCTCTGGCTTGAAGCCGATCCGGATCTCACCGTTAATGATATCAAGGAGATCCTTGTCAAGACATCGGTCAAGGACGATATATATGCTCGTCCCGGCAACGACATAAAGATGGGCGCCGGCCGCATTGACGCCCTCGCAGGCCTCAAGGAGGTGCTTGCCCGCAAATATGGAGCTGGCATAGCGGGCGTCAGTGCCGACGACTCAGACAGCGGGGTGATCATCACCGCCGACTCCTCGCGTGCCGAGGCTTTCATAGCCGGTGCGGCATCGGTCACCGTGAGCGCCTTCACCCCACAGGGCGTGTGGGCGGCCGAAGTAACCTCCAGTGGCAGTCAATGCTCGCTCGATCTTGCGTCGCTCCTCCCCGGGCTCTACATCATCAGGGCCACCGACGGACACCGCTCAGCCTCCCGCAAGATTGCTGTCAGATAATCATTTCATTAATATCACTACCTCCCTACGATTACCAATCAGATGAACTGGTTTGAATGTAAAGTGCGCTACGACAAGATGGTCGAGCAAGGCATAGTTAAAAAAGTTACCGAATCGTTTCTCGTCGACGCTCTCTCCTTCACCGAAGCAGAGGCGCGCATCATCGAGGAGCAAACCCCATTTATATCAGGCGAATTTTCAGTGAGCGCAGTGAAGCGCACCAAGATATCAGAGATATTCCGCGACGACCGCGCCGACAAGTGGTATCTGGCCAAAGTGGCTTTCATCACCATCGACGAGAAAACCGCTGCCGAGAAGCGCGCCATAAGCCAGATCCTTGTAGCAGGGTCGAGCTTCGACGGCGCCTACGACAACTTCAAGGATGGCATGAAAGGCGTGATGGGCGATTTCGATCTGGTGTCGCTCACCGAAACAGCGTTGCTCGATGTCTATTCGCGCGAATACAAATCGCAGGCAGAGAAGGATCAGGAGAAAGCATGAGCATAGCCGATCGTCTGAAGTCTGTGAAGCAATCCATCCCTTCGGGGGTGGAGCTCGTGGCTGTGTCGAAGTTCCATCCGGCTTCAGCGCTGATGGAGGCCTACGACGTCGGCCAAAGATGTTTTGGCGAGAGCCGCGCTGCCGAGCTCGCCGAAAAAGCCGCCATGCTGCCCGACGACATAGTGTGGCACTTCATAGGCCATCTCCAGACCAACAAGGTGCGCCGCGTGGTGGGCTGCGCCCACATGATACAGAGCATCGACTCCGAGAGGCTGCTCATGGCGGTTGAGGCCGAGGCTGTCCGTCAGGAGAAGCATATCGACGTCCTGCTCCAGCTCCATGTGGCAGCCGAGGAGACCAAGTTTGGTCTCACCCCCGATGAGGCTTATGATCTGGCAGTGCGTGTGGCCCCGTCGCTCACCCATGTGGCCGTGAGGGGCGTGATGGGCATGGCATCGAACACTCCCGACGACCTCGGTCGCGTGGCGGCCGACTTCGCCGCTATCCGCGACACCTTCGACCGCCTCGCCGCCGGACCTTTTGTCGGCGACAGCCGCTTTGCCGTATGCTCGATGGGCATGAGCGACGACCGCCACATGGCCATAGCCGCCGGCTCGACCATGGTGAGGGTAGGCAGCGATATCTTCGGCCAGCGTGAGTACTGATCCATATTCCTTTTTGCAATCAATAAATTAATCAATCCAATAAACCAATCTATTATCATGAGTCAGCAAGCCAAACAATGGGGCGCAATCATTGTGATGATCGCGCTGTTTGCCATGATCGCATTCGTGACAAACCTCTGTACACCTATGGCGACAATCATCAAGAGCCAGGGTGAGATTTCAAACGTTCTCGCACAGATAGGCAACTACGGCAACTTCGTGGCCTACCTTGTGATGGGTATTCCCGCAGGTATGCTCATAGCCAAGTTCGGCTATAAGAAGACTGCTCTTATCGGTCTTGCCATCGGTGCCGCCGGTATCCTCATCCAGTGGGTGAGCGGTCTCATGGACGCCCAGGCCAACCTCGGCGCCGTGTTTGCAGTTTATCTCATCGGTGCTTTCATCGCCGGTCTCTGCATGTGTATCCTCAACTGCGTTGTCAACCCCATGCTCAACATCCTCGGCGGTGGCGGCAACGAAGGCAATAAGCTCATCCAGCTCGGCGGCGTGTTCAACTCGTCGGCTGCCGTTGCCTGCTACATCCTCATGGGTGCCCTCATCGGTGATGTGACCAAGGCTAAGATCGCCGACGCCACCCCCGCCCTCATGATCGCCCTCGCCATCTTCGTGATCGCCTTCATCGTGATCTGCTTCACCAAGATCGAGGAGCCCAAGCAGGCCCCCGTTGAGGTGAGCCTCATCAAGGGCGCTCTCTCCCACCGCCACTTCGCCCTCGGCGCTCTCGCCATCTTCCTCTACATGGGCATCGAGGTTGGTGTGCCCAACTACTCCCAGCAGCTCCTCATCGGCGAGGGTATCCCCGCCGGCACTGTGGGCCTCATCATCGCCGTTTACTGGTTCATGATGCTCATAGGCCGCTTCGTGGGTGCATCCATCGGCTCCAAGATCTCGGCCCGCGCCATGATCGTCACCGTGAGCTGCGCCACCATCGCCCTGGTGCTCTTCGGCATGTTTGCTCCCGAGACTGTCAAGGTCAACTTCCCCGGTGTTGACTGGGGCAACCTCTCAGTAGTATGGCAGGAGATACCCCTGGGCATCTTCGCCTTCCTCCTCGTAGGTCTCTGCACCTCCGTGATGTGGGGTGCCATCTTCAACATGGCCGTTGAGGGTCTGGGCAAGTACACCGCCATCGCTTCCGGTATCTTCATGACCATGGTGTTTGGTTGCGCCGTGATGCTCGCCATCCAGGGTGCCGTTGCCGACGCTGTGGGCTACTACAACTCCTTCTGGGTAGTCGTAGGCTGTGCCGCTTATCTCCTCTTCTACGCTCTCGTAGGATCGCGTGTGAGCCACAAGCCCACCACCGCAGAGAAGGAAGCCGCTTCGGAGATCTTCGACGCTATCTGATCACCGCAGGACCGGAGGCTTGCAAGCAACCGCGCCATCCGCTCCATCGCAATTATCGCAGCGGGACTCCTGCGCCACCTTGGCGCAGGGGCCCCGCTCGCGATTATCTCCCCACGACCACTACTCTTTCATTTATTTTTTTGAATAATAATGGTCTCGTCATGCCCCATAATACAAAGATAAATGCTATCTTTGTGGACATCAAGGCCAGCCACTATTCTGTTCTTGTCCATGATAGAGGATTTGACATTCCTCTACTTGGCAATACTCACTTGTGAAGTCTTGGCTGTTTGCCTTGAGGTAATATACGTATAATTATTTTCGTAACCCTTATGGACCACATGGATAAAGCAAGACTTACAATAGAAAAATTGCGCACCATGCGTGAAAGCGAAGACCACGTTGAGTTCAAACGTTGTCATCACGGGCATATGTCCTTTAACGGGGCCGATAAACAAAAACCGTCGGAACGTCGTAAATGTATTTTGGGATATGTTGTGGCTCTTTGCGAATGCTGGTGGAGGATATCTTGTATTTGGGATGGAAGACAAATATCCTCATAACGTAGTGGGAACTCGACAAAATGAAAATGCCTTAGGACAACTGGAAAACGATATTTACAATTCGTTACGTGTCCCTGTAGATGCCTATGAATTATTTGATGAAAATAAGCAGAGGGTAGTCGTAATTGATATACCGAGGCATCCAATCGGAAGAGCTTTAAAGTATGAAGACGTTGCTTTGTGGCGTTCGGGCGAGGAACTCATCCCTATGCCAGATAAGGTTCTTTTTAATATTTTACAAGAGACCGATCCGGATTATTCCCAAGGGATTTGTGAAGGAGTTACAATTCATGACCTCGATAAAGATGCTATATCCATCCTGAAAGATAAGTATGCTCGTAAGCAAAATAATCCGACATTTTCTTCTTTATCTGATTATCAAGCTCTGAGCGACTTGAAATTAATTGATGGGCAAAAAGTAACCAATGCCGCAGTTCTTTTGGTAGGTAAGGAGGACCTGATACAGCGTCATTTCCCTCAAGCGAAAGTACAATTGGAATTTAGAAGCGCAGATGGTCAGGAGCGTTTTGACAAAAGGATATCATTCGTTGCTCCATTTTATATCTTAATTGACCAGCTTTGGAAAGCCATTGATGACAGGAATGGATATGTTCCGGTTCAGGAAGGAGCATATATGTTTGATATTCCTTTCTTTAACGAACAGGTTATACGTGAGGTAGTAAATAATGCTTTTGCGCACCGAGATTATCGCTTACAAAGTGAAATTGTAATCAAGCATTATCCAGCCAAGTTGATTATTGCGAGCCCTGGCGGCTTTCCTTTGGGTGTTACCATTGATAATATTCTGACCGTTTCAAGCACTCCACGCAACAGACTTCTGACAGATGTGCTTGCACTCACAGGTATTGTTGAACGTGCAGGACAAGGTATGGATGTAATATTTCGTCTTACATTATCGGAAGGTAAGCAAACGCCTGACTATGAAAAATCTGATGACTATCAGGTGGTGGCCATTCTTTCGTCGATTGTCAAGGATCCAGGATTCGCTCTTTTTATCAAGAGCATTCAGCAAGAACTACCAGAAAATCAAAAATTATCGGTATTCGATATACTTACTTTTTGCGCGATTAAAGAAGGGCGACAGCCGTTTGATAAAGATATTGCAAAAAAATTACTTGCTATGGGTTATCTTGAGAAACGAGGTAAAACCACGGCGATACGCTATATTCTCCCTCGGAGATATTATGAGTTGACAAATAATATCTCAGAATATTCTGGGTTGACAGATTGGGATGATAAGCAAGTCCTCGCTGTCTTAATCCCTTTCCTAACCAAATATGGAAAGGCAAAGAAAGGAGACATTGCAAAAGTCATTGGTTCGCATATATCTGAAACGCAGCTGCGCCGAACGATAGAACGGCTTTCAGAACCTAACGGACCGTTAATTAAAACTGGCAGAACAACAAATACAGTATATTCACTTTCACCTGCTTTTTTAGGACAAATGGATCTGTTAAACGAAGCAACTAAAATTGGATTATCACATCTGTTGAAAACTCAGAATACGGATCCTTCAAATGACGTAACAAAAGACGCAATACGCTAAAATTTAGATGGCAAAAAGAGCCTTTTACGGTCATAATATTTTGAAAATCAAATATTTTGAAGTGACGGAATAAATGACGGAACACTACGTCTTTTCAAGATCAGTCAGTAAAATAAAGGATTATTGTAATGCTAAATCAACTATTTATCATATATTATCCATTGTTGGACAACTATCCTCACATCCAACCTTTCCCGTAGAAATATCTATAGCATCCCGCCTATAAAATATATCTTTGGGGGGAATTATGGCTGAGATTGTAAATGAAAGAGCAGTGATTTTTAAACGCTTGAAATGCCCGCTTATCCAAATTTTTACTACCTTTGCACCCGACAAACAAGCAAGATATAATTACATATTATGAAAATGAACCGCATTTTATCCATCGCCGCCGCTGCCGTGATGGTGATTGCCGCCGCAAGCTGCGGTGATAACAAGCAGAAAGAGGACACCAACACCATCAGCCTTGAGGAGGCTGAAGCAAAATTCTCGTCGGAGCTCGCCAATGCCGACACCACCCAGGTGCTTGAGCTCGGCAACACTTTCATGGAGACAATGAAGGAGGGCAAGATCGACGAGGCTCTCGATATGCTCTATACCCGCAACATGGCCGACTCCGTGGGCGGACTCCGCAAGCTCAACGACAGCGAGCGCGCCACCCTCAAGAGCCGCTTCGAGCGTTTCCCCGTAGTGAGCTATACCCTCGACCACTACGACTTCTCCATCCCCGCACTCAACGATCTGAAATACTCCTACGTGTTCCGTCCCAACTCGGCCACTGGTAAGCTCAATCTCATGTTCAACCCCACCAAGCGCGATGATCAGTGGTACCTTATGCTCAAGCAGCCCGACCAGCCCGCCAAGGATGCTGAAAACGCCCTTCCCCCTCGGCAGCCATAGCTATGCCCGACGAGGAGTAATCCCCCCGCGCGTCAGGATTCAGCAAACAGCTGACAGACATATAATCGAGCGCCGCCACATAGCCCCGGTTTTAACGGGCATAGTGGCGGCGCCCTTTTTGTGAAGTAACACACATATTTACCCACAAAAAACAGTTAAAAATGATTATCATGCCGCTGATTTTAAGGATATTCAAAATCCAACCCCCAATCGTTTTTGTTTAAATTATCAGATGCGCGTTGATACAGGCGTGTGTCGACAGTTACTGATTTATAAACAATGAAAATGAATCTTGATAAATTATTTGACCTGACAGGGAAGGTCGCTATTGTTACAGGTGCCGGAGATGGAATCGGTAAGGGATGCGCTCAAATCCTGGCTGTGGCCGGAGCTTCTGTCGTGGTAAGCGACATAGATATCCATAAGGCCGAAAGTGTGGTGCAAACTATAGT
>PDYJ01000818.1_pt1 | contig 22678 bp, 25 predicted proteins | sample 1430841 | NCBI WGS metagenome assembly PDYJ01 (sample SAMN07237672, study PRJNA390542) | Gut metagenome, whole genome shotgun sequencing project. | isolation source: fecal pellets | host: Mus musculus | place: USA: New York, NY | collected 2016-10 | reverse complement strand
ATAAAATATTGCTCACCTGTTGTATAACTGTTTCTCGGATCCAATCGCATCAACATATCATCCTTCATAGATGGCAGGCGGACATCATTACTCCTAATCGTGGAATCTGATAATTCATCAGTCAACCAGTCATTGCCTTTAAATATATATGCTTGGAAATAATCTATTCTCGGTATAAAAAGGAGCTCCGAGGTAAGCTGTTTGATCAAGGACCCTCCAATCATATAATTATATCCGTGGTCACGGATCGGATTTGAGCATGAGCTGACAACAGAGGGGGAACCTGCATATTGGACAAGATAATTATTGAAATCGGGATATCGGGGTGTTATGTGCCTGTAGAGGACCTGTGTATAAAGTTGCAATCCCTGCAGAGTGCCAAACAGCGACAATGCGTGCATACTGCCAAACGACAATCCAAATTCACGGTTGCCCTGTTGGATGGTCTGAATATAACGGTTGATTACATCCATTTCATCGGGCATTCCGATTTCAAGCTCATCACGCAGTGTCGGCCTGTTTCCTATACTCTTACCAAAAGTACCTTCTGTATTATCGACAGAAACCTTGCCATTCTCCAACTCAGCACTAAAGTCGAACACATGCTGATAAGAATGGCCCTCTTTGGGGCGGAGAGTCAGTGAATGTTCAGTCTTGATATCAGTTGCAGTATTCTTCTGATCTTTCCATCGGCGAGTGTAGTTATCACCACCATCAAGAAAGGTCTGAATATTTGTCAGCGTATTTAAACTTGTGCCTGTATGTCGGCCTGAAGCCGATCCGGTCAACTCAAACGACTTATCAGAGCTAAATACGCCATAATCCATTCCCCCTCCTTTGGTGGTCGTTATCCCATTGGTTTGGTTGGATGGCTGCCAATTGCCACTTCTTCCCGGATTGCGGGTCTCGTTGAGATTATTCATCAGGCCATATGCGGCAACACGTACATTTTTATTATATCCCAGACCAAATGCTCTTATGCGATAACGGTCGTGAGTTCCGCCACTCACTTCGGCATTGGCTATCCATCCATTATTATAACTCTTTTTAAGATGGACATCCATAACATATAGGTTGGGATCGTCGGGAGATTCAAAACCAAACACTTCCTGAGTGATACTGGCTTTTTCATAAACTTGCACATCCTTTACAGCATAGGCCGGGAGATTTTGAAGCAGAACAAACTGATCTCCCTTAAAAAAATCTTTGCCATCAAGAAGTAGTTTATCGATAAAGCGTCCGTTGACATAGAGTTGGCCATTCTCTCTCAACTCCACACCGGGCAATTGCTCTATAAGAGCGTCAAGCATCGATCCCTGGGCGAGGGCAAAGGCGTCTGCATTGTACTGTATAGTATCACCTTTATTTACAACCTGGATAATCGATGCCGTTACTGTGACCTCGCCCAACTGGCGGTGTTTACGCTCATAACTATTGAGTTTACGAACCGACAACGGGCCCAAGTCAGTATCGAATGTAGACAACTTTATCGGCAGATATGTTGTGGCATAATCGGGATGAGAGACCCTTAGCAAAAACTCTTCCCCTTTAGCATCAACCGAGTTGAAATTGATATAATACCTATACTCGTCCTCATTTGCGTATTCATATCTCGGATTAAACACATTGAAAGTTGAAGCCACAACTGTACTGTCGGGCAGTAGTATCTCTGCATAAAGAGAATCCCTTATAGCCACTCCTGTAACTGCATTAAAAAGCTCGGCACGTACCTGACGTTTTTTACCACTCCAATCAACCGGTTTCTGACCAACGACTGATAATGGCACAGCCAAAGCAGATAAGTAAGTCGTAAAAATTAATTTATACTAAGCCACATGGGCAAAATTAATATAGAGTTCAGACCCGAGTCCGGCCAACGCCCTGTTGGTCGCATACATCAGGGAGTCTGTGGATGTATAATCCACAGGTCTGAGCCATTTGCCTTTGAGTATTCGCCACAAAGTCTCGGCAATATTCAGGTGTGGGCTATATGGAGGCAGGAAAAACAGGAACAGTCCCCGTTTCTCCCATATCGGTCTGAGTTCGGCAATGAGTTTTCCTCGATGGACACTTGCGTTGTCAAGAACAACAAAGGTATCCCTCTTGATTTTGAAGGAAAGGCGGTCAAGAAAGTCTGCGACCTTATCGGCTGTAATACTTTCGGAGGTCGTGAAGCCTTCATAACGGTTATTACGGTCAATCATGCCAAAAATGTTGAGCCGATAGCCTCGTTGGGAAGGTATATGGACATTCTCACCGGGGAACTGCCAGCCGTATGGCACATATCCCTCAGTGCAGATATGGCTCTCATCACCGTAATAAAGGTCTATGAGTCCATCATTTGCCTGGCTTTCGAGTTCTTGCAGCTTCTCGGTCTTATACGCATAGAGCTGCGGCGAGGGTTGCCCCTTGGGACGTTTTCTTATACGTCTATATCTCGCGCCAATGCGGATAAAAAAGCCCTGAACGTGCTTTCGCTCGCCTCCTTTCCAGATGCTTTCTGCCACGCTTCCTTGGCTTTCATCACCCTCTGTCTGTCTTGTTCTATGGCTTTGCGGACGGCTTCCTCGTCCGAGCAATCCATTATTGGTTTGCGGCCACGGCCCGGACGTGTTTCCAATCCTGAGATACCCTCGGTCTCGAAGCGTTTCACCCAAGAGTTTACAGAGATATGGGTCATGTCCGTTTGCAATCCGATCTCCTTTGAGGTCAGACCTTGTGATTTCAATAGGACTGTTCGGCAGCGCATACGATATGCGTGGCTTTTGCCATTGCGAAAGCCATCCTCCAGTTGCAGACGTTGTTTGTCTGTCAGTTGTATAACTTTTATTTTTGCGATAGTCGTAAGTGTTTATGCTTATAACGCACAAACACACGCAAAAATTATGATATAAACTAATTTTTAACATCTACTTATCAAAAATGACAATATGTAATATTTCAACTTCATAATCGGGGTAAATAGTTAAACAACTGGTTCCACACAGCATATAATACCATGTGGAACCGTAAACAGAACTGATCTCATCTCGTCGTAGTGGAGCGATGTCACCTGCCCCTGACTGTGGCGGTAGAGCAGGAGGGTGTCGGGCAGACAGTGAACCACGCCGCCGCGCCCTATCAGCGACGCCCAAAACGCATAGTCCTCGGCCCACTCGAAGGCGGGGTCATAGCTCAGGGAGCGGCTCTCTATCGCAGAGCGCCGGAACATGGTGGAGGGGTTGCACACATGGTTTGCCTCACACATCATCCGGGGCGTGATGGTCACCGGTGAGTCGCTATGATTGCCTATGTGTCCGGTGGGGCGACCGGTGGCGTCGATCCGGGTTGCGCAGGAGCTTACCGCATCTACAGCCGGGTGTGTGTCGAGATATGATACTTGTGCGTGCAGACGGTGTGGCAGCATGATATCGTCCGCATCCATTCGGGCGATATATTCCCCTTGTGCGTGGGATAGCAGTGTGTTCAGCGATTCGATAAAGCCATGAGGGCGAGAGATGATGCAAAGGCGTGGGTCGGTATATGACGCGGCAATGGTAGCCGACGAGTCGGTAGAGCCGTCGTCGACGATGAGGAACTCAAAGTCGGCAAAGGACTGTGCGAGCACGCTGTCGATACACTCGCGCAGAAATGGCGCGGCATTGTGCATCGACATCGCTACGGTAACTCGTGGAGCTGCTGCCTTAATCATAATTCGATGGACAGGAAAACTGTGTCAGAATAATTCGGATTCAGAGACCATATGAGCCGGAGAAAGAAGCACCGGTGCTCAGGGTGATAGTGACGTAGAAGTTGTTGTAAACGCCTACGCATATGCCTGAGCCGAGAGAGATGGCAGGCACTTCGGCGCTGAATGTTATGGCACCCGTGGCTGCGTCGGTAACAAAGATGGCTGCTGTGGCATCGTCGGTGGCGAGTGAGGGCGCGGAAAGAACACCATCGGTGTAATCGGCTTCGATTACCAACGGATTGCGCGGAGGCATACGCACCTTGCCCTTTTCCTCAGTTAGATTGTAATCAGATTCAAGAGGCAATCCCTCTGCCAACAATGTGAAGTGTATGCCCGCTGTTACGGACATAAGCAATAGGATTAATGATCTTAAAATGGTCATGGTAGGATGTTGTTTTTTGCGGTTGGGAAGTTTGCGGCAAAATTAATTCGTTGTTTTTAATCTGTCAAGAAGTTTTTTGCTGCATTTTGTTGCACCGCATCTGCAACATCCATAAGATCAATCAATTGATTGAAGGTATTGGCAGGAGCCCCAGCGAAGATAATTTTGATGTAAGTCGACTTTTGCGCGACCGAAGCGATGAAGACTTCACATTCATGACAATTTCGATCATACTGCCCGGAAGCCCCAGCGACAACAATCGCAATAGTTTCAGATCATCGGTCGATATTTTTGCACCCCTACATCTTGTAATGAAATTGTCGTATTCCGCATTCAGAAAGGGGTCGATTATTCCCGGGAGCGATCCCTCGCAAAAGATTCTAAGATCGTGCTGAATCTGCTTCTTTCGGGATTCGCTGTCAGGGTTGCCGGATGGCATGGCGACAAATTCATCGTACAGGGCTGTGATTTTACAGACAGCTTCAGCCAGGTCCTTTCTCATGTCGGATATGCTTCCGGAAGGCCGTAGCGCATTAAGCTCGTTGACCAATTCGTTGCTTCGTTGCTCCCAGATGTCACGTTCCTCAGTGAGGCGTTCGATGGTTTTGGAATGGTGTTCTTTTTCGGCAATCAAGACCGTTTTGTCCTGCTTCAAAAGAGTGTTTTGGTTGCGAAGTTTGGTGTTGTGGGCTTTGGCCCTCATGCTTTCCAGTTCATGCGAGAGTTTCTGCATCATCATATGCTTGCGCAAAAGAAAAACAGCAAGCAACAAGATGACAAGTAGTAACACCATACCGGCAAGTGATACAATGAGTGTGGTTTTGGTCCTTTTTTCCAATGTGGAATCAAACTCCGACAGATACTCAGTTGCCATCACACCGTTTAGGGGAATATATGTCTGTCTTACCTCATCATTCTCGCGTCGGCTCATTTCGTAGAGTTGCCTGAGATGTTGGGCATAGCTTTTATAGTCATTTTTAATCAGGCTTAACTGAGATTTGGCTTTAAGCCAATGAACCGAATCTGTGGTCTCGAGATCAGCAGCCATGGCTGAGAGTATTGAGTCGGCTTCGGAAAGTCTGCCGATTTCAATTAAACATTCAGCAAGATCAAGTTTGAGCGTCCGATTATCTTTCAGTTTGGGATAGTTGCCGGTAATCTCGTTGTATTTGTCGATACGTTTAGACTTCAGATAGCACACCGCCCGAGTAAAGTGGTTGTCGGAACAAAGTGGGTTCTGAAGTACCATCAGAGCGGAGTCGTAATGCTCAAATTCAAGATGGCTTATCGCCAGATTTTGCAGGCCGATCGCAACCGCCGCGCTATCCCCGGCAAGGCGGGAGAAGCGGATCAGCTCATCCGTGAACTTACGACTCTTTTTCAGATCTGAGATCCATCCGTAGCAAAGCAGAAGTTGACTGTTGGTGCGTGCCCGCATGGCATTGTCGTTGAGGCGTGCGGCGAGCGTGTCGGCAATGGTGGTAAAGTAGATTGAGGAGTGGTAATCGCGGGCATTGTAGCTTGTGACACCTTTATAATAGAAAGCCAGCATGCGGTAGCGGTCGTCGTCGGTATCGACTGATCGCCTGAAATAAGTGTAGGCCGGGCCTATGATGGAGTCGGAGGCAATGTCGATGGTGTTTTTGTCGTAGGCTTGGGAGAGGAGCAGGGCATGGCGGGCTTGGGTGCGACCGCTGAGCCTGGAGCGGTCGACCGACTGGAGGAGTGCGAGGGCCGAGTCGGGGTGGAGCTCCATCACGGCTTCGGCCACGTCGAGGGTGTGGGCCACGCGGCGGTTGGCGCAGCCACACACGATGGCTGCCAACAGGAGGAGCGGAGCCAAGAGCCGGGATATGTGGTGGAGGTGGTGCATATTGCTCGACAAAGGTAGCAATTTTCCGTTAACCGGCCTATTGCAACCGCTATGATTGCTCTGCGGCGGTGGCGAAAAAAAAGCCGGGAGCGGGCCGGCTCCAGATTAGAGTCGGCTCCGCTCCCGGTAGGGGGTGGATTGGGGGAGAGATGGAGCTGAGGGGGAGGTCAGCCCACTACAATGTTGACTATCTTGCCGGGCACCACGATGATCTTTTTCACCGTCTTGCCGTCGAGCCACTTGGCTGCGCTGTCGTGGCCGAGAGCGATCTTCTCTACCTCGTCGCGGGGGGTGTCGGCGGCCACTTCGATGTTGAAGCGTGCCTTGCCGTTGAACGACACGGCATAGTTGACGGTCGACTCCTTGAGGTAGTCTTCGTTGCAGGCGGGCCAGGAGGCGTCGCACACAGTGGTGTCGTGGCCGAGCTCGTGCCAGAGCTCCTCGGCAATGTGGGGAGCAAAGGGGGCGAGGAGTATGACGAGCGGCTCAAGGATGGCGCTGCTGTGGCATTTCTGCTGGGTGAGCTCGTTGACGCATATCATGAAGGCCGCCACGGAGGTGTTGTAGGAGAACGATTCAATGTCGGCAGTGACTTTCCTGATGAGCTTGTGGAGGCTCTTGAGCGATTCGGCCGAGGGAGCATCGGAGGTGACGAGGCGTGAGTCGCCCTTCCAGAAGAGGGCCCATAGGCGCTTGAGGAAGCGGTTTACGCCGTCGATGCCGTTGGTGTCCCATGGCTTGCTCTGCTCTATCGGTCCGAGAAACATCTCGTAGAGGCGGAGGGTGTCGGCGCCGTAGCGCTCAACGATATCGTCGGGGTTGACGACATTAAACATCGACTTCGACATCTTCTCGACGGCCCATCCACACACATACTTGCCATCTTCGAGGATAAACTCGGCGGTGGCAAACTCGGGGCGCCATGCCTTGAAGGCTTCGAGGTCGAGGATATCGGCGCTCACTATGTTGACGTCGACATGGATGGGGGTGGTGTCGTAGCTGTCTTTGAGGACGGCCGACACGAAAGTGTTGGTGTCTTTGATGCGGTAAACGAAGTTGCTCCGGCCCTGGATCATGCCCTGGTTGATGAGCTTGCGGAAGGGTTCGTCCTCGACAACGATGCCGAGATCGAAGAGAAATTTGTTCCAGAAGCGCGAGTAGATCAGGTGGCCTGTGGCATGCTCGGTGCCGCCGATATAGAGGTCGACATTGCGCCAGTAGGCATTGGCTTCGGCCGACACGAGGGCCTCGCTGTTGCGGGGATCCATGTAGCGGAGATAGTAGGCCGACGATCCGGCAAAGCCGGGCATGGTGTTGAGCTCAAGGGGATAGCCGTCGGGGGTGTGCCAGTTTTTGGCGCGGCCGAGCGGGGGCTCGCCGGTCTCGGTGGGGAGAAACTTGTCGACCTCGGGGAGGCGCAGCGGGAGCTCGCTCTCGGGGAGCATGCAGGGATGCCGTCTTTATAGTAGACGGGAATGGCTCGCCCCAGTAGCGCTGGCGGCTGAAGATGGCGTCGCGCAGGCGGTAGTTGACCTTCACGCGGCCTATCCCCTTCTCCTCGATAAACTTCTTGGCGGCGGCAATGGCCTCCTTGACGGTAAGGCCGTTGAGGCTGAGCCCGGGGCCTTCGGAGTTGGTCATGATGCCCTCTTTGGCGTCGAAGCTCGACTCGCTCACATCGGCGCCCTCGATGAGCGGGATGATGGGGAGGTCGAAACGGCGGGCAAAGGCATAGTCGCGCGAGTCGTGGGCGGGCACGGCCATGATGGCACCGGTGCCGTAGCCGGCGAGCACATAGTCGCTCACCCACACCGGGATCTCCTTGCCCGTGAGGGGATTGACGGCATATGAGCCGGTAAACACGCCGGTGACCTTCTTATCGATCATGCGCTCGCGCTCGGTCTTGTGCTTCACCTCGGCGAGATAGGCCTCAACGGCCTCGCGGCGGTCGGGGTGGTGAGCATCTCAACATATGCGCTCTCGGGAGCGAGCACCATGAAGGTGACGCCAAACACGGTGTCGGCCCTCGTGGTGAAGATCTCGAGGCTCAGGCCATCGGTGCGGCCGGCCACAGGAAAGCGCATCTCGGCGCCCTCTGAGCGGCCGATCCAGTTGCGCTGGGTCTCCTTGAGCGAGTCGGTCCAGTCGATAGTGTCGAGGCCATCGAGCAGACGCTGGGCGTAGGCGCTCACCCTCAGACACCACTGATACATCAGCTTCTGCTCCACCGGATAGCCGCCGCGGATAGAGAGGCCCTCGCTCACCTCGTCGTTGGCGAGCACGGTGCCGAGCTTCGGACACCAGTTGACCATCGTGTTGCCCAGATAGGCAATGCGGTAGTTCATCAGGGTGTCGCTCTTGGCCTTGGGATCCATGGCGTTCCACTCCTCGGCGGTAAATGCGAGCTCCTTTCCGGCAGCGGCATGGACACCCTCGCTGCCCCGGACGGCAAAGTGGGCAATCAGATCGCTGATGGGGCGTGCCTTGCAGGCCTCGGTGTCGTACCAGCTCTCAAACATCTTCACAAACGCCCATTGGGTCCACTTGTAATAGTCGGGGTCGCAGGTCTTGATCTCGCGGTCCCAGTCGTAGCAGAAGCCGATCTTGTCGAGCTGTGCGCGGTAGCGGTCGATATTCTTGAAAGTGGTCACCTCGGGGTGCTGCCCTGTCTGGATGGCATACTGCTCTGCGGGGAGGCCGTAGGCATCGTAGCCCATGGGGTGAAGCACATTGAAGCCATTGAGGCGCTTGTAGCGCGAGAAGATGTCGCTGGCTATATATCCCAGCGGGTGACCCACATGGAGGCCCGCTCCCGAAGGATAGGGAAACATGTCGAGCACATAATATTTGGGTCTCGACGGGTCGGTGTGGGTGGCGTAAGTCTTGTGTTCGCGCCAATACTGTTGCCAGCGGCTCTCAATGTCGCGGTGATTATATTCCATTATCTGAGGTATGGTGGGAGTGATTGTGTGATTGTGATTCTAAAGCGGTGGGCGGAGGATGATGGCGGTCAGAGACCGAGGCGTGCCGAGAGGTCGAGCATACGGTCGATCGGCTTGCGGGCGGCCCCGGCGGTGGCCCCGTCGAGCTCCACGGCGGGCTTCATGTCGCGCAGCGCGTCGCGCAGGCGGGTGAGGGTATTGAGCTTCATGAAGTTGCAGTCGTTGCAGGCGCAGGTCGAGTCGGCCGGGGGAGCGGGTATAAACTCCTTGCCCTCACACTCGCGGCGCATCTTGTGGAGGATGCCGCTCTCGGTGGCAATGATGAAGCGGCGCGCGTCGCTGCGGCGCGCAAAAGCCAGCAGGGCGGCTGTAGAGCCTATGCAGTCGGCTATGAGGCGTATAGGTGCGGGACACTCCGGATGGACCAGCACCAGAGCATCAGGGTAGCGCTCCTTGAGCTCAAGGATTTTTTCAAGCGAGAACTGCTCGTGAACATGACAGGCACCATCCCAGAGCACCATCTCGCGGCCGCTGATCTTGTTGATGTAGCTGCCCAGATTGCGGTCGGGGCCAAAGATGATCTTCTCGTCGGCAGGGAGCGATTCGATGATCTCGCGGGCATTGCCCGAGGTCACCACAATGTCGGTGAGCGCCTTGACGGCAGCCGACGTGTTGACATAGCTCACCACCGTGTGGCCGGGATGAGCCTCGATGAAGCGCCTGAACTCCTCGGCGCCGCAGCTGTCGGCAAGCGAGCATCCGGCATCGGGCGCCGGCTCCAGGACAGTCTTTCCGGGAGCGAGCATCTTCACGGTCTCGGCCATGAAATGCACTCCGCACATCACCACCACCGGCTCCTCCACCTTGGTGGCCAGACGGGCCAGAGCAAGCGAGTCGCCCACATGGTCGGCCAGATCCTGGATCTCGGCTATGGTGTAATAATGAGCCAGGACGCATGCCCGGCGCTCCGCCTTAAGGCGCTTGATTTCCTCTATCAGGGCTTGATTTTGCATAGTCTTGCCATTTTCCGGCAAAATTACAAAAAAAAAGCCATTCAGCCGCCCACACGCGGCAAAAGGAGCGCCGCGGTCAGAACAAGGGAATACTCATAACTATGCCTTATGACTTGCCATGTCTTACCCGCTGCACTTTCCTGTCGTTATCGTAATACATATACGGCGACTCGGGCAGCTCAGGCAGCAACGCTTCCCAATTCTCGCCAAGCCCTATCACCCTCAGCAATCTCAGCAATGTGCTGAACGACATATCAGTCATATTGCCTGACTCAAATTTATAGAGAGTAGTCATACCGATCGCTGCAGCCTCAGAGACCTCTTTACGGGTCATCCTCAACCGCAACCGATAATCCCGGAACCTCAATCCAAGATTCCGGATCACATCAGGAGTTGTCAGAGATTTATTTGTTAGTATCACCATGATGATATTTATGCCGTAATATCGCGTATAACTCTCAGTAGAGTGATATTTATAAAATCGCACATCCGCCCCTCTGGGGCGGCAAAAGGAGCGCCGCGGTCAGAACAGGGGGAAGGAGGAGGTGGTGTAGATGAATTTGCGCTCAAATTCCTGCTCGTTCATCACGATCATGAGTATGCCCTGGATAAACCACAGTATCGACGCGCTGCCGCAGGTAAGGGCTGTGATGAGGATGGCTATGATGCCGGCCCCGGTGCGTCCCAGATAGAAGTACTGCACTCCGAGTGAGCCGAGAAATATGGCCAGCAGGCCGGCCACGCCGCGCGAGCGGCCGGTGGGCCCTTCGTCGAAAGGCCCTATCGTCGATGGGTTGGGATAATAGTTGTTCATTGTCGTAAATGTGTAGGATAATAAGATGATATTGTCACCGGGAGACAAAGATAGTCTTTTTCCGGCATTGTATCGTCATATATCTGACGTCAATCGTGGCCGGGAAGTTACACTGTCTGCTCATTTTTTATTAATTTTGCCGTGAGGCGCCATTGGCTGAGGGGCGTGAACCTTACTCCCCGCAATGGTGTAATATCTCATGACGCAATTTTAAAAACAATCAAGTAGATGCAACCACAGATCGACCTCACGGCCATACACTCGCCCGCCGACATACGCCGGATGGACATGAATCAACTCAAGGCCCTCGCAGCCTCGCTGCGTCGTCCACTGCTCGACAAGCTCTCGGCCCACGGCGGCCACGTAGGCCCCAACCTCGGCATGGTCGAGGCCATAATAGCCCTCCACTATGTGTTTGACACTCCGGATGACAAGATTGTGTTTGATGTATCGCACCAGACCTATCCCCACAAGATGCTCACAGGGCGCATGGAGGCATTTACCGATCCGGCCCACTACGACGATGTGACCGGCTACACCAATCCGTCGGAGAGCCCCTACGACCTCTTCTCGCTGGGCCACACCTCGTCGGCCGTGGCGCTCGCGTCGGGCCTGGCCAAAGCGCGCGATCTGGCCGGAGGCACCGAAAATGTGGTGGCTGTGATAGGCGACGGCTCCCTCAGCGGAGGAGTGGCTTTCGAGGGACTCGACTATGGCGCTACTCTCGGCAGCAATTTCATTGTGGTGGTCAACGACAACGACATGAGCATTGCCGAAAACCACGGCGGCATATATGCCGACCTGCATCTGCTGCGCAACACCAACGGCACCGCCGACAACAATATCTTCCGCGCCATGGGCTATGCCTACCGCTATGTGCACTATGGCAACGATCTCCCCAGCCTCATCAAGGCTTTCAGCGATGTGAAAGATATAAAATATCCGTGGTGGTGCATATCAACACCATGAAAGGTATGGGTCTTCCGGTGGCCGAAGCTCATAAAGAGCGCTTCCATTTCAGCGGACCGTTTGACCTCAAGTCGGGCTCGCCCCTGGCCTCGGCACCCTCGGGCACCGAGCCGGAGGATTATGCCGACATCTTTGCCGACCACTTCCTCAAAGAGATACGCAACCGCCACGACCTTGTGGCCATCACTGCGGGCACCCCCGGTGTGATAGGCTTCGGGCCGGGCCGGCGCCGCGAAGCAGGCCGCCAGTTTGTCGATGTAGGCATAGCCGAGCAGCAGGCAGTGGCCATGGCCTCGGGCCTCGCCAAGGGGGAGCCAAGCCTTTCGTGGGGCTTGCGAGCACCTTCCTCCAGAGAGCCTACGACCAGTTCAGCCAGGATATTGCCCTCAACCGACAGCCGGCGGTGTTTATGGTGTTTTACGGCTCGATGTTTGGCATGACCGACGAGACCCACCTCGGATTTTTCGATCTGGGGCTCCTGTCGAATATCCCGGGGCTCACGGTGCTCGCCCCCACCTGCCGCGAGGAGTATCTGGCCATGATCCGCTGGGCTCAGGATGAGCGGGAGTGTCCGGTTGTGATCCGCGTGCCCGGCGGCCCGGTGATCTCCAATCCTCAGTGGCTCTGCTCGACGACTATTCGGCACCGGCCTACGACATTGTGAGCCGCGGAGCCGAAGACGGCATAGCCCTCATAGGCGCAGGCACATTCCTGCCCGTGGTGCAGGAGGCTGCAAAGATTCTTGCGGCAAAGGGGATCGACGCCACTGTGATCAACCCGCGCAGCGTGTCGCATCTCGATGAGACCACCCTCTCGGCACTCAAAGCCTGCAAGGGGATCATCACCGCCGAAGATGGCATAGTCGATGGCGGCTATGGCCAGAAGATTGCTTCATATTTCGGCCGCGATGCAGTGAAGGTGGTCAATCTCGGATTGCCACGCGAGTTCCGCAACCGCTACAACCCGTCGGAGCTGCAGAAAGAGTGTGGACTCACACCCGGGCAGATAGCCGACACAGCCATGAGCCTCATGGAATAAAGCCGGCATCGGGCTAAGGCCGCGCAAGGGCGTAATAGCCTATGCGGCAGGCAAGGCAGCGGCGCTCCTGACAGTAGCGGCGGCGCAGCTGGATGATGGCCTGACTGTCAAACGCACTCTCAGCCTCAAGGCCGGCCCGGCTGAAAGCATCAATGATGGAATTGCGCTCCGGGGGAGCGATTGAAGCATTTCGATCGCCTGCTCCCGGAGCGTTTCGTTACATCGCGACGTGGCATAGGAATGGATGAGCGGCACCGCCGCGTTGATCACGAGCAGATCGACCGACTGCCGGCTCAGGCTCCGGCCCGCATTGGCCACCGGAGCTCCGCCAAAGGTGTAGTGGGTATGCCAGTAGGGCGACAGCTCGGGAGCGAAGAGCTTGCGCGCCTGCTCGGGCGTGGCCGAGGCCAGCAGCCGCGAGTGCATCCTGAAGCCTCCGGCAAGCATGGCGGCGAGTGTGGCTATGCGCCGGTGCGGGAAATTGGCAGGACGCATGCGGCCCATCTTCCAGCCTGGCGACACCGGCGCCCTCAGCCCGAACTTGCGGGTCATGAAGCGGTATTCGCCCATAAGCTCCGAGGCATAAGGGTCACCCGCAGCCGAAGGAGCGTCGAGCAGACCGCTCTGACCAAACAGTATGGCCTCAAGGGTCATGATCGAGTCGGAGTGCTTGCCCATCACCTGAAGCGGCGTCGACAGAGCGAGCCGCTCGAAGGGGTCGGCATTGACGCTGAAGCCCAGACAGCGGGCCACGGTGACATAGGTGGCCTGCTCATAGTCGCCTCCGAGCCTGCTGAGCAGATCGCTGATGCGGCTCTCCTTGTCGTAGAGCCTCTCGTAGGCCAGGGTGGTGAGCCACGACCTCCGGCGCAGGCTGTCGAGGCCCGCGAGCATCGGTGCGCAGGGTATGTCGAGATCCGCACGCTCCACGAGGCTGCGGTAGCGGCGCTCCAGATCCTCGCGGCGCGGCAGTATCATCTGCGGTATGGTCTCGCCGTTGCTGCGCGCTATCACCGCGTCCGACACATCGACCACATGAAGTATCACACTGTCGTAGGCCGGATCGCCGTCGTGGTGATGGCGGTGCCAGTCGCTCGCACGGACATGTATCTCCACATTTCCAGCCCACCGGCGCCCCCCGATCTCTATCTTGGCATTGAAGAAATCGGGACCTGAATCGACATTGCGCCGACCCGGATCGATGATGCGCAGCGGCTTACCGTCGACCGTAAAAACGGCGCCGGAGGGGAGCAGGCGGTGCTCCCACGCATATTGCATCAGCATCTCCATGGGCCGGGCCTGGGAAGGCGATGATCAATAAAGATGTTCAGCCGGGTCTTTGACCTCGGCGGGAGTGATGGGCTTGCGGGTCATGGCATGCCACACATAAGCAATGTAGGCCACAACAAATGGCACTGCGAGCGACACCCAGCTCATGGTCTCGAGGGTGAAATGCGAGCTCGACGAATTGGCTATCGTGAGCGACGAGTCGAGATCGATAAGCGAGGGATAGTAGGGGGTGTTGTTGAAGCCGGCAAGGCAAAACAGCGCCACAACCACCAGAGCCGAACCGGGTCCGGTGAACCATATGCCCGAGCGGTAGCCCGGGCGGAATATGGTGAGCCCCAGTCCTGCCAGCACAAGCACCACGCCGAGCAGAAACATCACAGCCACCACCGGCATAGCCATAAGGTTGTTGAAATACTTATAAGGCTCGGGCATGAATCCCACCTCGGTCTGAGTCAGTCCGGTTGTGGTGAGCAGCACTCCGGTGAAGGCAAGGAAGAGCACTACAAATATGAGGCCGTTGACGAGCACGCGGCGGCGGTTGCGGCGCTCAAGGTCGGGAGCGTCGGTGATGGTAAGCAGGAAATAGAGCGCCGCCTGGGTGCGGGCCAGGAAGAGGATGGTGAAGCCCAGCAGGAGATTCTGCCAGCAGGCAATAGCCTCAAGGCCGCGCGTGGGGGCCCACTGCGAGATCACCGGTGCCGACGCGTCGAGGATATTGGTCTTGCTCACGGTAAACTCGGCGCCGAAAAACATCATGCCTACAGCCACACCGAGCAACACACTCCCCACACTGCCGTTGATGAAAAGGAATATGTCGTAGGTCTCGCAACCGTAGAGATTGCCCGGCTTTCGGCGGTATTCATAGCTCACAGCCTGAATCACGAAGCTGAACAGAATGAGCATCCAGAGCCAGTAGGCGCCGCCGAAGCTCGTGGAATAAAAGAGAGGGAAGGAGGCGAAAAATGCTCCGCCAAACACCACCAGAGTGGTGAAACTGAGCTCCCACTTGCGGCCGAGGGTATTGACGAGCATTGCGCGGCCACTGCGGTCGGCCGCATGACTGAGCAGCATGGTCTGGCCACCCTGCACAAACAGTAGGAACACGAGAGCCGCACCAAGCACGGCGATGATGAGCCACCAATAGGCTTGTAAAGTTTCGAGCGCTATCATTTCTTTATGCTTACAGAGGGTGAGGGGGTGGAATGGTCATGATCTTCGGGCCGCGGGCTATAGCCTTGAGCATGATGCTTATCTCGGCGGCCAGAAGGGCGGTGAATATCAATGCGAAAAGCCAGAAGGTGAGCATCACCGTGGAGGGGTTGAGATCGGATATGGCCGCACGGGTGGGCATGAGATTCTGGATCACCCAGGGCTGGCGTCCTACCTCGGCCACAATCCATCCCGACTGCGAGCATACCCACACCAGAGGTATGGTGATCATGCCGAGCCACTGCACCACGCGGCTCCCCTTGAGGGCGCCGGCTTGCGGTAGGCCAAGAAGAGTGCGGCGGCGAAGAAGAGCAGCAGCCAGCCGCCCAGTATCACCATCACATGGAAGGCATAGAACGTGAGTGCAACCGGAGGCACAGCCTCCGAGGGGCTGTCGAGATAGCCGAAGCCAAACGAAGGATAGTCGGCCTTGATTGCCTCGCGGGCAGCCTCCATTCCGGCGGCGTCGCCCGAAGCCATAGCGACGTCAAACCGACGCAGCGCCTCATGTGAGCGGCGTCCGGCCTCGATGCGCTCAGCATAGCTCAGGGTGCGCACAGTGTCGCCCGAGGCGGTGATGTCGGTCACGCCGTTGATAAGATCGTTGATGCCCGGCACAAACGCATCCATATCGTGGGTGGCAAGGAAGCTGAGGCCGTAGGGTATAGAGATGTCGAAGAGGAACGGATCTTCATCATTGTCGACCGTCTTGGCGGGATTGAGGATGCCGAAAGCGGTGATGGCCTGACCGCGCGAGCCGTCGTAGAGGCCCTCCATGGCTGCCAGCTTCATCGGCTGCACCTTGGCAACGTCGACACTCGACGAGTCGCCGCTCCAAAGAGTGAGCAGGATGCCGGCGAGGCCTACCCAGCCGCCTACCTTGATGGAGCGCAACGCCATGGACTCATGACGCTTCTTGAGCAGGAACCAGCAGCTGATACCGACAACAAACACACCAGAAAGAGTCCAGCCGCTCATCACCGAGTGGATAAACTTATGGATAGCCACCGGCGAGAGAGCCACTTCGGCAAACGAATCCATGACATTGCGCATCTGGCCGGATCAAACTCCATGCCCACAGGATATTGCATCCACGCATTGGCCACAAGGATCCACAGCGCCGAGATACTCGCGCCTATAGCCGTGAGCCATGTAGCCGCGAGGTGGAACCGCGGGCTCACCTTGGTCCAGCCGAAAAACATCACAGCTATGAAAGTCGATTCCATGAAAAACGCGAATATACCCTCCACGGCCAGCGGAGCGCCGAATATATCGCCCACAAACCAGGAGTAGTTGCTCCAGTTGGTGCCAAACTCAAATTCGAGGATTATGCCCGTGGCCACACCGAGAGCAAAATTTATGCCGAAAAGGAGCATCCAGAATTTGGTGGCCGACAGCCACTCGCGGGAACGTCCGCGACGGTAGTAGATGGTCTCCATAATCGCTACGATTACGGACAGACCGAGGGTGAGAGGCACGAAAAGCCAATGATACATGGCCGTCAGCGCAAATTGCCACCGCGACCAGTCTACAACACTAATCAAGTCGTTCATGAGCTCAGATTCAAGGTATTGTCGTTTTGTGTTGGGTTAATTTCTGTGATGGTTGATAAGCTGCGTCCTCACGGCGGCCGCCTTGTCGGCGTCGTTGTCGTAGCGCTCATTGAGTATGTTTGGGAAGAAAAAGAGCTTCATCACCCCAAACAGCAGTATAAGCTTGATGATGATCAGGGCCCATAGCTTGCGGCCCACTGTCATGGACCGGAAACCGTCGACATACAGGTCGGCCACCCGGCGCATGAAGGTTGTCATATCGTGTCCTGATCAACGATCGGAAGGATATCCGTCGGGTTATAGATGATATGGTCGGCATGGTGGTCGCGCAACTCGCTCACCGGGCGGAAACCCCAGGTGACACCCACCGACTCGATGCAGGCCCGGCGCGCCGTCTCCATGTCAACACCCGAGTCGCCACATAAAGAGTTTCGCTTTTGGGAGTGGGATGGGTCGACAGGATATCAAACACTATCGAGGGATCAGGCTTGGTCGGCACTCCGGGGCGGTTGCCCTCGGCTGCCACAAAATTGATGTCGGGGAAATAGACCTCCATGAGCCGCGTCACCGCCTCCTGATACTTGTTGGAGGCCACCGCTATGGCCACTCCCCTGCTCTGCAGCCCCGCAAGAAGCTCGGGATGCCCGGATAGGGCTTGGTGTGGTCGGCCAGATGGCTGTCGTAATACTCCTTGAAGCGCTCGCGCAGGCGCTCGACCGTGGCGAGGGTGCGGTGTTCCTCGGGGAGAGCGCGCTCAATGAGGCGGCTCACACCGTTGCCCACCATCATGGGATAAGCATCGAGGGAGTGGGTGGGATACCCCTCAGCCTCGAGTGCATGGTTGGTCGCTGTGCCGAGATCGTCGATCGTATTGAGCAGCGTTCCGTCCAGATCAAATATTACAAGTCGTTTCATCGGCGGCAAATATAGCCATTTCCGACCAAACATCATCTCCCCTCCGCCCCTTTTTTCACTCTTTTTTTTTGCAGACGGAATCGGGAGGCTCCGGGTCGGGTAAGATTTTTTTAGATTTTTCTTTACAACGACGCGGCACCGGACTTGCATTTTCTCAACCTTTTTCACTACCTTTGTCAATCCCTTACCGATAATACCTGATGCCTATCAAATTATCAAGAATCACCGCATAAAGCGATTATTGATGAAAGACAAAGTTTCCCCCTTGCAGTGGGTGCCCAGCGTGTATTTCGCCATGGGCCTCCCCTTCATCGCCCTCAATCTTGTGGCGGTGATAATGTTTGACGACCTCGGAGTCGACAAAGCCCAGATCGCCTTCTGGACCTCGCTCCTCACCTCCCCTACACTCTTAAATTCATCTGGAGCCCTCTGCTCGAGATCTACTGGACCAAGCGCAACTTTGTCATAGCCACCCAGGCCATATCGGGCTTCTGCTTCGGCGTGATAGCCTTCCTGCTTCCTCTTCCGGGATTTTTCTCCTTCACCATAGCCATGATGGCGGTGATAGCATTTTCGGGTGCCACCCACGACATTGCCACCGACGGCATCTATCTCTCGGCTCTTGACAAGAAAACCCAGTCGACCTACATCGGGTGGCAGGGCGCTTTCTACAATCTGGCCAAGGTGCTGGCCAACGGCGGATTGGTATGGCTTGCGGGCTATCTCATCACCTCGTTCAAAGCCACCGATCCGGAGCGCGCCCCCTTCTATGCCTGGATGATCATCATGGGCATAATAGGCGCCGTGCTCGTGGCAATGGCCATATACCACTCATGGGCCCTTCCGCGCGCCGACAAAGGCGCTGCCACCGAGGCTCCCAGGGCTTCGGTCAGGCCATGCACTCGATGGGCAGGTGCTGCTGGCCTTCTTCCGCAAGAAATTCATATGGCTCTACATACTCTTCATCCTCTGCTACCGCCTCACCGAAGGCCTTGCGCTGAAGATGGTGCCCATATTTCTCAAAGCATCCCGCGAACAAGGAGGTCTGGCCCTCTCCAATGAGGAGATAGGCACCCTCTACGGCATCTTCGGCACAGTGGCCTTTATCGTCGGGTCGATCCTCGGCGGCTACTACATTGCCCGATTTGGTCTCCGCAAAGTGCTCTTCTCGCTCGTGGCCATCTTCAATGTGCCATTCCTTATCTACTTTCTCTTCTCGGCATTGATGCCCGAAAATCTCTGGGTGATAGGCTCGGGCCTCGTGGCCGAATATCTCTGCTATGGTTTCGGCTTCGTGGGGCTCACCCTCTTCATGATGCAACAGGTGGCTCCGGGCAAGCACTCCATGGCCCACTATGCCTTTGCCTCGGCCATAATGAATCTCGGCGTGATGCTGCCGGGCATGGTGAGCGGCTGGCTCTGCGACCTCCTGGGCTACGAGATGTTTTTCATCCTCGCACTCGCCATGTCCATCCCATCTTTTGTTATGGCTAAGATAGTGCCTTTCTCGCATCCCGACAAGGGCGACGACTCCCCTAAGGAGATCGCCGACGAAGTCATAGCGGGCGAGGAGGCCACCGTGACCCAATAACTTCCACTCCGATAACTTTTTATTACATCATAACGACAATGAACACACCCACAGCTGAGGCACTCTCCGCCTTCCCCTGGCAGGACCGTCCTGCCGGTTCCAGCGACATCATCTGGCGCTCTGACGCCAACCCTATCCTCGGACGCTACAGCATCCCACATCCAACAGCATCTTCAACAGCGCCGTAGTACCTTTCGGCACAGGCTATGCCGGAGTGTTCCGTTGCGACAACAAGGCTGTGCAGATGAATATATTTGCCGGATTCAGCTCCGACGGCGTGAACTGGGAGATAGAGCATGAACCTATCAAGTTCAAGGCCGGCAACACCACCATGATCGAATCAGCCTACAAATACGACCCTCGTGTGACATTTATCGGCGACCGCTGGTGGATCACCTGGTGCAACGGCTACCACGGACCCACAATCGGCATAGGATATACCTTCGACTTCAAGGAGTTTTTCCAGTGTGAGAACGCCTTCCTTCCCTTCAACCGCAACGGCGTACTCTTCCCGAGAAGATCAACGGCAAGTATGCCATGCTCTCGCGCCCGAGCGACAACGGCCACACCCCCTTCGGAGATATATGGGTGAGCTACAGCCCCGACATGAAATTTTGGGGCGAACATCGCCACGTCATGAGCCCCGCACCCTTCGAGCTCAGCGCATGGCAGTGTACAAAGGTAGGCGCAGGATCAGTACCCATCCGCACCGCTGAAGGATGGCTCATCTTCTTCCACGGAGTGATCAACACCTGCAACGGCTTCCGCTACTCCATGGCGCCGCCCTGCTCGACCTCAACGATCCCTCGAAGGTTATCTACCGCTCGCAGCCATATCTGCTCGCCCCTGCAGCCCCCTACGAGCTGGCAGGCGATGTGCCAAATGTAGTGTTCCCCTGCGCAGCCATCACCTCGGGCGACCGTGTAGCCATTTACTACGGCGCCGCCGACACCTCGGTGTGCATGGCATTCGGTTATATCAGCGAGATACTCGACTTCCTTAAACACAATTCTTTATGAAGAAATTCCTGACATCCTGCGCCGCTCTGCTCACCTTTGCCGCCGCCACTGTGGAGGCAAAAGAGCCTGTCGACTGGGTCAATCCGTTTATAGGCACCACCAACTTCGGCACCACCAATCCCGGAGCGCTTGTGCCAAACGGACTTATGTCGGTGTCGCCATTCAACGTGATGGGCTCCGATCTCAACCAGTACGACAAAGACAAAAGATGGTGGTCGACCCCCTACGACAACACCAACTCGTTCTTTACCGGATTCTCACATGTCAATCTGAGCGGCGTAGGGTGTCCGGAACTCGGTTCTATCCTTGTGTCAGCCTCCACGGGTGATCTCGATGTGGACTACCACCACTATGGCTCGACCTACTCCGACGAGCACGCCTCGCCCGGCATCTACGGTCTGACACTCGACAAATACGGCATCAAAGCCGAAGCCACTGCCACCACTCGCACCAGCCGCATCCGCTTCACCTTCCCCGAAGGACAGGGCCACATACTGCTCAACCTCGGCGAAGGCCTGACCAACGAGAGCGGAGCCACGGTGCGACGCGTGTCCGACACCGAAGTGGTGGGCAGCAAGCTCATGGGCACATTCTGCTACACCACCCAGGCAGTGTTTCCTCTCTACTTCGCCCTCAAGGTGAGCCGCAAGCCCGATCAGGAGGGATTCTGGAAATTCCAGCGTCCCAAACAGGGAGTTGAGGCCGCATGGGATCCCGACGATAACGCCTACAAGCTCTATCCGGGATTTTCACGCACTATCTCGGGCGACGACATAGGCGCCTACTTCACCTACACCACCACTCCCGGCGAGCAGATCGAGGTGTCGGTGGGCGTGTCGTTTGTCAGCGAGGCAAATGCCCTCGAGAATCTCCGCGCCGAGCAGCCCTCCGGAGTCACCTTCGAGTCGATCTACTCCGATGCCCGCTCGAAGTGGAATGCCGATCTTTCGCGCGTTGAGCTCACAGGAGGCACCGACGATCAGAACACGGTGTTCTACACCGCGCTCTACCACACCCTGATCCATCCCAGCATCCTCCAGGATGTCAACGGCCAATATCCTGCCATGGAGAGCGACACCATCCTCACCGTGGCCGACGGCACCAACCGCTACACCGTGTTCTCGCTCTGGGACACCTACCGCAACCTCCATCAGCTCATGACACTCCTCTATCCCGACCGCCAGCTCGACATGGTGCGCTCGATGGTGGATATGTCGAAGGAATGGGGTTGGCTACCAAAATGGGAACTCTTCGGACGCGAGACCTTCACCATGGAGGGGGATCCGGCCATACCGGTGATTATCGACACATGGCGCAAAGGACTCACCGACTTCGACATCGACGCCGCCTATGCAGCCATGAAAAAATCGGCCACCACTCCGGGCAACCAGAATCCTATGCGCCCCGACATAGATCCCTATATCGAGAAAGGCTACATACCTCTGGGATTCTTTGCCGGCGACAATTCAGGCGATAACTCTGTGAGCCACGCGCTCGAATATTATGTGGCCGACAATGCCCTGGCATGGCTTGCCGAACAGCGCGGCGAGACCGAATTTGCACGCGAGCTCCGCAAGAGAGCCGCCGGATGGAAAAACTATTACTCCAAAGAGAGCGGCACTCTGCGCCCGCTCAATCCCGACGGCACCTTCCTCACCCCGTTCAATCCCCGACAGGGTGAAAACTTTGAGGAGGTCCCAGGATTTCATGAAGGCAGCGCATGGAATTACACATTTTTTGTGCCCCATGATGTTGATGGCCTCGTGAAAGCCATGGGTGGCAAGCGCAAATTTGTCGACAAGCTGCAGATGGTGTTTGACCAAGGTCTCTACGATCCTGCCAACGAGCCCGATATCGCCTATCCCTACCTCTTCAGCCGCATCAAAGGAGAGGAGTGGCGCACCTCGGAGACCGTAGCCAAGTTGCTCGACAAATACTTCACCAACAAGCCCGACGGTATCCCGGCAACGACGATACCGGCACCATGTCGGCTTGGGCAGTCTTTTCGATGCTCGGCTTCTATCCCGATGTGCCGGGAGTGCCTGAATATACGCTCGTTGAGCCCACATTCGACTCGGCAGTGGTGGATCTCGGCTCCCACAAGCTCACCATCACCAAGCGCAAGGGGGCAAAAAAGGCCATCCTTCTCGACGGCAAGCCCGTAGGACACCGCGTGAGCCACGCCGACCTCTCCGCAGCATCAACACTCGAATTTGTTTCTCCTAATCCTTAAATCAACGATATGTTTCCTATCCTTACTTTCGTCCCCCAGTTTAAAAGCGTCATCTGGGGCGGCGCACGCATCGCTTCGTTCAAAGGTTTGCCCCCGCAGGGCGACAC
>PDYJ01000856.1_pt1 | contig 22701 bp, 20 predicted proteins | sample 1430841 | NCBI WGS metagenome assembly PDYJ01 (sample SAMN07237672, study PRJNA390542) | Gut metagenome, whole genome shotgun sequencing project. | isolation source: fecal pellets | host: Mus musculus | place: USA: New York, NY | collected 2016-10 | reverse complement strand
GTAACAGTGCGAGGCGACGAGTCCGCGCTCCGCGATGCCGCAGGCGGCGAACAGGATCCCCTGCGCCACTGGATAGGAGCCTTCCACCGCGCCGCGCTTCGCGTCGTCGAGCCATCGGGACATCGCCGCGTCGTCGACCAGAAGCGTCGCCAGCTCGGCCAGCTTGCGCCCCATGCGCCGCAGCATCTGCCGCGCCTCGGCGTTCATCTTGCAGAGCATCAGCGCGCGGTCGGCCTCGACTATGCCGTCGTAATCCTCCCTCAGGCGGCTTCGATAGGCATGCAGGGCCGCTATGCCGTCGGTGCGGGCGGTCTGTCGCACTATGTCGCGCACGTACTCCTCCAGCGTGGCGGCGTCGTGCACCAAACCCGTCTGCGCGGCGGTCTCCAGTCCGTTCGAGAACGAAAAGGCGCCCACGGGCAGAGCCGAATCGGTGAGTTGCGCGAGCCGCATCGCCTCGGCGATCGGCAAACGACGGCCGCTCATCGTTGCAGAGCGTGTTCGTGGTGGTGATGATGCACGTCGCTGTCGGGACCCGTGCCGCCGAAGAGGCGGCGGATCTCGTGGGGCGCTAAATAGGGTATGATCTCCGACCCGGGTTGGAACGAGTAGGCGACCCCCTCGAAATGATGGGTGCGCATGACGCTCTCCATCACCTTGCGATCCACCGTGAGAGGGATGTAGACCTTGGTGCCTTTCACCACGGCGGGCCAGTGCTGGTTGCCGATGGCATGGCCCAGTTCGAGCGCGATGCGTATCAGGGTGCGGCTCGGTTCGCCCTCCAGCGAGGAGAGGTCGGCCACCATCACGTCGCTCAGGCGTATGCGCACCGCCGCCATGCGGCGCTGCTCGGGCAGGTATTCGATTATGTCGCCGTCGGCGAGTTGCGCGCGGCGTTGCAGGGCGACGGCGTAACGGTTGCCGCGCTCGCCTTCGACGACGAAGCGGCTCTTCTGCGCCGTCCACTGGTCGAGGTCGATATACTCCACCTCGGTTTCGGCCATGCGCTCGGCCCATTGGGGATCGTTTACGTTGCCCTTGATTTCGGTATAGATTTTCATCTGTGATGTATGTTAAGCGTAAAGTATCATATTCGGAGCGCAGCGACCTAAGTCCCCTCCGAGGATGGGATTTAGGGGAGGGTCAGAACTGTAAACGCGGCCGATGGCCGCGGGTAGACGACCGTCATGGCTGCTTTTACGATAATATGACGTCGGTACATTGAGATATATAATTGCCATATTAAGCCGCGCGCCCGACGCGGAGCGCACGGCCGATGATAGGGTGTCGATCAGCTGAACCAGTAGAGCTGGGCCAGCGAGAATTTCTGTGCGGGTTTGACGTATGCGTGAACGCCGTTCACCATCACGGCGAAGGTCTCGGGATCGACGTCGATGTCGGGCATGCCGCCGTTGAGAACCATGTCGTACTTGGTGAGCTGACGCGTGCGGCGCACGGGGCATACCATGCGGTGCAGGTGCAGACGCTCCTTGATGCCGCTCTCGGCGGCCGCCGTCGACACGAACGAGATGCCCGTCTGGGGCAGCGTGCGGCCTATGGCTCCGTACATGGGGCGATAGATGCAGGGCTGCGGCGTGGGGAGCGAAGCGTTGGGATCGCCATGTTCGACCAGTTTATAAGTCCGTTCTTGATTACCATCTTGGGCTTGGCGCCGAAGAACTGCGGCTCCCACAGCACCAGATCGGCCACCTTGCCCTTCTCGACCGAACCCAGATAGTCCGAAACGCCGAACGTGACGGCGGGGTTGATCGTGATCTTGGCTATGTAGCGCAGCACGCGGAAGTTGTCGTTACCGTCGGCGTCCTCGGGCAGAGGTCCGCAGGCGTTCTTCATGAACGAAGCCATCTGGAACGTGCGCATGAACGATTCGCCACGCGGCCCATCGCCTGCGAGTCGGACGACACCATCGAGAGCACGCCCAGATCGTGCAGCACGTTCTCGGCGGCCTGCGTCTCGGGACGCACGCGGCTCTCGGCGAAGGCCACGTCCGAGGGGATTTTGGGGTTGAGGTTGTGGCACACCATGATCATGTCGAACAGCTCGGCCTGCGAGTTCACGCCGAAAGGCAGCGTGGGGTTGGTCGACGAGGGCAGCACGTAAGGCATCGAGGCGACCTTCAGCAGGTCGGGGGCGTGTCCGCCGCCCGCGCCCTCGGTGTGGTAGGTGTGGATGGTGCGTCCGTCCATCGCCGCGATGGTGTCCTCCACGTAACCGCCCTCGTTGAGCGTGTCGGCGTGGATGGCCACCTGCACGTCGTAACGGTCGGCCACCCCGAGGGCGGCGCGTATGGCCGCGGGGGTCGAGCCCCAATCCTCGTGCACCTTGAATCCGCAGGCTCCCGCCTCGATCTGCTCCTCTAAAGGTCCGTCGACCGAGCAGTTGCCCTTGCCGAGCAGACCCACGTTCACGGGCAGTCCCTCGATGGCCTCCAGCATGCGTTCGATGTTCCAGCGTCCCGAGGTGATGGTGGTTCCGTTGCTGCCGTCGGAGGGGCCTATACCGCCTCCGAAGAGGGTCGTGACGCCGTTGCTCAGCGCGGCGTAGGCCTGCTGCGGCGAGATCATGTGCACGTGGCCGTCGATGCCCGCCGCGGTGAGAATCAGGTGCTCGCCCGATATGGCGTCGGTCGACGCGCCCGTCACCAGATCGGGATGCACGCCGTGCATTATGTTGGGGTTGCCCGATTTGCCGATGCCCGCTATCTTGCCGTCCTTGATGCCCACGTCGGCTTTGACCACGCCCAGCTTGGCGTCGATAATGGTCACGTTGGTTATCACCAGATCGAGCGAGCCCTCCTTCGAGGTCATGGTGTTGGCCAGTCCCATTCCGTCGCGGAGGGTCTTGCCGCCGCCGTAGACCACTTCGTCGCCGTACTCGCGCAGATCCTTCTCGATCTCGACGTAAAGGTCGGTGTCGCCCAGACGTATCTTGTCGCCGACGGTGGGGCCGAACAGATTGTTGTATTCCTGTCTTGAAATTGTTGCCATGATGTATTACGATTTCCGATTTGCGTTTTTGCCGTTTCGAGGTGCGGCGTCGTTACTCTTTCGCTGCGTCTTCTCGGGCGCCGCCTCGGCGGCCGATACGTTTTTGAATCCCGCGTCGCGCATCTTGCGCAGCGCGCGCATGTGCGCGGGATAGTATACGGGGCGGTCCTCGATGCCCGTGTATCCCGTCGTAAGGCCGTTGAAGCCTATCACGCGGCGTTTGCCCGCGAAGGTGACCAGCTCGACCCGCTTCTGATCCCCGGGTTCGAATCTGATGGCCGTGGTGGCGGGAATGTTGAGATGGTATCCGAAAGCCGCGTCGCGGTCGAACTCCAGATAGCGGTTCACCTCGAAGAAGTGGAAATGCGAACCCACCTGAATAGGTCGGTCGCCCGTGTTGCGCACGTCGAGAGTCACCGTGTCGCGGCCGGTGTTGTAATCTATGACCCCGTCGGCGAGGATCACTCCGCCCACGGGCGCGGCCTTGCGGGGCGCGAAGCCCGCGCGGTCGGGATAGAGGCTGCTCAGAGATGCCGACTGCTTAGGCTCGGTTCCCCGCGCTGTCGGCTCGGCGGCGGGCGATGTTTTCTTGGTATTCATATGGTGATCTTACTTTATCGGATTATGGATGCTCACCAGACGCGAACCGTCGGTGAATACGGCTTCGACCTGCAAGAGGCTTATCATGTCGGCCACGCCCTCCATCACGTCGCTCTTGGTGAGCACGGCGGCGGCGCCCTTCATCACCTCCTCCACGGTCTGTCCCTCGCGCGCCGCTTCGAGTGCGGTGGAGGTTATGTAGGCCACAGCTTCGGGGTAATTGAGTTTCAACCCCTTCTTCAGACGCCGTTCGGCTATCATTCCGAGCGAAAGCAGCGTCAGTTTGTCAATTTCTTTCGGTGTCAGATGCATAATTCACAACTTTACGATTGTTTTTCGGGCAGATGTGGATCTACTGTTTTTGCCCGTCGTTACGATATTTGTGAAACAAATCGCATGCCACGCGGCCTGCGGCCCGCGCTCCGTGCCGACGGCACCGAATTTGCGACTGTTTCGTATATTTGCGAAAAAACGAAGACAAAACCATGTTCAAAGCAATGATTATCGCGGGGCTCGGAGGCTTCATCGGCACCTGCCTGCGCTTTCTGACGGGAAAATTTTTTCATGCCGTCACCTCGTCGGCCTTTCCTTGGGGCACTTTTTCGGTTAATGTGATCGGCAGCTTCGTGATCGGGATATTTTTCGGTCTGGCCGAGAGGTCGAACGTGATATCGCCCTCGATGAACGTGTTCCTAATCACGGGATTCTGCGGCGGTTTCACCACTTTCTCCTCTTTCGCCGACGACATGTACCTGATGCTGCAACAACGCCACTGGATGTCGCTGGGGCTGTACGTGGGACTGAGTTTCCTCTTGGGCTTGGCGATGGTGTGGTTGGGCCGTTCGCTGGTCAAGGCGTCGTAAGGTCCGTGAAAATGCCGTGGCATTGTCGTTTTACGCGAAAAAATGTTTATATTTACACGGTAGAACAGATAATGCACACGACCATGAAACTCAAACTCACCCTCGGAGCGCTTCTCTTTGCGGCGTCTTCGATCTTTTGCGGCCGACTTTCGGCGCAGGACTACGCGCAGGCGATACCCTCCGACGCTTTCGGGGTGGTGCGTCTGGATGCTGCCCGAATCGTCGATCTGTCGGGCGCGGATCCTTCGGCGTTGCTGAAGGGGTATATCGAAAAAACGGGTAGCGATGACCGAGCCGCTGTTTTCGGTGGCGGCGGTCCTTGCGGACATAGCGGACGATCCCGAGAATTCGGGCATAGACGTCTCGTCGCCCGTTTATTTCTTCTTCTTGCCGCAGGACAAAGGCGTCGGCATCGCGGCGAAGGTCGCCGACCGCAACAAGCTGGAGGCGTTGAGCGCCAATGCTGCGAAGCGAACCGACGGCGAGATCGGAAAGGCGAAGGGCGTGACGTACGTTAGCGACCCCAAGGGGCGGCTGATGTTCGACGGCCGCGCCGCGGTCATGACGTGGAGCGATTCCGATAAGAAGGCCGACGCGAAAAAGGCGTGCGCGGAGTTCGCCGCGCGCGGCAAAGAGAGCATCGTGGCGACCGAAGGTTTCCGCCGCATGTCGCAGACCGCGGGCGAGGTGGTTTTATTGATATCGGGCGCGGCGATAGGCGAAAACAATATCTCCGAAGGTTCGATTTACAAGGATGCGCCGATAAGCGATCTGGCGTTTGTCTTCAGCCTTAACAGCGGAGCGGGTATTGCCTCGGCCGAGTGGCGGATGCTGGCGTCGAGCGACGAGGCCGAGAAATATATCGAGCGCAACGCCGCGACGCGCGGTCCCGTGGACGGACGTTATGCGGATCGCATTCCCGAATCGGCCGCGTTCGTGTCGTACGGCGCGATACACGGCGAACTCATGGTGGCGATGCTCGAAAGCGCGTTGGGCGAATCATTCGGCGGCGATAACCCCTATCGCGACATGATGATTAGGGCGTTGTCTTCGCTCGACGGCGATTTCGCGCTTTATGCGGACAAGCCGAGCGTGACGGGACAGAAGGTCGATTTCGGCGGAGCTTTGATGGCCGCCGTAAAGAATCGGGCGATTATGGAGCTCTTGGGCGAGTTGGTCGAGAAGAACAACGCGCCGTTGACGGAGGTCGAGGGTGGATACGCTCTGAGGGGCGCCGTCGGCGACAAGCCCTCGATAATCGAACGCGACGGTACGCTCGTCGTGTCCAACGACGGCATGAACGGAGTGCAGTCCGCCGAAAAACCCATGAAAGCCGACGTCGCGGGTTGTTACGGGTATTTGTTCGTCGACATGAAGAGTTTCACATCGCCTGATATGGCCGTTTTGCTCGGACTCTTGGATTCGAACGGTTCGATCACGGCGTTGCTGAAGCGGATCGATACGATAGAGTCTATCGCCCCGACGCCTTACGGCGCGCACGGCGAGATACGCTTCGTCGATCCCGACGACAACATCTACAAGATCGTGGCGGATACGGCGGCGGCCGTATCCGAACGCTGCGATTCGACCGAAGATACGGCCGACGACGCGGCTGTGGAGCTCGTAGAGGAGGCCGACGCGGAGTAGCGATCCGCGCGGCGTCACTGAAAAGACTAACGCCTGCCGTCCGATGATTCGGGCAGCAGGCGTTAAACGTATCCGCGTATCGGGGAATTAGTATCTTCTGCGATTGTAGCCGCCGCGATTGTAGCCGCCGAAGTCGTTGCGAGGACGCTCCTCGCGGGGACGCGCGACGTTCACGGTGAGTACCTTGCCCTCGAACTCTGCGCCGTTCACGGCGTCGATGGCCTTTTGGCCCTGCTCGTCGTCGGGCATCTCGACGAAGCCGAAGCCGCGCGAACGACCCGTCTCGCGATCGGTTATGATGTGTGCCGACGTTACTTCGCCGTATTGCGCGAAGAGGGCTTCGAGGCTTTCGCTTCGGGTTTTCCAATTGATGTTTGCAACGTAAATGTTCATCTTTCCTAAAATATAAAATTTGTTATTATGATCGAGTGCCGAGCGTGCGGCCCGTGCCGCAACCCGCGCATTCGTCGGGTTATGCGTCGGATCTGGCCGCGACCACATGCAGACGGTCGCCCGTGAGCCGCTGCACGGCGCGGAGCATCGCCTTCTCCTCCTGCATGCAGAATGTTACGGCCGTGCCGCTGTTGCCCGCGCGTCCCGTGCGGCCGATGCGGTGCACGTAAGTCTCGGCCACGTCGGGCATGTCGTAATTCACCACCATGTCGAGGTTGCGTATGTCGATGCCGCGGGCCGCGATGTCGGTGGCCACGATGGTGTGTATGCGTCCCTGCTTGAAGTCGGCGAGAGCCTGCTGGCGGGCGTTCTGCGACTTGTTGCCGTGGATGGCGCGCGCCGTGACGCCCTCTTTTTCCAGACGGCGGACGATCTTGTCGGCGCCGTGTTTCGTGCGCGAGAATACGAGGATCGATTTACCGCTCTCGCGGCGGAGGATATCCACTAACAGAGCATGTTTGTCGGGCTTCTCCACCATGTAGAGATATTGATCCACCGTCTCCGCCACCGTCGATTCGGGCGCCGCCTCCACGCGGCTGGGGTGTCGGAGCAGTTTGCGCGATATCTCGACTATCTCGCGGGGCATGGTGGCCGAGAACAGAAGCGTCTGCTTGCGGCGGGGCAGCAGCGGCAGCAACCGCTTGATGTCGTGGATGAATCCCATGTCGAGCATGCGGTCGGCCTCGTCGAGGACGAAGCAATCCACGTCGGCGAGATCGATATAACCCTGCCCGATGAGGTCGAGCAGACGCCCGGGCGTGGCGATGAGGATATCGGTGCCGCGGCCCAGACGTTCGGTCTGCGGCTTCTGGTTCACCCCGCCGTATATCACCGTGTGGCGCAGATCGGAGTATTTGCCGTACTGGGCGAACTCCTCCTCGATCTGTATGGCCAGCTCGCGCGTGGGCGTGAGTATGAGGGCGCGGATGCGCGACTTGGCGCCCCGCTCGGCCTTGCGGGCGCGCAGACGCTCGATGATGGGGATGGCGAACGCCGCCGTCTTGCCCGTTCCCGTCTGCGCTATGCCTATGATGTCGCGGCCGTTCATCGCCTCGGGGATGGCTTGTTGTTGTATGGGCGTGGGTGAAACGTAATTCTTCTCTTCGAGCGCGCGGAGCGTGGGGCGCGAGATATTGAGTTGCTGAAATGTCATAAAAAGCGATTGGGCCCGATAGTGCGGGCTGTTGAAAAAAGTCGTGTGAAGCGTATTTGCGTCATTATCAAAAATCATTACTCCGCCGTGGCGGTAGCGACTCGTCGGTCGCGCGAAACACGGGAGACGATAATGACGTCGTTTTTGATGGCGGTCGTCTTCGCTCGCGGCCGTTTCCAAATAAGATTCAGAATAAACCCCCGAATGTTCGCTCGGCAAATATAGGCATAATATTCGGATATCGGGCCGAATATCCGTTTTTTCTTGAAAAATAATATATTGCGGCCCGAAAGCGGTATATGAAAAGCCTGCGGTTCTCGCGAGAACCGCAGGCTTCATCTCGTAACGGAGCGATGTCACTTTCGCTCGATAAGCTCTATCGCCACGCCCTCCTCCTCGACGAACGCGATTATCATGTCGCCGCAGTCGAGCGGTTCGAGCAACACCTTGGCGCCCTCGACGGCCGTCTCGACGCAGGGCACGTCGTAGGCGATATGCGCGCGCGAACGGATCAGCTCGTGCATGGGGCTGTCGGGCTCGAAATAGAGGAACTCTATTTTGTTGGGGCTTTGCGAATAGTCGGTCACCGAGACTTTGAGAGGCTCGATATATGCCGCGCCCTCGATCTTTTCGGCGCTCGGGATGCCGAAATGGCTTAAGGTTCTCATGATTTATTCCTTATTATTTAAAGACTCGCGTTCGGGTTGGTGAAGCGCAGGCCGTCGTTGTCGTGGTAGGTGCGTATTCGGTCACTATCGCGCCCTGCTCGCCCGCCATGAGGAAGTGGCGCGACTCCGACTCCTTCAGCACGCTCAGGTCGCCCGTGTTCATCACGTGGTAGTTGGCTACCGTGATGTGCCCCTTCTGGCTCTCGGGCAGCGCGGGCGGGTTGGGCGTCGGCTCGCCTATGCCGAAGTTGTAGACGCTGCCGCAGCGCACCTGCCAGCTCTCGTGCTTGGCGGGGAACGCCGACTCGACGTGGTAGTGCTCGACGATCATCTGCGACGGCAGCAGATAGATCTCGTGGCCGAAATAGCGGTGGTCGGGGTTGTTGATCCAGAAGACGCCGCCCATGCCCACATGCTCGAAATCGCCCAATCCGAAGTCGGTGACCCAGAAGTTGGCCTCGAGGAACGGCGTGAAGGGTATGCCGTAATGCTCGAACATGTCGAGGAAAGCCTTTTTGGCCGTCTGCTCGTTGAATTTGCCGTCGGTATAGAAGTCGGCGTTGGTGTACTTTTTGGCGTACAGATGTTTCTTATCCATAAATCGTGTAGTTTTTTCCTGCATCCAAAATTAACGTTTTTTTTTCGGTTATGCAAATCATCGGTCGTGCCGCAGTTCGGGACTCCCGCCCGCCGCCGCGGGAGGCAGCGCCTTGCGCCCGACGAAGGCCGTGACGGCCGCGCCCGCCAGCTGCACCGCGATGGTGACGGCCAGCACCGCCGCGATACCGCCCCACTTCAGCAGCAACGGGATGATCACCACGCCGACCACCGCGCCCGCCTTTCCGAATGCGGCGGCCAAGCCGCTGCCCGCGCCGCGGTCGGCCACGGGGTAGATCTGAGGCGGAATAATGAAGGTCACGAGGTGCGGACCCGCGTTGAGGAACAGCTCGAAGATCATGAATCCCGCTATCATGGTCCACTTCGACAGATGGAGCTCGTGGCCCGCGAGCAGCAACGCCAACCCCGCCGCACAGAGCAGGAATCCCCAAGTCTGCATCCTCACGTGGTATATTCTGTTCACCAAAAAGAGTCCCGCCACGAATCCCAAGAGCACGAACATGTTTATATATGTGCTCATCTTCACCGACGAGACTATATGGTCGAACGTTCCCATCGACGAGGGATCGAGCCCCAGCGACATTATCAACACGGGCAGGAACACCCCCACGCCGTACACGCCGAACCCCTCGCATGCCCACGGCACGCCGCTGAAGACGATGCGTCGCGCGTTGCCGCGGCTGAAAAGTCCGCCCCACGACGCTTTGGGCCGATCGCGGCGGTCGGAGCGGCTGCGGATCTCGCCCATCTGCACGTCGGGGCCGAGGAAGTAACGCACCGCCCGTTCGGCCTCCTCCGTGCGTCCGTGCGACATGAGCCACCCGGGGCTCTGTCCGAAGCGTATGCGGCACAGCAACATTATGATCGCCATGACGGCCACCAACAGCAGCAGGCGGTTCCAGTGCTCGGGAGTATTCCACACCCGCAGCAGATAGAAACCCGCCGCGGCCATCACTATGTTGCCTATCGCCGACGAAGCCTTGGCCACGCCCACCATCATGAGGCGCAGGCGGCGAGGCATGATCTCCGAGATGTAGTCGGAATCGAGGCTGTATCCGCCGCCGATGCCCATGCCCATCACGAAGAGCGAGGCCACGAGCGAATGTACGCTGTCGGCGAAGAATGCGAACAGCGCGGCGCACAATATTATCGCGGGGCACAATCTGAAGAAGAACAGATAGCCTTTGCGGTCGCTCCACGCGCCGAACAACGCCGCGCCGATCATGATTCCCACCAGACTGGAGGCCGCCACCACGCCCTGCATCGCGGGCGAGAGTTCGGGATGCGCGGCGAGTTGTATCATCGGGATTACGATACCCACTATCGTGGCCAATCCCGCGCCCGTCACCTGCCCTAACGACGCCACGATGAGCACCCGCAGGTGTCCCCAGCGCAACGGCATGGTATCCATGTCAACGGGATTGCCGTCGCTGCTGCGCCCCATCGCGAGCAGCTTGCGACGCCAGCGGTTCCACCTCTCGATGATCCACAGCAACGCCACGCCCACGCCCACGCCAACGGTGGCCTCGAAGAATCGCAGCGCGCAGTTCACCGCGGGGTCTACTTCGGGCGACATCTTCGACACCAGCAGGATGATAAGCATCGTTATGGTGGCTATGCTGCCGCTGCCGTACATGTTGAGCACCATGCAGAACATCTCCAACACGAAGACCGCCAGCAGCATTCCCACCACCGAGAAGGGCAGCACCAAAAGGTAGAGATAGGCGACGAAGGCGCCGAGAAAGGTGCCCAGTACCCTGATCCACCCCGCCCGCAAGGCCTCCTTGTATCCCGGCATGTGAAGCACCACGACCACCGAGGTGCAGGCCAGCATGGCGCCCATCCACCGCGAGGTGGAGTGGAACGACCCCGTGGCATACATGCCCGTGAGATAGGCCAGCAATATGCCGAGGCACGAGACCAACAGAACGAACGGATGAACCCGCGACATGGCTTTTCCCTGCGCGGCGCGAATGCGCGACCAGACCGATTGCACGATATTTCCCATAATGCGATTTTTCAGCTCGGGGAACAATAAACGCGCCGAAAGGGAATGCGTGCTCAAGTATTCGGGTCCGCGGGATAGGCTGACGCGTGTGAATTATCGACAAAACCTATCTTCGGCGGCTGGGGGGGCGCGCAAAGCGCGAGCCGCCGAAGATAACACCGCGGAGCGGTGTGCTGACGCATGTGTATCGATAATGAAAACCTACTTTCGCGCGGCGCCGCCGACCTTGTAGCGCGAGGGCGAGATTCCCACGCGTTGCTTGAAATATTTGCCGAAGAAGGACTGCGACACGAAATTGAGTCGGTCCGACACCTCCTGAATGCTCATGCCCGTCTGCATCAACAGCTTTTTGGCCTTGCGGATCACGGCCTCGTCGATGATGCGCGAAGCGTTGCGGCCCGTCTTGTTCTTGCAGATGAGCGACAGATATTTGGGGCTTATGCCCAGTTTGGCGGCATAGTACTCCACCGAACGTTCGCGCTCGCAATCCTCGTTCAGAGCCTCGAAAAACTCCGACAGCAGTATGTCGCTGCGGTTTCGGCGCCCCTCGTTCTTCATGGCCTCGGCATTCGCCGCGATGATGGATACGAGGGTATAGAAGAACGAAGTGAAGAGCGACGATATGATCTTGTCGCCGTAAACGTCCGAGGCGCTCGAACGCGCGGCGTCGCTCAGCATGGCCAACATACGGTGCAGACGCTCGCCCGAGGCGGAGTCGACCGTAAAGCACGACCGCATACTGAACACCATGCACGACGACAGAAAATCGGACGTGTCGATATTCACCGAGTTGAGGAATTCGCGCGAGTAGGTTATAAGGTATCCCATGCAGGCTTTGCTGCATCGGAAGGTCTCCATAACCGAGTCCTCGCGCAGCAGAAAGATCGAGTTGGAGCGCATCTCGTACTGACGTCCGTTGATGGTCGTCTTGGCGGTGCCGTTGCACACCACGCCTATCGTGATGCCGTCTATCGCGCTCGGGGGGCCTTCCAGAGTGCGGAAATTGACCAATGGCGACAACACCAGTGAGTCGGAAACGAATCCGCCGCTCGGAAAGTATTTTTGAATTTTAGAAATAGAAATCTTGTTAACCTCCCCACAAACGCTCTTTCTCTCCATAATTAGTAGTTTATCCCTCTGACTTTATATGTTTCCCGACCGCAACGCCGCAGCCGAATGCCATCTTCCCCGCGGCCCATGGCCGCGTTTACAATTCCTACCCTCCCCTAATCCCCTCCTCGGAGGGACTTCGGTCGCTGCGCTCCGCACATGCAGAGTCCGCCGCGTCGATTAATTCTTATGTTTCCCGACCGCAACGCCGCAGCCGAATGCCGTCTTCCCCGCGGCCCGTGGCCGCATATTCAAATCATTCCCCTCCGACAGGCGTAGCGGAACGCGTTTCGCGCGCTCCCCCGCAACTGCCGAAATAAATGCGCGGGCGCTATTCCGCCGCGCGGTCGCTCGGGCAGATCACGTTCAGATCGCCGTGCAGACACTTCACCCTCATCGGGAACTTGCCGCCGCGCTGGCCGTCGACGTCGGTATCCTCGCTTACGGGGGTGGTGAGGGTAAGGGTTCCCGTGCGCAGCGATCGCACCGCTCCCGTATTTATTCCCAGCACATACAGCAGCATGTCGCACGCCGAAAGCAGCGGATTGCGCTTGCGCAGAAACAGACAGTCGAAGACTCCGTCGCGCAGGCTCGCGTTGCGCGCCAAGGGCACGCGGCCCGCCGTCTCGCCGTTGAACACCAATCCCATCAAGGTCTGGTACTCGAACGTCTCCTCGTCGGTGGCTATGGTGAGCGGTATGCTGTGCAGATTCTTCAGATCCTTCAACCCCGCGACGAGATAGGCCAAGCGGCCTATGCGGTGCTTCAGCCCCTCGGGCGTGTGCTGCGAGGTGGTGGTGAAGATTCCGAAACTGAATATGTTGACGAAATAGATATCCTTCTCGCGTCCGCGGCCTATCTGCTCCACCACGCCGCAATCGATCTGCTCGATCGTGCCGCGCGCTATCTGCCGCGCCGCCTTGAGGATGTTGCGCGACATGCCGAGCGCGCCCGCGAAGTCGTTGGCCGTGCCTGCGGGTATGACGCCCAGCGTGAGCGACAACCCCTTGCGTTTCATGGCGTTTATTATGTAGTTCAGCGTACCGTCGCCTCCCGCCACCACCGCCAGATCGACATCCTCGCTGCCGTCGAGCGGATTCGCGCCGAACTCGATGATCTTGGGACGCATGTCGTAACCCGCATCGCGGAAAACGGCCACGATCTTGTCGATGTTGCGACCGATCTTGCCTCGTCCCGCCTGCGTATTGTATAGCAACACTGCTCTCTTCATAAATTCTTACGTTTTCGATCCTCCGCCCTCGCGTTCGGGATCAAATAGCGTGAAAAAAATCCCCTATGCGCTTCAGAGCCGCGCCCAGAGCCTTCGAATAGTACACCTCGTAACCTCCGTCGGGCGCGGCGGCGATGAAGTAGACCATTATGCCGTCGCTCTCCAAGCGGCGCGCCGACTCGATGGCCCTCTCCTTGCCCAAGGCCATGAACATGGTGCCGTAAGCGTCCGCCTCGGCGCACGTGGGCGCCACGACGGTGGCCGACAGCAGGTCGGTCACGGCGCTCAGCCCCGTCAGGGGGTCTATCGTATGGGCCACCTTGCGGCCCTCGTCGTCGGTGTAGCAGCGGCGGTAGTTGCCCGACGTGGCCAAAGCGCAGTCGGTGAGCGATATTACCTGCTGCACGTGGCTGCCCGGGACGTCGTTGCCTTCGAACGGAGTCTCCACGCCCACGCGCCACGCCCCGCCTTTGGGGTTGCGGCCGCGGCAGCGCACCTCGCCGCCTATGTCGACCAGATAATCCTTCACGCCCTCCTCTTCCAACATGCGGGCCACGAGATCGACCGTATAGCCTTTGGCTATCGAATTGAAGTCGAGCTGCACGCGCGGGTCGGCCTTTATCAGCCGGTCGCCCTCGACGCGCACCTTGTCGAATCCGACGAATCGCATGATCGAATCGACGTTCACCCTCCGCGAACGATCCTTGCCCGCGAAGCCGTAAGCCTCCACCAACGGCTTCACCGTCACGTCGTAAGCGCCTCCGCTCACGGCGTTGACGCGCCCCGCCAGTTCGAGGTTGAACTTTATGTGGTTGTCCGCGATGTCGGTCTCGCCGCGGTTGATGCGGCTCAGAAGCGACCCTTCGTCGAAGATCGACATCGAGCGTTTCATCTCGGCGTCGATGCGCTTCGCCCGCTCGTATATCTCCGTCGGAGGGAGCGACGTGCGCGCGTTGATCTGCACGAAGGTGCCGAGCATCTCGCCGTCGACCTCCGCATAGGGCTTGCGACACCCCGCGACCGCGAGCGTCGAGGCCGCGCACAACGCAAAACAAAGGGTTCGTAAATTCATTATCTGCACGTAATTAGCGCCCGTCCGCCTGCCGCCGAGAGTCTCTCCCGCGTGCGTCGCCGCACCGTCGGCCGACGAGGCATCACTGCGCAAATATACGTAATTTTGGCAAATTATCGCCAAAGCCGTGAAAAAACGGGCTTCGCCGAGGCGAAAAATCATCGTTTTTTTGAGCTCAAAATATTTGTATCTGAACTAAATTCGAACTAATTTTGTCGCACGCTCCGGCGTTATTCACGGTAAGGGGAATGCGTCGTGGAGTGGAACTTCGGGTCGTGTGCGTTCTGGACGGAATGCGCCGCGGCCCATAAATCAAAACTTTTTATGGCTTATTTAACAGCAGAGAAAAAGCAAGAGCTTTTCGGCAAGTACGGCAAGTCTAACACCGATACGGGTTCTCCAGAGAGCCAGATCGCGCTGTTTTCGTACCGTATCAGCCACCTTACTGAGCACCTCAAGAGCAACAAGCACGACTTCGGAACGCAGCGCTCGCTGTTGCGTCTGGTAGGTAAGCGTCGCCAGTTGTTGGAGTACCTCAAGGAGATCGACATCGAGCGCTACCGCGCCATCATCAAGACGCTCAATCTCCGCAAGTAATCCGCGTTCAGAGGCGTTAAAGAGGCTGTCACGACCGACAGCCTCTTGTCTGAAAAATGTTGCGATGAGAAGCCGTGCGCCGCGCGCGTCCGCCGAATAAGCGGGGTCGGGAGGGCACGGAACTCGTCGGACATTTTTTGCGTGAAAATTCTTATTAGACGAAAATATTTTATGGAAGAGACAAAATTGTACAACGCTGTACAAAAGACTATCACGCTGGCCGACGGCCGCGAGATCATGATCGAGACCGGCAAATTGGCCAAGCAGGCCGACGGCGCCGTGGTCGTCAAGATGGGCGACACCATGCTGTTGGGTACCGTCGTGGCCGCCAAGGAGGCCAAGGAGGGTACCGATTTCATGCCCTTGCAGGTGGAATACAAGGAGAAGTTCGCCTCGTGCGGCCGTTTCCCCGGAGGCTTCATGAAGCGCGAGGGCAAGGCCAGCGACGCCGAGGTTCTGGTGGCGCGTCTGATCGACCGCGCCCTGCGTCCGCTGTTCCCTTCGGACTACCACGCCGACGTGTTCGTTACCGTGAACCTCATATCGGCCGATAAAGATATTCAGCCCGACGCTCTGGCGGGTCTGGCCGCGTCGGCCGCGCTGGCCGTGTCGGACATTCCGTTCGGAGGTCCCATCTCCGAAGTGCGCGTTGCCCGCATCGACGGCGAGTACGTCATCAACCCCAACTTCTCGCAGATGGAGGCGGCTGACCTCGACATCATGGTCGGCGGTACCATCGACAACATCCTCATGGTCGAGGGCGAGATGAAAGAGGTGTCGGAGGATGTGATGCTCGGCGCCATCAAGTTCGCGCACGAGGAGATCAAGAAGCAGTGCGCCGTTCAGATCGAGCTGTCGAAGGAACTGGGCAAGGACGTGAAGCGCACCTATTGCCACGAGAACAACGACGAGGAGTTGCGCCAAACCATCATCGCCGAGCTCTACGACAAGGCTTACGCCATCGCCACGAGCGGCACGGCCAAGCACGAGCGTTCGGACGCGTTCGACGCTCTGGAGGCCGAGTTCGCGTCGCGCTTCACGGAGGAGGAGTTAGTGGAGAAGGCTCCTTTGATCCACAAATATTTCCACGACGACGTGCAGAAGAAGGCCATGCGCAACATGATCCTCGACGAGGGCAAGCGTCTGGACGGCCGCCGCACCGACGAGATCCGTCCCATCTGGTGCGAGGTGGGCTACCTGCCCGCGGCGCACGGTTCGGCGATCTTCACCCGCGGCGAGACGCAGTCGCTCACGACCGTCACGCTGGGCACGAAGCTCGACGAGAAGATGATCGACGAGGCTCTGGTGCAGGGTACCGAGAAGTTCACGCTCCACTATAATTTCCCGCCCTTCTCGACGGGCGAGGCGCGTCCCGCGCGCGGCGTGAGCCGTCGCGAGATCGGCCACGGCCATTTGGCTTGGCGCGCCCTGAAGCCCATGATCCCCACGGGCGAGGAGATGCCTTACGCGCTGCGCGTGGTGTCGGATATCCTCGAGTCGAACGGTTCGTCGTCGATGGCTACCGTTTGCGCGGGCACGCTGGCGCTGATGGACGCGGGCGTGAAGATCAAGAAGCCCGTGTCGGGTATCGCCATGGGTCTGATCTCCGATTCGGCCACGGGCCGCTGGGCCGTGCTGTCGGACATTCTGGGCGATGAGGACCACTTGGGCGACATGGACTTCAAGGTGACGGGCACCAAGGACGGCATCACCGCCACGCAGATGGACATCAAGGTCGACGGCCTCTCGTACGAGGTTCTGTCCAAGGCTCTGGAGCAGGCGCGCGAAGGCCGCATGCACATCCTCGGCAAGATCACCGACTGCATCGCCGAGCCTCGCGCCGACTACCGTCCGTTCGTTCCCCGCATCGTGCAGATCACCATCGACAAGGACTTCATCGGAGCCGTCATCGGCCCGGGCGGAAAGGTCATTCAGGATATCCAGAAGACCACCAACACCACCATCACCATCACCGAGAACGAGGTGGCGGGCGTCGTGGACATCTTCGGCGTGGACAAGGAGGCTCTGGACGGAGCTTTGGCCCGCATCAAGGCCATCGTGGCCGTTCCCGAGGTGGGCGAGGTGTACGAGGGTCCGATCAAGAGCATCGTTTCGTTCGGCGCGTTCGTCGAGATCATGCCCGGCAAGGAGGCTCTGCTCCACATCTCGGAGATCGACTACAAGCGTTTCGAGACCATGGACGAGACGGGTCTCAAGGAGGGCGACCGCATAGAGGTGAAGCTCATAGGCGTCGATCCCAAGACCAACAAGTACAAACTCTCGCGCAAGGCGTTGCTTCCCAAACCCGAAGGCTGGGTGGAGCGCGAGCGCAAGCCCCGCGAGGGCGGACGTCCCCGCGGCGAGAAGAGCGAGCACGGCGACCGTCGCGAACCCCGCAACAAGCGATAGGGCGGCCGACACGCAATGAAGAGACTTTAATTAAACGTTTAACAGCAATATCATCATGAAAAACTTATTGAAGGTAATGATTGTCGCGGCAGCCGCATCGGTCGTAATGACGGGTTGCAACTGCTTCGGCAAGATGGCCAAGAAGCAGGATGAGGTGACCGTCGCGTGCACTCCCGACGTTTTGGCTCTGAACAACGGCAAGGTTGAGGCCGACATCACGGTCAACTTCCCCGCCAAGTACTACAACAAGAAAGCCGTGCTGAAGGTAACTCCCATCATGGCATACGAGGGCGGAATCGTCGAGGGCGCGGCCAAGTATTTTCAGGGCACCAAGGTGAACGACAACTACACGGTGGTCGACAACCTCATGGGCGGCACCTTCACCCAGCACGTCGAGTTCCCGTACGATCCCCGCATGGCGAAGAGCGAACTGCGTCTGCTGGTCGAAGTGAAGTGCCCCTCGGGCAAGTGCAAGACCTTCACGCTGGTCAACGCCAACACGGGCGCGCTGGCGGGCAAGGCCGAGCAGCAGGCTCTGGCCATGGGCGGACAGAGCGCGCAGGATGTGAAGAAGGCATTCTCGCTCCCCGTCGCCAAGGGTGTCAACACGCTCCAGAGCGATCTGGATTACGCCGCCGTAATGTCCAACACGGCCAACAACTACAAGAACGTGACCACGGTGGTTACCAAGGCCGACATCATGTACGCCATCAACTCGGCCACGGTGTCGAGCAAGGCCGCCAACAGCGACGATCTGAAGTCGTTCAAGCAGAACGTGGTGGAGACTCAGGCCAACGACCGCGCCACGCAGAAGCTCTATGTGAACGGTTACGCTTCGCCCGACGGTCCCGAGAAGTTCAACGACAATCTCTCGAGCAAGCGTTCGATGTCGGGTAAGAAAGCTGCCGACAAGCTGCTCAAAGACACGGGCATGGATCTCGACGTGGCGTCGTACGGCGAGGACTGGGAGGGCTTCCAAGAGTTGGTAGCCGCTTCGGACATCGAGGACAAGGATATCATTCTTCAGGTTCTGCGCCGTTACGATTCGTCGTCGCAGCGCGAGTCGGAGATCAAGAACATGTCGGCCGTATTCACCGAGCTCAAGAAGGAGATCCTCCCCAAACTGCGCCGCGCGCAGCTGGTGAACAGCACCGATATCAAGGGTAAGACCGACGCCGAAATGGCCGCTCTCATCAACTCGGGCCGTCTGGACGAGCTGACCGACGAGGAGCTGCTCTACATGGCCGAGAGCGTTCTGACCGACGCCAAGGCCAAGGCTGCCGTTCTGGAGTATGCCGCCAAGAAGTTCAACGACGCCCGCGCATACAACAACCTCGGCGTGGTTTACGCCGCTCTGGGCGACAACGCCAAGGCTCTGGCCGCTTACGAGAAAGCTGCGCAGCTGGGTCTGAACAACAACGAGATCAACAGCAACCTCGCGCTGGCCAACCTCGCCAACGGCAACGTCACGAAGGCGCAGCAGTACGCCGCCGCAGCCGACGCCAAGACCAAGTCGATGATCGCCGCGGCTCAGGGCAACTACAGCCCGGCAGCCTCGACCCTCTCGGGTTACAACGCGGCCATCGCCAACACGATGAACAACGACCTGACGGCTGCCAAGAAGGCCCTCGCGTCGGAGTCATCGGCCAAGGCCGACTACCTGCGCGCCGTGATCGCGTCGAAGGAGGGCGATCTGGAGACGGCCAAGGCACAGCTTCGCAGCGCCGTAGCGAAGGATGCTTCGCTCGCCGCCAAGGCCGCCAAGGATGTGAATCTCTCGAACCTCTTCGCGAGCGGCTTCAAGCTCTAAGCGGAGATCTTGCGAATACCGAAACGGCTGTCCTCGAAAGGGCAGCCGTTTTTTGTTGTAACGACGGGGAGGCGTGTCTGCGGTTCGCCGACGGCGGGCAGCAGCCTGCGGAGAACGCTTGCGAACGTGAGTGAGCAGCGGGCCTCCGCGCGCCGAGGCTGCGGCCCGCGCGACTCTGCGAGTCGCAAAACTTTGCGGCTATAACCTAAACATCAACTTCATCAACTCCGTCGTCGTTTTGCCCTCGATCTCCTCTTCGAACTCCTCGTCGGTGAAATCCGAGTCGCCGACACGGGCCATGAACTCCGTCAAGAAACGCAGAAGAACAAGAGCCTCGAGCGACAGTAGGGTCTCGTCCTTGAAATCGCCCTGACGGACGATAAGAGAATGCGTGCCTCCCGACAAACGGCCGATATTGCCCGCTGAATGCTCGTCGTCGCCGTTGAAGTCCGAATCCGAATAATAGAGTCTGAAAGAATCGCCGTCGACATAACCGATCTTGTCGACAAGCGCCACTTTTTCGTTTATTCGAACGGGAAAATCCAATTCGACCACATCGAGCTCCTTGCGCTCGGCAAGACTGTTAACTATAGCAGAGATACTTTCATAGCGGCATTGCTGAAAAGCAGCATCGCGGGCGGCCAATAACTCTTCGTCGGTACGGAACGTTTTCATATCTTCGTGAATCGGATGGTTATGAAAACTCGTCGGAAAGGCTCCTATATGACAAATCGATGAATGCTAATCTTTTAATAATCAAATAGCCTTGTCCGACGAGTAGGAAAAGAAGCGGCGTTGGGTATTAAAAATAACATTCAAATGAAAATCGAAGATGCAATAGTGCCGCTTCTTCGTATATTTAATTGTAATTCGATATCTCTTAAAAAACGGGGCGACGGACGGAAATAATTAGTAAAATAGTATACACAAGAACGTTGTCCGCCGCCCCGAAAAAAATATAAATTAAATCAACCCAAATGATTTCGCACAAAAAAAGGGGCGCAGGTGCAGCCCCACTGACCGGTCTTGCGAACCTCAAACGGTAGCTGCCCTTACGCCCAAGCCCGCCCACGGCCAAAGCCGCAGGCATAGCAAGGGTTTCAGACAAAATATATACCGCTTGAAAACCTATCATGAGGATGATAGTCGCAAGTTTGTCAGTGGTATAAAGGTTTGTCCTAACCTTTAGAATATGTTAACGGTTACGGTGGTTGAACCGTCCTTCTCTGCAAAGGTAACATAACTTTTCTCTCCTTTAGTTATGCGACCCGTATAAAAACAACAAAAGACGAAACGTGAACTTGGCTAATAGCCCATGCTAAAAGCACGCTTGCATTACTATGCCATCGTAGGTCCTGAGATACCCGCCCAACTTCATAATACAAGAAGCCCACGCCCGTCATGGCGCAGTCGTTAGATGTACTTCTACCACTCGGGACGTGGTTAACGACCCGAAATAGGACATCTTCTTATTGCTGTCAGGCTTGTAAATTTCTCAGGTTTACGACGACAGCAATGCGATTCACGTCTTTTCCGACGGATCGCTTGCCCCAAAAGTAGTACAAATAATTGAATCATACAACAATTTGCATGCTTTTTTTGTTATTTTCGTGTTTTCGGGGGATTTTTTGAGATTTTCGGCGCAAATTTCGGGTCGCAGCCTGCGGAGTGACCGCGTAAATGAGCTGTGCGAATAGCGGGCCTCCGCGGGGCAGAGGCTGCGGCCCGCGCGGTTCTCCGAACCACATTTATATAATATATAATTCACACGCGTCAGCCAGATGTTCGCCGACGGCGGCAGGACAAAACGAGCCTCGCGAGTTGCAGTCCGCCGCAGTGGGGCGGCGGCGAACTGCGCGCAGGCGTAACGCCTGTTTTACGAAAAGGCATCGATATTCGGGCAGCAGCCTGCGGAGTGACCGCGTGCGAGCATCGCGAACAATAGCGGGCCTCCGCTGGGGCGAGGCTGCGGCCCGCACGGTTCTTCGAACCGCATTTATATAATATATAATTCACACGCGTCAGCCAGATGTTCGCCGACGGCGGAGGTCTGCGCGAGCCTTCGGGCGAGTTGCAATCCGCCGCGGTGGGGCGTCGGCGAACTGCGCGCAGGCGTAACGCCTGTTTTACGAAAAGGCATCGATATTCGGGCCGCGGACTGCGGGGGCTCGCGCAATGAGCGAATGCAAATAGCGGGCCTCCGCGCACCGAGGCTGCGGACCGCGCGGTTCAAGAACCGCGATACTTCAAAACTTATCTTCGGCGGCTGCGGGGGGCGCACCAAAGGTGCGAGCCGCCGAAGATAACACCGCTGTGCGGTGCGCTGACGCGTGTGTATTTTTGCGACTCTGCGAGTTGCGCGGGCCGCAGCCCGAATGAGGTATGTATAAAAAAAGAGCCTATCCCAGAAGGATAGGCTCCGTCACGCGCGGCGTTAAAGAGTTAAAGTCGTCTGAACAACCCTTAATCAGGACTAAAGCATATTGTTTTCCGCGCGCTTGGCTTTACGAATTCCGCTCGGGAGGGCGACTCGCGCCCCTCCCGAATCGGAATCCCACAGCACCGACTACTTGGTAGCCGACAGAGTTACGGGGATCTCGCACTCCACTACCGACAGATCGTCGAACGTAACGGTGGCGATGACCGTCAGGTTGTAGTTCCGCATCAGGGTGGCGCCCTCGTTGTTCCATGTAACTACACCCGTCGAGGCGTCCACGTCGAGGGTCGAACCCTTCGAAAGGTTATCCGTCACGGTCTTGTAGTCGCCGGCCTCCTCGTCGAACGCGTAAGCCACGCTGACGTTGGCCGCAACCACCTTGTAATCGCCCGTGGCCTTGTCGCTCAATACGAGCGATCGGGTCGCGGCGTCGTAAGTATAGATGGCGTCGTTGTCCTTGTCGATCACGCGCACCTCGGGCTCGACGTCCACCGTCTGCGCGCCGATGCCGTTGCCGTAGATCTTAAGCGCGTTCGAGCTGCCCGCAACGAACGGGTTGACGAACACGATGTCGTAGTCGTACGAGCACTTCTCGCCGTTCACGAGGTTCTGCGTCAGTCTCATGGCCTTGACCAGATACTCGCTCGTCATGGCGCCGTCGAGAGCCACTTCGAAGTCGGCGGTCTGAGCCGTGGTCGGAGTAACATCCTTGACGGGGTTCTCTACCCATGCGAATCCTATGCTCGCCACCTTGGGAACATCGGCGTCGTTGGCGCAATAGCCGAAGATGTCGACGTTGTTCTTGTTGATGAAGTGTTCGCTTACCACCGAAGACATAACCCATGAGTTCAGCGCGGCGTCAACCTGACCCTTCACGACGATGATGTCGTCGTTCTTCACGCCTGCGATGCTGCCGTATGCGCTGCTCTTGTCGGCGTGGTAGAGCGGGTTGAAGGTGTAGTGGGGGCAGTCGTCGGTTACGGTGAACTCCTGAGTGAGGATGAAATCGCCGTGAAG
>PDYJ01003127.1_pt1 | contig 22805 bp, 23 predicted proteins | sample 1430841 | NCBI WGS metagenome assembly PDYJ01 (sample SAMN07237672, study PRJNA390542) | Gut metagenome, whole genome shotgun sequencing project. | isolation source: fecal pellets | host: Mus musculus | place: USA: New York, NY | collected 2016-10 | reverse complement strand
GGGCTTGTCGATCTTGTTGATGGCAAACACTATGGGCACACCTGCAGCCGAAGCGTGGTTGATGGCCTCGATGGTCTGGGGCATCACGCTGTCGTCGGCAGCCACGATGATGATACAGAGGTCGGTGACCTTAGCGCCACGGGCACGCATGGCAGTAAACGCTTCGTGGCCCGGGGTGTCGAGGAATGTGATGTGGCGTCCGTCGGCCAGTTTTCACATTATATGCACCGATATGCTGTGTGATGCCACCGGCCTCGCCGGCGATCACATTGGCGTTGCGGATATAGTCGAGGAGCGATGTCTTACCGTGGTCCACATGGCCCATGACAGTCACGATGGGGGGGCGGGTGGTGAGCTGGTCTTCGGTGTCTTCAACGCTCTGGATAGCCTCAACCACTTCGGCCGATACATATTCGGTCTTGTAAGCCAAACTCGTCGGCCACGATGTTGATGGTCTCGGCATCAAGACGCTGATTGATCGACACCATCACGCCGATGTTCATACATGTGGCTATGACATTGTTGACCGGCACATTCATCATCACGGCAAGGTCGTTGGCGGTGACAAACTCGGTGAGCTTCAGGGTGCGGCTTTCAGCCTCCTCGGCCTCCATGGCTTCGCGCTCGCGTGATGCAAAAGCCTCACGTTTCTCCTTGCGCCATTTCACGCCTTTCTTCTGGCCTTTGTCTTTCTGAGTGAGGCGGGCGAGGGTTTCCTTAACCTGCTTCTGTACATCTTCTTCGTTGACCTCGGTGTGCTGGGGGCAGCGGCTCGTTTCTGACCGCGGCCCTTGTTGTCGCCGCCACGGCCGCCTTGGTTGCCGCCACGGCCACCCTGATTGCCACCACGGCCACCCTGGTTGCCACCACGGTTGTCGGAGCGGTTTTGCTGGCCCCGCCGCGGTTGTCGCCACGGTTGTCGGAGCCGGTCTGCTGTGAGGTCTTTTCAATATCGACCTTCTCTTTGCCGGTGATGCGCTTGCGCTTTTTGCGGTCGCCTTGACCGGCGGCGTTGCGCTGTCCGGGCGCGGGTTTCTTTTTGGGGCGTGTCGACTGGTTAAGTGCATCGAGGTCGATCTTGCCTACGATGTTGAGTTGCGGGCGATCGGGCGATGTGGGGAGGGTAAATACCTCAGGTTCCTTGTCGGCAGCAGGCTTCTCGGGTTCGGGCTTCACTTCAGGTTTGGGTTCGGGTTTGGTTTTAGGTTCGGGCTTGGGCTCCGGTTTGGGTTCGGGCTTGGGCTCCGGTTTGGGTTCGGGCTTGGGCTCCGGTTTGGGTTCGGGCTTAGGCTCCGGTTTGGGTTCGGGCTTAGGCTCCGGTTTGGGTTCGGGCTTAGGCTCCGGTTTGGGTTCGGGTTTTTAGGCGCCGGCTTGCGTATGGGGTTTCCTTTGCGGTCAAGGTCGATATGGCCGAGAATGCGCACACCGCCGACAGCAGAGGGCGCGGATGTGGCGGCAGAGGAAGCGGCAGCGGCGGGGGCAGCGGGTGCCGGCTCGGCAGCAGCTGCAGCAGGAGCGGCTGCGGGCGCCTGTGGCGCGGCCGGCTGTTCAGCCTGACGGGCGGGTCCTGCCATGATGTCGGCAGTGGTGGCCTTTGCGTCGGCTGAGGGGCATATTCTTTCACGAGGAGCATCACAGCGCTCTCGTCGATCTTCGTGTTGGGATTGGTGTCAACGGAGATACCTTTCTTATCGAGGAAATCGACGGCGGTCTGAAGACCTATATTGAGCGCTCGCGCTACTTTACTTATTTTGGTTCTCGGCATATATAGTCTGGAGGTAATGCTTTGTTAAAAATGGAAATGAAGAAGCAACACACGCAAGGAGCCTGCGGCCTGGCCAAAGGAGAGGGAGCCGGCCAGAGGTCTCCGCCTCCGGTTACTTGGCTTCTGACTCCATGGCCTCGTCGGCAGCAGCGGCGATATCTTCTGCAGGGTCGGTATCGACAGCGCAGCTGTCGGAAGCATCCATGGCCTCGTCGGCAGCGGCGGCGATATCCTCAGCGGGTCGCCATCGACAACACAAGAGTCCTGAGCCTCGGGCTCATCGGATGCTGAGGTGTTGTTGTCATCGTCAAATTCGGCGCGTAGCACTTCAAGCACATGGTCGACGGTCTCTTCCTCGAGGTCGGCCTTGTCGATAAGGACGGCACGGGGAGTTGCGAGTACGCTCTTGGCGGTGACGCAGCCCATATCTTTTAATGCGTCGATGACCCAGGTCTCGATTTCGTCCTTGAACTCATCGAGGTAGATATCTTCCTCAAACACTTGCTCTGTATCGCGGTAAACATCGATCACATAGCCGGTGAGCTTAGAGGCGAGTTTGATATTGAGGCCTCCCTTGCCGATTGCAAGGCTCACCTCTTCGGGGCGGAGGAACACCTCGGCGCGCTTCACCTCTTCGTCGAGGCGGATGTTGCTCACACGCGCGGGACTCAGTGCGCGCTCGATGAAGAGGGCGGCGTTGGGGGTCCAGTTGATCACGTCGATATTCTCATTGCGGAGCTCGCGTACAATACCGTGGATGCGCGATCCTTTGACGCCTACACAGGCACCCACCGGATCAACGCGGTCGTCGTAGCTCTCTACGGCAATCTTGGCGCGCTCGCCGGGGATGCGTGCCACAGCCTTGATGTTTATCAGACCTTCGGCTATTTCGGGCACCTCAAGCTCGAAGAGGCGACGGAGGAAGTCGGGCGAGGTGCGGCTCACTGTGATCTTGGGGTTGTTGTTTTTATTGTCGACATTCGACACCACCGCACGGACGGTCTCACCTTTGCGGAAAAAGTCGCCGGGGATCGACTCGCTTTTGGGGAGAAGGAGCTCGTTTTTGTCGTCGTCGAGAAGCAGGGTCTCGCGGCTCCAGGTCTGATATACCTCGCCGCTCACGAGCTGGCCCTCAAGTTCCTTGAACTTGGAGTAGATTGCCTCCTTCTGGAGTTCGAGGATTTTGCTCTGGAGTGTCTGGCGCAGGGTGAGAATGGCGCGGCGACCGAAGTTGGCAAAAATGATCTCGCGGGTGTGCTCCTCGCCTATCTCGCAGTCGGGGTCGCCGTCGGCGCGGGCATCAGAGATGCTTATCTCGAGGTTGGGGTTGCGCACGGCGCCGTCGGCCACTACTTCAAGATTCTGGAAGATCTGTACGTCGCCCTTGTCGGGGTTCATGATCACGTCGAGGTTTTCGTCGGTGCCAAACATCTTGGCGAGCACGTTGCGAAACGACTCCTCGAGAACGGAGATCATCGTGGTCTTGTCGATGTTCTTGAGTTCCTTAAATTCGGCAAAGCGCTCCACCATGTTGGGCGCGTCGTTCTTTTTGGCCATAGTCGTGTATATAGAGAGGCTTATCAGTGTTAGCTGGTTATTGTTGCTGTATAGGGGGAGGATTATTTAAACTTGATGTCGTAGCTGATGGACTTGACATCGGCCGGGCGGAAGGTGAGCTCCCGCTCCACTATCACCGGGCGTTTGCGCCCCGGCTCCTTCACCTTTTCCTCCACAGCTACGGTAAAGGGAAAGTCCATTCCCTCGCCGTCGCCCACAGAGAGGAGGCGGCCATAGAGCTTGCGGCCGTCGGCGGTGAGGAGAGCCACATCGTTGCCGACATTTTTCTCATATTGGCCGCGCACGCGGAATGGAGCTGTGAGTCCGGCCGATCCCACTTCAAGCTCATAGTCGTCGGCATCGCGGTCGAAGCGCGATTCGATGGCACGTGTGAGCCTCACGCATTCGTCGATGTCTACTCCGGTGGGTGAGTCGATCTCGACCGTGATGCGATTGTCGGGGGTGATGTTGAGGCCCACCAGAAACCCGTCGGTATTGGCGAGCTCTTCATCTATGGCGGCCTTGAGCAGGGATTTGTCTATCATGAGGCTTGATCAGTTGACGCAAACAAAAGGAGGAAGCTCAGTGGCCCCCTCCGGTGACTTATTGGCTGCAAAGTTAATAATAAATAGTGGAATGTGCAATTAATGCCGGCTCTACATGGAGGCGGCCTTGATGTAATACACCACATATTAACATAATATAACATATATTAACTCACACGCCGATGCCTTATTCCGGCCCCTTCCGGGCCATTTTATGAAAAAATAACACACCTGCAAAGCTTCTATGGCGCAGATAACGGAAAAAATGCGTAACTTTGAGCATAAAAACAACATTTCACAACCGTCTGATCCATGAACAAATGTGTGCGCCTTGCAGCGCTTGCCTTGATTTTAGTGGCCACGGCGCTGTCGGCTTCGGCCGCCGTGTGGCAGCGGGGTACCCTCTACAATCTCAAGCCATCGTCGGCCAAGCAGCTGGTGGTGGCCGATCAGGGTGCCCGTCTTTCCGATGTGGCGTCGGCCGATCCCGCATCATGTTTCACCATAACCGAGCTCTCAGGCTCATGGCGCGTCATTAACCCGTTTGCCAACGTGGCCCTGCGCACCACTGCCGATGGAGTGGCCACCGGCGAGGTCAATGGCTCCGATGAAGCCCAGCTGTGGCTTATCGAGCCCGGCAGCGTGAAAGACTGCTTCATCCTCGTGCCTGCCAACCGTCCCGACCGTGCCGCCAAAGCTCTCCCCGACGGATCCATCACCCTCATTGAGCGCACAGCCGCTCCGGCCGACCGTGCCGCCAACTTTTCAATCACCCCCTCGGGCCGCGCCGGATTCGACGATGCCCTCACCTACCGCTTCATACCGGTGTCGCGCCCCGGCACCGTGCTCGGCAATGGCGACGAATCATCATCGCGCGCTCCCATAAAGGCCGAGAGCGCCGACGAGAACAACCGCGGCCAGTACTGGCAGGTGAAGATGACCGATCCCGACAAGCGGGCCATCTATGGAGCCTTCTATTCGCAGGGCTTCGACGGCAACCGCAAGCGATTTGTGTTTACCCCCGCCCAAGGCACCAAGGAGCGCCTGTGGGTAATGGCCGACGCGTCAAAGCCCGACTCAATGTATGCCGTGGCTGCCGACGGAAGCCTTGTCACTTTGGCCATGAATCCTGCCGACCGCAATGCCTGGCTCGAGATCGAGCAGGTGGAGAAACCGCGCATCGGAGCTCCGGTGTGGGAGGATGAGACTGTTTTTGCAATAAACAAGCTCCCCGGCGCCGCCACCATGACCCCCTATGCGAGCGAGAGCGAGATGAAAGCCGACAAGGAGTTCTATGCCACCCCGTGGACCGACACTAAGTCGAGCCGCATCAGGAGCCTCAACGGCGACTGGAAGTTCAATCTTGTATCGGAACCTTCGCAGCGTCCGCTCGATTTTTATCAGGTGGATTTCGACGACAGCTCATGGGATAAGATTCCGGTGCCCTCCAACTGGGAGATGCAGGGATATGACCATCCCATCTACGCCAATGTTGAGTATCCCCACGCCAACACTCCCCCATTTATCCGTGCCCGTCCCGGCTTCAAACGACGACGGCGCCAACTACGGCATCAATCCCGTAGGATCATACCGCACCACCTTCAGTGTGCCGGCCGACTGGCAGAAGCGCCGCACCATCCTCCACTTCGGCGGCATCTACTCGGCTGCCTCAGTGTGGGTCAACGGTCAGTATGTGGGCTACACCCAGGGTTCAAACAATACCTCGGAGTTTGACATATCGCCCTATCTCAAGCCTGGCGACAACACCCTCGCCGTAGAAGTGATGCGCTGGAGCGACGGCTCATATCTCGAGTGTCAGGATATGTTTCGCATGAGCGGCATTTTCCGCGACGTCACCCTCCGCTCCCTCCCCGCCGGGTCGGCAGTGCGCGACCATGCCATCACCACCACTCTCAGCCCCGACCACTCATCGGCCCATGTGACCGTAGATGTTGCCATGATTGCCGACAGCATTGGCGCCCCCGACAAGATAGTCGAAGTGGCCCTCGTTGCGCCTTATGGAGAAGAGCTCGTCAGGACAAAAGCCACCTCGCGCGCCGGTCGTCCTGTCAAGGCCGACTTTGATATCTCCTCGCCCATGCTCTGGAGCGACGAGACCCCCAACCTCTACCGCGTGATCATAACCCAGCGCGATGCCGCCACCGGAGCCGAGGAGATGGCTTTCTCGACCCCTGTGGGCCTGCGCGAAGTCAAGATCGACGGCTCCAAGTTCTTCCTCAATGGCAAGCCGGTGTGGATCAAGGGTGTCAACCGCCACGATACCTCGCCCCTCAACGGCCGCGCCGTGACCACCGACGAGATTCTCTCGGATGTGGTGATGATGAAGCAAAACAACATCAACACCGTCCGCACATCCCACTACCCCAACGATGAGCGTCTCTATGCTATGGCCGACTACTACGGCCTGATGGTGATCGACGAGGCCGATCTCGAGGATCATGCCAACCAGAGCATCTCCGATATGCCATCGTGGATCCCGGCCTTCACCGACCGCATCTACCGCATGGTGACCCGCGACCGCAACCACCCCTCGGTGATCATGTGGAGCCTCGGCAATGAGGCAGGCTCAGGCAGCAACTTCGCCGCCTGCTACGACACCGCCAAGGCTCTCGACGCCACACGCCCCGTCCACTACGAGGGCACCCGCATCAACCTCCCCTATGGCGGTGAGATCTACAGCGACTTCTACTCCAAGATGTATCCCGGCCAGGCATGGATGCACGAAAACACCTCCGGACTCGACAAGCCTATGCTCATATGCGAGTATGCCCACGCCATGGGCAACGCCGTAGGCAACCTGAGCGAGTACTGGGACGTGATAGAGGCTTCCGATGCCACTATCGGCGGCTGCATCTGGGACTGGGTTGACCAGACCATCTACGACCCGCAGCTCCTCAAGCAGGGCGTGAAGCGCCTCACCACAGGCTACGACTATCCCGGCCCCCATCAGGGCAACTTCTGCGCCAACGGCATCATCACCTCATCGCGCGAGCCCTCGTCGAAACTCGCCGAGGTCAAGGCTGCCCACAAGTGGGTGAAGTTTGACTCGCTCGCCTACACCCCCGGCGCCCGCACCGCCACCCTGACTCTCACCAACACCTACCACTCCACCTCGCTCGCCGGGTTCGACCTCGTGGCCGAGACCCTCGTCGACGGCCATGTGAAATCGACCGTGCGCACCCCCCTCCCCGACATCGCCCCGGGCCATACCGGCAATGTAGAGATTGCGCTCCCCGCCATCGTGGCCAAGCCCAAGGGTGCCGAGATCCTGCTCACCCTCCGCGTGGTGGCCCGCGAGGCGCTCCGCTATGCCGAGGCCGGCCATGAAGTGGCACTCGCCCAGTATCCGCTCACCTCGCCCCGTCCCCTTGCCGCCGTCAAGTCTCAGAAGAAAAAGAATGGCGCCCTCAAGGTGACCCGCAACGACTCCACCCTCACCGTGGCCAATTCGGCAGTGAGCGCATCATTCTCGCTCACCACCGGACGCCTCACAGCCCTCACCCTCGACGGGCGCAGCGTGGTGGCTCCCGGCATGGGCCCCGAATACTCCAACCACCGCTGGATCGAAAACGACCGCTATGGCGACACATCTACCGGCCTCGACCCCAACGGCACCATCTCCGAGAAGGTCAATAAGGATGGCTCGGTGACTGTGACCACCCACCGCGGCGGCTCCCTCTGCTCCACCGATATCTCGTATGTGATCTATCCTCAGGGAATAGTGGATATCGACGCTGCTTTCGACCCTCAGCGCGACGACCTGCGCCGCGCCGGTGTCGCAATGGGCATCGACTCGGCTCTCTCGATGGTCGACTACTATGCTCTCGGCCCGTGGGAAAACAGCAACGACCGCGCCGACGGCACAACCATCGGACGCTACACCTCGACCGTCGGAGCCATGGACGACAAGTATATGAAGCCCCAGAGCGCCGGATCGCGAGGCGAGCTGCGTGAGGTGGCCTTTACCGACCCCGCAACAGGCTACTCGCTCCTCATTCAGGCCGAAGGCCCCGTGACCTTCTCGGCCATGCGAAACGACGACACCCAGCTCATGAACGCAATGCACCAGTGGGATCTCACTCCGCTCCCCTACACCTATCTCCACTTCGACTCGGTGTATCGCGGCGTGGGCAATGCCTCCTGCGGCCACGATGTCGACACAATGCCCGAATACCGTGTGCCCGAGAAGCCCCTCTCCTACCGCCTCCGCCTCTCGGCATCGACCCCTTCCGGTAAATGAACTTTGAGTGTGTGTGGTTCGTTGTCATTTCAGATTATCAACTGAAAAAATACACACACCCGCTTATGGCACTCATCAAGACCCCACAGGAGCGTGAACTCACCGCCCTGCAGAAAGTAGAAAAAGAGATGAAACATCATATCCATATGGAGCATGTTCATCATGTGATAATGGGAGCCCTCGGCGCCCTCGCCGTGGCAGCCTTCTTCACCGGACGCTTCCTGCGCCGCTGACCCACAAGGCCTCACCTCCCGAGCAATACCGACGCCCCCGACCGGACTGATCTCCGGCCGGGGGCGTCGATATTATATCCCTCCCTTCTCACATGACCCATGCCCCACCCCGCAGTCAATCTTCTGAGGGTAACGCAGAAAATGCAGTGGATTCACCCTTTTGATTCAGATATTTCTTGTTCAAGGATTTTGACACGTTCCACCAATTGGTCATAAGTTGGTAATTGTCGCTTAATCTCCTCTAATTGAACATTATTGTAGGTAGCCACCCCCAAAGGTGTGGTTATCCCTTTGAACGACAACTGTACATCGGTCTCTCTCATATCGCTACATATGAGAAGGCCTATCGTTGGATTGTCTTCAGGCGTTTTTAGGATCTCATCTACAGCATTGACATAAAAGTTGATTTGCCCGGCAAAACTTGGATCAAATGGTTTTACCTTGATTTCCAAAACAATATATGACCTTAGACGAATGTGATAAAACAATAGGTCAATGCGTCGGCTCACACCACTTACAACCAATTCTTTCTGACGACCTATAAAAGCAAAGCCATTGCCAAGTTCCAAAAGGAAGCGTGTCATCTGATTGCATAGAGCATCTTCCAAATCACGCTCACTATATTCTTGGGGCACATTAACAAAGCTGAAATCATAATTGCCTCGCGTAATTTCCTGAGCCAATTTAGCTTGTGGGAAAGGGAGTTTTTCCTTATAATTGGTCAATGCACCTCCTTGCTCCATATATAAATTAGCTTTAATGCAATTCAATAAGCCCTGCTTTGACAACGACTCTTGAACCGTCAGCCTAAGATAGAACGATGCCTCTTCAATACTCTTGCACTTGGTGATGATTTCCACATGATGTTTCCACGGAACAAAACCGAAAAGAGTAGGCATCTTGTCTTGATCAGAATAGTCCTCAAATTCTGCACCTACATGGTGCAGAAATAGTTTATCTTGCATTGTTGAGGCTCCGGATAGCCTATGAAGTTCGGTTGAATAGAATAGATACCATTTCTTCATATACCACAGATTCCTGGAGCCGAAGCCGGTTTCATTGGGGAATGCCGCCTGTAAATCAAGACTCAGTTGTTCCACAATGCCGGAACCCCATTTTTCTTCAGCCTTGCGTCGCACAAGATCTCTGCCGGTCTGCCAATTCCATAAGAGTTTTTCTGAGTTGACTTTTACTACTGCTTTAATCTGGGCACGGCGATAACGGCCTATCAGTTCTGTCAACCATTGGCTGTATTCGCTGTCAAGATGCACATCGTGAGATCGAGTGATATAAGGCTTCTGTTCCATCAGTAGAGATATTTAGAATACAAATATAATCAATTTCTGTGAGTTGGAGAAATCTCATTACCATGTAGGGTCAGCGTTAAAAGAGGTTAAAATGCGGGGTTGGGCGGACTTTTACCACTTTATGGCTATCTTTACCGATGAATGGGACTTCCGGAGCCTACGCAAACAATAGTATGTCGCAAAAAGAATTCATCCGACGGATCACTGAGCTGATGGAGAGGCACAAGCAGGAGCTTTTCCGCTATGCGTGCTACCGCGTGGCAAGCGTGGAGGATGCCGAGGATATCCTGCAGGATGTATATCTGCGCATACTGGAGCGTGGCAGCGCGGTGGCAAGGATTGAGAATCTTCATGCCTATATGTTCCGGATGCTGGTAAATGCCTGCAACAGTCATGCACGCTCGCCCGGCTTCATGCCTCTGACCTGCAGCGAGGCGTCGGGACTGAGCGAGCAGCCTGAGTCGTTTGAGGAGGAAGCTCCCCGGATAGCCGCGCTTGTCGATGTCATGCCTGAGCATACCCGCGAGGTGGTCAGGCTGAGAATATTCACCTCGATGACATTCTGCGATGTAGCCGCTACTCTGGGGCTTTCAGCAACCACGGCCAAGCGCCGCTATTATGAAGGACTTGAATATCTGAGATTAAAACTGAATACGACACCATGAACCTCTCCGACCATACCAACGACGACAAGTACCGTCGGGTGATTGAAGCTCTTCAGCCGCGCCACGCTCCATCCACTTCAATGAAATTCGAGCCACCGCGAAAGGCCCGGACAACACTGTCGTATCTCCTGAGTCACATAGGCCGCATTGCAGCTGTGCTTGCGGTGGGAATCGGTATCGGACTGATGTTCATCCGTCCTGACACCACCATAGCGGCAGGAAAGATTGTTGACCTCGGCTTTGAGAAAATCAAGAGCGCAGGCCAGTGTGATATTAATCTCAACGTGCGCCTCAAGCCCTCAACTCCCGACCGGCCATTCAAGCTGTCGCCTCAAGGCAATCTTGTGAATGTGGTGATGAAATACAACTCCATGAGCGCCGACAGCACCCTGTCGATCTACTGGGCCGACTCCGGAGCCAAGCATTTTCTGCAGGTCGACAGCGCCGGCAGTGTGGTTTTTGACGGCACCACCGGCCCATCGGCTCTACCGTCGGAGGCCATGACCGGCATTGACAACATCTTCACAGCGGGCGCCGAGGAGTTCAGGAATATCATCAATGACAGCGGCAGCAGTGTGGTCATGAAGAAGGATGGCGATAGGATCACCATCGACATCTCCGAGAAAGGAGGACGGTTTATCGTGGAGTTTTCCGATAAAAGCGGTTTTATGACCTCATTCAAAGGCTACGACACGTCAGGCAGCGAGCCTGTGCTCATGATTGAATCACTCTCAATATCATACCAATGAAAACAATTATCAACATTCTGGTCACCATGGCGGCAGGCATGTGCGTGGTGTCGTCGTGCGGGGGAGGCTCTTCCTCCAAAGGCGAGTTTACCGGTTCGTCAACCCCCCTCTCCAAAACCTTTGCCGATGCACCTGTGGCCGCACAGACGGTGGCGGTCGGCAGCGATTCGATGATAGTGGGAAAACTGTCATCGGTCCCTGAGCCCGTAACTCTGCGGGCTTCCGACATTCTCGACGATGTAGAGCTCGTGAAACTTGAAAGCAGCGACGAGGCCACTGTAGGGCAGGGCTTCGTGTGGGTCACCGACAAGCGTATCCTGATATATTCCGACGGTGTGGTCAAGCAGTTTGACCGCTCCGGCAAATATCTCGGCAAGGTAGGAGCCAAAGGCAATGGTCCCGGCGAATACACCATCGCCCCTTACTACATGGATGTCGATGAGAAAGCCGGCCGGATCTACCTCATGCAGTATGGCGCAAAAGATATTTCGGTGTATAATACCTCCGGCGAATACATCGAGAGCATTCCGCTCGCGCAGGAAGTCAACAAGGGCTTCTTTACCATCGACAATGAGAAGGGCACCGTGACCGTTGCCGCTCTTCTCTTCCACAGCGATGAAAACCCCACACCGGTGTGGACCCAGGACATGCAAGGCAATGTGATCAGCTCGGTGTTCAAACCCGACATCACGGTCGTGCCCGATTTCAGCAGTGAGATCCATGTAGGCTCACACGAGAAACCTGATGGTTTTACATACTCTCTGTTCCGTATCGACTGCAAAGCCGACACCCTGTATGAATATGCCGACGGACGCTTCACCCCCGCATTTACGTTTGATTTCGGCGAAGAGGTGCCGATGCACTACTTCCGGGCCTTCCCGCAATTTTTCGTTGTGGTTACCTACGGAGCCCCGGAGCGTGCCGGTGAGCGATCGTTTGTGCTCCCCCACAACACTCCGTTTGTGATCGACCGCTCAACTCTGCGCGGAGCACCGGCTGTGGTGATGTTTGACAATCTCGGCACCCTCACCATGGATAGCGGATGGGCCGATGGCAGCCGCCCTGATTATCTTGTATGGAATATTGATCCGGGCGATCTCCTCGACTGTCTTGAAGCTGCCCCAGAGAGTCATCCCCTTGCCACAGATGAAGGGATGGCCCGTATGAAAGAGCTCAAGGAGAGCATCGCCCCCGACGATAACAACTATCTCTTGATAGGCCGCTGGAAGCACTGACCCCCCATGACACATTTCTCCCGATAGCTAAATGAAACATAATTATATACTTCTTCTCCTGCCTGCCATACTTTGGTCATGCTCGGGCAAGCCGCTAAATGTCAAGATTGTCGGCAGCGACGCCTCGCAATTGATGATTGTGGACGAAGCCAAAGTATCCGACACACGCGACATCAGGCTCAGCGACATAGCCAGCGATTTCCGTGTTGTGAGATTTGACAATCGCGAAGAAGCCCTCTTCCGGCCCGGGATGCTCTCATTTTCCGATAATTATATCATAGCGGGCAAAGAGCCGGTAAAGCTTTTTGACCGCGACGGACGGTATATCTGCGACGTTGGTGCCATAGGCAATGGGCCCGGAGAATACCCTATCGGCGCCTATGATGTGCTTATCGACGAGGAGGGCGGACAAATATATGTGGCCGGATTCAACAACAAGATCAACAGCTACGACTTGCAAGGCAACTTTACAGGTGAGGCTAAAATAGGTCGTAAACTCAACAAAGGAAAGCTCTTCAAAAACGCTGACGCCACCATATCTACCGTGCAACTGTGTTTCAGTGAGCAGGATGACAATCAGTTTGTCGCGGCAACATTTCCTACTTCGATGAACGACACCGATACTGTGAGCTATGTGTTCTCTCCTTATCTTGTGGCAAATCTGGTTGATGATACTGGAGCAACAGTAGGATTTAATAATGAGATTTTCTCATACAGGTGTACAGACACCCCGACCTTCCACACAACCTTCAACGATACGCTCTACAATTACAATGCGGAAGCAAACAGATTGGAGGCCGTATATACCCTTGATATGGACATCGAGCGGAAGGATGGTGCTTTTTTCGTTTACTATGACTTGCCCCATCATATGTTGACTTATATAGTGGGAGGTGCAAATAAAGGTAAAATCATGGTTGACAAAAGCACCCGCGAGGCCTGGCGTGTGGGGAAGTGTATCAACGACTTTTTCTTCAATCTCGATGGTTGGGGATGGAGTATGCACGATGGTTATGTATATGGCATCTATGAACCTCTTGAACTTAAGTCAAGATTGGAAGACGCTATTGCCGACGGTAAAATCGGCTCTGAACATCACGAGGCTGTGGAGCGCTTTATGACCACTCTGCACGAAAACGACAACAATGTTATGATCGTTGCTAAACTTCGTTCTTGATAAGCAGTTCTATGTAGCATTTAATAGTAGGAAAGCATGCTGTCACACAACCCTGATGCCACCCCAATATGGGTGTTGATGATTTATTCGGCAGTAACCGTATTCGGTTATCCAAGGATAAAGCGGTTTGTGTCGAAATATGTCAGCGACTCCACCAAACAAAGCTTGTATTCATTCATCCTGTGGTTGGTGGTCGGTGCTGTCGTTGTGACACTTTCGATGGCAATATAACAAACGGCAAGCCGGGCGCTCCTTGCGTAAAGGGGCGCCCGGCTTGCTATTTGTTGCTGATAGAGTAGCCCACAACGCTATATTTGTTTTTAATGGGGCGCAATAATGCAGGCCTATGGATCAGAGATTTAATAGTATTCGTAGAGGTTTAGCGGAGCGGTCTGGTCAAGTGGCTCTATATATCCATAGAAAATGCATTCCGATTTCTTCCCATCACGTAACACCGCCGTTGCCATATCTGAGTTTCCGGTTAATGACATGAATATCGATTTATAAAACTTGTCGTCTGAAGCAGTAAGCACGATCTCTTTTTTCTTTGCAACAGATGAATATTTCAAGTCCTTTAGCATACCCGATGAGCCATTGGGAAAGTTATTGCTAATACCTGTGTTATAAAATATTTTACCGCCAGTCACTACGATATAACACTCTGTTGGCGAAGTAGCTTCGTCGGTTTTATGTTTGAAGCGATTATCGTATGCAAAATCAGAATGTCCCTTATTCATTCTGCGGGTGATTCTGAACACAAACTCGCCATTTATGAAAGCCTCCTTGACTTGTGCATACTTCACCGAGTCTGCCATCTGCTCATCTGTTTCAGCTGTAGGCCGCTGAGAGACCGCCTTGTTTGTCCGACACCCGACAAGCAGCAATACGGTTATAATAAATAGTACAAAACGCTCCATGGATTATCGTTATAATTTCGAGAATTTGGAATAAAAAACACCTCTTAATTGGTCACTCGTATAATCGGAGATAACCATTATTTTCACATCATTATCACTATGATTGAACTGGAAACTAGCATTGCCATAGTGATCCCATTGAGCCGATGGCTCATATGGACCGAAGATATCTTCAGGTTGACCTACAGGAACCATAAGATGGTAATCTATACGATCTTCAACCACACGATACCCATCGCAGACCCAAGCATGACTGCGCCCATCTTTATCATAGTCTATAACTATTAATGGAGAACCATTGTCGATGGAGGAAATTAAGTCTTCCTCATTAATCGTACCTTTCTTGAATGAATACTTATAATGATTATCTATCGCATACTGCAGGTTATCATAGGAGGAAAAACTATAATTGGTTCCGAATACGGTATGGGTATTTAGAGCTACATCATATAAAAAGTTTGCAACTTCTAAATTGTTCTTCAGAGGATTAGATATTGATGATGAAAAGTCTAAAATAGATGGATCTTTGAAATAATGAAGAATCTTACCAAGAGCGACAGCCTCGGAGCTTAGAGGTTTACTCCCGGGTACGGCGGCATTATAGGGTACATTGACATCCCATTTAGTGGTGACAGGATCACACTTATCCCCGCTTGTTGAATAGGTGAGTGTATGACGGACAACTATATAAGAAAGTTCATTCATGGGCCGTCCATCGGCCCAGTTTACCGACATATTTAATTTTGCCAGTAGATTATCAAGGTCCGGTAGATAACGACAGTTCCCATAATCATTGTTAAGCCACTTCTGTGCTTCGTAAACTTCGAGACCTTGACTTTCCCACACACTGATAGCTGAATCTATTATAGATTGGTATGAATGAGATGCAGCACGCAATCTCTTTGGAACATGCCTCATTGGTGGGAGGAGAGCAGCCCAATGTTCGGCATAGGTATTGAGCGAATCTATAGGATAATCAAACGACTCTGTAATCTTGGCCGAGGCTCTATCAATGAGTCGGGATATAAATGGCAACGTTATTACAGGACCTCCGTAAATGCCCTGATCGCTTGATGCTATAACAGGAGTGGTCTTTCTGCTGGCAGATATGATTATATAACCGCCATCAGAATCAAAATTTACGGCATACATCACCGGTTCTCCATATTGGTTTCGGATTATAACTGTGTTATATACATTTCTTGGCTGAACAACCTGCTTACCGTCCACTGGTGCGTTCATCAACTTAAATGCAGCATAACGGGCAGTAGGCTCATCAATGGTATTCAACTGATTTCCGCTTCTGCTGGAAAATATACTTTGAGTTTCGATAGCCTTTGGGCTATTGTCGGAGGTGCACGACTGGAAATTAAGCATTAAAGCCAAACATAACATATAATTTACCAAAAATCCTTCTCTGATGGGCGAAAATTTTATCATGGCGCTAAGATTTAGACATTATTAAGTGAGTCATAATTCGTATGCCCGAAGATATGCATTTTTTTATAATTAATCATAAAACGGTGTTGTGATTAACGTATGTTAACCTTTGGTTAGTCTAAGGTAGCGAACCAATCAGCCAAATCATATCCTCAGCAACAAACGGCAAGCCGGGCGCTCCTTGCGGAAAGGGGCGCCCGGCTTACGTTTAGTTGCAGATGATGGAGGGGATCAGAATGTGAGGCGGGTGGGACGCGGGATGCGGATGCGGGGCTTAAGCTCGCCGCCGGTCACTATGGCCTCCTTACGCGAGGGCACCACTACGAGCGAGGCTCCGGCGCGGGCGGTGTCGTGACCCTCGGCCACAGTCCATGTGCCCTCTTTGGGATTGAACACACAGGTGTAGGGGTTGAAGCGATACCACTCGATGGGATGCGACAGATAGTCGGGAGCCTGATCGATGAGTGCTGCGAGGAATATGTCGTGGTTCACACCGCCTATGGCAAGTATGTCGCCGTTGGGCAATGTGGCAGCAGCACCTCCGCCGAGGGCGAGGGGCTTGCCGTCGGGCTCGGTGGGACCGGCCACGGCGCTCCATTTGTTTTTCTTGGGGTCGTAGCAGAGGCCATCGGTCGACACTGTGGGCTCGGCTTTGGGTGTACGGCCTGCAAATCCGCCAAACACGTAGAGCTTGCCATCGGAAGCTGCCACTACGGGCTGCACACGCGGTGAGCCGGGCATGGCCTTGAGCTCCTGCCAGCCCTTGGCCTGATGGTCGAGGTCGAGGCAGAGGAGTGAGTTGCCGGGCATACCGTCGGCTCCCGGGCCTCCGGCCAGATACACCTTGTTGCCTATCGCTGCTGCGGCGGCATTGTCAATGCCGTAGGGGAGCGAGGGAAGTGCTGTCAGGGCTGTGCCGTCGAAGTGATACACATCGGTAGAGAGGCCCGAGGCATTGCTTCCGCCTATGAGCACTGCGCCCGAGGCAACAGTCGCAGTGGCGCCGTAGGCCATCGGAGCGGGCATCTCGGCTGCGAGTGTCCAGTCGATCACATCCGAGGCAGGATCGGCTGTGTAGATGCCTGAGTAGAATTTTTTCTGCGCGCCGGGGGCGAGGGGAGTGTCGGTGGGGAAGTTGCATCCGCCGGCTATCATCACCTGTCCGGAGGGGAGCAGGGCGGCAAACGATCCCGACACACCGCGGTCAATACCCTCGTCGGGGTTGGCTATCTCGGCGGCTATGCGGAAGGTTGATGCGGGGAGGAGTGCGCCGTTGACCAGATTGGCGCGGGTGAAGGGCTGCCATCCGTAGCGGGCGGCGGTGGGGTTGGGTTCTTGCATGGATTTTAGGATTATGCGGTTTCCGGAAATGGTGGCCGAGGCGGGAAAGTAGGGGCCGAGAATCGACGAGGCCACCTCGAAGCCTATGATGGAGTCGCCGGTAGCGGGGTGCATTCCGTCGGCATATTCCATCTCGATTGCAATGCCGCCCGGCACGGTCGAAGCGCTCAATGGGAGAGGTCCAGAGGGCACTACGCTTGTGGCGGAGTAGACATCATGGAGGGCTATACGGGCCAGTCGCTCACCCACCGGACGCTTGTTGCGCGGATGGACGTCGAGCGAGTCGCCAAGGTCGCTGCTCACAGCCATGCCTACGCCCGGTATGCGTGAGGCAAGCCGGCGCTGGCTGTCGCGGAAGGCAGGCCACGACGGGCGGTTGATGCTCGACAGCTGCACCATGAGAAATGGCATCCCGGGGCTGTCAAACTGACGGCGCCACGAGTCGACCAGATAGCCGAAGAGGCGCTCATGGTTTTCGATATTGTGGGCATTGCTCTCGCCCTGATACCATATGGTGCCTGCCACGGGGAGCTGTCCAGTGGGCGTATGCCGGAGGCAAAGAGATAGGCGGGTTCATAGGGGTGGCGATGGCCGGGCGAGTTGAGCTTTGCGCGCCCCTGCGCCCAGGGCTGTATGTAGTCGTTGGTCTGCCATTTGACCAGAGCGTCGGGCTCATCGCGCTTGAGGGTCTCGATGTCGATCCAGCTCTCGGTAGTGGCTCCCCGACGGGGTTGGCCACTATGCCCACAGGCACCTTGAGCGAGTCGCGCAGCATGCGGCCGAAATGATAGGCCACGGCGCTGAAGTCGGGGCTCGTGGAGGGTGAGGCTGCCTCCCAGCGCGACGGCACCGAGAGATAACGCAGTTCGTCGACACGCGCCAGCACGGAGTCGGGCCATGTGTAGGCATCGGTGGCTGGACTGGGGCGCATCGAGAAGAATCGGAGCAGCGGATCGGCCGATTCGGCTACGGCTTCGGCTGCATCGACGGTGTTGCGAAGTCTGAACTCCATGTTGCTCTGGCCCGAGGCTATCCACACCTCGCCTATGGCTATGTCGGGGATGGTGATGGTGGTGTCGGGCGCGGCCACGGTGAGTGTGAGGCCGGTGGCTTCGGGGCGCGCCGGGAGGGTGGCGGTCCATGTGCCGTCGATGCCGGCTGTAGCCGTGGCGCGGTCGCCGCCGAGCGACACCGTCACATTGGTGCCGTTGTCGGCAGTGCCGGCTATGCGTATGGGGCGGTAGCGCTGGAGCACGGCGCCGGGCGAATAGACCGGGAGCAGACGGGTACCGCCGCGGAGTCCGGTGACACATGCCGCCGCCTCGCGGGCCATGAGCACCGCGCCGGTAGTGTCGGGATGGACAGCATCGTGGATCAGTTCGGGGCGGTCGTGGAGGTCGCGCCCGAGATCGATCAGCTCTACCTGAGCCACCTGGGCCACACGCCGTATGGCGGCATTGATGCTGTCGCGCCATGCCTGGGTGCCGGTGCGGAAGCGGAAGTGGGCGGCCCCAGCGGGGTGAGCTCCGAGATCATGATACGCATGTCGGGATTCACCTGTCGATACGACTCGATGAGGTCCACATAGTCGGTGATAAATTCATCGCTGTAGTCGGGCCAGTCACCCGGATCGGTGTCGTTGACTCCGAGGTGTATTATCGCTATATCGGGCTTGAAATCAAGTGAGGCGCCATACACTTTCTGATCCACATAGGGTCGGTGACCGTGGCGCAGGAGCGTCGTGCCTGAGTGGCCGAAATTGCCTATCTCGTAGCCCTCGCCGAGGAGTCGGGCAAGCACGGAGGGATATGATTGTGTGGCCGGATCGGGCAGGAGGTAACCGAAGGTGATGCTGTTGCCTATGCAGGCAATCTTCTTCTGCGGCTGCTCCTGCGCGGCGAAAGCCGGAGCCGCCATGGCGCCGAGAGCGGCAATCGCTATGGCGCTTGACCGCAGGCCGGTAGTTATATCGCGCAGCATCATAGGCTTACAGGCTGGCCATGATGTCGGCGGTGAGCATTGCGCTCTTGATCATCATGCGGGGTATGTGGAAGGGACCTTTGAATATATTGCCCTTGGCGGGCTGGGCCACAGAGCCGTCGCGGTGGAGATAGCCATACCATTCACCATATTCAGCATCGGGGAGATGCTTGTAGGTCCAGTCGCTGATAGCCTTGTGCATTTCGAGATACTTCGCATCTGAGGTAGCGAGGTAGGCATATAGGGTGGCGATGATGGCTTCGGTCTGCGGCCACCAGAACTTCATGTCCTGCGAGTAGTCCTGGGCGGGGAAGCCCTTGCAGTCTACAAAGTTGATTATGCCGCCATATTCCTTGTCCCAACCGGACTCCCAGGCCCAGTTGAGGATGGTTAGACCTGTTTCGGTCAGAGTCTTGTCCCAGTTGCGGTAGCGGGCCTCTTCAAGTATGAACCATGCAGTCTCGATGCAGTGGCCGGGATTGACGGTGCGGCCGGCTATGGTGTCGATGAGCTTGCCGTCGGGTGTCACCATCTCCAGAAGGGCCTTCACCTCGGGTGCATGAAGCGGGTTCGGATCAACTCAAGCGAGGTGTCGATCTGGCTGTCAAGGCCGGCTTCGCGGGCGGCTTCGTCGCCTACGGCGCGGCGTATGCAGGCAGCCGTGTTGAGGAGGATCATGGTGATGGAGTGGCCTATGGCCTGGAGCTCGGGGAGATATTTGGGTTCGAGGATGCCGGGGGTGTTGATGAAACGCACTATGTCGGCAAAGAGCTTGAGGGCCTTGCGGCCATATTCAGGCTGCTTGGCAGCTATGGAGTATTCGCTCATGGCAATCGCGGCAAAGCACTCCGAAAACACATAGCGGCGCTTGCGCAGAGGCTTGCCCTCGGCGGTCACCTCAAAATACATGCGGCCGTCGGTGTCGAAGCAGTGTGCCTCGATGAAGTCGATGCAGCTCTTGGCCATACTGATATATTCAGCCGACGGCTGGATGTTATTGTAGGCAAATGAGAACACGAAAGCGCAACGCCCCTGAAACCACACGCTTTTGGTGGTGTCCATCAGGCGGCCCTCGCGGTCAACACAAGTATATACGCCACCATTCACAGGGTCGGCGCCATGTTCGAGCCAGAAAGGCAGTATGTCGGTGGTGAGTTCGGTGCGGTAGCGTTCACCCCACACAGAGAGATAGTTGCGTATGGAGTCTTTGTCGGTAAACATAGGTAGTCAGTTTTCGGTTAACAGTCAAGGTAGTGTCTGGGGCGGCACTGCCACGCAATGCGGTATGCGAGCCTCACCCCAATGCGCAAAGTTAACTAAAAAGCATCTGACCTCCACCATAGTGAGGGCCATTTTTTAGCACCCCTATATATAAGGAAAAAGCACGCGTTTTGCACCATCATTAATTGGCGTCAAAGGCGCCGAAATTAATCACCTACAAGACAGATAGTTACGTTGTGTTGTAACAAGTATGCAACGAATTTAACATCCATTAACATGGGTTGCTCTTGCATATGTGAAATAGGTTGTACTTTTGCAATGTCAACCAACGACAACACCAACATTTCTCATCACAACAACCCCCACGCGATCAACTCTCCGATCACCCCAAATACTCTCACCGCCATGACAGCAACTACTTTCCAGACTCAGCTCATGAACCTGCAGGACAACCTGCTCAACTTCGCGATGACCCTTACGCCAACCGCGACGATGCCTACGATCTGCTCCAGGACACCACTGTCAAGGCCCTCACCAACCGTGAGAAGTATGCCGACGATACCAACTTCAAGGGATGGGTGTTCACGATCATGCGCAACATCTTCATCAACAACTACCGCCGCACACCCGCGCGCAGATAGTCAACGACAGCACCGACGACTGCTACCACCTCAACCTGTGTCAGGACACGGCGTTTGAGACACCCGAGGGGTCGCTGACGGCTGGGGAGATCACCGACGCGATCAACTCCTTCGATGAGAAATACCGCGTGCCCTTCTCGATGCATGTCGCCGGTTACAAATATCAGGAGATCGCCGAAAAGATGGATCTGCCCCTCGGCACCGTCAAGAGCCGCATCTTCTTCGCCCGCCAGCAGCTCCAGGAGCGCTTTGCCGACTACGCCTGCTGACCCTCATTACCTCCCTCAGCCAAAACTCATGAATGATAGATAAAGTGATAGATTGATAGATAGATACCCAAATCGGGCGGGAGCCGTGTGCGACACATAGCTCCCGCCCGTAATCTTTTATAAAAGGATGGCGCCGTCAGCGCGCATATCACGCTGATGCCTTTATGCTCATTGGAGGGGGCGGGCTCGGCAAAGTCTATTGTGCGGTACCTTCGGGCAGTGGCCCGAAGGTGAGCGAGAAAGTCCCTTCGCCATCATCGCCCACGCGATATTCCTCGCGAGGGTGATCCTTCGACCCTGTCACTCCGAGGTTGGTGCCGTCGGGAAGGGTGATATGGCTGTCGGGGCTTACCTTGATCCACCACTTAGGGATATAATAAGCATGGAAGTGATGCGCGTCGACCCGGGAGTAAGCTCTATCCGTCGATGTCGAGGGTGCGTTGGTGTTGTTTTGCGCCACGCGAGGTGAAATGATTGCAGTGAGACCCGGAGTCTGCTCTATGGTCATGGGTTTACGCGGCTGAATGAACGGGCGCATATTCGCTTGAAGCAGCCGGGTGTATATCCCATCCATGAATGGCGGATTAAGCCATCTGGATCAATCACCACATAGGTGGGCAACCCTGGCAACCATAGTCGAGAAAGAGTCCGGCGCTGCGCATCGGATCGTTCCAGTTGTTGCCGGAGATTTTAAGGCGCTCGGTGCTTTGGCGCCAGTAGCGGTCGTCGTCGGTGCTCACACTCACCAGACGATGCTGTGGGTTGAGCCGCCGCAAACTTCTCAAGCTCAGGCGCGGCATATTGCATGGGCCGCATCCGCCGCTCCAGAAGTCGAGCAAATATCCACTTGCCTTTATATTCGGCGAGATGACGGATATTTCCGTCGGGTCAAGAGGTCGGCATCGACCATGGGTCGCCTATCGCCGCCACTTTGCGCGGGAAGAGGTAGGAGCGCGCCATAGCCGACATATCCAGCTCCTTCTCATCGTCGGGGAGTGAGTGGTAGATGGCTTTGAGCCCGTCCCTCACCCCTATCGAGTCGTCGATCCATGAGCAGCTCCTTGCCATATCGACAAATTTGTCAAACCAAAGCTCGGTATGGGGCATGACTGACAAGCGGCCTACATCGCGCAGAGCGATCGAGTCGGTGAGCGCATCGCAGAGCTGCCCGGCCTCCTCCCCTTGCTGCTTGAGCCGGTTGCGGGAGGCTTCGGTGAGAGTGGTGTCGGAGCGGAGCTGCGACTTGATTGCGGCCATCCGTATCCGGCGGCTCTGGAGGGTGTCCCACATTGCCTTGGTATCGGTAAGGAAACAATCTATCTCCTGCTGCTCATTAACAGTGCTCTCCACCGGCCATGTCTTGATATACGGGGTCGACGCATCGACTTTGATCCGGGCTCCGGGCGCCCGAGGAGGCTGCGGCCCATTGATGGAAATCCGGGAGCGAAACACATCACCGAGAGTCGCGCCGGATCATCGCAGTCGTCGGGCAGGAGTGCACT
>PDYJ01001601.1_pt1 | contig 22900 bp, 30 predicted proteins | sample 1430841 | NCBI WGS metagenome assembly PDYJ01 (sample SAMN07237672, study PRJNA390542) | Gut metagenome, whole genome shotgun sequencing project. | isolation source: fecal pellets | host: Mus musculus | place: USA: New York, NY | collected 2016-10 | reverse complement strand
TTCGAAGAACCTCGCAATGAATCCCTTGTTTCCAGATGAAGTCCGCTAAAGCGTTCATCTGGTCTTTGCTTCCACTAATTCTAAATTCGGCGTTGTAGACGATTCCTGACACCTCGTTTGGTGTCGGCTGTGTATTTGCTTGGATTGGCTGCTGAATCGCGCTAGGATTGCTTACAACAGCGTCCTGCGATGCTTTTACGGTTTGTTTCGCCGCTGCGATTTTGTCTGCTTCCATCTTTGCCATGACAGGATCCAGAGTGCGATCGAACACATCAATGACTTGTTGGCGTTCGACTGGATCCAACGGAAGGAAAGATTCTACAGCCATTTCCTTCATCTGGATGCCTTCGACAAGGCGTGCCATATCCTCTTTGATTTTTTTCAGGCTGGCTGATTTATTCAGCCATTCCTTTTTCTTTACGAGATCATAAGGTCTATCCGACATGGTGTACCAGAGTTCTTCTAACTCCATGTTTTTTGGATTTCTCCTCGTCTTCAAGCTGCTTGATTCCAGCGCCGAGATTGTCGGCGTATTCCTTGATTTTTTTCTCGGCCGCCATGATCGCCTTTTTGTCGACTTCCCACGTTCCGAATACCGCCTTTTCCGTCCGCTTACGTTCGTCGCCGATTTGCGTGACTAATTTGTTCAGCGCTGCACGATCTTCCTTCGCAGCGTCGTACACCTCCGGCGTGACTACGTAGTTATATTTTTGGAGGGCTGGGTCGAGTTGCCCTAATACCTCCGCGGCGTTGTTTTGATGACGCCGTTCACGACGTCTACCGATAATTCAAATTTCATAAATTTATTTCGAGCGGCGGCCTCTTTTTCGGGATGTAATACCGCTCTATTTCCTCCTTTTCTTTGTCTAACAACCATTTAATGTCTTCTTCGACATTTTCGTTTCTTTCGATCGTCACCTCGATGATCCTGGCGCTTCCGTCTGAAAACCGAAGCTCGGCAGTTAAGATCACGAAGTCAAATCCCGTCACGATCAAGCCGTGAAGGACTTGAATGTAATACGCGTCTGGTATGCGATTGTTCCATTGGTTGTAATCGGCTTTGCCGTGAACCAAATGCGTTTTGCATTCCCAGATTCCGCGCGATCCATCTTTTCTAAGTAGCAATCCATCCGGGCTGTATGCCATCCAGTCATACAGTTTCGAATCCAAGATGACGTCCGGCTCATACTGGACATCCAAATCTGGATGCTTCAGCGCAAACAGCGCTCGCAGGTGTTCTTCTGCCTTCGTCCCGTACTCGATCGCCGGCGACCAAATTTCTTGACGCTTTCCTTCGACCTTGTCGTCCCAAAGCTGGGCCTTGGTCTTCCAAGAATTCATACCGATCAAGACCGAAGCATCGCTTCCTCCGATGCGCTTTTGCCGGCGATCAAGCCACTCGCCACGGTCTTTCGAACGCAACACAAGGAAAGCGTATGTTTCTTTATATAAGTTCATTTTTTATCCTTCATAAGTACCCATATTTGTGATACACTCTTGACTAAGAGTTGGAGGTGATTCACGTTGAAGAAACTTTTGACTCTCCCTATTCTTCTGAAATAATTTTCGATCCGCATCACGTGCTCGCAGGTGAATGCTTTGGTTATAGCGACCTGGCAGGCTATGACAGTTTTAAGAAACGCCATCGACAACAAGCTGGAGCTTCAATGATCTTGATTGTTTTCTTGCAATAGGTACAAGCCTTGAGCAGATGCGTCCTGCTCCAAGTGCAAGAGTGTATCGTTATGGGGTTCACAGAAGTAAACAAATTCGCACCCGTCGGAACCATAACTTCCGTCGGATTTTTTATTTACTTCAGAAAAACAGCTTATCGACTGATGCCTTCGGGAAAGCAGCTTTCAGCTTTTTCATGAACTGATAGCTTGGATTGTTTTCCCCTTGCTCAACTTTTCGATAATACGAGAGTGAAACGCCAATTTTTGACGCCATCTGATTTTGCGTCAGCCTCTTCCTTCCCGGAATTTTTTTTAGCTCGTCCACTTCTCCATCTCCTTCAATATGCGCTCTGCTTTTTCAACTGGAAGCATAATCATTTCGGCGCGCTTGGTGCGTTCCCTGATATAATGCTTCAAATCATCCACGGTGCGTGCTAGGCGATACCCGGCATGTCCGAAGTGCCAATCACGAAAACGTTCTCGTACGGGCCGCCAGCGACATTGATATCGGCTATCTTGTCACGCAGGTTGCGATCGCTAACATTTAACTCGTCACATAACTCTTCTCTCGTCATCCAAAAGCGCGTTTCAAGCGCTTTGATGATACGCTCATCTACCATAAGACGCCCCTCGCAATCAATGCGAGGCAGATGCCGATAGACACCATCATGCCTGCGGAAATAGCAAGGAAAATCATCGAAATAAGCTCCCGACGTTCCGCCATTTCCATCGTCACGCGAATTTCTTCGCGCTCTTTCCTGCCTTTTTCCCAGTGTTCAACGAACTCCGGGATCACTAACTCCTTTTTCATAAATTCTCCCTCCAATACGGTGTTTTCCAATCTGGCTTGGACTTCCTGAATGCTTTCAAAACCTTCCGCGATGTGAAGCCACATCACTTTTTCTTCAATCGGAATTTCCTTATCGAAAATTCTTTTAAGGTCACTCTTCATCTTCATCATCCACCTCGAAGTCGTTGTAGTCTTCATAGCCACCACGACCCATTTTCATATCTTCGTAATCGCGCATTGCGTCAAAGTCGTACACTAACATTGAATTTATCCCCCACAAAAATGTATGTTTCGTTTCTGTAATTACTTTTGAAAATTCTTCCTTCGATCGAAAGAAATGATCCATTACGAACTTTCATGATTTTCTTTGCGTTTTCTCCGAAGAAAACTACCAGAAATCTCGTCTTAGTAAGGTCATGAAATCCATCGTTCACATGAATATAAGCGGTGACACGTTTTATTTCTCCCTTGTCGTTTTCCTTATACGATTTTCTCCGGTAATGCCCTTCCATTTGAAATTTAGTTTCCATGTATTACCTTGAACTTGTTTACTACCAGACCAAAGTCACCCTCATGACGAGGTGACTTAAATATTTCGCCTTCGACTGAAAGAATCGTTCCATCATGCACTTTCATGATTTCTTTGGCGAGATTTCCAATGAACATTACCCTGTATTTTGGTCGAATATTCACTTCGCTTTCGTAACCAAAGATCCTTCCTTCCGTCTGGACGTTTTCGCCGGCGAATATATCCGCATCCACCAATTCAATTTCTCCGGCCCGATTTTCCTCGAAGCGCCACCTTCGATAGGTTCCTTCATCTTGAATTTAGGTGGCATTTAATCGAATACTCGCCTTTCTTCGTGGGTCATAATATCTTCAGTGGCGACTTCGATCGTCTCCGCTCGAAGACGAAGTGGACGCGTCTTGCTCATTTTGATGCATCCTTTTACCGTAACTGGCGCGTCGTATCTAATTCTCGATGCGATGTATGAAGACATCGTTCCAACGATGATCTCGATTTCGTCGTCGATGTACAATCCTTCTTCATTCGGGAACTCTGGTCGAACATCGACCAGAATCGTCGTGATCCCGTCTTTTTTTCTGCATTCTTGCGAATTTTCCCGTTAATTCAAATTTGTTGTTTTTCATGTCATTTCCTTTCCGGGACAAAAAAAGTCCCTTGATTTTCGCACTGAAACCTCAAGAGACTCGTTATATTCATTGATCTTTGCCTTTTTTTGTACGTCAAAACGGTTTAACAAAAAACCTTTTGTGATACAATAAAGGCGTATTCTCTTTGAGGGTACAACATTTAGTAGATAAGCGTTCTTAGTCGCCAAACATAGTACCGCTTGTCTACTTTTTAATTTTGATTCATGATGAGCCACCTGATGTATTCGGACCTGCTCATCTTTTTTTTTGTCCCTAAGTTCATCCAATTTTAATAAGGTTTCTTCATCAAATCTTATCTGTGTTCTTATGTTCTTAGGAAGCCCGATTATTGGTCTGCCCATTTTCTTTTTTTCAGGCACGTCCTCTCCTTTCCCATAGTACTTTTGTACATCTCTTAGTGCCTAACTAAATTATACATTTGTACATCTAAAAGTCAACAACTTTTATCATTTTTTCTCTCCCCTCTGATAAAATGTTTATGAGAAAGGGGGTGTCGAAATGTCAGAATATTATCCAGCGTCAATTTGTATCAATGGACACGTAATGAGTGACGATCACAGCAACGTTCAACCATATTGTTCATATTGTGGAGAAAAAGTAATCTCTACATGCCCTAACTGTAACGCTCCGATTCATGGAGATGAACGTTGCGACGGGATAGTCGTGGTTGGTTTTACTTTTAAAACCGATTCTTATTGCTATAATTGCGGAAATCCTTATCCGTGGGTTCAACGCATCATTGACGCTTCTAAAGAACTTCTTGAACTTGACGACGATGCTAATCAAGAATCCATAGATTTGATTGTTTCATCTTTACCGGATTTGATGGTATCATCACCAAAACAAGAAATAGCTAAGGCAAAATTCAAAAAAGGTCTAAAATCATTTACCACATTCACAAAAGATTCTCTCAAAACCGTTTTGACGGATGTGTTAAGCGAAAGCATCAAAAGATCCTTATTTGAGTCTTAACTTAGTACCACACTTACCACAATAGCTTGCGGTGATTATACTCATCGCGAAGCAGTAAGGGCACATCACTTTTCGAAGGGCTGGATTATAAATGAACCAGTCCTTTTTATGCATCTTCGTTGGCTCTGAATTCATCTTTACAAATTTTTTCATTTCAAACCTTCCATAAAGCAAACAACACCAGCGCACCAATCACTAAGACCGTTGCCATTAGGCTATTCGCTTCCTATAAGAAACGCAACAAGAATCATACGCGCCAAAGCTGATCCACACGGTTCAATAAGTTGGAATAAAATATTCGCTTTTTCAAATTCATCAAGTTTAGCGATCTTTTCACTAAGTTGCTCAACCAAGCTTTCGACACTTACATCAGCATCCTTTTTAGCCAATTCGTTCGCCAGCGAGTTGGCTTTTTCCAGTTTTTGATTGATACGAGTGATTTGTTCCTCGTATACATTCAATCCAACGAGATTAAGTTTCACGTCGATTTCTTTTGGTTCGATTGTGACCATTCTGCTATCTCCTTATCCGTCGCATCGAGCTGGTCAAGATACGCTCGTTGATCTCCTGCGTCTCGACCGCACTTTTAAATTCAGCTCGTAATCGTGGACCGCCAATCGGTGGCTATCCTCCAAAATTTTGAGTTCACGCTTCTGCACCTTCACCAGCTCGTCAAATGACTTGGCGATGCGGTCAAGGTACTTTTCGCACTTTTCTGTCATCGTTTTTTTTCTCCTTCTTCTCCCTATCCTGCTATACTTCCAGATGGAAAGGGGGTGTAAAAATGTCTATCTCTCACTTTAAAATCCAAACTTTGGGCGATGAGGGTTTTCTTGCCTTAACAAAATCCCTATCATTGATGGTCAGAAATTCGATAGCGTCACCGAATTGTTCGAACATCTGAACGATTCTCGTAACGATTATGTCCTCGTTTATAATGATCTATCGCATCAAAGCCACATCTATCCCAAATCCTCTATTCTTAGAATCACCGTTACCGAATACGAAGAATCTTAAGAATATCCATCGGGCAAGGTAACAACGCCCGTTCGATAATCTCCGCTTTTTGATACGGAGATAGAGGATCAATAACTTTAGCCAGTTCATCTGCCAATGAATTGGCTTTTTTTATGCGCTCTAGATACCGGTATTCTTCCTCCGATACCGTCCGCACTTTCTTTGCTTCTTCCATAGTGCATCCTTTCTACACGTTTTAAAACTATTGAAATCTACAAGTATTTCAAACCAAATCTCTTGAGGTATTCAGTTGTCAAAAATCTAACATAGATGCCATAAGCATCTAACCTAAACCCGATCAGCCGGTTTGGCTCTTCAACCGGCGCAAAAGCTAGAAATTAAAGTCGTCAGCGTTGTGTGGATTTGTTGTGTGGGGTAGCTTTTGATCGGATTCAGGTTAGGTGTTTACAGCACGCAAGCACCTAATTCCCAAGCGCCCGTACATTCCCTGTGGCGTTCGGGAAAAACTCAAGATAGATTTTCGACGGGATTACCGCCTTTCCTATCAGCTTTGATTCGTAGGTATCCTGGAAAGCCACGCCTTCCACCTTCTCCGCGCGCAGCGTCCGAAGGATGTGATACGCCTTCGACTTCGAGACGCCGTTGATCGCCATTATGTCGTGGACATTTAAGTAGGATTTCATATCTACTCCACCCACCTAAACAATTCGTCTATTGACATATCCGTTTTCAAGATATGTTTTGTTTTCCTACATTCCGTCAAAGTCCAATCGACTTTTCTTTTGAATTTGTCGTAAATTGTAGACACCCCGATTCCCAACTCATGTGCTAAGTCCTTTTTTTGCATTCTGTTTTTTAAGAGTTCGATTTCCAAATTCTCATACACCGGATATACCTCCTTTGCCAAAATTACGTTATTTCGTATTTACATCACTAGTATAATCCGATATTACGTATTTAGTCAACCTTTTTTCCTTAAGAATTACGGTTTACCGTATCGTCTGTATGGATTTATAAAAATTATTCAATTAAAATAAATCTAGGAGGAAAGGACGATGAGTGTTGAAGAAAAATTAAAAAAACCTAATCATCGAAAGATTTGATTCTGTCAAGCGTTTTTCAAACGAAATCGGAATAAAATACACTACGCTTGACACTATGCTGAAGAAAAACATTGGAAATGCCGGTGTATCAAACGTTATCAAGATATGCCGCGCACTCAACATTGACATTGATGCTCTCGCTGAAGGCAGAATCGAGCCAAAAAGGAAAATAAAAACCGATCTTACTTTTGCCGAAGATTCCTTCTTAAGCAAGTATAGATCTCTCTCGACCTATGACCGCGAAACTCTGCTATATTTGACAAACCGTATACTCAATCGCATTCCTGAAACTCAAATAATCAAAGAGGAACCGCTGCGATACATCACAAGGCCAGCCTATATGATCTCTCCATCCGCCGGAGCGGGTCAGTGGCTCCCTGACGACCTCCCTATGGTCGATATTCCGGTTCCCGATACTCCGGAAACGGAAAAGGCAGACTTCATTCTAAAAGTCTTCGGGAAGTCTATGGAGCCAAAATACAAAGACGGCGATCTGGTGCTTGTCAAAAAAGCGGATGCAGTCGACATAGGAAAAGTTGGAATATTCGTCGTCAACGGCGAAGCGTTGATAAAAGAATGCCGAGATGGAATATTGCATTCCATCAACCAAAATTACGGCGATATAATTTTAGAAGATAACGATACAGTTCATTGCTTAGGTGAAGTGATTGGAACATTAAATAAAAAAGGAATTATTTTAAACAAGACTCAATAAAAAATGAGTCTTTTTTATTATTTATACTATCTAAATTGATTAGTAAATAAAAAGAAAGATTTAAATATATATTAAAAGATAAATATATACTCTTACCCCTACCGGTATACGAATCGTAAACGTACCGTCTACGACTCGGAAAATGGGCTTTAAATCCCCATTTTATCGAATTGAATCATTTATTAACACATAGCGTTAATATTTACGAAAATTCGTTTTTCGCTCTCTTTTTTACCCTTCGAAAATGCCCTTTACGAGTCGGTTACGATTCGTTACCGAGCCGTAAAACACAAAAAAAGAGAAGCCGATTCACTGCTTCTCTCAAGTTTACCTCCGGAAAGACAAACCCCACTTAGCAATATTATACATCTTTTATCAAATAAAAAAAGATTATATTTTATCGTTGTATCTGATAGAATAAGTATATAAGAAAGGAATTATTTTAATATGGATGAAAATGGAAAAGAGAACGTGCCTCAAAAAGAAGAAAAAACCGGAAGAACTTTTTGGGACTTTGCTTCGGAAATGAAAGCATCTTATGATAGAAGCGCGCATCCTGAATGGTTTGAAACACCAGAGGAAACAGAAGAGAGAAAATTTAAGCAACGAATAAAACTTGTTACATGTTTAGCTTTGCTTATATTTTTTTATGGAATAATGTGGTTTTTATATCTATTTCTTACGAGATAACAAACACTCCCCCATCGGGAGTTTTTTCTTACCCAAAAATCCTGTTCATCATCCCCACCAAAACAGAGTCGGATATTTTGTCGGATATTATCAAGAAACAATGCACAAAAAGACAAAATATAAGCCAAAAAAGAACTTAAAACATATAAAAAACACTTTAAAAAAAATCCCACCGTCCCCACCAGACGGAATTTCAGCCTTATTTAAAGGCTTTTTTTTATGGCGTCGGATAAAAGTCGGATATTCGACGCCTTTTTTTCTGCTTTGCTGTATAATAAAGGCAGAAAGGAATTGTGTATGGCAGTCAACAAGAACAAAAAAACTGGGAAATGGGATTTTGACGGAAAGATATACTTTAAAGGAAAGGTCATTCATTCCTACCGCCGGTCTGGTTTCGCGACAAAAAAAGAAGCCACCCGTGCGGAAGCAATTTACCGTGATGAATTTAACCTCAAAAAAGTAATGCTTCCCTCTCTACAGGAGCTGGTCGACCGTTTCATCCCGTTCTGGAAAACGCAGGTCAAACCCTCAACAGCGGAGCAAGAAATCAAGGTTTATAACAAGCTGATTCGAGAACTGGGCGAAAAGGACTTTTATGATTCGAAAGTTTTGCAGACGTATATTTCAGAATGCGATGCAAAGTATTCAAAACGATATGTCGAAAAAATTTATTTCTCCCTTACCCGCCTTTTTAAATTTGCAATCTTAGATGGGATCATAGAAACAAGTCCAATGGTAAAAGTCTATAAGGATGCGCGGGCCGGAGAAATGAAAAAAGAAATGAATTTCTTCGAGCCGGATCAATTTGAAAAATATCTATCGTGCATCGAAGACCAGCGCGATCGCGCCATGTTTTCGTGTCTATATTATATGGGATTACGGAAAGGCGAAATGATGGCCTTACAATGGAAAGACATAGACTTTAAAAAGAACACTATCCGAATTGACAAAACAGTCATCACATTGAACCGCACAAAGTCGAATCCTGCGACACCGCCGAAAACAAAAAATTCTTACCGAACGATCTCAATGCCAAAGCAGCTTGTCCATGAGCTAGCCGCCTATAAAGACATAGCGAAGGACTTTTCGTTCTACAGTCTCGATGCATGGGTGTTTGGTGACGAAATGCCTGTGTCCGCTGAAACGCTTCGACGGAAAAACAAACAATACATCGCCGAGGCAAATCGCCGTGGTTATGAGCTACCTGAAATCCGTATACATGATTTCAGACATTCTCATGCATCATACCTCATAAATAATATGAGCGCCGGTTTCACAGACTTCGACATCGCCAAACGCCTTGGAGACACCGTAGAAACACTTCACAATGTATATGCGCACTGGTTTAAGGCCGGAGATCAAGGAATCATTGATTTTATGAATAGTGACAATTAAAAAGGAGTCAAAACGACTCCTTTTGTTTTATCCAAACATTTTATCAAATAACTGATTCCAGTTTTTATAAAATTTCGTCTGCTCGTCAATGAGCTTGTCCACAGTTTCCTGATCCGGGAATTGCGGGATCTCCGGTTTTGGCTGCTCTGGCTCTCTGACCGGATGCGAAGCCATTTCCGAGAAATCCACATAGCATACGTTTTTGTCGTATGGGATCGCTGTGTACTGGTACAGTACGCATTTTCCGTAGAAATCCTTTTGGAGCGTGCCGTTATTGCTTCCCCAGTCTGCGTTCCATTTCGGGTATTTATCGCCGCAGAGAACGAGATTTGCGAACCACCATGTAGAACTATAAATTCCCGTGTAGTATCCTTTGGATTTGACATAGTCACAGAAAATCTCGCAAAACTTCGTGCAGTTCTCTTTTGTCAGCGCACCGCGGTTTTCTTTGTACTTGTCAGCGTCCTCCATGTCGTACCAGACTCCCAGAGGCACATCAATGTCTTTGATAGTCTCAAGGATATACTGCGCTTCCTCGAGCGCTTGCTCATTGTCCAGTGCGTAAGAATAGCAATACACGCCGAAAGGAACTCCTGCTTCTTGACACTTTTTGACATTTTCAGCAAAAAGTTTGTCCATATTCGTGCCGAAAGTGGCCCGAATGATGACAAATCCCTGCCCTTTTACATCAAAGTTTGGGTTATGCTCCGAAATGTCGCAGCCCCACGCTTTGACGTTTTTATCCAATTTTGGTTCTTCCGGCTTTGGATCGGCTGGTTTTTCAGGATTGGATGGTTTGACTTCCTCGACTGGCCCGCAGTCGGCCCATTTGTCTTTGCCATACTCTTCCGATCCAGATACAGCAATAAAGAAATAGTCGTTGCCTTGCTTGCGCACAACATAGCGATGCCCATTCCCTATATATTTATATTGGTAAATGACGCTGTCGCCAGTCTTGAACGTCCGCACGACTTCGCCTTTCGGGCCGCCTTTTCTTTCGCGTACGTCGTCGACTGTGAACGTCGCTTTGCCGTCTTCCTGGATCAAATCTTTTATAATATCTTTACTTTCGTCAATATCGACTGGTTCCGCCCACTTCTCTACTCCGTACGTTTCCGCTCCGGAAATAGCCAAGTAGATTTTATTCGGTCCCTCATTCCAAACTATATATCTATGGCCGTTACCAACATATTTATATTGATACTTTACAATATCTCCCATTTTATATTGACGGACAATATTACCGGTTGGACCATTTGCCCGAGCATTGATTTCATCAACTGTGATTTTCATTGCCCCATTTTCTTCAATAAGTTTTCCATTTGTATCCACCGGCGTTGGGTTTGTCGTGAATCCCTTATACCGCAAAGCGCCTAAGGCTCCAGAACACGAAATGCTTGTGAGTACACCGGTGGAATGAGCGGTACCCTGATTAGAACCTAAGAAAGTACCGCGATTGGCTGGATCACTAGGATCATCTTTTACAAACATGGCTACATGCGAAGACGGACATTCGGGGGAACCTTTAGCCCACAAAACAATATCCCCCTCTTTTAAAGTACCAGTTATATACTCAAAATAAGGAGATAAGCCAAGAGCATCCCGACGATACCATATTTGGTCAGCATATCCATCACCACCGATTGGACGCGTTGGGTTTGGGTACCCAATGTCTTTCAAAAAAATTTTATACAAGTCAACGCATTGGATGCCTGCTACTCCGTCAATATCGTATATAGTCCCTATATGGCTATTGATCCAATTCGTAGGATTGATCTTAACCAATGACATCTTCAATCACTCCTTTATATTTTTTGCTTTTTCAAAAAGAAAATCGTCAATCTCTTGCGCGCTTTTCTCTAACTGGATTTGATGATTTCCGTCAACCAGATGATGCGTAACTGCGCTCAAAGACCGCATGATTATTCCGTTCATGGACTGTTGCTTCAAAAGCGACTCATTATCGTTTAGCAGTTTGGAATAATTGCTTTGAATCGCTTCTTTGACCCCTCTAACCTCTTCGTCGTGCTTATCATTAAGCTCCTTAACGCTTGCGGTATTCTTGTCGATCTTTTCGTCAATGGCGTCAAACTTCTTTTTGACGAACTTTTCATAAGCGCCATAAATCACGGTTAGCGACGTTAATACGCTAGCAATCCATACAAGTGCTTCTTTTAAAGATTCGAACATTATTTTTCTCCATCTTCTTCGCTTTTATCTTCTTTTTCATGAACATTCGTGTTAGTGCTTAATCCCTCAATCGTCCGAGTAAAGGTTTGATGCAGACCGACCGATGCCAGGCCGGTAATGGCTCCCTGTGCAATGATTCCAACATCGAAAGACCACTTCATCCAGCACGTCAGCACGATCCCGAGGAACATTAACGTCAACGGGATGTAGTCGTGTGTTTTATTTTCCACGAGCGTCATATGCTTCCAGACATATCCGACGCAAAGACAGATAATCAAAACAGAAGGTTCGATTAAATTCATGATATTTTCCATAGTATCCTACTATCTAGGGCGATTTTAATGTCTTCCCGGGACGAAAGGACTGAAAACATGAAATATAAAGATTTATTAGATCGCTGGCTCGAAGACCAACGTACCTACCAAAAATATTCGACTTATTCCCTTTACTATAATTTGTGCCAAAATCACATCATACCCGCCCTTGGCAGCATCGACATAGAGCACATTAATCAAGATATTGTGCAAGAATTTATCCTGCAAAAGCTGGATCACGGCAATCTTGTCGACGGCTCCGGACTGTCTATGAAGTATGTCAAGGATCTACTTTGCATCATCAATTTGACTCTAGGGAAAGGCCTGGAAATCAGGCTTCCATACGAGTCCCCGAAGCAAATTGAGATTTTCGAGAAAGACGAACAAATCGCCTTAATCAATCATTTGCAATCGAATATCAATCCGCGCAATTTCGGAATCCTGCTCTGCATCCATACGGGAATGCGCATCGGCGAGCTGTGTGCGCTGAAATGGAGTGATATTGACCTCATGAACCGGACCGTCAAAATCGACAAGACAATGATTCGCACTTATACGAAGCTGGATGGATCGGTGCTACGCGTGACGCCACCGAAATCCAGATCGAGTAATCGCGTCATCCCGCTTAACTCCACGATCATGTACTATGCCAACCTATTGCAGTGTGACGATGAAACCTATGTGATAAGCGGTTCCGATCACTATATCGAACCTAACAAATACAGGCTGTACTACAACCGCATTCTCAAAAATCTAGGAATCGAACACAAGAAATTCCATTCACTGCGTCACACCTTTGCGACGCGATGCACCGAGTGTGGCTGCGATTACAAATCCTTGAGCCAGCTCTTAGGCCATTCAAACGTCGCCATTACAATGAATCTTTACGTCCACCCGCAAATGGAGCTGAAAAGAAAGTGCGTTGAATTGCTTGTCGAGTATTACAAGTAAATGTATGTCCTTTACTTCCGGTGCGCAGAACGGTAAATATGAAATTGCTATCAATTCTTCACATTTACCAGCGCATTCCCATACAATGAATATCTTTAACTCTGGGACAGAAGCAAGCGGATACGGATTGAATCCTTCTTCTGGATTCCAAAATCGAGTAATGATCGCAAGCGGTGGATCCAATAAACAGTGGTCAACTGGATCTTCCGGTATTGGAGCAAATTTCGGAATCATGCAACCTTACTTAGCTGTCTATTTTTGGAAAAGGACAGCTTAAGTTAAAGTATGTCCTTTACGGCCCTTGGAACAGGCGGCCGATATAGGCAATACCTTAATGCTTTGATTGGCGCAGTAGCTAGCACAACCGCCTCGTTAGGATACGACATGGACGGCCCGGTAAGATCAACTGTTACCGGTTATACCGTAGTAGGAGCAACAAACTGGGCTTCTCAAAGGCAAACCCAAAACCATACAACACGAGTTATTTCAAAATCGACACCAAACAATGACACGGTCGAATTTGTTACTCCATATATCGCTGTTTACTTTTGGCGCAGGACTGCTTAGGCCGTGCGCTTCCAGAAGTAAATGCTGATATACGGCATGACGTTGTTATGAGCCTTTGAACCTCCGACGTTCACGGTATCTTTGCCATATTCGCCTTTATTTGTGATTTCTGGATATCCGGAAATCATCGCTTCGTTCCTTGCCATCGTAGCGCCTTTACTTCCGGTCCAAAGGTGAGCAATGTTGTGATAGTGCGACGGCATTTCATCGGTGGTTAGCGTGTGGTAATACTTTCCACCAGTGGCGCTGGCCGTAAAGGACATACCTTTAATCAGACTGTTCTTCGCCAAAAATACACCGATATATACGGGACCGATAAATCGACAGTTAGACCCGTGTTTGCGTATGTGGCATAAGCATCCACAGTACTGTGTGAGGAAGATTGATTCCCTGTATGTATCATAGTCATAGTCCCTACCTTTTGAGGCGCGGCCCATGAATTGACACCGGCGGCATCGCTTGTATGTAAATGGATATTGTTTATTGATCCAAAATACTCGCCATAATTCACGCCGTATCCATGATTATGTTTGTATGAACCACCGGTTTTCAACGAAGTAAAAGACATACCTTGACTAAGCCGTACGTCGCCAGAAATAAACGCTTATATACGGGAATGTTGGCGAGTCTCCGTTGCGTCGGGTATTGGCCACTATTTGTTGGCTGACAATGCTCGAAGTATGGTATTCACTATTTCCCAAATGAGTCATAGAGCGGTATTCTGATTCATTGACCGGAGAGTTCCAACCTTGATGATTGTTATTGGTGAGAACTGTCGTGTTTTCAAGCTGCGGGCCATTCACCGATCCAAAATATTCGCCAAATCGGATTCCGTAAGTATGGGAATGATAGTAATGTCCACCCGTCCCAAGGGCAGTAAAAGACATACTATTACTACCATCATTTCCGGTACCCACACCGACTAAACACCGACCTTGGCCAAACTGCTGCCACGTACCGCCCAGGAACGTTCCCGGGTTCGTACCATTGACATTCAGATAGATCGAACCGACAGGCCACATGGAGTCGAGCTTTTTCTTATCCGCCGCACTCATAAGGCCAGCTGCCGATTGCGTCGCTGCTGCGTAAGTTGTGTTTGCATCATCACGCCATGCAGGGTTTCCGCTTCCATCGGTTTTCCAAACCTTATTGGCTTGTCCCGATCCCGAAGCGACGTATCCCTCGCTTGTAGAACTGTTTGCTTTCCAGGTGTTCGTATCCGTGAATACGGCGTTCGATGGGACAGCCTTCGAAACTGTAACGTCTTTCCACGCTCCCCATTTTCCCTTCGTTTTCGCACGCATTCTTTTTGGAATAGCGTAAGCATCAGTGCTCGCGGTGAATTTGAATATTTCTTGGATTACGTAATCCGTGTTATGCGAGGTCACACGACCAAACCACGATGTATTCGCGTCCGGAGCATTTGAAGCGTTATACGCCATATACAAACCATCCGTTACCGCTGCGTTCCAGTCCGTGATCGTGGTGCAATGATCGGCTAGTTTGAATGTTGTGCCGCTCAAAGCCAGCTGCGCACCAGCGCTATACGTCGTGTTCGGAGGCGTCGCCCATGTTCCATCGCCGCGCATGTACTGGCCTGTATTGCCACTAAGTTTTCTCAAAAGGCCATCGGCTGATGTCGATGCCAGACCATACGTTGTGTTCGTGTCAGTCCAAGGCACATTGACGTACATCTGCTCATTGCTAAGCTGCACGGGGTAGTTTTTACCGTTCGCCGCATAGCCAATCTTCACGCCGCCTCGAGCCGACGCAGATGCCAGCGGTAAAGAATAAGCGTTTGCTCCACTGGCAATTCCATCCAATTTCTTTTTGTCCGCCGCACTCATAAGGCCGGACGCCGATTGAGTTGCCGCGCCATATGTCGTGTTTGGAGGTGTCGCCCATGTTCCATCGCCGCGCATGTACTGCGATGTGCTACCGCTAAGCTGCTTCAAAAGCCCATTGGCGGAGGTTGTAGCGAGTCCGTATGTAGTATTTGCGGGTGTAGCCCATGTACCGTCGCCGCGAAGATAAAGCCCTTGCTGTCCTTTCGCTGGTGCCGGGACAAGGCCGGACGATCCATTCGCTTCGGCAGTCGCTTTACCGAATACTGAATAGGTTGTGTTGGTATCCGACCACGGGACGTTGACGTACATCTGCTCGTTGCTAAGCTGTACAGGATAGTTTTTACCATTTTGAGCGTAACCTATTTTTACGCCACCTCGAGCCGACGCAGATGCAACCGGAAGCGAGTAGGTTGTGTCCTGCGTCGTGATCGTCCCCGTCGTTCCATCGCCTTTTGTATACGTGATCGTGCGACCACTTACACTCAATCCTTTGATATACGTGGTGTTGATTTGCTGACCGGCCGAATCTTTCGCGGCCTTTGTCGCAGTATCAGCGTTCCCCTGTAGTGCGCCGATGAATTTAGGCGCTGTAAGATTTCCCGACAGTGTGCCGCCAGTCAAAGGCAAATAGCCGTCCATCGTGGCTTTCGTGGTTCCCATGACCTCCCACTTGCCGTCAATCCACATATACTCGTCATAAATGTTCGTTCCCGATGTGTTTGTGTTCGGGATCATATAGATGACGTTCGTTTCACCGGTGGCCGGAAGGGCGGTTACTTTCTGATACCTCAAATGCCCGGCGTTAGCGATCGCTGTTTGCACCTGCTGGGCGTTCTGGTATCCGTAGGATTCGATCTTAGCCTTTACCTGATCCGCCGTTTGATACCCTTTCGAGGTGACAATATCGTTGACCTGCGATGCGTTTTGATAGCCGTAAGATTCGATTTTCGTCTTCACCTGGTCCGCATTTTGATAGTTCGCGTCATTGGTAAATGCCGAAACGTTTTTTCGGAATCAGTGCCTGAACCTGCTCCGTGTTTAGGTATCCATAACCTTCAACAATCGTGCGCACTTGCTGCGCGGTCTGATAGCCGTAGGATTCGACAGTCTCCTGTACCTGCGCCAGCGTTTGATACCCATACGATACGATGATGTCGCGGACTTGGTCTTCGTTCTGATAGCCATACGAAAGAATCTTGCTTTCGACCTGCGCCGCGTTTTGATAGTTTGCATCATTCGCAAGCTGTGATACCTTCGTTGGAATCAAGGCTTGAACCTGCGCGGTATTCAGGTAACCAGCGTCGTTTTCAAGCTCTGACACTTTCGAAGGAATCGACGTCGACAAGGCATATTCGCTTAGATCAATGTTTACACTTCGATCTGGATAGATCGTCAGCGGAACGCCATTTTTTTTTACCGATAAGATTGGGACTTTCACGTCGACGATTCCGTTAGTCATCGGCAATTTTTCGCCATTTTCCCGGATCTCCGTTGGCACGATCAAGTCGATTTCTTGATTTTTGTCCATTGCCACCGGCGCGCCATTCAGCTTGATTCCCTTCACGTACTTTGTCAAAAGCACGCGAAGGTCTTCCTGCTCGATGATGTCGCCTGTAATATTCCCCCATTTGGTTTTCAAATCAGAATGATCGTTCACGTGGACAAGATCGCGGCCGTCATACACATAGAATTGTCCGTCCGGCGTGATCCAGGCGGTGTTCCGGTTCGGATTGCTGATTTCATTTATGTCGTTGACCGGAACGAGCCAGTATTCACACTCTTCAATCGGAATCTTTATTTGTGGTTTCGCGCAAATCGGAAGTGCTGCCATCGTTTTTCACCTCGCTTTCAGCTTTCAGAATGTCACTAAAGCAAGACGCGCATTCCGTGATCGTGACACCGAGGAACTTCGACATCGCCTTCACAAAAAGCTTGTTCGCTTGCTGATAGATATAGAAAAGGTTTTCGTCGTCATCGCTAGCCTGCCACGACTCGAATGCTGTGTACATCGCCAGCCCCAGATGTTTGACAAGACACCAATATTCTTTGTTCCCAGCCGGGTACATTTCATACAAGGAAAGCATGGTTTCTCGCCGTAGCTGCGCATACTCGATCAAATCTTTTCGCAAGTCTTCGATGTCTTTCATGAAGTCCTGCACGTTGTCCTCGGGTACCATCCCGTTTTCAAGCTCGGAAACCTTTTTCTCGATCGTCGTTTTGACATGAAGTTCGCAACATCCGAGTTGTACGAATGTCCGAATCATTTCTTCGGCGATACCGTTTGACGCGTTTTCGTTTTTCATATTATGTCTCCTTGTATTTTTGTACCTTTTTCCAGTCTTCCAATTTTCTGTTCTTTCGCTCCTGCACGATCGCTTTGGATCGCAATTTCAAAAAGGAAATGGACGTCTGGTAGTCGTGCGGATGGGATGCGATATGGTTTGCCATCCGATTTAGTTTTTCTTCGTATTTCATCCCGTTACCTCGCCACGTGGCTGTATTTCAAGTAGTTTACGAGCGTCACCTGAAAGGGTCCGTCGGCCGTGATGACAACTTTCTTGTATCCGGCACTCAAGACTTTCTGGCGCTCCTCTTCGCTTAGCAGGCCGCACGCCTGTAAGACATCATAGTTCGCCGTCCCGGCGTTCGGGTACGTGCCGTTTCCATTGATCCAGTGCCCGTCGTACTGCGCTTTGAAATACGGTGTCAAGTCGACGCCCTCGATCGTGACTTTCATGTTGGCAGGATTCGACGGTACCAAGGTGATCCCGTCCTCGGTTGCCACGGGAATTGGCTGGACAATGAGTTTAAATTCGAAGCGTTCGTAATAGACTAAATCCTGCGATATAGAGATACCGACGACGGCTGGATTGGATTGATTGCCGTTTCGGGTAAATTCGTATCCGTAGAAATCGACGGTATGGTACCGGCGCTGTAAGGTGTCGCGCCGCTGCACTTTTCGTACGTTTGACACGTTGTACGATAGAATATCAATCGCTTTCTGTATCTGCACGTTCCTGTACCTCCCTGTCAATTCGCAAGAATTTTTCCAGCGTCAAAGTTCCGATCTCGACGCCGTTGCGATCCCAGCTCCGGCTGAGTTTAGTGATATACCACCAATCATCCAAAGCAATGAGCTTTTTCATGTAATTCGAACATGATCCGAGCTGATATTCGTCAAAGTCATAGTCGAGCCGGATTTTATCGCCGACATTCACATCAGCCGGAATCGCCGTCGTTGTCAATTCGACTTGATATACACGGCGCGAATTGATTAGTTTTTTGACCGCTGTTTTATAGGCCACCTTCGCCGCCTCGATGCGATCCTCATTTGTGATTGGCTTCGAACCATTGTTTCCATTTACCGTGTCAGAAACAACTTCTTTTTCATCCTTCCACAGCTCTTTCTTGACTCTAAGATACCCGAGGATATTGCCCATCCCGATATTCGCCACGTCGCAATGCGGGTAAGGTTGATTCTGACCGAAGAAAGACGATTCACCGACGTACATCGCAACATGGGAGTACGGCGTATCGCCGCCTTTGCTCCATACAGCGAAATCGCCGTATTGCTGATTTCCCGGCGTGATATAGTCGAAGTATGGGCCGTATCCTAAAACATCCCGGTTGTACCAGATCCATTCAGCATATCCATCGCCACCAATCGGGCGCGTCGGGTTCGGATAGCCGACCGTTTTCAAGCACATCTTCCAAAGATCCACGCATTGCGCGCCGGCCACACCATCAATATCAATCGACTTTCCGTTCCACTGATCGAAAAATTCATGGGGACTCCATACGCCGCTTAACACGATCTCGGTATCCACGGTGCCGTTTTCTGACGTGTCATCTTCTAATGAAAATGGGCTTAGGTCTTCAAACGCAAACGTGTCTTCGATGTAGATTCCCGATTCCATCGCTACGGATTCCGTGTCGATGATCGAATATTCGGTGTCGTTGTTCGGGCCGAGTTCCGGGAAATCTTGGTAGTTCTGATAGTCACGTTCATTATTGATTCCGGTGCGCAGGATCACGACTGGAAATTTCGCATCCTGTAACTCCTCGTCTTCGAATACTTCCCGTAAGCTCAACGCTGACATTCCGTTGTCCGACTTGTTGCCGTACACTGTCGCAATATTGACGACGTTAGAAAAATCCTCGTTGATTTTCGGTTCTTCGATAATCTGTATGTTTTGCGGCCCACACCGCATGACAGACACTCTACAGGGCTTGCTGTCGCCAAACTTTCCGATTTCCACAACTTTGTCCGCCGAAAGATTGATACGCCACCACAAGTCCTCTGTATGCTCTACGGTTTGGGTCAATGCCTCCAACTTGTTTTGGCGTGAGTAAACGTAGTCGACGTTTTCCTCGCTGGCCGCCTGATCGAACCGCATTTCCCAGTCTTTCCCGTAGCGGATGTCCTCGTCGTCATACATTTCCTTGATGGTCGTGTCCTTGATCGCGTAGTTCGTCGGGACTTGCCGATATTCCCACTCATGAAAGATATGGACAAAAGACACGTCGATGGTCCCTTGTACCGTATCAGCTTCCACGGATTGCACGGCGCCGCGAAATACCAAGCCATTTTCAAATGTGATGCGAATTTCTTTCCGGCCGGACAAATACTGGATGTACGAGATCGGCAAGGTGATGGAAGCCTGCGGCACGTCCATCAATTCGATTTCAAAATCGACTGTATTCAGTATCTTCGTAAATCGTTTGATGACGCGCCCGGCGTCCAATACTTCGAAAAGCATCTAGTCACCCACTTTCGCTTGTCCCTTCCATTTCCGGCCTTTGCGAATCCGCGATGTTCCGGCGTTGTCTTTTCCGGCCTGATCGACGGCGTACTTTGGCACGTCTTTCCACTGGCCGCCGCTACGCTTTTTGAAAAAACCGGTTGCGCGATCACATGACAAGAAGCGCCCATTTTTACGGACGGCCCACGGTCTGAAATCCGGAATAATCTGCTGGATGGAGTAAATATTTTGATGCGGGAAGGTCGCTTCTTCACCCATCAGCTCGATCTTAACGTGCGTCGTGTCCTTTGGAAGTTGGAAAAACTGTGTCCACTGCGAGGCGCGCGCCGTCGCGTCCCATCCGACTTTGTAGATCATCGACCACGTGTCCGGGTGCGAAAAGATAAACTGGTTATAAATCTCATTCCAACTCGCTTGATCATTGTTTGACGTCGAAACGACCAAGCGGTACCGATAGTTTCCTCCGAATGGCACGTAGGCCTGATTCGGACGATATGCGCCAGCGTCGGTCACGGCATATGGTACAAGATCGAGTTGAAACGCAACGCCGTAGTTGCCATCATCGCTGAAATGGATCCCCCGGCCAAATCCAGCCGCGTGTGCTGTGTCTAGCGGCGCGCCATACGGGCCGGTCGAATTGGGACTGCCGCCCAAAACGACGTTGTTGTATGGCCCTGTGTTGTTGTATGCGCCCCAGAAATCCGCCCAAGCCATTAAACGCCTCCGGCCAGATCATTTTCGGTAGCATTATTCGATGTACGGATGAACGAGTTTCCATCCGGCGTGCCGCCAAATACGTTGATGTTTCCGGCCGCAATGTGACGTCCAGCGACGAAGTTTCCGTTCATGGTCGTGCCATCTGGCTGCCATGCGCCGGACTCTTGAAGATTGACAAGAATCTTCATGAGCGCATCCTCAATATTTGATACTTTGGCGCTGATTTTGTTATCTTGACCGTCGACATAGCTTCTTAAGTTGTTGATGGTCGTCGTCAATGTATCGCAGCGCTGATTCAGCTTTTCAATTTCTTTCCACAGCGCGTCAAGGCCGCCATTTAACGCTTTCCATAAGGCTTCGATTTGATCCCATTGCCCACAGTCGGAGTGGATCAAAAGCTCGTACATAATTCCAGCGTTGTTTGTGATCGTGGCGTAGGCTTCCTGCCAATCGCACTGATTGTACATAGAGGCTTTCTCATTTTCGCCAAAGATCAAGCAGTCATTGGCGTTCTGCAAATCCTCGCAGTTTTTTCGCTTGTCGTTTTTGATGAATCCAGTATTGTTGTAAAATCCATTTGCGACGTCATCTGTCACGCCGTGGACTAGAAAGTCATGAGCGTACACTTTCAAGTCTTCGCAAGCGGCGCATGGATCTTTGTATTTCTCTGCCATATGACCTCCTAGCATGTCGGGATCGCCGACACGTTTTTATTGCTAAAGCGAACCTGCAAAATACAGTGGGTGTCGATGACCCAGTCTCCTACGAAATCCGCGAATGTGATCCAATCTGTCGACTGTCCGGGAGACAGGCTACCTTCCTGTGAGTAGTTGATCGTCTTGTCGATCACGTCGGTAAACGAGGCGTGCATATTGTTTTTCTGATACACGATCGAGCCGGAAGAGTTCGGGACGCGCAGGATCACGCTTGGTTCGCTGACGGTTCCATCATGAGATTTAAAGGTGTATACGCATTTCTCGATGTACACCGAGCTGATGCGCCACGTCGCCACTTTTCCGTCGCTAGGTACCATACAAAAATTGACTTTGCCCGTGATCGAGCCGCGGCCATATTCCTGCGTGCCTTCGGCAACCCAATCGACCCAGTCGTATTTCCAGTTTCCTTGTCGGTCGATGGAAAGGTTCAGTCCCTGCATAGTTTGTAAGATTTGCGGTCGGGCCTCGACGCTGATATTTTGGAGCGCCAAGGCATTGATTTGATCCTGTAGGCCACACACGGCGCAGATCAAGGCGTCATTCATCGTCGCAAGGTTTTGGAGCATCTCGCCGGTGTATTCCTTCCACTCGCATTCCGAATAAGCGCCGATTTTTTCCAGATGGCCCCAATTCAAGCAGTCATTTATCAGATCAAGGTCTTTGCAGTTGTTCGACTTCCCGTTCAGGCCCTTGTTTCTTTTCAAGGAGTCACATACGGCCGTTGTCACTCCGTTTTCGTAAAAGTCCGTGTTGTTTTCCATCAATTCACGGCACACGGTACAAATATCTTTGCTTGCCATATATCCTCCTATGGTTTGATTTCGTCGATGTCGATATAGATGCTGGCGTCGCCGCAGCATGAATTCTCGACGATGATTCGATTCTCTCCGTGGTGAACACGGAAGTATTTTTTCTGGTGATATACGATCTTATCCATGTCGATTGGCTCAAACTCGCAGCACAAGTCCTCGGTATAGTATGCGCTGCCATCTGGCCGAATCTTGATCCATCCGTCGTAGTCGCCCTTGATCGTGATCGAAATGTCATTGATCGTGATTTTTGGGTCTTGGAAAGTCCCTTGCAACACGACGTCCACGCCATCAGTGTTTAAGATCGTATTGGAATAAACTCGGCCGGCGATGACTGCTGAGTCGATATAGTCCTTGCTGATCTTGATTCCCAGTCCTTCTCCCCGAATATCTTTCGGCCGGCGCGCAATCGTAGATGATTTTGTAGGATTTGCCGCATTGGGCGAAATTGTCCGATTCCTCCTGACTCATACCGCACAGCGAATTTTCCTCCACGGCGTCGCCGCAGTCGCAGAAACACGTCGTACACGT
>PDYJ01002355.1_pt1 | contig 23051 bp, 19 predicted proteins | sample 1430841 | NCBI WGS metagenome assembly PDYJ01 (sample SAMN07237672, study PRJNA390542) | Gut metagenome, whole genome shotgun sequencing project. | isolation source: fecal pellets | host: Mus musculus | place: USA: New York, NY | collected 2016-10 | reverse complement strand
GACTCCGCGGGCGACGCGAATACCATCGAACGCCTCGCCGAACATGGAAAAGCCATAGTGCAGACCCTGCACGACGATATCCGACAACGATAAAGGCCCGCAAAGCATGAAACGAATATTCGCAATACTGCCGCTCGTCGCCGCGCTCCTCTTCGGGTGCCGACCGACTGCCGAAGCCAACCTCGACGACTTCACCGAAACGCTCTACAAGCCCCGCCACGCCTCGGGGTTCGAGATCCTCGGCCGTCCCGACGGCAAATCGACGCTCATACGCATCACCGACCCGTGGCAGGGGGCCGAGGGATCGGCCGCAGCCTGCTCATCGACCGCGACGGCGACATAGAGACAGCCGCCACGCCCGAGCTGCAACGCATCGAAGGCGACGCGCAACGGATCGTCTGCATGTCGTCGAGCTACATAGCCATGCTCTCGGCCATCGGCCGAACCGACTGCGTGGTCGGCGTGTCGGGCATAGACTTCATCTCCGACCCGCATATAGCCGCCGCGCGCGACAAGGTGGGCGACGTGGGATACGACTCCAACATAGATTACGAGCTGCTGACGGCCCTGCGACCCGATCTGGTGCTGGTGTACGGCATCGCCGCGTCGAGCGGCATGGAGACCAAACTCCTCGAACTGAATATTCCCTACCTCTACATGGGCGAATACATCGAGCAATCGCCGCTCGGCAAGGCCGAATGGCTCGTCGCGCTGGCCGAGGCGGTCGGTTGCCGCGACAAGGGCGAAAGCGCGTTCCGTCCTATCGAGGAGCGGTACGAGGCGTTGAAAAAGAGGGTCGCCGAAACCGTTCTCGACGCCCCGTCGGCAATGCTCAACACCCCTTACGGCGATTCGTGGTTCATGGCCCCTCGGGCAGTTGCATGGCGCGTCTGATAGCCGACGCGGGCGGACATTACATATATACCGCCAACGACACCAACAGCTCGCTGCCGATCGACCTCGAGCAGGCCGCCGTGCTCACCTCGCAGGCCGATATGTGGCTCAACGCGCAGGTCGCGACGCTCGCCGACCTCAAGCGGCGTTTTCCCAAATTCACCGACGCGCGTTGCGTGCGCAACGGTTACGTATACAACTGCGACCGCCGCGCCGACCCAGCGGGCGGCAACGACTTCTGGGAGTCGGGCGTGGTGCGGCCCGATCTCGTGCTGCGCGACTTGGTGAAGATTTTCCACCCCGAACTCGTCGACGAGGAGTTCGTATACTACCGCAAAATAGAATAACTCGGCATGAAATCACGCTCGGCCATACTCTTTTCGTCGCTGTCGCTGCTCACCGCCGCGCTTTTCGTCGCCGACCTCGCCGTAGGATCGGTCAACATCCCGCCGCACGAGGTTTGGGCCGCGCTCACTGGCGGCGCATGCGACCCCGTGACGGCCAAAATCGTCCTCGACATACGCCTCATGAAGGCCGTGGTGGCTCTGCTGGCGGGAATGTCGCTGGCCGTAAGCGGATTGTTGATGCAGACCCTTTTCCGCAACCCTTTGGCGGGACCGTACGTTCTCGGCGTAAGCTCGGGCGCGAGTCTCGGCGTGGCGATCTTCATCCTCGGAGCTCCGATGGCGGGTCTCGTCGGACGGTCGTGGTTCTCGGCCTTGGGAATAGCGGGGCGGCGTGGGTCGGATCGGCCGCGACACTCGCAGCCGTGGCGGCCGTGAGTCGCCGCATAAAGGATATAATGGTGATTCTCATTCTGGGAATGATGATAAGTTCGGCCGTGAGCGCCGTGGTGCAGATCCTGCAATACCTGAGCAACGAAGAGTCGCTGAAGAGCTTCGTGGTGTGGACCATGGGATCGCTCGGCGACGTCACCTCCGCGCAGCTCTCGCTGGCCGCGCCCGCCGTCACCGCAGGCTTGGCGATAGCAGTCGCCGTCATAAAACCGCTCAATATGCTGCTGCTGGGCGAGTCGTACGCCCGCACGATGGGACTCGACGTGAGGCGCACGCGCTCGCTCATCCTGCTCGCCACCACGCTGCTGGCGGGAACCGTTACCGCTTTCTGCGGCCCGATAGGATTCATCGGACTCGCTATCCCCCACGTCGCCCGCATAGCGTTCCGCAACGCCGACCATCGCGTGCTCGTGCCTGCCGCAGCTTTGGCGGGCGCCGCGTCGCTGCTGGCGTGCGACATAGTGTCGAAGCTGCTCGCGCTGCCCGTCAACACCATAACGGCCCTTATGGGCATACCGATAGTGGTATGGGTGGTCGTCAGGAACAAAAACATAGTATAGCCACGCCATGATACGTCTCGAAAATCTGACCCTCGCATACGGCAGCCGCACGCTCATCCGCGACGTGACGGCCGCGATGCCGCGCGGTCGCCTCACGGCCCTCGTCGGCCGCAACGGCACAGGCAAGAGCACCCTGCTGCGGGCCATAGCGGGCTTGGGCGAAGCGGCGGCGGGCCGCATCCTGCTCGACGGCCGCGCGGTCGAGAGCCTCTCCCCCGCCGAAACGGCCGCCACCGTCGCGCTCGTCACCACCGACAAGGTGCGCATAGCCGATCTGCGATGCCGCGACGTGGTCGCGCTCGGGCGCGCGCCCTACACCAACTGGATCGGGCGCATGCAGGCGGCCGACCGCGAGATAGTCGAACGCTCGCTCGCCCTCGTCGGCATGGAGGATTACGCCGACAAGACGATGGACCGCATGTCCGACGGCGAGTGCCAGCGTATAATGATCGCCCGCGCGCTGGCGCAGCAGACGCCCGTAATGCTGCTCGACGAGCCGACGGCCTTTCTCGACATGCCCAATCGTTACGAGCTCTGCACCTTGCTGCGCCGACTCGCCCGCGAGGAGAACAAATGCGTCCTTTTTTCGACGCACGAACTCGATATAGCCCTCGCCCTATGCGACGACATCGCACTGATCTCGCCGCCCGATTTGCGGCACATGCCCACCGACGAAATGGTCCGCAGCGGTTGCATCGAACGCCTCTTCACGGGCGACACCGTCGCCTTCGACCCGCGACCCGCAACATCATCGTGCGGGATAGAAATAACGATCGAACGAGTTGACACTTTGAAAATGGTTTACTATTTTTGTGTTGCAAAAACTGTAAACCATGTTATCTAAAACCGAACGCGACGCCGTCATAGCCCTCATAAAACGCGAAGTGGTCCCCGCAATAGGATGCACCGAACCCATCGCCGTCGCCTTGTGCGTGGCGCGCGCCTGCGAATTGCTCGGGTCGCGCCCCGAAAAGATCGAAGTGCGCTTGAGCGCGAACATTCTCAAAAACGCAATGGGTGTCGGCATCCCGGGAACGGGAATGATCGGCTTGCCCATCGCCATCGCGCTGGGCGCTCTGGTCGGACGCTCGGAATACGGACTCGAAGTGCTGAAAGATGCCGACGCGGAGGCCGTCGAGCAGGGTAAAAAATATATAGCCGAAAAGCGGATCTCGGTCGATCTCAAAAAGGATATCGAAGAAAAACTCTACATCGAAGCCGAAGTCTCGGGCGGCGCGCATCGCGCCACGGCCGTAATCGCGGGCGGCCACACCAATTTCGTCTATCTGCGGCTCGACGACGAAGCAATCGAGGATTCGCGAACGGACGGCGGCGAGAGCGAGGGCGACGACGATGTGCATCTCACCCTGCGTCGCGTTTACGATTTCGCCATGACAACTCCGGCCGACGATCTGAAGTTCATTCTCGAAGCGCGACGGCTCAACAAATCGGCGGCCGAGCAGGCGTTTCGCACCGATTACGGCCACTCTTTGGGCAAGACGCTGCGCGGCGAACGCGAAATAAAGCTGCTCGGCGACAGCATATTCTCCCGCATCATATCCTATACCGCCGCCGCGTGCGACGCCCGCATGGCAGGCGCCATGATTCCCGTCATGAGCAACTCGGGCAGCGGCAACCAAGGCATCACGGCGACCCTGCCCGTGGTGGTCTACGGCGAGGAGTGCGGAGCGACGGAGGAGCGAATGATTCGGGCGTTGACGCTCAGCCATCTGACGGTCATATACATCAAGCAGAGTCTGGGCCGCCTATCGGCGTTGTGCGGCTGCGTCGTCGCAGCCTCGGGGTCGAGTTGCGGCATAACGTATCTTATGGGCGGAGGTTACGACGAGATCGCCATGGCCGTCAAAAACATGATTGCCAACCTGACGGGCATGATTTGCGACGGCGCCAAACCCAGTTGCGCGCTGAAGCTGGCGAGCGGAGTATCGACGGCGGTGCTTTCGGCCATGATGGCGATGGAGCATCGTTGCGTGTCGAAACTGGAGGGAATAATCGACGAAGATGTCGACAAGTGCATACGCAACCTCACCGCCATCGGTCGCGACGGCATGAACGAAACCGACGAACTTATTCTGAGAATCATGACGGACAAATGTTGATTCGCATGGAATCTCGATGTGATATTTTTTCGATTACTGGATCACGTTTTGCAATCGAATCATCGTCGGTAAAAAAATTTTTGCTATATTTGCAGTCGTAAAGAGACGTTAAAACGTCGGCAAGACCCTCTATAGCGCATAAGTGATAATCCAAAATAATCAATTCGATATGGCCGTCCGACGAAATTCAGAAGCGAAATTCAGCGAGGCATTGTACTAACGCCCATGAAAGTTGAATTATATTATACGAGAGTGCTTCTATTTGTATCTTTATTGTAATTATAGGTTCTTAAAGACGGGGAAACGGACGGAATAATCAGTAAGTAATGTACACAAGAACGTTGTCCGCTTCCCCGTCATTTTTTATCTCTTGCTGAATTATTCCAAGTAGCTACGAAAAGAGATAATCCCATTTGAAAATCCGAATGTCCTGCTGTTCGCCGACGGCGGAGGACTGCGCGAGCTTTCGTGCGAGTTGCAGTCCGTCGCGGTGGGGCGGCGGCGGACTGCGCGCAGGCGTAACGCCTGTTTTATGAAAAGTGCATCGATATTCGGGTCGCAGCCTGCGGTGGCTCGCGTGCGAGCATTCGCGAACAACAGCGGGCCTCCGCGCGCCGAGGCTGCGACCCGCGCAGTTCTGCGAACTGCATTTATATATATAATTCACACGCGTCAGCAAAGAACCGCGGCAGAAAGGATTTCGGATAAAGGGCGGTCGCGGCAACGGAGCGTTAAAAATCGGAGAACGTTTTCGATAAGCCGAGTGCAGAGCCGAACTTGTTCGAGCTATGCCGAAGCGAGAAAACGTCTGCGAAGCGAACTTTTGATCCTCAAAAGTGCCGTAGGCATCCGATTTAACGAAGTCGCAAGACCGACCCCGAAAGCGTTTCACCGCGGCGGCTTTTCGGTTACCTTTTGGCCGCGCAAAAGGTAACGTATATTATTTAGGTATTCGGGCAGCAGCCTGCGGGGGCTCACATGTGAGCATTCGCGAACAACAGCGGGCCTCCGCGCGTCGAGGCTGCGGTCCGCACGGTTCTGCGAACTGCATTTTGCTGACACGCGTGAATTGTCGATAAAATCTATCTTCGGCGGCTGCGGGGCCGCGCATAAAGCGCGAGCCGCCGAAGATAACACCGCAAAGCGGTGCGTTGAAGCGTGCATTGCATGGAGCCTGCGGGCCGCGCAACTCGACAGAACCTAAATACACTCCTACATTATCCGATCCCCAAACAGCATAACCGTCCGAGCCACCCGCATGCGCTCCACAAACAAAAAAGCCGAACCCTTATCGGATTCGGCTTGAAGAGGCGGCTACCTACTCTCCCACCACAAGGGCAGTACCATCGGCGTGAGTGAGCTTAACTTCTCTGTTCGGAATGGGAAGAGGTGGAACCTCACTGCTATAACCACCTAAAAGAACTTGCGTTTCGTATAGCGAAACCGTGCGATGCTGCGATCATCGCACTAATCCGTCGCACTCGGTAAGCTTGACACTATAGAAGATGAGATAAACTTTTCGTAAAAAAGCCGTTCGGGTAATTAGTACTGCTCGACTTTGACATTACTGTCTTTACATCTGCAGCCTATCAACGTAGTAGTCTCCTACGCCCCTCAAGGGAAAACTTATCTTGGGGATGGCTTCGCGCTTAGATGCTTTCAGCGCTTATCCAAACCGAACGCGGCTACTCGGCGGTACACTTGGCAGCATAACCGATACACCGGAGGTTCGTCCAACTCGGTCCTCTCGTACTAAAGTCAGGACCCCGCAATTTTCCTACGCCCGCAACAGATAGAGACCGAACTGTCTCACGACGTTCTGAACCCAGCTCGCGTGCCACTTTAATCGGCGAACAGCCGAACCCTTGGGACCTTCTCCAGCCCCAGGATGTGACGAGCCGACATCGAGGTGCCAAACCGCCGCGTCGATATGAGCTCTTGGCGGCGATCAGCCTGTTATCCCCGGAGTACCTTTTATCCTTTGAGCGATGGCCAGTCCACACAGAACCACCGGATCACTATACCCTGCTTTCGCACCTGATCGACTTGTAGGTCTCACAGTCAAGCGCCCTTATGCTATTGCACTCTACGCACGGTTACCATTCGTGCTGAGGGCACCTTGGGAAGCCTCCGTTACACTTTTGGAGGCGACCACCCCAGTCAAACTACCCACCAAACGGTGTCCCCTTCTCAGGGTTAGAACTCAAATACACAAAGGGCAGTATTTCAACGTCGACTCCTCGAATACTGGCGTACCCGACTCACTGTCTCCTGCCTATCCTACACATTATGCACCCAAATTCAGCGTTAAGCTGCAGTAAAGGTTCACGGGGTCTTTTCGTCCCGTTGCGGGTACCCGGCATCTTCACCGGGACTACAATTTCACCGAGCTCACGGTTGAGACAGTGTCCAGATCGTTACACCATTCGTGCAGGTCGGAACTTACCCGACAAGGAATTTCGCTACCTTAGGACCGTTATAGTTACGGCCGCCGTTTACTGGGGCTTCGATTCAATGCTTCTCTTGCGATGACATCCCCTCTTAACCTTCCAGCACCGGGCAGGTGTCAGGCCCTATACTTCTTCTTTCGAATTTGCAGAGCCCTGTGTTTTTGATAAACAGTCGCCTGGACCTCTTCGCTGCGCCCATATCGCTATGGGACCCCTTTTCCCGAAGTTACGGGGTTAATTTGCCTAGTTCCTTAACCGTGATTCACTCGAGCACCTGAGGATACTCTCCTCGACCACCTGTGTCGGTTTACGGTACGGGTGACATACACTATAACTTAGAAGATTTTCTCGGAAGTCGGCTTGGGTGAACTATCGGATTGTCCGTAGACTCTCCGTACTGTCGGATTTCAGCACAACAGAACTATTAATCCGTCATATACCTACATCCTTTAACGAACTATTCCGTCAGTCCGCGTCACTTACGCTCCTTCGTCCCTCCATCGAGGTGCATGTCAGTATCGGAATATTAACCGATTATCCATCGATATCGCCATTCGGCTTAACCTTAGGACCCGACTAACCCTGATCCGATTAGCGTTGATCAGGAAACCTTGGTCTTGCGGTGTGCGGGTTACTCTCCCGCATTATCGTTACTTATGCCTACATTTGCTTTTCCATACGCTCCACCGAACCTCACGGCTCGACTTCGACGCGGAATGGAATGCTCCCCTACCACACTTTCGTGTCCAGAACTTCGGTGATATGCTTGATACCCGTTTATTATCCACGCTCTGTCGCTCGACTAGTGAGCTGTTACGCACTCTTTGAATGAATAGCTGCTTCCAAGCTAACATCCTAGCTGTCTCTGCAACAAAACATCGTTAGTTTAACTTAGCATATGCTTCGGGACCTTAGTTGCTGGTCTGAGTTGTTCCTCTTTTGTCAATGGACATTAGCACCCACTGGCTCACTGCTGTAAATCATACTACCGGCATTCGGAGTTTGTCAGGATTTGGTAGGCGGTGAAGCCCCCGCATCCAATCAGTAGCTCTACCTCCGGTAGACTCTCAATTACAACGCTGCCCCTAAAGGCATTTCGGGGAGTACGAGCTATTTCCCAGCTTGATTAGCCTTTCACCCCTACCCTCAAGTCATCGAGAAGCTTTTCAACGCTTATTCGTTCGGACCTCCAGTTGGTGTTACCCAACCTTCATCCTGCTCAAGGGTAGATCGCAAGGTTTCGCGTCTACAACCACTAACTAACCGCCCTGTTCAGACTCGCTTTCGCTTCGGCTCCGTGCTTTCCGCACTTAACCTCGCTAGTGATTAGTAACTCGTAGGCTCATTATTCAATAGGCACGCCGTCACCACACGAAGTGGCTCCGACAGGTTGTAAGCGTATGGTTTCAGGTTCTTTTTCACTCCCCTGTTCGGGGTACTTTTCACCTTTCCTTCACAGTACTGGTTCACTATCGGTCTCTTGGGAGTATTTAGCCTTACCGGGTGGTCCCGGCGATTCAGACAGGATTCCTCGTGTCCCGCCCTACTCAGGATACTGCTAACTTTAACTCGATTACCCGTACGAGACTTTCACTCTCTGCGGTGTGACTTTCCAGACACTTCCGGTTTTCGTTAATCATATATCGCAGTCCTACAACCCGTAATTGCCGTAACAACTACGGTTTAGGCTCTTTCCATTTCGCTCGCCGCTACTTTGGAAATCGATGTTTCTTTCTTTTCCTCCTCCTACTTAGATGTTTCAGTTCAGAGGGTTGGCCCACCTTGCGGTGTGTCAGGTCTTCTACCTGACGGGTTGTCCCATTCAGAAATCTCCGGATCAAGTCTCGTTTGCAAATCCCCGGAGCTTTTCGCAGCTTACCACGTCTTTCTTCGCCTCCAAGAGCCTAGGCATCCCCATACGCTCTTAATTACTTTCTTACAACTCCTTGTACTCCTATTGCCGTACAAGGATTATCTCATCTCCTTAATCATGTCAATGAACGGCGCAAACTTGTATCGTCTGCCAAGTGCGACATCGAGGGTATGATCCTCCACGCCTTGAGCGATGTCGCATAATTTTGAAGAGCAAGAGCAGCCAAGCTATACCTTTAAGTAAAGCTCCAGAAAGGAGGTGTTCCAGCCGCACCTTCCGGTACGGCTACCTTGTTACGACTTAGCCCCAGTCACCAGTTTTGCCCTAGGTCGATCCTTGCGGTAACGAACTTCAGGCACCCCCGGCTCCCATGGCTTGACGGGCGGTGTGTACAAGGCCCGGGAACGTATTCACCGCGCCATGGCTGATGCGCGATTACTAGCGAATCCAACTTCATGGAGGCGGGTTTCAGCCTCCAATCCGAACTGAGATAGGCTTTCGAGATTCGCATGCCATCACTGGCTAGCTGCCCTCTGTACCTACCATTGTAACACGTGTGTAGCCCCGGACGTAAGGGCCGTGCTGATTTGACGTCATCCCCACCTTCCTCCGGCTTGCACCGGCAGTCCCGTTAGAGTGCCCAGCTTGACCTGATGGCAACTAACAGCAAGGGTTGCGCTCGTTATGGGACTTAACCCGACACCTCACGGCACGAGCTGACGACAACCATGCAGCACCTAGTTTCCTGCCCCGAAGGGATAACCTGTTTCCAGATTAGTCAGTAACTTTCAAGCCCGGGTAAGGTTCCTCGCGTATCATCGAATTAAACCACATGTTCCTCCGCTTGTGCGGGCCCCCGTCAATTCCTTTGAGTTTCATTCTTGCGAACGTACTCCCCAGGTGGATAGCTTAACGATTTCTCTTAGTCACCGACAATGTATCGCCGACAACGAGCTATCATCGTTTACTGCGTGGACTACCAGGGTATCTAATCCTGTTTGCTCCCACGCTTTCGTGCCTCAACGTCAGACATAGTTTGGTAAGCTGCCTTCGCAATCGGTGTTCTGTATGATCTCTACGCATTTCACCGCTACACCATACATTCCGCCTACCGCATCTATTCTCTAGTCATACAGTATTAGAGGCACGTCCGGAGTTGAGCCCGAATTTTCACCTCTAACTTATAAAACCGCCTACGCACCCTTTAAACCCAATAAATCCGGATAACGCTTGGATCCTCCGTATTACCGCGGCTGCTGGCACGGAGTTAGCCGATCCTTATTCGTACGATACTTTCAAGCAGATACACGTATCTGATATTACCCTCGTACAAAAGCAGTTTACAACTCATAGAGCCGTCATCCTGCACGCGGCATGGCTGGTTCAGACTTGCGTCCATTGACCAATATTCCTCACTGCTGCCTCCCGTAGGAGTTTGGTCCGTGTCTCAGTACCAATGTGGGGGTTAACCTCTCAGTCCCCCTATGTATCGTTGCCTTGGTGAGCCGTTACCTCACCAACTAGCTAATACAACGCATGTCCATCTTAAACCGCCGGAACTTTCAACTATCGGAGATGCCTCCAATAGTATTATGGGGTATTAGTACCGATTTCTCAGTGTTATCCCCCTGTTTAAGGTAGGTTACATACGCGTTACGCACCCGTGCGCCGGTCGCCATCTCCGATATTACTACCGAAATGCTGCCCTCGACTTGCATGTGTTAGGCCTGCCGCTAGCGTTCATCCTGAGCCAGGATCAAACTCTCCATTGTATTAATGTTTTGTTTTTGTATCTTAGCTCCAATCTCAAAGGTATTGTTTGAAATCACTCTTGTTATAGAGTGGATAAAACTTCTTAGCTGCTCAATTTCTTCAAAGAACTATATCCTGTATATTCAGAACTTTCTCTTTTAATATCCCGCCCCGTTTTCGAAGCGGAAAGTGGTGCAAAGGTAAGGCAAATATTTTTAACCACCAAACTTTTGCCAAAGTTTTTTTTCTGAAAATATTTCGCAGAACTCTTTTTAAAGCACTCCCAAGAACCGTAATTCTCAAAAGCGAGTGCAAAGTAAAACCTTTTTTTTTATCCTTTCCAAATATTTCGCAATCTTTTTTTGCAATTTCTCTACGGCGAAAACGCTATTTGCATACTTAACCGACTAACTTTCACAAGAATAAGGGCAAGAAAAAAATTCGACAAGAAAAAAGCGAACGATATATAATATATATAGGTGTACCATAGCGCGCAATATTTTTTCGGGGACAGAGCAAAAATCCCCCCCCCCTAAAAAATTGCAGCTTTCACGGAATATGCTTACATTTGTATTGCATTAATTAAAGCAACCCGACAAAATCACTATGAAAAAATTCCTATTTCTATTCGCGGCGCTGGCGCTGTCCGTCGGCACATTCGCCCAAAACATGCAGGAGACGGTCTATCTCAAGAACGGTAGCATAATCCGCGGCATCATCATCGAGCAGGTTCCTGCGCAATCGCTGAAGATACGGACCAAGGATGGAAACATCTTCGTTTTCGCCATGTCCGACGTGGAAAAGATATCCAAAGAAAATGTATCAGACAGACACTTTCGATCGAATCGCCGCATGACGCATTCGAGATGGAGCGGCCCGATATCGCGGATTCGTCGACTTGAACTGGACCGCGGGCGTAGCACCACTTCGGGCGTAGACTGCATAGGCCTGCTGACTTCGCACGGCTACCAGATCAATCCTTACATCTACACGGGAATCGGCATCGGGTTCAACTACTTCTACAACGGCACAGCCGCCAACATACCGATATTCGCGAACATCCGCAGCGACATATTGCAAAACAGCATCACGCCGTTCGTCGACCTTAAGATAGGATATTCGGTATTGGATGCCGAGGGATTGTATTTGTCGCCTTCGGTGGGTTGCCGATTCCAAGCAAGACGAGGCCTCGCATTCAACATCGGCATTGGATATACGCTGCAAAAATACAATTTCGAATTCTTCGACGATTACGACTATTACAGGGGCAACCTCAATCTCAACGGTTTGAGCATCCGCTTCGGCATAGAGTTCTAATCAACGAGACAGCATAAAATATCGGAACTATCGTTTTAGGCTTGCAATATGATTGCGGCTCGTGAGAGCCGCGCGAGCCGTAGCCTCGCCCCGCGGAGGCTCGCTATCGCTCGACTCCGCAGGCTACGACTCGCAACCCGAAAACCCGAATCATATAATTCCGAAAAAAATATTCCGCCCGAAATGAAATTCATCTCGGACGGAATATTTTTCGCGGAACTCGCGTCCGCTATTTGACCATACCTATATAATTATGCGGCGTTATGGCGCGCAACTCGGCCTTCACGCTCTCGGCCACGTCGAGACTCTCGACGAATTCGCGGATGGTCTGCTCGGTAATGTGGCCTCCCGTGCGGGTCAGGGCCTTCAACGCCTCGTACGGATTGGGATACGACTCGCGGCGCAGAATGGTCTGCATGGCCTCGGCCACCACGGCCCAATTGTCCTCCAGATCGGCCGCCAGTTTGGCCTCGTTCAGGATCACCTTGCCCAACCCCTTGCGCAGCGAAGCGAAACCGATGAGCGAGTGCGCCACGGGAACGCCCGCGTTGCGCAGAACGGTCGAATCGGTCAGGTCGCGCTGCATGCGCGATACGGGCAGTTTGGCTGAAAGGAACTCGCACACGGCGTTGGCCATGCCGAAATTGCCCTCGGCATTCTCGAAATCGATGGGATTCACCTTGTGCGGCATGGCGCTCGATCCGACCTCGCCCGCCTTCACCTTCTGGCGGAAATACTCCATAGATATATAAGTCCACATATCGCGCGCCAGATCGACCAACACCGTATTGATACGCTTCAAGGCGTCGAACGTGGCGGCCAGATTGTCGTAATGCTCGATTTGCGTGGTATACTGCGAGCGCGAAAGTCCGAGCGTGTCGTTCACGAACGAATTTCCGAAAGCCACCCAATCGATCTCGGGATAGGCCACATGGTGAGCGTTAAATCCACCCGTAGCGCCTCCGAACTTGGCGGCGGGGACTATGGCGTCCAACTGGGCGATCTGTTTCTCCAGACGCTCGACGAATACGCGGAACTCCTTGCCCAGACGCGTCGGCGAGGCGGGCTGTCCGTGCGTATGCGCCAGCATCGGCACGTCGCTCCACTTGTCGGCCATCTCGCGCAACTCGGCGACGATTCCCTCCAACGCAGGCTTGTAGACATCCGCGAGAGCCTCTTTGAGCAGCAGCGGCGTGGCGGTGTTGTTGATATCCTGCGAAGTGAGGCCGAAGTGCACGAACTCGCGGAATCGGCTCAGGCCCAACGCCTCCAGCTTCTCTTTCAGCAGATACTCCACAGCCTTCACGTCGTGGTTCGTGACGCTCTCGATCTCCTTCACATGCTCGGCATCGCTCATCGAGAACTCGGTGTAGAGCTTGCGCAGCTCGGCGAACGCCGACTCGGGCACCTCGCTCAATTGGGGCAGCGGCAAACGGCACAAAGCGATGAAATACTCTACCTCGACGCGCACGCGATAGCGTATGAGCGCATACTCCGAAAAATAGTCGGACAAGACCGCCGTGACTCTGTTATATCGGCCGTCCACGGGCGAAACGGCTAAAAGCTGGTGTGACATATCGAATGTGTTAATTAGTCGTCAAAAATAACACTTTTTATCCACACTCGAAGCATATCTTTCACGGAATGGCGATTTTTTTGTATTTTTGCAAAGGTTACAATTAATTCCGCACCGCTTTATGAACATATTTTCGGCTCTGCTCGACACGATGGCATCTTTCGTCAGAAACAACCCGCTGACGGTGGTCGTAATCGTCATGCTGACGGTATTCGTGCCCTCGCTTTTCGGGGCGTTGCTCATAGGCGCGCTCATACTCGTACTCCTGCTGGTGGCATGGCCCGTCATCATTCTGTTCCGTCTGCGCCGCATGGGACGCCGCATCGAGGAGGAGGCCGCCCGCAACTTCGGCGAAGGGTACGACCCGAACAGACAATATACGCGACGCGAGCGCGGCGAACGCAGCACGGGCGACGTGAAGATCTACACCGCCTCGGTCAAGGAGAAACGCGTGAAGTCGAACGTGGGCGACTATGTAGAGTTCGAGGAGGTGGAGAGCGAAAAAGAGCGTCGAAAAGGACGGCGAGGAGTAAGTCCGTCGATGATTCTCGTTATGTAATGCCTTCAGGCATTACTATCTTCGGCGGCTCGCATCAAAGATGCGACCCCCGCAGCCGCCGAAGATAAGTTGAGAAACAATATCATAATCCCTAATTATGCTGTACCGAGCCTTCGCAGGCACGATTTTGGCGGATTGAAAATAATTCCCTACTTTTGTCCGTCACGACGCCGACGGATTGTCGACACGCCCCGAGGCTCGCAATTTAACGATATGTTCGAATCGATAGGCCGATATTTCCTGCTGATGCAGAAGGTGTTTTCGCGTCCCGAAAAGATGCGGATCTATCGCGAGCGCATCTTTTACGAAATGGAGGCGCTGGGTCTCAACTCCATAGGCCTCACGGCCATCATTTCGGTATTCATCGGCGCGGCCATAACGCTGCAAATGTCGATAAGCCTCGAATCGCCTTTCATTCCGCGCTATCTTATAGGTTACGCCACGCGCGAGACAATGACGCTGGAGTTCTCGTCAACTGTCGTGGCCCTGATCCTCGCGGGCAAGGTAGGCTCCAACATCGCCTCGGAGATCGGCACCATGCGCATCACCGAGCAGATCGACGCGCTGGAGATCATGGCGTCAACTCGGCCTCGTACCTCATATTGCCCAAGATCGTGGCCACGGTGGTATTCTTTCCGTTCCTTACTATCTTCAGTATGTTGATCGGCATGGCCGGCGGCTATCTGATCGCCGTGCTGACGGGCATAATGATCCCCGCCGACTACATCGAGGGCCTGCAATACTGCTTCGTAATGTGGGAGGTGATCTACTCGCTCATCAAGATCGCCGTATTCGCGTTCATCATAACCAGCATATCGGCCTACTGCGGCTACTACACCAAGGGCAACTCGTTGGAGGTGGGCAAAGCCTCGACGCGCGCCGTGGTGACGAGCTCGATAGTCATAATGATATTCAACCTCATCCTCACGCAACTGCTGCTCACGTAAATGATAAAGGCTCAAAACATAGTCAAGTCGTTCGACGGACGCACGGTGCTGAACGACATCTCGGTGGAGTTCCTCACGGGGCGCACCAACCTCATCATAGGGCGCAGCGGATCGGGCAAAACCGTGTTGCTCAAGAGCTTGGTCGGCCTGCACGAGATCGACGAGGGCGCCATATATTACGACGACGTGTGCTTTTCGACGCTCGATTTCAAGGCCCGCAAGGCCATCCGCAAGGATGTGGGAATGATATTTCAGGGCGGCGCGCTGCTCGACTCCTCCACCGTGGTGGAGAATGTCAAGTTGCCGCTCGACCTTTTTACCGAACAATCGGAGGAGGAGAAGCTCGAACGCGTGAACTTCTGCCTGAAGCGCGTGAATCTCGACAACGCCCACAAGCTCTACCCGTCGGAGTTGAGCGGCGGCATGGTCAAGCGCGTCGCAATAGCGCGGGCCATAGTGCTCAATCCGCGCTATCTGTTCTGCGACGAGCCCAACTCGGGACTCGACCCCCAAACCTCGATCGTGATCGACAATCTCATACGCGACATAACCGAGGAGTACTCCATGACCACCATCATCAACACCCACGATATGAACTCGGTGATGGAGATCGGCGAGAAGATCGTCTTCATTTACGAAGGCAACAAATGGTGGGAGGGGTCGAAACACGACATTCTGCATGCCGACAACCGCGAACTCAACGATTTCGTCTTCGCCTCGGCGATGGCCAAGCGCGCCAAGATGGTCGAGGAGTACGAGGCGTCGCGAGGCCGATAATCCGCTTTCGCACGATAGTTGACGCTGTGAAGATACTCGGACCGCAGCCTGCGGAGGTCGCAGGCGAGCGACAGCGAACAGCGGGCCTCCGCGGGGCGAGGCTGCGGCCCGCGCGACTCTGCGAGTCGCATATGGCGCACAAGACGCTCGCGCAAACGGCAAATGCCGACCGATGCGCCCCGCCCGAACGGCGAATCGCATATAATTAACGAAAAATTTTGAAAAACACACTAAAATATGTATCTTTGCGGTGTGAAAAAAATAACAGATTTCTAATTATATAACAAAGCTAAACTTATGGCACAGATTAAGATTGGTATCAACGGTTTCGGACGTATCGGCCGTATGGTATTCCGTGCAGCTTGCACTCAGACTGACAAGTACGATGTAGTAGGTATTAACGACCTCTGCCCCGTGGATTACTTGGCTTACATGCTCAAGTACGACACCATGCACGGTCAGTTCGACGGTACGATCGACTATTGCACCGAGAAGAACCAGCTCATCGTAAACGGCAAGGCCATCCGCGTAACCGCCGAGAAGGATCCCGCTCAGTTGAAGTGGAACGAGGTGGAGGCCGAGTACGTCGTAGAGTCTACCGGTCTGTTCCTCACCGAGGAGAAGGCTCAGGCTCACATCGCCGCAGGCGCGAAGTACGTGGTTATGTCGGCTCCTTCGAAGGACGCTACCCCCATGTTCGTTTGCGGTGTCAACACCGATACCTATGCAGGCCAGAAGATCGTTTCTAACGCATCTTGCACCACCAACTGCTTGGCTCCCATCGCCAAGGTTCTGCACGACAAGTTCGGTATCACCGACGGTTTGATGACCACCGTTCACTCGACCACCGCTACCCAGAAGACCGTAGACGGTCCCTCGTTGAAGGACTGGCGCGGCGGACGTGCCGCTTCGGGCAACATCATCCCCTCGTCGACAGGCGCTGCCAAGGCCGTAGGTAAGGTTATCCCCGAGCTGAACGGTAAACTGACGGGTATGTCGATGCGTGTTCCCACGCTGGACGTATCGGTTGTCGACCTGACCGTAAACCTCGCCAAGCCCGCCAAGTACGACGAGATCTGCGCAGCCATGAAAGAGGCTTCGGAGGGTTCGTTGAAGGGTGTTCTGGGTTACACCGAGGAGGCTGTCGTATCGTCGGACTTCTTGGGCGATCCCCGCACCTCGATCTTCGACAAGGTTGCCGGTATCGCTTTGACCGACACCTTCGTTAAGGTCGTATCGTGGTACGACAACGAGTGGGGTTACTCGAACAAGGTTCTCGACCTCATCTCGGTTATGAAGGCTTACAACAAGTAATCGCGATTAAATTCCGATACGCAAGCGGCGACCCGTACGGGCCGCCGCTTTTTTCGTATGACTTCAGGAAAATATGGGGGACGAATGTTTCGACATCGCGACGCGATGTCGGCAGTTCGCCGCCGCCCCACGCGGCGGACTGCAACTCGCTTTACGCTCGGTTGCGTCCTCCGCCGTCGGCGAACCCGCCAAAGGGCCTCGACGAAAATATTACACAGCGCTACAACTTCGGAAACACCATCGGAGCCTGCACCGTGACGAATGCCGCGCCGTTGCCGTCGGTCGTGCATACCACCCTCACGGCCTTTATCGGTCGCGACGGATTATCTATAGCCCCGCCGCCGTTCTTCAGATCGCACACCCGTCGGAACGTCACACCATCTTCGCTCACCTCCATGTATCCCGAATTGAATATGAACCTCGGCAATTGCAGGTTGCCCGTGCGAACCTCCAGCCGACGACATTCTACCGGCTTCTCGAAGGTGTAAAGAATCCAATCACCCGCCCGCGAGGTGCGCGAAGTGCGTGCTATGCGGCCGTATCCCTCGGCGTTCGAAAAGGGGAAACGCTCGCTCTGCGGCGCCGACGATGTGATATGCACCTTCGGGTGCGACATGCGGAAACGCGCCGCCACACCCGCTTCGGGACTACGCGCGCCCTCGTATCGGCTGCGGAACGAATAACGCTGCGGCTTGTCGGTGCGTATCGGCCCCCCGTAAGGACGTTCGCCCTCCTCGCCCGCCACGCTGTAATATATGCGCGAGCGATCGTCCGTCGATGCCGTCAACACGCCGTCGGCATACTTCACCGCAGGCGGAAAGAGGCGGAAATCGATGTCCATCGCCGACATGCGGCTGTAATGACTGCTCGTAAGACGCGAATAGAACTCCGCCCAACCGTCGCTGCGGCCTCTCCATGCAAGTTCGCCAAGCGCGCAAATACGCGGATACGTCTGATAATACAGAAAATCGTAATCGATGTCGGCATCGCGCTGCGACAGATAAATCTCGCTCCAGAAATTAGCCTGCAACCCCGCCACGTTACGCATCTCGGCCTCGGAGAAACCCTGCTCGGCGAAATCGAACGACAACACCTTCTTCGCATCGAATATCGCCGCCCAGTCGTGACCCGCCTCGCGCGGGGTCTGACGCATGTCGAAATAGAAATAGGCCCCGGGCATCACCACGGTCGCAAACCCCTCGCGCGCCGACTTGCGGCATGCGTCGACACTCTTCCATCCGTAAACGAGAGCCTTGCGGTCGAGGCCGCCCGAATTTATCGCCTCGTTCCACACGCACGGGATCTTGCCCCGCTCCTCGACAATTCGCGCCACGCGGTTCATGAAGTACTCCTGCAACTCGGCTCCGCTCCCGATGCCGCGCGCCGCCATCAACGCCTTGCAGTCGGGGCACGACATCCATTGCGAGGCGTCCACCTCGTCGCCGCCGATATGTATGTAGCGCGACGGAAACAACTCGGCCAACTCCCCTATCACGTCATCCACCAAAGCGTAATTGCTCTCCTTGGCCGCGCACAATACGTTGCGGGTGTCGTAACCGTCCGACGCCTTGAGCGAGGGAGCGTAGCCGCACAGCACCTCGGGATGCACGCTCGCCAGATCGAGACTGTGCCCGGGCAGATCTATCTCGGGGATTATCTCTATGTTGCGCACGGCGGCGTACTCGATCAGCTCGCGCATCTGCTCCTGCGTATAGTATCCGCCGTAACGCTCGTCCCAGCGTCCGTAACGCGGCGCCACGGGCGAGTCGCCGCCGCGGAATCCTCCGACTTCGGCCAGCTCGGGATGCGACTTTATCTCGATGCGCCACGCCTCGTCATCCGACAGATGCAAGTGCAGTTTGTTGATCTTGTGGTGCGCCAGATTATCGACGAAACGTTTCACTTCATCGAGCTCCATCCACGTGCGGCACACGTCGAGCATGAATCCGCGATAGGCGAAACGCGGCTCGTCGACCACGCGGCACGCGCCGACCATCACGGGCGGCGTCAGAGCGCGCGAATACACCTTCGCGGGCAACAGCTGCAACAGAGTCTCGATGCCGCTCTGCACCCCCGCTGCCGATCCGCCCTCGATGACCACGCCCTCGGCGCTTATGTCGAGCGTATACGCTTCGGCGGCGAGATTTTTATTCGTTTTGAGCACAATATTTCCCGCCGACTCCCCGTTATGTTCATGTACCGACAGCGGGAGATATTCCGCGAGGTAATTTGCCGAGGGGCGGAGTTCAGGGTAGTGTGTAATCTTAGTTGTTGTTAGTATGGTAAATACTCCGTCCCTTTTCTTATACTCCCGAGGCGCGGGAACGATGTCAGCGGCGAAAGCAGCGACCGAAAGCATCAGGGCCGAAACGGCTAAAGCAACAGATCGGAATCTCATAGCGTAAAAAATTATTTACCGCAAAGTTATCATTTCCCGCGGAAAATAATAACTTTGTGTTGCATAATTCGATTTCGACATGAACGAACAGAAGAAACTCAAAGCTGCCGAGCGACTGCTGGAGGTGATGGACACCTTGCGGGTGAAGTGCCCTTGGGATCGCGAACAGACTTTCGAATCGTTGAGAAACAACACCATAGAGGAGACTTACGAACTTGTCGACGCCATCGCCGACAACGACATGGCTGGCATAAAGGAGGAACTGGGCGACCTGCTTCTGCACGTGGTCTTCTACTCGAAACTGGGCGAGGAGCAGGGCGCATTCGACTTCGCCGACGTGGCCGACGCCGAATGCGACAAACTCATATACCGCCACCCTCACGTCTACAGCGACATACACGCCGACACCCCCGACGAGGTGACCAAAAACTGGGAGGCGCTCAAATTGCGTAAGAAGAGCCGCCGAAGCGGCATTCTGGGCGGCGTGCCCCGCTCGCTGCCCGCTATGGTAAAGGCCTACCGCATAGGCGAGAAGGCCGCCAACTCGGGATTCGACTGGGAGCACAAGGAGGATATATGGGCCAAAGTGAAGGAGGAGATAGCCGAAACAGAGGCCGAAATGGAGCGTCGCGACGCCGACCGCACCGCCGAGGAGGTGGGCGACCTCTTCTTCGCGCTGGTCAACATGTGCCGTCTTTACGGCATCGACCCCGAACTATCGCTCGAACGCGCCAACAAGAAGTTCATCTCGCGCTTCGAACACATGGAACGCGAGGCCGCGAGCGGCGGCAAGCTGTTCACCGACATGTCGGCCGAGGAGCTGGATGCTCTGTGGCGCAAGGCCAAGCAGGCGGAGGGCGGAGAATAAAAAGGAACTAATATTGTAATGCCATAAGGCATTACTATCTTCGGCGGCTCGCACCTTCGGTGCGCCCCCCCAGCCGCCGAAGATAAGAACTACGCTAAATAATTATTGACCATGGCATACATCAAAGAGATACGCGGCCACACGCCCGAGATAGGCGAAGGCACTTTCGTGGCCGAGACCGCCGTAATAGTCGGCGACGTGAAGATCGGCCGCGACTGTTCGATATGGTTCAACGCCGTATTGCGCGGCGACGTGAACTCGATCACCATCGGCGACCGCACCAACATACAGGACGGCGTGGTGATACACACCCTGTACGACAAATCGCCCCACCCGTCGCAGACCCATATCGGCAACGACGTTTCGGTAGGCCACAACGCCACCGTGCACGGAGCCGTGATCGAGGACAATTGCCTGATAGGCATGGGATCGACCATCCTCGACAACGCCGTGGTGCACAGCGGCTGCATCGTCGCGGCGGGCGCGCTCGTGCTCTCGGGCGCGGAGCTGGAACCGAACTCGCTCTATGCGGGCGTCCCCGCGAAGAGGATCCGCGAGATCACGCCCGAGCAACGCGAACAGATAATAAAACGCACGGCGAACGACTACCGTCTTTACGCCTCGTGGTACGAATAGCGCGGGCGCGCCCGAACCGACAAGGACTGAATGAAAGATACCGCCACCGAAAAACCGAAAACACCCGATCCGTTACGCGCCATGAATGAAAGGTTGAACCCGAAAAACTTGGCGAATATGGTAAAACTGAAGCACACACGATCGACAGGCATACTGAACCTGCTGATTGCCATCGTCATCACGCTCACGGTCAACTTCTCATACCTGCTCTCGATGATGGTCGAGCAGCGCGAGAACAACTACCAGCGCGACAAACACGAACACGCGGAGTTCCGCAAACCCGAACGCGAAGGCGTATTGCGCCTCTCGCGCGACGGTTACGGTTATCTGCTCAGCGAAATCGCGCCGTCGCCCGAGCATCCCGATTCGGTGCGCGTCGACAGCGTTTTCGTCAACAACCGCAAGGTGAAGTGGTACAACCTCAACGAAGGCGACTCGCTGCTCTGCACCATATTCCCGCCGCGCGGCGGCTCCAACCCGATACTCGACGAGGTGTTGCGCCAGAACGGCAACGAGATCAACGCCCCGATGATCTTCGACCGCCCCAAGCGCGATCAGGACATGGCAGCGCAGATGCTCTACTATCTGGTGCTGTCGTATCTGCTCATGACCATAATGACGGCGCGCATCCATAAGCAGAAATTCCTTACGCGCAGCTACATGCAGCGATGCGCGATGGCCGTCGCGGCGGCGTTCGCCTGCTACTTCTTCGCTCCCGTCATTAACTGGCAGACGGGAAAGTCGGTAATGATATTCAACCACGGAATGTATCTCGACCTGATCGTGATGCTCAAATGTACCGTGGTGCTGGCCGTGGCAGTGCTTTACGGACGAATATACGCCCTGCTCTATCGTCAGCAGCAGATTTTGCTCGAAAACGAACACCTGCGCAACGAGAATCTCCAGACGCGATACAACATGCTGATGGGCCAGATCAATCCACACTTCTTCTTCAACTCGCTCAACTCGCTGGCCATGCTGGTGCGCGACGGCGACGAGCAGAAGGCTTTGGCCTACATCGACCAACTGTCGTACACGTTCCGCTACATCATCCAAAACGGGCAGAACACCAAATCGACCCTCGAAGAGGAGATGGCCTTCGCGCACGCTTACGGCGAACTGTTCAAGGTGCGTTACGCCGACAAGCTCTTCTTCGACACCGACATCGACCCCCGCTACCTGAAATGGACGCTGCCCGCGCTCTCGCTGCAACCGCTCATAGGCAACGCCGTGAAGCATAACACCATCACGCGCAAGCAGCCGTTCCACGTATCCATACGCACCGAGGGCGGCACGCTCGTGGTATCGAACCGCAAGGCCCCCAAGCTCGAACCCGAACCCGGGATGGCATAGGACTCAAAAACCTGCGCAGCCGCTGGCAGCTGATAACGGGCGAAGATATACGAATCATAGAGACCGACGACGAGTTCACCGTGCGTTTGCCTCTGCAAAAACCGATTGCGGAATGAATGTTTTGATAGTGGAGGACGAAACGGCCGCCGCCGCCAACCTCAAAGCCATACTGCGTTCGATCGAGCCGTCGTACAACGTGACGGCGGTATTGGAGAGCGTCGAGGAGACGATAGACTATTTCCGCGACGAGAGCCGTCCGGCGCCCGACATCGTGTTCATGGATATCCATCTGGCCGACGGCGAGTCGTTCCGCATATTTGATTCGGTCGACATCGCCTCGCCCATCGTGTTCACCACCGCATACGACGAATATGCCCTGAAGGCTTTCAAGGTCAACAGCATCGATTACCTGCTCAAACCCATCAAGGCCGACGACATGCGGCACGCAATCGAAAAATTCGCCCGCCTGAGCGGCGCCGAACGCTCCGACTACAAGAACAAGGTCGACACCATGATCGAAACCTCGAAGCGCGACAGCCAACGGGTATTCCTCGTGCACTACAAGGACAAGATCATACCTCTTAATATAGACGACGTGGCCTACTTCTACACCTCGAACGAAAAGGTGACCGCCTCGACCTATTCGGGCGAAACGCTACGTCATCGACCGCACGCTGGAGACGCTCCAAACGACCCTGCCCGACGACGAATTTTTCCGCGCCAACCGCCAGTTCATCGTCGCCCGCAAGGCGTGAAGGATATCGCCGTGTGGTTCGGCAGCCGTCTGTCGCTCAATCTTACGGTCGATATCCCCGAAAAGATCATCATCTCGAAAGCCCGCGTGCCCGAATTCAAGCAGT
>PDYJ01001592.1_pt1 | contig 23089 bp, 22 predicted proteins | sample 1430841 | NCBI WGS metagenome assembly PDYJ01 (sample SAMN07237672, study PRJNA390542) | Gut metagenome, whole genome shotgun sequencing project. | isolation source: fecal pellets | host: Mus musculus | place: USA: New York, NY | collected 2016-10 | reverse complement strand
ACAAGGCCTATGCGCAGAACTCCGCGTTCCTTGAGTTTGTCAAAGATGTCTCCCCAGCCTGTGGCACTCTCCACAGGCATGTTGAAGATACCGAGCACCTCGCGGCTGCCCTCCTCGTTTACGGCCAGAGCTACATAGAAGGCTTCGGATGCAACCGAGCGTTTGCGGTGAATCTTGATATGGACGCAGTCCACGAAAACTATCGGGTAGTATTCTTCAAGACCGCGCTCCAGCCAGTCATTCACCTGATCACGGACACATTCGACCATGCGGCTGATGCTTGCTTTGGAATACTGCTGCCCGTATATCTCATCGAATACATCGGCAACCTGCTCCTGCGTCAGACCTTTGGTATATAGTACACCCGCAAGTCGGTCACATTCCTCCTCCTGATCGCGAAGTATGGCCAGAATCTGCGGATGAAAGTTGCCGTAGCGGTCGCGGGGTATACGGAACTGGAGTTTCTTACCGTGACCGTAAGTCGAGCCGGGACGATAGCCATTACCCTTATTGCCCGGATTATCAGCCAAAAACTCACCACGCTCGGCAACCATCATACACTCTATCATGATTTCCATCAGATCATGGAGACCATTTCCTTTAGAGGCATGCTTGCGCATTTCCTCCGAAAGTTGTACCTTTGTTAAATCCATAGTTTGAATTTTAAGTTTGGTCACCTAAAATTACAAACTTGTTCGGACCGGTCAAAATTTGGCTGGTCCTTTTTTAGTGCTCTATCTCAGACACACTTTTTGAAACAGTATCACCGTTGCCGTCATCAAACGGATGAATAGTCACAAACCACAGGTGCGCCACAGCAGCCATGATGAACGGTGACTGATCGGCTGTATTACACCACTCAATCAACCGCTCCATCTCTGCCGGAACAGCATCCGATGGCGGAGCCTCATAATGCACCTTCTCATGCCCGAAAGCACCGGACACAACCTGCATCGGCTCCTCACCCTTCCGCCAATCGGCAACTGTGATTCTGTGCATACCACTTCTCCCAAAAGGAAACAAAGCAGCGTGCCAATCGAACAACCGCTCATCGGTCAATGGCTCCCGGCAATTACGCACGGCATCAAGCATAACATCGACCAATCCCTCGACATAATGATCCTCAACCAATAGTCCGTCATCCTCGATACCGAGCCGCCGAGCGATACTGCTACGCACCGAATTTGGGTTGAGCAACACACCCTCAATCTCCGAAGAACTTATCAATTCCTCAGTCATGGCCGACAACAGCGACCGACACTTCTCATTGAATCCAAGCATCGACATCCTGCCGTTCAGGAGTCCATGCAACTGACTGAGCCGACTAAGCGGTTCAAGCAACGCCTCGGAGTCCAAGCGGAACTCCGGCCAATCCTTCCGTTGCCATATATAGGCACTACGTCTCACGGTTCGTCTCATACCGCGAAGTTAGTCAATTGCAGCTAAACCACCAAACATTCTCCGTATATTTACGGAGAATAGCGTAAATTTTTCGTGTTTATTTTTGTAGTTTCTGTGATTTTGTATAACTTTGCGGTGGGCCTTGATGGCTTAGCCACCGCGCACCGGCTTCGCCGACGTCCGCTTCAAGCCCACTCGCGAATCCTTACGGATTTGTCTCTCGGAAACAAGAACATAGCGGTACAGACAGATTGCCCGAAAACGCTGATTGCAAGTAAATTGCACTTTTAAAATCCGATTATACAATAAATCATTGAAAGTAAGCAACTTAGCGCATCTGCCATCTGTGCCTTTCAAGAGGATAACTTGCTGTTCATTAGCTGATTATATAGTGTGTATCGGAAAATAGATGATTGTCACCATTTGGTGATAAATAGTATAAGCTATTGAAAAGTCGCTCGTTATCGGGCGACTCCAAGGTGCGCCCCACTCATGCGGCGCTCAACGGCGTCACGCTTCCTCCGTCGTCGCCGTTTTGGGACTCGTTCATGCCGCCCAACGGGTGGAACTGCCGATGCACGGCGGTACAGGTGCGCCGTGGTAAATATCCGAATATCGACGTGGCTGAGGCTCTCGCCCTGGGCGAGGAGGCGACCGCCGACGATAAGCGCGGGATGCTCCGCTTCAATCCGGGCAAGCTCGGTAAGACCTTTTCAGACTATAACCCCTACACAATCTCCCGCTGTCGCGATTGCGACGTCGCAAAAGGCAAAGCCTCCCTCGCCAAAGGCGACGTGCCGGAAAGCGATCTGTGCGCCGCATGTTCAATAGTAAGAAATTCTTTAGAAGGATATGAGGTAACCACCACTAAAAAAGGTCTTATACGTGTACACCGGGAGCAGGTTAAATCAGAAATGAATTTAACAGATCTATCCCGTGGACTGCGAGGTCGCGCGAATTGGTGTACAAAGCTCGAATTGGTAACGATCATCAAAGATGGGAAAGATGTTTCATATACTCGTGCGCAGATAATGGGTGCGGGGTTTGAAATAAAACAGGAGGACTTCAAATGAAGCCCTCCTGAGTGGAGGTCCAAGGCTTGTTGAGCCCTGATCCACCGCAAAATTAGCAATAATTCACTAATCCACAAAATAAACCACGCAAAAAAAATGCCAACCCTCTATCCGCGTTATTCCGGGCGCTTTTACGGCCTTATGCCCTTCTATCGCAGCGGCGACCACTACACGAGCGCCGAGCGGTTGTGGGAGGATAGAAGGCTGCGGTTGCTGTAGGGGGGGTAGGTCGATGGCGCTGGAGCGGACGCGCAAGCAGTTCATGCAGGGCTACCGCGCGGCCAAGGCCGCCGCCGGCCTCACTTGAGATCTTCGCGAACTGTGAGATATAGAGCGAGGCCAAATAGGGTTACTCCGCCTATTATAAGATAAATGGCAACCTTAGTCATAAACACGGTATCAATACCGAGTATTGGGATTAGGAGGGCCAGTATTATCGCTGCAATTCCAATCTTAGCAATATTCATAATTGTAGTTTTCTGCAAATATAACAATTTTTATGGCAAAATCAATCGAATTTGAGGTGAAAATCACGGCTGACGCATCTTAATTTTTTACAACATCAAAACTTTTTAAGGCATACAGCAGGTAGTCGTTATCCCATCCGGCTTTTTTCCGATGTCCTTTGACACCCATTGAAGATACCTTTGCGTTCTTGATTATGTTCAATCCGATACGGTTCAGAAGAGAGAAATTTTGAGCGCCATTGTCCTTTTGTTTGCGAGAGGCATCATCGCCAAAAGCCACATCCAAAGTCCAATGGAGTTGGTTCTCAACACTCCAATGAGTGCGTATGGAATGATTAATATATTGAGCATCAGTCTCAAGGCTAGAGAGATAATATCTTGTCTCCTTATGCACTGTGCCTTTCTTGATGTCTTTTGTGCGTGATTCAATACGCACGATGCTTTTAAGCCCGGGCCACTTGTCCCTGTCAAGTATATTTTCCAGATTGGTAATCACAGTACACGCCCGAGTTTCTTCCCTTCCATGGGATTTGCCCTCCATAACATGCTCGGACGAAGGCTTAATATATGTGAACGAATCGGCGACACGCCCTTTCATTTCGGGCTGATTTCCTTTCAAGGCAAGTATATAGTCGGCTCCGCGCTCGATTATTACCTTGGCGATCTCCCTTTGACAACCCATCGCGTCAATGGTGACGATGCAGCCTTTCAGTTCCAGAATACGCAGCAGCTTCGGTATGGCGGTTATCTCGTTACTCTTTCCTGCAACCTTTTCCTGACCCAACAGAAGATTGTTGGCAGAAGCCCACGCGCTGACAAGATGGGTGTAAGTTCCGGTTCCGTCATCGCTACTTCCGCGCATACATTTTCCGTCGATGGCAACTACTTCACCATCGGTCAGCTCTGCGATGCTCTTGGTCCATGCAACAAAAGAATCGTTCAATTCCTTGGGGTCTAACGATCTGATTACCCGATTGAAAGTATCATGAGATGGAATTCCATTAGGAAGATACAGAAAGCGTTCGAGCCAATCAACCTTGGCATTGCCGTAGTCCTCTATCTCGTTCCACGACTCAGCGCCGCAGATGACTGCGCAAAGGGAGATGAAAAGGATGGATTCGAGGCTATGTTTCTGTGTGCGTTCTACACGTGGGTCGGTTACCGACGAAAAAAAATCTATGGCTGATGTGGTCTTTGTCATACTATATTAACGGCTGAAACCACTTAATAGTAGTAATCAGCCGTTAAGTTTATTTAAGATGCGTCAGCCCTGAGGTGAAAATCAAAGGAGGCGCACGGCTTTCCCGTCGATGGTCGACGCCAACGGAGAATTAAAGCCGTTTGATAAGTTTTTAAACGATGTTCAATCAATCGAAAAACGGTACAATTCCAACTACCTCCGGGCTGAGTACAACTTTGCTGTCGCTTCGGCGCAGTCGGCCTCGCAATGGGAGCAGATTGCTGCCGATGGTGACCGCTTCGATCTCCAGTATCGCACGGCGGGCGACTCCAAGGTGCGCCCCACCCATGCGGCGCTCAACGGTGTCACGCTTCCTCCGTCGTCGCCGTTTTGGGACTCGTTCATGCCCCCCAATGGGTGGAACTGCCGGTGCACGGCGGTACAGGTGCGCCGTGGCAAATATCCGAATATCGACGTGGCTGAGGCTCTCGCTCTGGGCGAGGAGGCGACCGCCGACGATAAGCGCGGGATGCTCCGCTTCAACCCCGGTAAGCTCGGTAAGACCTTTCCCGACTATAACCCCTACACAATCTCCCGCTGCCGCGATTGCGACGTCGCCAAAGGTAAGTCGACTTTAGCGAAAGACGGGCAGTTTGACAGTGAAATTTGCGCCGTCTGTCGCTGGGGGCATGAGTGCGAATCGAGGTATGTAGACAATAAAGATGATAAGAGGAAAGGCCCGAAGATCTCAGCCTCGGAGAAGGATGATATTCTTGCTTTACCCAAAGACAAGCAATTCACCATGGAATACGATGGGGGAAAGGGATGTGTGTTTGAGCATACCCTTGTTTGCCGCGCGACAGCTGATTACGAGTGGGTCATGGACGCCGCGAGGGCCTTTGCGGACATGGATGGGGATGTATTCATTAATCCCGAGATCCATAAAAATTCACCACAGAGAAGCTCTTATTATGAGGACATGCCGCCGGGTGTCGCGTGCAACCCCGATTTGAAAACATCATCCTTCGGGTATGTTGACGTCAAATCCCCCTTGTCCAAACCCAAAATGGGGCGCAATGCGGTACATGCTTCGCGGGATCAGTTGTCGAATGTCTGCTTTACGGATCACAACATAGGTATCGATATGGATCTAATAGAGAAGAAGAATAGGCAGATATTTGAGTGCAAGGATTACCACCATGATTATATATTCTGGTATGTTGGCGGCAAGCTATTGAAATACAAGAGGCCGCAATCTTAGATCGCGGCCTCAGGGTCCGCAGCTTCGCGGGCTGCTTTCAATGGTTTTATCTCCCATGGCGCAAAGATAATAATAATTCTCTAATCCACAAAATAAATCACGCAAAAAATGCCAACCCTCTATCCGCGTTATTCCGGGCGTTTCTACGGCCTTATGCCCTTCTATCGCAACGGCGACCACTACACGAGCGCCGAGCGGTTGTGGGAGGTTACCATCTATCAGATGGCCGACACCCCGTTTGCCGTGGCCGACCTTATGTTTGCCGCCGACTCGCCGCTCTCGATAGAGTGGGGCGACACCGACCCGACGGAGGTGGTGGAGGGCTCGACCGCCACGCTGCGCCTGATCTCGCCCGGCGACCGCACATTTGCCGACCTCTACACCGTCGATCCTCTCGGGGTGGTTGTCGAAGTTAAGGCTTCGGGCGCTGTGGTGTGGCGCGGATCTATGGAGCCGGAGCTGTATGAGGAGCCCTACTCCACCCCCGACGGCTATGTGGTGGAGCTGTCGTTTTCGGATCTTGGCCCGATGGATCGCCGCGACTTCGCCCTCGAAGGGCGCGTGACGCTCCACCGGATCCTCTCCGAGGCCATTGGCGCCACGGCCCTCTCCGGCTACTCGCTCAAAAGCGCGACGATGGTTAACGACTGGTCAACCGGCGAACAAACGGCGCTCAATCTGTCGCGGCTATGTATATCGGCGGATAACTTCTACGACGATAAGCGCCGACGATGTGCCGGTGGCCGACTCAATGCGCTGGATCGAGATAATGGTGAGCGACGACACTGACGAACCCTCGACGATTCATGGCTTCTATATCTACCGCGCAATATCCACGTCCATCCCTGATTTTTTAAGCAAAAAGTTGCGATAATGGAAATTTGTGTCTAAATTTGGAGAGTTGGCGATCTTATCGCTTCCGTATTCATTCACACCTTAAATCAGACACTCCATGTTACGACTATTCTGTTTAGACCGACAGGCTCTGTTGCTGCTACTTTCGGTAGTGATAAGCCTCACCGTGCGAGCCGGCACCCATGTGTTTATCATCGATGGCAATAACACCTACAAAGGCTCGGCAGAAGGCTCCTCCATAATTCAAGGCCCTTATTTTATGGGTCCGAAGTTTACGGTCGATGGAGCGCTCACGCTCATGTTTGACCCCAACGGGAGCGCCAAGACCAACACCATCAAGACAACAACCAATGGGTCGAACTACGGGACCTTATTCCGCGGCAACATCATCAAGCTCACACCGTTTAATGATGTTGCGATAACCAAGGTCCGTATTTCGACAGTCAACGATCAGAGCCGTGGCTTTGTCGACAACAGCGGTAATGCGCTGTCTCGCACAGGCCGTGTGTATGAATGGACCGGAAGTTCGACGGTGGCGCTCAATCTCAAGGTGGTGTCGGATGATGCCAACAATAACCTTGGCTTTGAGTATATAGAAGTTACTTTTGGCAACGAATTTGTCACCGAACCCGATAAACCTGAACCCGACAAACCTGAACCTGACAAGCCCGAACCTGACAAGCCTGAGCCCGACAAACCCGAACCCGACAAACCGGACCCAGATGTTCCAGAAGTTCCTGAAGAGATAGCTCCGGTGATCATATATCCGGAAGAGGAGTATATCTCAAGTCGTCAGACCATCTCGATATCCTGCGCAACTCCAGGCACCACCATTTATTACACCACCAACGGAACGAGACCCACAAAGAGCTCTCCAAAGTACTCCCGTCCTTTCCGGCTGTCGGTGGCTACGGGGTGCGAAGTCAGGGCCATAGCCGTATCGACCGACGGACAGACCTCTGAGGCCCAACGGAGATATTATCTCGACACGGTCACATCGATCAGCGATCTGTTTGCCAATGGGTCGACCGACAAACCGGTTACACTCGACACACCACTCAGGCTTGTTTATAAAAATGGCCCGACCGCGTATATGAAGGATGAGGCCGAGGGAGATGGCGATTTCATATGTGTGAGCGATCCCGATTCTTACCTGCGTGGAATAGGGGAAGGGCGGACCCTCTCAGGGATAGAGTGCATGATAGGCCACGATGGCAACACCCCTGCGGCAGTGCTGACCTCCCGGCCGGAGATCATATCGGCAGGTGTCGTGGAGATCAAGGCCGATACCATGATGTTGTCCCGCATAACCCGTACCTACCTCCATCGGCTGGTTGCAATCAAGGGGTGCCGTGTATCGCGCGCGGGCGTACTCTCCCAGTCGGGCTCCACAATAGGTCTCGACGATCGCTTCGGCGTGGTCAGGGCATCGCTAACCGATGCAAATGCAACAGTGACAGGTTTTGTGGCACTCGGTCAATATGATGAGCCGGTGCTTCGACCGACCGACATCACACTCACGCCCGACACCACACAGCCGGAGCCGGAAGATCCGGACGATGGCCACGAGATTTGTCTCGTCACAACCATCGTGATAGGGGAGGGGTTGATGGAGATTTTTACCGGCTGCAACGAACACACCAAGACTCCGGAAGGCAAGCTGCTGACATCGCCATTCAATGTCGACAAAGGCACCACGATCCATATCTATTTTCCCGAGCCGGATGATCTCGCGAGCCTGGTGGTCGGCACATCGGCTCTGGCTCCCGACAATCCGTCTTTTGTAAGCACCCGCTACGGCCTCATGCTTCCGGTGGCAGTGGATTCTGATATGACCATCATAGCCACCTTCGCCACAACAACGGGAGTCGACAGCATCAAATCCGACAGTCGCGAAGCAGAGGAGTGGAGCGATCTGAGCGGCCGGAAGCTGTCTGGACGCCCCACCACCCCGGGCTACTATATATGCCGACGTGGCAGCGGAGCGGCAGCAGTGGTGATGATTGCTCCGTAGACGTTTTTACATATTACATTACCAAGCAATTGAGTCGGGCGGATGCACCTTCGCATCCCGACTCAATTGTCATATTATTGACGAAACTCGACGGACCTTACTTCGGCAACATGAAAGTGACCATCAATGGCACTACCTACACTGAGTCGGGATTTGACCTCCAGTTCCACGACGGTGATGTGATGCAGGTCATGGCCTCCCATATTCAGGAAGGTGGTCATTGCGCCTACACCTACCATAACCACACTCAGTCGTCGAATCATGGCGCAACAATCTCAGTTATCGAGGACGGCACTCTTATGATTATGCCTGACTGACGATTGTCGCCACGACTGATGGGCGTTGGCTTCACTATTTGTGGAGCTGACGCTTTTCTTGTATAAGCATCGCTGACACAGGTATTTAATCGAGGGATTGTGGTGCCAGAGGGTCGGTCAATCGGCGCTTGCTGTAAAAAAATCTTTGTCGCGTTTACATTCTTTAACTAAATAAAGAGCTGTCGGGTAATAACGGGCCATTACCTTTGCGGCCATTGATAAACCGCTAATCTATTATCCCTATGTGTGTAACACGTTTACCTTTGAGTCGCATCAAGGTTGTGGCCGTGCTTATTCTGGCTCTTGTGTGTGTTAATGTGTCTTTAGCCGAAAAGGTTGATGCAGATGCAGCCCACCGTCTTGCCAGTGAGTTTTTCTCCGGCCCTGCCTCCCGTTCAGTCGGTAAGCTGTCTTTGGCCTATACATGCCCTGAAGATGCAGCCTACTATGTGTTTAATGCAGAGGCCGCCGATGGTGGCTTTGTCGTTGTGGCCGGAGATGATGTAGTTACACCCATTCTCGGCTACTCGGATGTGGGGACCTTCGACCCCTCCAACATCCCTCCTGCCCTGCAATGGAAGCTCGACACCTACAAGGCCGAGATTGCAACAGCGGCCAGCAAAGGCATCAAGGTCGTTGCCTCTCGCTCTGCCTCCCCCGATAAAGCTCCCATCGACCCCCTGATCACCACCCAGTGGGGCCAAGGCGAACCATACAACAATCTCACACCTATTTATGGCGGAGAACACAGTGCAACTGGATGTGTCGCTACCGCATTGGCCCAAATTCTTTATTTTCATAGAGGCGCCGAAGTATCTTCTGGAGTTTTTGCATATAAATGGCACGATAGCTTACTATCCTGTGATTATTCTAATACTCACTTTGATTGGAGTAGTCTGCGTAATAGGTATGTATCAGAACCTTACACACAGGATGAAGCTGATGCTGTCGCAGGACTCATGCTCGCTTGTGGAATTGGTACTGAAACAAATTTCGGAAAACAAAGTGGCTCCGACATCAGTCGTGTGAAGAGGCTGCTCATTGAGAATCTTGGATATTCCCCTGAAATATATATTCGTTATAAAAATAACTACTCTATATCTGAATGGGGTGACACTCTTTACAATGAGTTATCCCAAGGACGCCCTGTATTCTGCCAAGGTGGTGGCCATGCCTTTATTTGTGATGGCTATGAGGGAAATAATTATTTTCATTTTAATTGGGGATGGGATGGAATCTGTGATGGTAATTTCCTTCCCTCGTTGCTCAATCCTACTGAAACAGATCGGTTCCATGAAGATGAATACATATTAACCGGAGTACAAACCAATATAATCGGGCTATCTTATCGAACTCCCGACCTTATTTGCAAAGATGACTTTAGAGTTGAACCTTCCGGACAAGTCACCATGACAGTTTGGAACTATTCGTCACATGCTTTCAATGGGAGTGTTGGTTTTAAAATCACAACCGCAAAAGGCGGAGATGCAACATATAAGGAAATCTATCGGCCTTTTAAACTTGAATTTTCAGAGTTGATTGGAGCTTGGATGCTTAGACATGCTTTTCACGAGACTATAGATCTCCCGAAACATTTTGGTCTTAATGCGGGTATATATAAACTTTATCCCGCATATCGTGGTGAAGACAATATTTGGCGTAATCTTCGCTGCTTTACGGGGTGTCAAGATCATATCCTTCTTGAAGTAACCGAAGATAATGAGTATATCTACTCCAATCCTCCTCTTCGTAACGAGGCCAATTATAATATCAAGGTAGCGGATGTTATTATCAATGAGGATACAGAATATGCAGGAACGGTCTATGCCAATGAATGGTTTAACGTCAGTCTAACTTATTCTAATTTATCGGATGTAATTTGTCGCCCCAATATATTTCTGCATTTTTACTCGAATGATGAGATCTGTGCTATATTTGAGACCTCAATTATCTTAGAGGGACAGATTGATTATCAGTTCAGTTTCGGTGTGACTCAGACCTTTGATGTCGGCGATTATGAGCTTGACTTCTATGATGAGTATGGCCGTCGCCTTAATGACGAAACGGTATGCTTCTCTGTCATTCCTCGCCCTGATGGCAGCGGCATCGAGGCGCCGGAGGCCGATGGATGGGATGCTGATGCTCCTGTTGAGTATTACGACCTGCAGGGCCGCAAGGTGGCTAATCCGACCACCGGCTTCTACATTGCCCGCCAAGGCGCACTGACCCGCAAGGTGTTCATACGCTGATTAAGCGCCGTTAATATCCCCAAGGAGGTGTAGGCTCTGCGGCCAGTCCGCAAGTCTGCACCTCCTTCTATTTTGGGGCGGGATTGGAGGGCGCACGGCCCGGCACAAGCTGTCGGTCGGCGAGCAAGCTCACTGACCGATAGCAGCGCCCTGGCCATGAGCGCCACTCCGGTTGGGGAGATCAAGGAGAAGTGGATATTGGCGATGTTGTCACCAAGTCGTATCCCGCAAGCCGGGAATCGACTTGGTGACACAGACGCCAAACTCCACTTCATGAGGATGGGGATTATTGCTCCTTCACCATTCCTCCCTGTGGTCAGAAACGTGAAGGAGCATAATCCGGCAGGAGGTGTAAAGCGGTGACAACCATGTATATTTCAATGGCTGGAATATCGGAGCATTTGCATATTGTATTATCGGAGTATAGGAATATAGTAGTATATAAGACAGGAAGCCACGAGTGAGGCCATCTCAGTCCCTTTGTTCGGCCTCCCGTGGCTTCTCCGTTGCAGGCAACACCATCAACCGTTGTAGTTAATCGCGCCCTATATGTCAATACTTTAAGGAATGTATAAACTTTTAACTCCGATGGTTTGTTCTGTAACTGAATTTTAGTTACCTTTGCGAATAAATAAAACAAATGGGAACTAAAGACAAACTTATTGCCCGGTTCAAGGATGCACCCAAAGATTTCACTTGGAATGAATTTGTACGTCTTTTCGGAGTCCTTGGCTTCGAGCTTGGCAATAAAGGCAAGACAAGCGGTTCTCGTGTCATATTCAAAAAAGGAGAAATGACATACATTGCCCACAAACCACATCCAGAACGGTTTATAAAAGGATATGTCATGAGACAGACATTAGATTTTCTCACCAAAAACAAGCTGATATGAATACGTTGACCTACAAAGGATACATTGGCAGCATCGAAGTTAGCGAAGATGATAATTGTCTTTTTGGTAAGGTACTGGATTTACCCAACAATACGTTAATCAGTTATGAAGGAGAAACCGTAGCTGAGTTACGTGAGGATTTTCATACCTCTGTTGACGACTATCTCGCAATGTGCGAAGCCGAAGGTATAGAGCCTCACAAGAGTTATTCTGGTGCATTGAATGTCCGTCTTACCCCGGATCTCCACAGTCAGGTGGCAGCACTCGCCAAACAAGCTGGCATATCAATCAACGCTTTCATAAAGAAAGCTGTTCAAAATCAGATAGCGGCAATGCTATAAACAATCACAAGTCGACATTTGTCGCATTGTATTTTTCACTTCTATGATTTGTCTTGCCAGTTTTTATTGAAGTGGCAGGGAGGTGGCGCACGGCCCGGCACAAGCTATCGGTCGGCTCGCAAGCTTACTGACCGGTAGCGCTTCCGGGCCATCTGCGACACCTCCAGATTGGGAATATTGGAGTATCGCATTATATACCGCAAAGCGTATCGGAGTATTTGCATATAGTAGTATTGTATTATCGGAGTAGAGGAGTATAGTAGTATATAAGACAGGAAGCCACGAGTGAGGCCATCTCTCTCCCTTTGTTCGGCCTCCCGTAGCTTCTCCGTTGCGGGCAACACCATTTTCGTCGCGAAGTTACGTCGGCATCACGGCCCGGCAAGGATTGCTGCACTGTCTCCTTGCCTGATGGGCCATGATACCGGCGTTGTGGTTACTTGCGCGAAAATGGGATACCCTGCACGGGCATCGCTCGGCTCCGAACAAAGGGAGAGCAATCCCCAAACATCTTCAACCCCTCAAAACCCCACAATATGGATACTCGCGAAACTCAGCTCATCAACGCCATCGAAGATGCCATCAATGTGTTTGGCTTCGACAACAAGAAAGCGGCGCAGCAAATTACAGCAATGCACCAAACCAATCAGCAATCGTTCTGGCGTTTCATTCGCGCCTGCATCGAGGTTTAAGGCGATGATGCCTATCCTACCGACCCGCGCAACGCCGCCGCTCATCATGAAGCTGCCGAGATGCTGTCGTGGCTCAGCAAAAACGGTCGAGCTATTCCTATGGTGTAACCTTTAAATTCCTCCACAATGACCAATATTATTTCCCGCTATCGTCATACCTTCAAACAGATGAAAGACGACAAAGTAATAGCCAACTCATTCGCCGCCGTGGAGCGCGTTGATGCCAACCTGCAAGATGTTTTTCTGAGCATCTGCAGCGAAGTGAGCAACATCGACAAAAAAGAACTTGTCGGTGCTTCCAAAACTTTCGCCTACTTCATAGCCGCGATTATAACCGTCCCCATCGCCATCCTACTCGTTGCCTACCATGTAATCACTTTTTGCCTTTTGCCTCGACAATAAACCGGCCGAAGCCCCCACATTCCATGGCTTTCCCCAAGAGCCTCATGTTTACAACCCTGCGGAAAAAAACAAATCCTAATCAATGAATAAATATACCTCCACAAATCACAGCCATATGAGCAATAGACTTCTCACCCCTGAGCTTATTAAAGCATTTGACGAGTTTCCCATCCGTTCACAAGAAGGCCTTATTCAGCGATAACGAGTCAGAAGAGTTTATGACATGGTAACGGTTACTCCATTGGTCAGAGTAAACTTTTATGCCGGTCGATATCCACTTACGTTTACGTTGGAATGACACTTCAAGTTGTATAAGACCTTTCTTCGTCTTGGACGCTTGCTTTTTTCTATCGAAGACAAGTCGTACAGTAGGATGTTGCATATTCAAGATGATTAATGATATCTATAAAGAAAAATGGGTGTATAATGGTATCACACGTGGTATCTCATCGGGTTCATTTGTTGTGAACTTCCGTGATATTGGATGATATTAAATGAACATCAACATCCGCAATCGGGTTCAATAATGCAATCCTGCAAACGTGTAATCGGTTGAAATACAAAGTCGGACCACCGTTTTGAGCAGTGACCCGGCTTTTTATCTTGTGACCCCGTGGGGAGTCGAACCCCAATCGTTGGAACCGGAATCCAATATTCTATCCATTGAACTACGGAGCCATTATGTGAAGCGGGTAGGTACTATGACGCCCTCCTCGTTTCGTATTGCAAAGTTAGTAAAGTTTTTGAAGATGTGCAAAAATAGTGGCATTTTATCGTCAGCCCGCGAAAGGCATATATAAATGGCGATAGCAATTCAGTTGATTATTGTATGGAATTTATTGCGGAGTTGATTGATAGTTTGCAATGTATTTGTTACCTTTTGTTTTTCGGGTAAGGGATCATGGAGTCGGAAGAAGGGCATTGAGAATTTCCAGACGGCGGAGCCCATCGGCGAGAACCTGTCGCGGGCAGGCAAAGTTAAGGCGAATAAATCCATCGCCACCTTGGCCGAATATATTGCCCGGACTGATCATGATACGTCCGCGGTCGAGAAGAATCTCCGCGATTTCGGAGGAGGAGAGCCGGGTGGCCCTACAATCAATCCATGCAAGATAGGTGGCTTGGAGGGGCGTGACGGTAAATGCCGGCATGTGCTGTTCCATCCAGTCGGAGAGGAAACGGAAATTTCCGTCGAGATAATCTCGGAGTTGAGTGAGCCAATCGCCCCCGTGGCGGTAGGCCGCTATTGAAGCTACGACGCCAAAGGGATTAACATCGCATACTTCATTGTCGTTGATCGCACGGTCGATTTTGGCGCGTACACCGTCGTCGGGCGCAATGATGTTGGCAATCTGCAGCCCGGCAATATTGAAGGCTTTTGTTGGTGCTACACACACCACCGAATGGTGTGCTGTGTCGGCATCAACGGCGACAGCCCACGGTGTGTAGTCAATGCCGGGGCGGGTGAGCTCACAGTGTATCTCGTCGCTGACCACAGTCACATTGTACTTCCGGCATATTTCGGCGACACGTGTTATTTCGTTCCGCGACCAGACCCTCCCCGACGGATTGTGGGGATTGCAGAATATCAGCAGTGTGGCTCGCGGATCCGAAGCAAGCTCTTCGAGGTTGTCAAAATCTATGGAATAATGCCCACGGTTGTCGCGGATCATCTGGTTGGCCGCCAGGATGCACCCGTTGTTGCGTATCGATGAGAAGAAGCAATTGAAGGCGGGAGTCTGGGTAATCACCTTATCTCCCGGTTTGCAGAGCGCCTTGATTATGGCCGATATGGCAGGCACTACTCCCGACGTGTAGATCACCTCGTGACGCTTTATTTTGAACCCATGTTGCATCCCAAACCAATCGATCAGTGAAGCATAATACTCATCAGGAACCTTGGTATAGCCAAAAATACCTTGATCGACACGACGGCGCAGAGCGTCGTCGATAGCAGGTGCGACGAGAAAATCCATATCTGCAACCCACATGGGCAGAATGTCGGTGCTGACAGGGGTGTCCCACTTGTAAGAGCAAGATCCACGACGATTGACGGGAGTATCGAACTCGTATCTGACGCTCATCGCTCAGTCTCGATTATGGTGCAGTCGGCAGGGGCCTTTATATTTTCATCGAGAATGATCTCGCCTATCTTGCGAGCTTTGATAAGTCCCGACCGTGGATTTTTGACACTTGTGATCTGGGAGTTGATCACAGCCCTTAGATCGCTGTATTCAAAGGCGCGGTCGCAGTCGGGGCCGAAGGTGCAATCTTCAAGGACCAGTCCGGTACAGTAGCACAAGGGCTGCGTGCCTGTGATATGGCACCGGATCAGATGAAGATTCTTAGAATGCCATCCAAGATATTCACCGTCAAGGCGAGAATCCATCACGGTAACATTCTCGCTTTCCCAAAGAGCATCTTTAGTGGTGATTTCGGCGTGTTGGAGCAGGACATCGCTCGCATATTGGAAGGGATATTTGCTATCCGATTTAAGTCCGTCTATCTTGATGCCCTTGCTGAACATGAACGGATATGAGCCGCCCCGGAGCACAATATCATAGCCCTTTATGTCGGAGCAGCGCCAAAAGGTCTCGTTGGCGTCGTTGAATCTGACATTTCGGATATCGATATGGTGCATCTCCCTTATCATTTTGGGGGAGTCGAATATGGTGTCGCGCAGTTTGAGATTGGATGAATACCAAAGTCCAGACCGGGCACCGACATCGAAGAAGCATCGGTCAATTGTGAAGCGGTTGACATGCCAGAAAGGATAGTTGCCTTCAAAGCGGCAGTTGACAGCTTCAATGTCCGAACACTCTTTTATGGCACTTTCGCCTTCGGTGATGGTGACGCGTTCCAGTCTGAGGTTATGACTCTCAAACAAGGGGCGCTCTCCGCCAAGAGTGATATCGGTAAGGGTTTGCATTTTAGTAGTCATGAGATTGGGTGTATAATGTGTGAGCGAATGAGTCAGTGAACTGACTATATCATAATAAACAAATATTGTGCCAAAAGTTTGGCCGAAGGGGCAAGTTAATGAGTTGCCGGGCCTGTCAGCTCAATGATAAGTCAGTCGTTCTTCTTTCCGGAATGATTGTCCTGCTTCTTGTTTTTCTTCCTACGAAGGGCCTTGAGCCAGGAAGTGAAAGAGTCGAAGTCGCGACGGAACACTATGCCTACTCCCTGAGTGGTCAGCGCATTTTTGACATAGAAATTCTGGTCGTTGTATCGGTTGTAGGCTTTGAGGCGGAGAGTGCCTGAGCGATTGAGGAGATACTCAAGATCGAAGTCGCCTATAAAGCTGTTGTTGTTGAGATTTTTGTCGCGGTAGCCGAAATTGCCGTTGAAGAGCAGTCGGTTGTTGAGCAGAGAAGATGAGAGGGCAAGATCAAACTCCACGTCAGAGAAGTCGCCTCTGTCGGAACGCAGATTTGGAGCAATAGTCCAGTTTTCAGATAGGGAGCCAAGGAGATTGCTTATCTGTGAGGATATGGTTGATGATGCAACCGAAAAGAGCTCATTTCCCTTTGTCGCGCTCATATATTCAGGGGTATAGAACCGGTTGAGGGCAAGCAGATAGAGCATCTGGCGCGCACGCATTTCGTCGGTCGATACGATTGAGTTGACCTTGCGCTTCACATCGTCCTTGAGTGTTGGGAAACCGAGGTCGTAGGCAATCTCCGGAGCCCGCATGTCGCCGGTGACATTTATCATGGCATCGACCGGCACCGAGGTCCGCGTAAGCTCGGGATCGTCGAGGAAGGATTCGTCGAGATCAGACAGGTTGGCCGTGAGCCGATAGGTAGCCTCGATATCGAGTTGTGCCGCATAGGGGTCGCCTATAAATCGTATGGTGCTTCCCGGATTGATCCTGAAATCTTTGCGTATGATATCCTGGAATGTGAAGTTGTAGGTGCCGTTGTCGAGGGTATAGTCGCCTCTGAGTCCGAGATCTTCGGATGCACTGTTGTAGGTCATGGTGAGTGCGCCGCTGCCACGTGCTTTTATCGCATCACCTCCTATAGGATCCATCACCACTGTAAGGAGAGCGTCGGGACTCACGGCTACTGAAATCGACATGTCGTAAATGCTTGCGCTCTCATTATCGGCTTTCTTGGCCAGAGCCTTGCGCATTTCGGCCACCTCAACCGGAATCCCCTCAGCAAGCGCTTCGGTCAGAATGCCGGAGCCAACTCCCTCGCCTCGATTGCGGAAGGTTATGAAATTGTAGTCGTATGCTTCCTCTGAGTCGGAGAGGATGAATGTAAACGATGATCGCGGAGCTGTGGCCATGTCCACTCCGATATCAATTTTGCCGGGTTCTCCGGTGATGGTCGCAGAACCGTCGCCATAGATGGTGCCAAACCACCGACGGTCGCTGCTCTCCGGCAGATCATACACCAGCAGATCGTCGGCATCGGTTATCCTGAACTGGAATCGAGGCTCATGGAAATTTGTGTGGCGGAGGAAGCCGCCGAGCTTTGCCGTGTGCCCTTCGCGGTCGCGGAGTGTGATACCGTTGAGGTCGATGTAACCTGGAGTGAGATGCACCGAGTCGGTGGCCCAATAGGTTGTGCCGGTAAAGTCGAGAGTGAGTGAGAGATCTTCAGCATATATGTCGCCACTCATATTGACATCATGGAAGGTGCCAAACAGATGGGCAGACCCAGAGGCATAGCCGTGGACGGCTGAAGCGAATGCGCTCATGAAGGGCTTCATGAAGCCCACTTCAATCTTGTCGGCGTGGAACGTAAGGTCGAGATACCCCTCTGAGGTAGGCTTGATATAGCCGGTGATATACGAGTTCAGTCCATTGGGCTGGTCTACTTTCGCATCAATGTTTACTGCCGGTGCCGATGGGTCGAATGAAGCCTTGATGTGAGTATCGCCCATTAAGGAGAAGTTATATTTGAGGCCCTTGACAAATAGGTCGGGAGTGTACGCCACCATTTCAGGACCAAGAAGGCCGGAGGCATATAATTTACCGGAAGCAACGCCGCCAAACATGGCGTTTGGGATATTAAGGGTCTCAAAAACATAGTCGAGATCGACATTGGCGAGGTTTATCTCTACGGAGTCTTCATGTGAGGCGGTGACAAGGCCATCGATCTCGACATATTGGCCTGGTCGCCCCACCCTGAATCCATCGACGTCAATGATCCCCTTTGAAACCCCGATATGCGACGGTTCCATAGTCCACACTGTGTCGTTGAACACCAACGAGCTTGGCTTAAAGTCGATCGCAGCGTTGAGATCGCGAGGATTGGCCGCATCGCGCCATGCAGAAAGATCAAATCCTATTGAGCCTGAAAAGTCGCGCTTAGCATCGACTTTCCAACTCACCAGCGACGAGAGTGTCCGCAGCGAGCTGTCGGATTCGGCTGCGGCCTGCATGGCAGAGGTGACATCAAGCCGCATCATGCCGTTTTTGGTGGGCATCGATGTCGTAGCGAGCATATTGAAATTGGATCCATTGGCATCAATGCGGACCAATGTTGAGTCAATCTCCTTGTTCCCTTGCCATAGATAAGGCGCATCGATCGTCACTTCGGCGGTGGACAGCCCGGCGTTGAATCCGGCTTGGAAACTTATGGGATATCTCACCATTACCGGTAGCTTCATGATCTTTTCGATGGGAGCGGTGGAGAGAAGCCGTCCGCTAAGGTTGAAACTATTCACCGGAGCATTGACATCGGTCTTATGATGAGGGCTCTCCACTACCGATGGCCAGATATTGGCGGCGAGCTCTTTCAGATCGGCAGCGATAGTGGCCGGATTGATAGATCCGCTCAAAGTGGCATTGAATATGTCAGAGCGGATGTTAACTTCGGGCAAGCCGAGACCATCAGAGGAATGCGGGATTCGATCTCCACATCTGAGATGCTCATCTTGCAATCTCTGTCGTTGCGGTCGGCGAGCAATATGTCGTGGAGCGATATATTGCCGGTAGCGGGGAGGGAGCGCCTGCCTTCGATAAAGACAATTGTCCGAAAGCGGTAAGCGACAGCTTCTTCTCACCCTTGAAAGGAAGGTCAAAATCGTCGAGGGTGAGTTCAAATCCTCCCATCCGGTCATTGAGGTCGATTGTAGCGTCGGCATTTAGTGCAAAACCGTCGTTGGCGCTTTCAAAAGCAGCATCGACCACACCGCGTTCGCTCGACAAGTCTATGATCACGTCGGTAAGCGTGGTAGGCGATCCGTTGAGTTTGTTGAGGTCGATCCGTGCTATCGATGCCGACAATGATCCATCGGGCAGTTTAGCTCCCTTGGCAAAGTTGGCGCGTCCTTCAACTGTCGCGGTGAGAAGTCGAGGTAGTTTTCCAGGCAAGGAGGTGGAGCGACCAAGCGCCCGTTCCACAACCGAGGCGATTTCAGCGATGCCGAGACCATCGGCAACAACAGATCCCTCCAACTCGTTGAGCGTACGGTTGGCCCGAGTTTATAGCCGATGCTGGCATTAAGGTCACCTGCGCGGTTGCTGTCGAGAGTCAGTCCGAGGTGGCCAGCCGTCAAACTGCCTTCACCTTCGATTGTGGCGACTATCGGCAGCACGAGTGCCGACACACTGTCGGTGCCGTGGAGTTGCAGGGGCAGTAGTCGTGATGCCGAAGGATTGACAGTAAGTTTAACCTCCGGGAGTTCAAAACGGACTGAGGGAATAGAATCAATTCCGGTGACGCTGATTCCACGAGGAGCGTCAATTCTTACGGCACCATCCGCACATCCGATGGCCATACGATGTACATTGACCATGCGCTTTGACACCTCGGCGTCGGCCACTATATTAATCCGGCTGTCAAACAGATTCGCCCAATGGCTTTTTAAAGCTGGATCGACAAATGCGCTGAGATCTGTCAAACAGATGTGGCTTCCCTGAAGGATGCTGAGTCTTGCAGGAGTGTCAGTGTTGACCGAAAAAGCCGACGGACCTATCATTATGCGCGACGATGGCATTGCAAGTTCGAGCCCCCCGAGGTTGATTACTTCGATAGCGCCCGAGGGAGCAGCCGCTTTATGTAAGGAGAGTCGCGTGGCAAGTCCATTCAAAACGAAGCCCGAATGAGTCTCGCTTGCCGCCAATCGCCTCAAATCGACATTGATTTCGCGTCGGGCCTTGTCAAAATATAGACGTAGGTCGGCACGAAGATCTTCAATCGAAATATGAGATGGGTCAAAATGACCTAATGGAGCGGGCGACTCTGAAAGCACATGATAGCTAACTTTCGATCGACGGATAACTATAGTGTTGATCCGCAGATCAGGTACACCGCCATCGCCTCCGGGCTTGTTCAGACGGGCCAGAATAGGTTCAATATTAAGCGGAGCTCCGGCGCTGTCGCGGCTCAATCTGAGGTCAAGGCCGAGAGCCTCTACATAATTGAGCACGAGCCGATGCTGAAAAAGCAGATCGGTGAGGCCAAATCCGGCCCCGAGGCGTCGGGCCTTGACCAGAGTGTCGCCTTTTTGGTCAGTCACCGACACATTTCTCAGAGTGGCTTTATTGAAAGGGGTGATCGACAGATTTCCTACCTCTACGTCGGCTCCGAGCAAGTCGGATAGCCGTCGGCCAGCCTCATTGCGCGCATAATCCTGCACGGCAGGAAGCGAAAGCCCCACATAAAGTGCAGCAGGCACTGCCACGACGAGTAGCAGCGCCATTACTATCACAAGACGTATGAGCTTATAAATGCGGCGTAACACGAGTGCAAATATAGCGCTTTTTTCCCGATCTCGGCACCATGGTCAGATCAATGCCGCAGGATAGTGAATATTGTTTTTTGTCAATCTTTAGAATCCGGAGTGGTGCGTGCCTGCTGGCTACGGGCAAGCATCAGTTGTTGTTCAAGCTTGTTTTTCCGCAGAGCGAGCATTCTGGCACGGGTATAAACCTGCGAGGCTGCATATAGCTGGGCCATGGCACTGACTTGTTCAGGCTTCAGTTTGGTCGACCGTTTGCCACGTTCGCCGACAAAGGTGAGCGTGATTTCTTTGTCGGAGTTGACAAACGCAAAGTTGCCGATCGAGTCGCTCTCGGCAGGGAAGAATGTGATGAGTTCCGCACCGAGTGTTCGGTCGTTGCGCTCTCCGTCGTTTGGCACATCGGGAGTGCGTACGCTTCCGCATCCGGGGGCCGACACTTCCAGAGCAATGGAGAGAGTGCCTTTGCGTGCCGAAGATATAATGTAGAAAGCGCCCTCGGGGCTCATGCGGGGATAAATACCCTCGGCCTGCGATGGCACACCATCGGGCATGGATGCTGCAACAAAATAGCCGTCAAGGCCCTCGGGGCCTTTTTTTGAATTTCACCAGATTGTCCATGCTCTCGATCACCACCTGGGTCTGGGCCAGCAGGCTGTCGGTCTCTTCCAGATCGCGAAGGGTCTGAAGTTCGATAGCCTTGGGGCGGAGCGGCATTGCCGCTCTCCGGATGTCGACCTCGGCAGGATAAGTGTGGTCGAGCGAATCGAGGAGCAGTAGTGCGCCTGCCGGATCTGAGGCTTCGATGGCTGCGATAGCCTGATTATGGAGGCTTTCTGCCGCCTTTTTGTCGCCGGAGCAGGATGTGAGGATCATACCCCCGGCTATAGCCGAGATAAGTATTGTTTTAGTTGCTTCGCTGAACATCTTTTATGCCTTTTATGGTCTTGATTTTCTTAATTATATTATTTAGCGCTTCAGTGGTGGGAACTCCCACGACAAGATAACCGTCAAACAGTCCGGAGTGGGAATCGATGGATATATTGCGTAGGGTCGACCCATTTTCTTTGTTTATTATCGAAGTGATGTTGGTGACGATGCCCACATCGTCGTGGCCCACTACTTTTAGTGTGGCGGCGAATTGCTGCCCAACCTTGCCCGACCAGCGGGTGGCTATCATGCGATAGGGGTATCGCTGGCGGATGTTAGATGCGTTGGGGCAGTCGACGCGATGAATCTTGATAACCCCTTCGGATGAAATGAATCCAAATACCGCATCGCCATAAATGGGGTTGCAGCATCGTGCGAGCCGGTAGTTGACTCCCTTTATGTTGTCGCCGATCACAAGAACATCGTCAGACTGTGAGGCCGCTTCGGGTAAGGTTGGCTGGAGGGTGAAGGTCTCGGCCGATTTGGTCTCGGCTTCCTCCTCAGTGGCTTTGATAAGGGCATCGTATTCAGCAATCACCCGATTGATGTCGAGTATCTCTTCTCCCAAGGCTACATAGAAGTCGGTAACTGCCTTATATCCGAGTTTCTTGATAACTCTCATGAGCCACGACTCTTCAATGTCTATCTTGCGGTTTTTGAGACGGCGGTGGAGCAGTTCGCGGCCGAGATCAGCGGCTCTGTTTGCTCGCTCGTTGATGCTTTGGCGTATTTTGTTGCGCGCTTTCGTCGTGACAACTATGGAAAGCCAGTCGGTTTTTGGTTGTTGCTGGCCGAGGTCATGATCTCGACCGTGTCGCCACTTTTGAGCTTGTAATTGAGCTTACGTGTGCGTCCGTTGACCTTACCTCCGGTACATGTGCATCCAAGTGCCGAATGTATGTTGAAAGCGAAATCAAGCAGAGTTGCACCCTGTGGCAGCCTGAACAGGTCGCCTTTGGGGTGAAGACAAAAAACCTCCTTCGAGTACATGTCCATGCTCATGTTTTTCATGAGTTCGGTTGGACCACTCTCGGCTGTCTCAAGTATTTCGCGTACATGATTCATCCATGAATCAAGACCGTTTTCGCTCTTGATACCTTTATATTTCCAATGGGCGGCGATGCCCTTTTCGGCTATCTCATCCATCCGGCGGGTACGGATCTGCACCTCGACCCATTTATTGTCGGGTCCCTTTACGGTGATATGCAGGCTCTCGTACCCATTGCTTTTTGGTATGCTGAGCCAGTCCTTTAGTCTGGCAGGGTTGGGCTGATACATATCGGTCACCACCGAATAGGCCATCCAGCAATCTGG
>PDYJ01001565.1_pt1 | contig 23218 bp, 24 predicted proteins | sample 1430841 | NCBI WGS metagenome assembly PDYJ01 (sample SAMN07237672, study PRJNA390542) | Gut metagenome, whole genome shotgun sequencing project. | isolation source: fecal pellets | host: Mus musculus | place: USA: New York, NY | collected 2016-10 | reverse complement strand
AAATAAGTAATGCGGACTTCGAGCAGCTGATGCGCATATTCCGCGCGCTCGACCGATGCCGGGGTTCGACAAACAACGAGATCAATGCGCTGCGAAAGATGAAGCTGCTGCATAGGAAATGGGAGCGTAAAAAGAAAAGAGGATAGTGTAATATGGATGTTGGATATATCCCATTAAGTCGAAAGTTTTTTGAGCATGAATTATGGCAGGAACCAAGGGTATTCAGTCGTGCCGAAGCGTTTGCCGATCTATTGAGGCGTACACGGTTTGAGGCGAATACTTCTACCATATTGATAGGTGCTCAATCTGTAGAGATTCGACGTGGAGAGGTGGTTGCATCCATACGATTCCTTGCCAAGAATTGGGGGTGGTCTAAAAACAAGGTAGATAAGTTCCTTGATTATTTGGTCGATAATGGCATGATTACCAAACGAAAGCCATATGAAACTGAAAAAGGGACACGAAAAAGGACAGTAACAAGGACAGCCCCAACGATTATAAAACTCTGTAACTTCGATAAATACAACCCCATTTCTTCAAAAGAGGGACACGAAAAGGGACACGAAAAGGGACACGAAAGGGACACGAAAGGGACAATATTAAATAAAGATAATACTGGAAATAATACTTATCCCCCTTTATCCCCCTTGAAGGGGAAACAGAAGAACCGGCAGTCCCTCAAAGTGCAGATTCATCTACAGACCCGAAAAGAAAAGAAAAAGTTGCGCGAAAAAGAAAAGAACTCGATTTATCCTTTGTCGAACCTTCGTTCCAACCTATCATGGCGGATTGGCTTGCATACAAGTCTGAACGCGGACAGACCTATCAGCAAAGGGGTGTAAAATCGTGTTATTCGCATCTTCTCAATATTTCCGGCGGTGACGTGGATATTGCACGTCAGATCGTAGAACAGAGCACAGCGAACAATTATTCAGGGTTATTCCCCCTAAAACAGACAAACGATGTCCGAAGTACAACGTATCAGCCCTCAAGCCATAGGGCAAGTAATGGAGACATTACCAACAAGGAGGTCATGCGCCGTTGCCAAGAGCGCGTTGCAGAACGCCTCGCTCGTGAAAAAGCGCGAGAAATGGGGCTGTACGACAACGCAGTTGCTGACCCGTTTTAACCCTGACGTGCAACGTTTATGCGCCACAAATATCGATCGTTGCTTCACAGGTGATGCTCCTACGCTGTTTGAGGTTCGCAAGGCATATTCGCCCGCAACGGTAGATTCATGGTTGGATGTGCAATTGTCTGATCTGATCATGTTTTGTGGTGTAAAAGGCAAGGATGAGTTTTCAACTTCGGTGAATGCCCTTACAGCTGTCATTGCAGATAACTTCGGCTATCTGAAACTTTCCGAACTTATGCTCTTTTTCCAGCAGTTCAAGGCTGGGAGATATGGACGGTTCTATGGGTCAGTCGATCCGATGGTGATTACCGAAGCATTGCAGTCGTTTCTCGGGTTCCGAGCAGAACGCCTCGCAGCTATCGATAAGGCTAATTGGCTGAAAGAGGAGCAGAAACGTAGGGCAATACGTGCTGAACAAGAACGAAATGGAGAACTGATGACAGCCGAAGAATGGAGAGAAATAAAATGGTTGTTTAATATGTAATTTATGGAAAATCAAGCAAAAACATGCAAGGAGTGCGGCAAGTTGCTGACACTTGATCATTATCGGATAGTTCCTCTTTCGCCCGACCGCCATGCGAATATCTGCAAGGAGTGCGCGAAAATCAAACGCAGACAGAAGCGAGATAAGTTTGCTCCTGTTGCTTTGGGGGGGGGAATCCGGAACTTGCGAAATTCACGCCTCGTGAGTTTATCGAGGAGCTGCGTTGCCGCGGATACTCAGGCAAACTAACTATAACGAGAGAAGTTCAAGTGTAATATGACCCACGGCAGTCTCTTTTCGGGCATCGGCGGCTTCGATCTGGCTGCCGAGTGGATGGGATGGACGAACGTCCTGAATTGCGAGATCAATGAGTTTTGTCGAAAAATATTGAAATACCACTTTCCGAATGCGAAACAGTATTCCGACATACAAACAACAGACTTTACCGTTTGGCGAGGACGCGTCGACGTTCTCACGGGCGGATTCCCATGTCAACCGTTCAGCGTCGCAGGCAAACGAAAGGGTACGGACGATGATCGTTACCTCTGGCCTGAAATGCTGCGAGCAATTCGAGAGATTCGGCCGCGATGGATCGTGAGCGAAAATGTTTACGGCCTTGTTAATTGGTCGAACGGAATGGTACTCGAACAGGTGTGCACTGACTTGGAAAATGAGGGGTACGAAGTACAACCGTTTGTTATTCCGGCTTGTGCCGTCGGTGCTCCCCATAGACGCGACAGAGTATGGATTGTTGCCCACAGTGCAGACACAAGGTTTGAAGATATGCCGCGACGGGCAGAGTCGGCCGATGCCTATAGGCATGCTGCCAACCCCGACGGCTATCGACTCGGGCAGCGGGCGAATAAACAAGAGTCTTTCGCCAAACGCCAAGGAACGGCCGACATTGGCGATGATGGCGCGCAAGGGTGCGTTGCTGACGCCGAGTGCATCGGACGGTATGAGGGCGGGGTTTACGATGGAGTCGTTGCGGAGCCACAACAAGGTGCGTGCCGAGCAATCCAATATGGCCGAGCAAATAGCGCATCTGACGGGTGGCGGACCTTTCCGACTGAATCCCTCGTTCGTTGCGGAGATGATGGGTTATCCGAACGACTGGACGGAATTACCGTTCCAGCGTGGTGTCGAGAATCGATAAAAGCCTACGGCAATGCGATTGTGCCTCAAGTAGCATTGCAGATATTCGAAACGATAAATGAATACGAACAATGCAGATAAATACCACCTACAACATGGATGCGCTTGCAGCGGCCCGACTGCTGCCGGACGATTGCGTGGACTGCATCGTCACCTCGCCGCCATATTACGGGCTGCGCGACTACGGCGTGGACGGTCAGATCGGGCTGGAGGAATCGCCGGAGGCTTTCATCGCTCGACTTGTGGAGGTGTTCAGCGAGCTGCGCCGTGCACTCAAGCCGCAGGGGACGTTGTGGGTGAACATGGGTGACAGCTATGCCGGTAGCGGCCGAGGGGCTGGCGACACGAAGCACTCCAGCCTAAAGCAGCGCAGCAATGCGGGTAGTTGGACGGGCGATGCCCATAAAGCGTTCAAAGGCGGAGAAATCAAACCCAAAGACCTGATCGGGATCCCGTGGATGCTGGCGTTCGCTCTCCGCGCCGATGGCTGGTATTTGCGGCAAGACATTATTTGGCACAAGCCGAATCCAATGCCCGAGAGTGTGACGGATCGCTGCACCAAGGCACACGAGTATATTTTCCTGTTCAGCAAGTCGGCCCGCTATTACTTCGATGCCGAGGCAATCAAGGAGCCGGCGACAGGGTGGAACGGCTCGAAATTCGAGGACGGCAAGAACCTGATTAACCACCCGAACGTTGGAAAGAACCGGCAGCGCAAGCCGGCAGGATGGGACACGGGGAAAGGCGGGCACGGTGCATTTCATCGTTCGGGTCGTGCGGAAGCGATCGAATACACCGAGATAGCACCGGATATTTCAACGACGCGCAACAAACGAAGCGTGTGGACAGTTCCCCCGCAGCCGTTCAAAGAGGCCCATTTCGCCACCTTTCCAGAGAATTTGATCGTGCCGTGTATTCTTGCGGGGTGTCCTGCTGGCGGCATTGTGCTCGATCCGTTCAACGGCTCCGGCACCACGCGCATCGTGGCCAATAAACTCGGCCGAAATGCTATCGGATTCGAATTAAATCCCAAGTATATCGAAATCGAGAATCGACGCCGAGCTCAAGAATTGGGGATGTTTGAAACGATAAACGAATACTAAAGGAAATGGAAAAACACTTAATCAAACAACCGCTGCGCCTCGTGGGTGGTAAGTTCATGCGCGGGGATCTGGAGGAGCCGATACAAATCGGCAACCGCGAGCAGATTGCACTTATTCAGAAGGTCGAGCGCGAAAAGGAGGAACGGGAAAAGGCCGCCAAGGCCGGCATATTAGATGTGGACATTCATGTAGAAGACATCGAGTATAAGGTTGTCGTTGAGTTCACGTGCATCTGTGGGAATGAGGTTAGAGAGAGAAACACGAATTTTACCGACGATTGGGATGAATTGGAGAACCCGGATTGTGATGGAGATGAAATCCGCTGTGATAAATGCGGTCGCTGGTACGAGATTGACGACTTGCATGCAAAGTTGACCAAGGATTGCCTACATCCTCCTAAACTATGAGCTATTCTCTACGATGATAACAACGAAACCGATTGAGCCATGAAAACCAAACTACTGCGCCGACTGAGGAATGAGGCTCGGATAAACTATCCGTCTATGCTTCTGCTCGAGTTCGCACTATCTCTTGGATGGAGCTATACAGAAGCTAACGAATACGTTCGAGCGAAAAGGCATAGTTACATCCTCCGCCGTGTTGCGGAGCTAAAGCAAAAGAAGAAATGAAACAATCAAGATTAGAACTCAGGGAGAACTACGACAAGGCCTGCAATGCCTATCTGATGGCCTTTTGCGAAAAGCACGGTTTCGACTATGCCGATGCGGCGCAGTCTTGGGTCGGCGGCGATGTTGGCGGAATCACCGAATGCGCAGACTATTGCGTGGGTATGTCCGACATCATCACGGACATAGACATGGATGCCCCGGAGGAGGAATACGTCAAGTACTACGACTACTGCCTGCGTGTAGGGTCTATTGCCAATGGCGAACTGAAAACCCCGAATTACAAAAGCTGGCTGCGGGGATGCCCGCGGATGGACGAGGAGCAAATCGCCCGACTGGAGGAATTACAGCAGGATATTCGCGATGCGGAGGGGATTCTGAAAGCGGAGATAGGCAAATTGAATCAATTCTGATTGAGCAATGAAATTCACAACACCATGCTTTGTCCGTGTCGAGGATACGGAGAAGCGAAAGGAACTGGTAGAATGGTTGGAGCGGATTGGTTATCGCTATTGCGTAGGTTGTTATAACGCCCGTAGTGCTATCGATAGCCCGTGGATTCCTTATGTGGGGGTTTCGAGCCGCGCAGAAACAGGATTTGTCGAGTGCTTTGTACAATGTCCTGACGAAGGGATAGACTGCGGGAAGAATATCGAGTTGTTCAAGGCTCTGGCGGCGATGAACGACGAGAACGACCGCGAACAGTGGTTTGTTAACGACGCCTACGCGAATATCGGATGCGAGTTGTGGCATTTGTGTGAGGAGAAGACATTTAAGCACTACTACGTAGACTGGGAGGATGGAGCGACAGATCTTCGCTACGACTTCGCGCCAGCGCGAGTGCTGTACAAGGTTTCGGCGCAACTTGCTTGCACGAGTATCGAAGACCGAAACATTGACCAGATCATAGAGATGATAACGAAATAAAAAAGGAGCAATTCCGAAAGATCACCCCTCGCATTGACTTCGTAAAGGTAATGATTTTTAGTTAGATTGTATAAATAATAAAAGACGTGGCGGAAGCAGAGATGAATCAGTTGTTTATATCGGATATTCGTGACACCAATTAATAGGAATGTTTGCTGAAATAGACAAATGGCTCGGAGTTAAATTTATTGAAACATCAAATTGTCTCAGCGACACAGCCGCAGTGCCTGAAGAATGGCGTGAAAATAAAAATTAGTACGTAATCATATAAACTGTCGGTAGCAGGAACTGCCGGTATTTTAACACTAATAGCATATAATCATGGAACTTACAAAAGAAGAACTTCGAAAATGGATATTCGAAGCTACTAATGAGTGCTTTAGTCAAATGCAACTCAGCCGCTCATCCCAAAACAAAGAAAAACTAAACATGGATGAAGCGATTATATTTCTCGCTGATTGCAGCTACAAAACCACAAGGAGTAAATTATATAAATTGGCAGCATCCGGAGATATACTCTCCTATAAAGTAAATGGGAAACTAATTTTTCACAAGAAAGACTTGAAAGAATGGGCTGAAGAAACAATAGACCGAGACGAATCCCGTTCTAATGCCGCAAAGATGCTTGCGGAAGATGCCAGAAAAAAACTAAACAAAGTAGGTATAGCTCCCATAGAATGTATTTCCGAATAACTAATTTGTGTGCAACATGTGTGTATAATTAAAAAATCAGCAGGTTATGAATCCTCCTAACCTGCTGATTTTCAAAGTGGAGAATATCGGGCTCGAACCGATGACCTCTTGCATGCCATGCAAACGCTCTAGCCAACTGAGCTAATCCCCCTTGCGGTGCAAATATATGTCGGGAAATCCGTTTTTCCAAAAAATGGCCGAAAAAATATCGGGTCGGCGATGATTTTTCCCAAGATTCGGAGTAGGATCCTATTCGTAATCCCGACTGCTGTTCGCCGACGGCGACGGAATGCGCGAGCCTCGGGCGAGCAGCAGTCCGCCGCGTGGGGGCGGCGGCGAACTGCCGACATGGCTTAAGCCATGTCGAAATATCGCTCGTCTTTCTCGCATCTCTCCGCCCCGCCCCCGTGCCACAGCGGCCCGTTGCCGCGGCCTATCGACATGCGACTGCCGGCCTCGATGGCGCGACTTACGTAACGCTTCGCCTCCGCGACGGCTTGGCGCATGTCGCGGCCTTGCGCGAGCAGCGTGGCTATGGCCGAGGAGAGGGTGCACCCCGTGCCGTGCAGGTTGCGGGTCGCTATTCGCTCGGAGGTGAATCTGTGTATCTCGTCGCCGTCGCAAAGTATGTCGCACATCTCGTCGCCCGCGAGGTGTCCGCCCTTGATAAGCACGGCGGTGCCGTAACGTCGCGCAAGCTCGGTCGCGGCCTGCTCCATCCGCTCCACCGAGCCGATAGGTCGCCGCCACAACGCCTCGGCTTCGCTCATGTTGGGGGTGATGAGCGAAGCGAGCGGTATAAGGTCGCGTTCGAGCGACTCGGCGACATTCTCGCCGATGAGCCTGTGACCGCTCGTCGAGACCATTACGGGGTCGAATACCACATGCCGCGGCGCATACCTCGAGACGGCCGCGGATATGACGCGCACGATCTCGGCGTCGTTCACCATGCCGATCTTAACGGCCTGCGGCTCGACATCCTCCATCACGGCGGCGATCTGCTCGGCTACCGTGGCTGAAGGCACGGGAAACACTCCACGCACCCCTTCGGTGTTTTGGATGGTGAGAGCCGTTATCGCGGCAGCGGCATAGCCTCCGAGCGACGTTACGGTCTTTATGTCGGCCTGAATGCCCGCGCCGCCCGAGGGGTCGGAGCCCGCTATGGACAGCACTTTTGCAGGTGTTATTTTATCTTGCATAGATTCGATATCGTTTTTAATCTCTCTGCGGCCGCGTCGGGGTCTGCCGCGCTCCATATCGCGCCGAGCAGAGCCGCGCCGCCGAATCCCATCCTCCGCACGGCGGGCAGGCGGTCGGCCGTCACGCCGCCCAAGGCGATTACCTTGTCGTCGATAATCCCCTCGGCCCGCGCCATTTCGAGTTGCGGCAAAGCGAATGCCGAGGCGTATCCCCGCTTCGATATGCTGTCGAATACGGGGCTGAGCGTCACGTAATCGCATGAGGGTTTGTATCTCCGTACCTCGTCCAAGTCGTGGCACGAGCGGCTTACGGAGCCGCAGTAATTCTCGGGCGGCTCGGGGTTGCGGCCGTTGAGATGCACGCCGCGCAACGCGAACTCTCGCGTGAGCGAGAAGCAGTCGTGCAGCACGATACGATCGTGAAACTCCTCGGGAACGGAGCACAGCAGCGCACGAACGGCCTCTATCGGAGCGTCGGGCTTGCGCAGATGCAGTGTCGGCAACCCCGCACGGAATAGCGCCGCAATCCACGACGCCTCGCCGTCGAAGATGTCGGGGCGGGTTATTACTATCAATTTCATGGCAGCTCGACGATTTGGGTCTGCATGGTGCGCAGATCTATTGTCCAAAGCCGTCCTGCGAGCGTCTCGCCGTAACCGCATATTATCTTCATCGTCTCGCTCGCCTCGACGGACCCCACGACGGCGGGAGTCACGCCTGCGACGCCCTTCGGCGGCTCGATTCGCAGCATCGCCCGCTCGTCGGGCCATAGGTCGCGGTATCTGCGCGGCCGCGGCCCGTGGTTTGAACACCGACACCTGCCCCTCGAAACCGCCTATCGCGCCGTAAACGTACGGTATGCCCGCTTCGGCCGTAAGGTCGCCGACCAGATAGCGCGTCGCGAAGTTGTCGCAGGCGTCCACCACTATATCGTAACGCGTAACGATCCCGCGCGCATTCTCCTCGTCGAGTCGAGTCGCATACGGTTCGACGACTATGTCGCCGTTCATCTCGCGCAGACGGCGGGCGGCGCATTCCGCTTTGGGGGCGCCGAGGTCGCTCTCCGTATAGAGTACCTGACGGTGCAGATTGGTGACGCTCACCATGTCGTCGTCGACGATGCCTATGCGGCCCACGCCCGCGCCCGCGAGATAGAGCAGTACGGGCGATCCGAGACCTCCCGCGCCGACCACGAGCACGGCGGCGCAGCTCAGGCTGCGCTGCCCCTCGTCGCCGATCTCAGGCAGTATGGTTTGTCGCGTGTAACGGGTCATGATCCGACTGTTTTACGCGTGTCGCACAGATCGAACGAGGCGTCCCAGTCTTTCCAGACGGGTTCCAGCCCCGCCCGCTTCAACGCCTGCTCCACCTCGGCGGCGGTGCGTTCGTCGCTCACGTGGAATTGCTCCAACGCCTGCGGGTAGGTGGCGTATCCCCCGGGCTCGGTCTTGCTGGCCGCCGACATGGTGGTGACGCCCAACGTGGCCATGTGGTCGCGTATCGGAGCGGGTTCGCGCGTGGAGTAGGATATGTCGACGTCGTGGTCGAAGATGCGCATGGCGAAGGTTACCTGCGCCAACTCGCGGTCGCTCATTATCACGTTGGGGCGGAATCCTTCGTTCTCGGCGGGACGCATGCGGGGAAAATTGACGCTGTAACGGGTTTTCCAGTAGTGTTTTTGAAGGTAGCGCAGATGGTGCGCCATCATGGTGACGTCGGTGCGCCAATCCTCCAGCCCGATCAACACGCCCATGCCTATGGAGTGCACGCCCGCCTGCCCCATGCGGTCGAAGCCGTCGACGCGCCATTCGAATTTCGACTTCATGCCGCGCGGGTGGTAGATGTTGTAACGCGCGCAGTTATATGTCTCCTGAAAGCAGATCACGCCGTTCAGGCCGTGGCCCTTCAGACGGCGGTAGTCGTCGGCCGAAAGCGGCATGACCTCTATTTTCAGGTTGCTGAAGTAGGGCTTCGCCAGATCGAGCGCGCGGGCTATGTAGTCCACGCCCGCCGCCGCGGGGTTCTCGCCCGTGACGAGCAGCAGATTCTCGAACGGCCCCAGACGCTTTATGGCGCGATACTCGTTCTCGATCTCGTCGGGCGCGAGGATGGTGCGTTTCATAGGGTTCGAGATGTGGAATCCGCAGTAGACGCACGAATTGGTGCACGAATTGGTGAGATAGAGGGGTATGAACATCGACATCGTCTTGCCGAAGCGCTCCGCGGTATAGCGTCGGCTGAGGCGCGCCATAGTCTCCAGATAGGGTTCGGCGGCGGGCGACACCAGAGCCATGAAGTCGTCGACGGTGCAGCGCGTCGCCGAGAGGGCGCGCCGCACGTCAGCGTCGCTCTTCGACATTATCGCCTCGGTGGTCCGCTCCCACGATATTTTATCTAACTGTTCGGAAAACATTTTTTATCCTTAAATTATATCATTTGCATTTTTCGCGTACGGCTTATCTTCGGCGGCTGCGGGGGCCGCACCGAAGGTGCGAGCCGCCGAAGATAGTAATGCCCGTCGGGCATTACAGTTTTTTCAATATACTTCGTCTGACCGAGGCCACGGCCGTGGGCAGACACTCGTCGTCGACGCTCTCCATGTATGCGCGCAGCTCCTCGCGCAACTCCTCGTGACGACGGCATAGCGAGTAGGCGATCTTGCCGCAGAGCGACCGAGAAGCTATGCTCAATCGGGCCGAGAAGATGCCCCCGAGGCAGAAATCGAGCAGGTCGACATCGGGTTCCGCCTCCTCGGGCATATAACGCAAGATGCTCAGCAGCAGGCGTTGAATCCCGAATGCCGCTCCGCGACGGCGCGCACCGTGAGATCGGTGCGATGCGCGGCGAACAACACGGGACTCCGCGCCGCGATCTTCTCCAAAGCCCACGCGGCGTGCCACGCCACGGTCGTATCATCGTCGTCGAGCAGCGACAGCAACTCCCCGAAGAGTTCGGATCGGTCGCAGCCTCGTCCGCCGCGCGGTCGATCGCAGCGCGCGACATGGAGCTTTCGGCGAGTGTTTCGCGCAAATCCCGCATGGCTTTACTTTTCGTCGGTCGTATCCTCGGCTGCGAACTCGCGCCGTATGTCGCGACTCAGGCGCATGGCGCAGAAGTTCGGACCGCACATGGTGCAGTACTCGCCGTCGGTGTGGCGTCCCGCATGGAAATATTGCATGGCGCGCTCGGGGTCGAGCGAGAGATCGAACTGGTCCTTCCATCGGAACTCGAAGCGCGCCTTGCTCAAGGCGTCGTCGCGCATCTGCGCTCCCGGATGCCCCTTGGCAAGGTCGGCGGCGTGGGCGGCGATCTTGTAGGTCACCACTCCCGTGCGCACATCCTCCTTGTCGGGCAGCGCGAGGTGCTCCTTGGGCGTCACGTAACAGAGCATGGCCGTGCCGAGCCATCCGATCTGCGCCGCGCCGATGGCCGAGGTTATGTGGTCGTATGCGGGAGCTATGTCGGTGACTATCGGTCCGAGAGTGTAGAACGGCGCGTCGTGGCACTTCTCTCTCTGACGCTCCATGTTCTCGCGGATCTTGTGCATCGGCACATGGCCCGGGCCCTCGATGAACGCCTGCACGTCCTTGGCCCACGCGCGCTGCACGAGCTCGCCGAGCGTGTCGAGTTCGGCGAACTGCGCCTCGTCGTTGGCGTCGGCTATCGACCCGGGACGCAGACCGTCGCCGAGCGACACCGCCACGTCGTATGCGGCCAATATGTCGCAGATGTCGTCGAAGTGCTCGTAAAGGAAACTCTCGCGGTCGTGCACGAGACACCATTTGCTCATTATGCTGCCGCCGCGGCTCACGATGCCGCACAACCGTTTGTCGGCCAGATGCACGTTGCGTCGTCGGATTCCCGCATGGATGGTGAAGTAGTCGACGCCCTGTTCGCACTGCTCTATGAGCGTATCGCGGTAGAGTTCCCACGTCAGATCCTCCACGCGGCCGTCGACCTTCTCCAACGCCTGATAGATGGGAACGGTGCCCACGGGCACGGGGCAGTTGCGGATGATCCACTCGCGGGTCTCGTGTATATTGGCGCCCGTCGAGAGGTCCATGAGCGTGTCGCCGCCCCATTTGCAGCTCCACAACGCCTTCTCCACCTCCTCGTCGATGCTCGACGTGGTGGCCGAGTTGCCTATGTTGGTGTTTATCTTCACGAGAAAGTTGCGGCCGATAATCATCGGCTCGGCCTCGGGGTGGTTGATGTTGGCAGGCAGCACGGCGCGCCCTTCGGCGATCTCGCGACGCACGAACTCGGGCGTTATGTAGGTCTCGATGCCCGCCTGCTCGCAGTTCATGTTCTCGCGTATGGCCACGTACTCCATCTCGGGCGTCACGATGCCGCGTTTGGCATACGCCATCTGCGTTATGGCCGCGCCGCGCTTGGCGCGGTAAGGCAAGGCTATGTGCTCGAACCGCAGCGCGTCGAGCGAGCGGTCGTCGCGCCGCATGCGGCCGTATTCGGAACTGATCTCGGGCAGTCGCTCCACGTCGCCGCGCGCGGCGCTCCACTCCTCGCGCAGACGCGGCAGGCCCTTGCGGAGATCGACCGCGATGTCGGGATCGCTGAAAGCCCCGCTCGTGTCGTAAAGGTAAACGTCGGGATTGGACGTGTAGTGTTTCTCGCCCTTTTCGTCGACGCGCACGCTCGGCACCTGCTCGACGCGGCGCATGGCCACGCGGATCTCGGGATGGAGCTTGCCTTGGATGTAGACTTTGTGCGAACGTGAATATTTTATCTCGGGTTTCATGTATTTCGTAATTGTATTATTTTATGGTCGTAATATAATTGCGGCTCTTTAGAGCCGCGCGAGCCGCAGCCTCGCCCCGCGGAGGCTCGCTATCGCTCACTCCGCAGACTGCGACTCGCACTTCGCAGGCCCGAAGCCGATAATTTCCCTTTTGTCTTCGTGCGGTCGCGCGCAAACGCGAGCCGCGTTATTCGTCGAGGAAAGCGGTGAGCGGCGAGCTGGCTTCGGCCTCGAAATCGTACGCTTGTCGGCCGAGCCCCGCCTCGTATGCCTTGCGTCCCGCCTCCACCGCGCCGCGGAACGCCTCGGCCATCGCTACTGGATCGCCCGCGACGGCTATGGCGGTGTTGACGAGGCAGGCCGAAGCGCCCATCTCCATAGCCTCGGCGGCGTGGCTGGGCGCGCCTATGCCCGCATCCACCACCACGGGAACCGACGCCTGCTCGATAATGATGCGCAGAAAGTCGCGCGTGCGCAGACCGCGATTGCTGCCTATCGGCGCGCCGAGCGGCATGACGGCCGCCGCGCCCGCCTCCTCCAGACGCTTGCAGAGCGTGGGATCGGCCTGACAGTAGGGCAGCACGACGAATCCCATGGCGGCCAGCCTCTCGGTCGCCTTGAGAGTCTCCACCGAGTCGGGCAGCAGATAGCGGGGATCGGGGTGGATCTCCAGCTTGAGCCACTCGGTGCCGAACGCCTCGCGAGCCATCTGCGCGGCGAAAACGGCCTCCTCGGCATCGCGCACGCCCGAGGTGTTGGGGAGCAGTCGAATATCGGGACGCGCGATGTGCTTCATCATGTCGTCCTCCTCGTCGCCGAGCTCTATACGTTTCATGGCCACGGTCACCATCTCGGTGCCCGACGCCTTTATTGCCTGCTCCATAAGCGCGTTGGAGCCGAATTTCCCCGTTCCGAGAAAGAGGCGCGACGAAAATTCGCAGCCTGCGATAACGAGTTTTTCCATATCGAGTGTTTTATTCGTTTGTCTTGTCGTATTGTTCCATCGCATCCGCTATGCGCCGCATCTCCGCCACGGGATCGTCGGCGCGCAGAACCGAACCCGACAAGGCTATGCCCGTAACGCCCGTTCGCATCAGGGAGTCTATATCGTCGTATGCGATGCCGCCTATGGCCACGATCGGGAGCGCGATGCCGCTCTCGCGAATGCGCCGCACGATGTCGCGGTAGCCCTCGACGCCGAGCACGGGACTGAGCTTCTGTTTTGTGGAGGTGAAGCGGAACGGGCCGCAGCCTATGTAGTCGGCGCCCGCTTCTGCGTGAGCCGCCACGTCGGCAAAGGTGTTGGCCGTGCCGCCTATGATGACATTCGGGCCGAGCATCCGTCGCGCCTCGGCCACGGGCATGTCGTTCTTGCCGAGGTGCACGCCGTCGGCACCCGTCGCGCCCACCAGCTCCGCATGATCGTCGATGACGAAGGTCGCGCCGAAACGGTCGCACAGGGCGCGAACCTCGCGGGCCGTGGCGACGAACAGCCCCTCATCGGCATCCTTCATGCGCAACTGCACCCATCGGCAACCGCCCTCCAAGGCGATGCGCGCCGAATCGAGGTAGGTGCGCCGCTCGGTGAAATGAGTTATGAATTGCAATCCTATAGGTCTCATCCTCCGCAAGTCACTTTGATTATAACCAGTTTGTCGCCCTCCGACAATCTTCGCTCGGCCCACCGGGCGCGGGGGACGACGGCATTGTCGAGAGCTATCGCCACCATGTCGGGCAACGCCAGCTCGCGATGCAGGGCGGCGATGTCGACGGCGGCGGTTTCGACAGCTTTGTCGTTTACGTATACGGTCATACTATTAAGTTTTTTTCAACGGATTCACTTCACCGAAGGTTCCACAGCGAGGGCGGCATATGCACCGCGGCTTCGCCGCTGTACAAATTCTACCCTCCCCGAATCCTCTCCTCGGGAGGGGATTCGGGTCGCTGCGCTCCGAATGGCAGACGAATCCGTATTGTCGATATTGGCGATAAATGCAACGGGAAACCGCTTGCTGAAGAAACGCGACACACAATTCCTACGGCAGTGCTGACTGCATCAGGTTCGAGGGTATGATCTCAGCCCGCGCGGGCACCCCTTTGTATTTATCTCGGACAAAGTTAACAAAAAAGAGACAACGATCCGAATGCCGAGGCCATTTATATTTCGAATCGGCGGAAAAAACCGATCTCAATCTTAAATCAATAGGCGATTCGCCACAAAAAAAGTCCTCTTTCGAGGACTTAAAAGTGCGGATAAAGGGACTCGAACCCCCACGCCTCTCGGCATCAGATCCTAAGTCTGACGTGGCTACCAATTACACCATATCCGCAAAACGCTTTGCAAAGATACGCATAAGTCGGGCGCAAAAGCAAATTTTATTTGCGATTTTGCCCGAACGAAGCACCTAAGGCGCAGCCAAAGGCACGAAAAAAGAGCGTTTTTCGGCCTTTGCGGCTGTTTTTTTCGTCGCGGCGGCGGCGATTAACCGAATTTTGATTATATTTGCGCTCCCGTATCAACCTCTTATATAGGGCGTAAGATCGAACGCGGGCGGCCGAAAGGCTTCGGGAGCAGGCGGTTGCCGCCTCGCTCCGCGCACGTCGGGATTACGGGCCAATGAGCACGTATGGTAGATCGCGCGCAGCGATAATGTTGAACGGATAACCATTTTATTTTTGTTGCAACAATGAACAAGGATGCAATCATCAAGCTCGTGAACGAGCAGATGTGGCCCAAGACCGACGCCGATGTGCCGTCGTTCAAGGCCGGTGACACGATCACCGTTACTTACCGTATCGTCGAGGGAAGCAAGGAGCGTTTGCAGAGCTTCCGCGGTGTGGTTATTCAGATCAAGGGTTCGGGCAAGACCAAGATGTTCACTATCCGCAAGATTTCGAACGGAGTGGGCGTCGAGCGTATCTTCCCCCTCTACTCGCCCCACATCGACAAGATCGAGGTGAACAAGGTGGGTATCGTGCGTCGCGCGCGTATCTACTACCTCCGTCAGCTCACTGGTAAGAAGGCTCGTATCAAGGAGAAGCGAATTACGAAGTAGTGCGTCGCACTGTTCGTCGACCGGAATTCCACGCGGAGTTCCGGTCTTTTCGTTTTGCCTCGGCCGCGCCGGACGAAGCGGCTGCGCTTCGAACGCCGCTCCGCGGGCAATCAACATAGGAGCGCGATCGCCGCTCGATCGCGATAATCGTCGATATTGATCGTTGAACCCGACCGTGAATATTTCCGATCGGTAACTCGATAAAATTCAAATCGATGATGAAATCAAAAACAAAGAAAAGATGCAAGGCGATAAATCGTCTTCTGGTCGACATGCTTTATGATGGCCGCAACTCAACCCGCAATCTGAATTGGATTCACCGCAACTATGTCCGACATCTGTTCGACGTGACGCAAGAGACGTTCTCATCCTATCTCGACGTCGAAAACGAACCGCTCGACGATGTGAAGATTCCCACGTATATCGTAATCGGCTTGTGGGAGATGGTGAAAGTTCCGCGCAGCGCGAATCGTCCGCCCGAGGATTTGCGGCGCAGACTGGTCTCGGCCGAGTGCAGGCGAGCTCGGTACGCTCGCGCCCGACGCAGGTAACGACGGCGGGGCCGCGTTCTGCGGTCCCGTTTTTCACGACGTCGCGAGGCGCGGCTTCGCCGCCGCCCGCCATCCTCCGTTCGGCACGTTCCTTGCGCTGGGAGATGCGGTAAACGGGAGATGCGCATGGCGAATTTCAAGGAGCAATATTGGCGTTACTCGCTCTTCGTCATCATATTGACTTTGGGCATAATAATCGTGGTCGAGTTGAAACCCTACATCGGAGGGGTGCTCGGGCCGCAGCCATATACGTGCTTCTGCGCCGACAGATGCGCTATCTCACCTCCTGCCGCCGCTGGCGGCGCAGTCTGGCCGCTTCGGTGCTTTTGGTCGAGGCGGTGATCTGCTTTCTCATTCCGCTGAGCCTCATTGTGTGGATGTTCGTAAGCAAGATTCAGGATATGACGCTCGACCCGCAGTCGTCGATGGACGCCATTCGCGGCCTCGCCGACCGCATCCGCGAAAAGACGCATTACGATCTGTTGCAGGAGGAGAACATCTCGTCGATCGTGACGATGATAACACGCATGGGCCACGCGTTCCTGCAAGGGATCTTCAGCTTCGGCGTGAACCTCATCATGCTGTTGTTCGTGCTCTATTTCATGCTCATAGGCGGCATTCGCATGGAGCACTACTGCCGCGACATCCTGCCGTTCAACTCCACCGTCTCGCGCAACGTGATGAAGGAGATCTACATGATCGTGCGGTCGAACGCCATCGGCATTCCGCTCATCGCCATCGTCCAAGGCTCGATAGCGTATGTGGGTTACGTGATCTGCGGCGTCCCCGCCGCCCTCTTCTGGGCCGTGATAACCTGCTTCGCCACCATCCTGCCCGTGGTCGGCGCGGCGTTGGTGTGGGTGCCGCTGGCGTTCGTGCTCGCGCTCGAAAACAGTTGGGGTGCGGCCGTGGGGCTGCTCGTTTACGGCACCTTGGTCATCACCCAGTCGGACAACGTAATACGCCTTATCCTGCAAAAGAAGATGGCCGACACCCATCCGTTGGTGACGGTTCTCGGAGTGGTCATCGGCCTGCCGCTGTTCGGATTCATGGGCGTGATCTTCGGGCCGCTGGTGCTGGCGATGTTCGTCTTCTTCGTCCACATCTTCAAACGCAAATACCTCGACGGCGTGCGTCCGTCGCAACTCTTCGCCGACAAGCGGTGATCCGACGAATATCAACGCTCCGCCGCCGCGGCTCTCCTCGCAATCCGCTGTCGTGTCTCGACGATATCCTCCAACGCCTCGCGTTGCAACCCCTCGTGTCGCAGGATTCGCTCGATCTCCCATCCTTCCGTATCTATCGGCGGCAGCATCTCGCGTTTCTCCGTGCGCATTATGCACTCGACGGCATACCTTAACCGCATTATGTCCAACAACATTACACAGGGCGCGCCCGCGCGGTCGTCGCCGCGAACGACGAGCGAATGCGAACCGCCCTCGAGCAGGAAAGAGTTCTCGTCGCGATAACTCACTTTGTCGACGCGGACTATGTAACAACTCTCGTCGACGTCGAGCATATAATCGTTCAGCATCTCGACCATATTTCTGTCCGACACGTAAATGACGAAATCCAGCCCCGCGAAGTCGAACGTTCCGTGTTCCTTAAGGCTGTCCGCGATCGCCCGCACGCTTATGACATGATATTTTTCGAACATTATGGCTCGACGTTCGGTGTCGACCATCTCCGAATAGGGCAATATCCTCATCGGTTCGGCCAAGAGTTCGTATTCGCGATCCTCGGGTTCGTCGGTGAATTTCAACATATTCAGCAGCGCGACCAGATCCCGCGGAGCGACGAACCAAACGGTCGTCTCCGAATATAGCCGCACGACGACCGACCCCGAGCGGTCGGGAACGCGTTCTGCATCCATCTCTACCTCCGAAAGGCCGTCGCGGAGGAATTGTTCGTGGCGGCTGCGTCTCGGTTCTGAATAGTCGATGCGGAACGACTTGTCGTCGACGTATGCCGCGCCGTCGACCAGCACGTCGACAGTGCGGTTGGAACTCTTGTTCGTTATTCCTACGAACAAATCGCCCTCGACGATCTCCGTATAGGGGCGTTTTTTCAGTTGTTCGATGATCTTCGCGACGATGTCGTTGTAAAACTCGCGATTGTTACGGTTCATGGGGTTTGTTTCGGGCAGAGTGAAAGATAAGGCGCGCCCGAATTAAAAAAGAGAGGGCGCAGGTACAGCCCATTCTGTCGGCCTCGCGAGCCTTGGTACGGAAACTGCCCTTACGCCCAAGTAGGCCCCCACAATTAAGTAGGGGCATAACATGGGTTTCAGACAAATATCACACCGTACCAAAACAAGTTATATTTGATATATAACCCCGCGAGTTTACAGAATAGTGCAAAGGTTGTCTTAACCTTTAGAATATGTTACACGGTTACGGAACCGTCCTCTTTTGCAAAGGTAGCATAATTTATGTAATTAGCAGTAATTAATGCGGGGACAAATATAGCTATTATTTTGATTTTACATACCGATCGGTAGGCGAAATTTGTTGTGAGACTACATTATTTTGTATAAAAGTATGAGTAGTCCTCGAATCGACATACAATTCAACAAACAGATTGCGCAAAAGTTAAAGACCTTGCGCAATGAGCGAGGATTGTCTCAAATGCGCGTCACGATGGATACGGGGATAAATGTAAGTCGTGCGGAGAGTGGAATCCGTTCTTTATCTGTCTATTCTATTGCTGTCCTCTGTAAATATTACGGTATTTCTTTATCGGAGTTTTTTATTGATCTTGAATTGACCGCCGTGTCGTGGTAGCAGATTGTTAGCAGGCAATACGACTTCTTAATATTTAAGGTACGAAAAAAACAACGACGCGACGAAATAAAAAGAGGGGGCGCAAGGTGCAGTCCCTATGACCGGCCTCGCGAGCCTTACTCGGTAAACTGCCCTTACGCCCATGTTCGCCCCTACAATAAAGTAGGGGCATAACAAAGGTTTCAGACAAAATTTATACCGAGAAAAGCTATCATAAAAATGATAGTCGCGAGTTTGTTGTTGGCATAAAGGTTTGTCCTAACCTTTAGAATATATTGCACGGTTACGGAACCGTTCTCTTTTGCAAAGGTAGCATAATTTTATATTTCATAGTAGTGTTGGTGCAAATATAGGCATTATTATTGAAATACTAAAACATGTATTAGTGCAATAATTTTAATTAGCCTTTTTATTTGCGTCGATGGTACGGAAAAAACAACGACGCGACGAAATCCTATTGCAAAAAATAGTACTGCGAATCAAAGAACTTCGTGGTATTCATGGTCATACGCAAGAAGAATTGAAAGAGGGAACAGGGTTGAACATCGCGAATATGGAGGCAGGAGATAATTTTCCGAATGTGACTTCGCTTTCGATAATATGCGCCTTTTATAAAATATCTCTTGCCGAGTTTTTCGCACCGATGGATTACCCGTCTAAAGAGGAATAATCCGCTATGCCGCTGCGTGGGGGCGGCGGCGAACTGCGCGACTCGGAGAGTCGCAAATACCTTTATAATATATTCGGGCAGCAGCCTGCGGAGCGACCGCGTGAATGAGCGAATGCGAATAGCGGGCCTCCGCTGGGCGGAGGCTGCGGCCCGCGCGGTTCTCCGAACCGCAATACCTTCTAATACATAATTAAAACAGACGCCCCGCCTACTCCTCGTGCAGCACGAAGTCGAGGATGGCGTCGGCGGTCTTCTGCGGCTCCTCGATGAAGCCCATGTGGCCCGAATTTTCGAGCCACACCACCCGCGCCTGCGGATTGTCGGCGACGATCTTTTCGGCCGCGGCGAGAGGGATGTAGTTGTCGTGCTTGCCCAGTATGAAGAGTTGCGGCACCTTGCTCGCGCGCAACATCTCGTTGCGGTCGGGACGCTCGATCATGCCCCCGAGCAGGGCCACTATACCCTCGTCCTCGGTGATGTGCACCTGCTCCACCAGATCGTCGATGTATCGCTTGAGTCGGGCGCGGTTCGCCTCGGCGAAACCCGTCTCGGGCGCCACGCGGGCGAGCACGTCTTTCTTTCCCGCCCGCACCAGAGCGATCTCGCGGCGGCGGTTCTCGCGCTTCACCTCGTCGTCGGGGCTCGGCGACGAACTGAGCAGCACCACGCCGTCCAGCCGCTCGGGATAGGCGGCGCAGAAGGCCAGCGAGACGTATCCGCCCATCGAGTGGCCCACCAGCGTGGCGCGTTCGATGCCCAAGGCGTCGAGCATGTCGCGAACAGTCGCGGCCATCATATCCATCGTGTGCACCTCGCCCTTCACCTCCGAAATGCCGTGCCCGGGGATGTCGAGCGCGATGACGCGCACCGAGGGGGTGAGCAGGGGCAGAAAGTCGTCCCACACGTACATCGATTCGAGATAACCGTGCAGCAGCACGACGCAGCGGTCGCCCTTGCACGAGTCGGCTATATGCAGGGCCGTGGATCCGGCCATTATGAACTTCTCTTTCATAAGATTAAGGTATGCTTTAAATTCTGTCGCGATACGGACGCGCGCCGTATTCGAAGCGTAAAATTAACAAAAATTCGACAAAGACGCGTCGGCAGGGTCAATATTTCGTCCGCAAGGTAGCAGGAAAAGAGCGCGGCGCGAAAATATATTTGCGCGGCGGATGAAATATTAGTATTTTTGAACGATATTTTCGGCAACGATACGCAATTCACACGAAAATGCTTACTGAAATAATAAAATGCCACGGCTCGGGCAACGAGTTCGTAATGATCGACCTCACGGCCGAGAATGCCGCCGCGCCCCGCGATTTGGGCGCCTTCGCCCGCGAGCTGTGCGGCCGCGAGGAGTCGGGCCGATGCGACGGAGCGTTGTATGTCGCGCTCGTCGACGGGCTCTATGCGATGCGGATGTTCAACCCCGACGGCTCGGAGGCCGAGATGTGCGGCAACGGCATACGCTGCGTGGCGCGCCTCGTCGACGAACGCTATCTGCGCGCCGAGAGTTTCACGCTGCTCTCGGGCGGACGCCGCTACCCCGCCTGCCGCGCCGAGCGGATCGCCCCGAGATTCCGACTTACGGCGTCGACATCGAGGTGCGCACGTCGAGCGACGATTTCGGGTTCGCCCGCGGAGCCGGACGCTTCGTGGCCGAGGTTATCCCGTCGTTGGAGTCGCCGCTGCGTTTTACGGCACTCAATTTGGGTAATCCGCACATCGTGGCCGAGGTCGAACGGATCGACATGCGGGAGTTGGAGCGCATGGGCGAGGCCGTCGCGCGGCTCGGGAAAGATTTTCCGCACGGCATAAACGTGAGCATGTACGAGCGTCGGGGGCCGCAGTCCCTCTTCGCCGCCACTTTCGAGCGCGGAGCGGGCATAACCTACTCGTGCGGCACGGCCATGACGGCTTGCAGCACGGCGGCGACGCTGACGGGCGCATGTCGCGAGGGCGAGCCGATCGAGGTCTACAACCGTGGCGGCATGGTGCGCTGCCTCTGCCGCGCGAGCGGCGGGAGGATCGTAACGCGCCTCACGGGAAACGCCACTTACGAATGGTTCGGCGCGGTCGAGCACAACGCCTCGGGCATCGCGGCGGTGACCCGCACCGAGAACCGCGACGACGAGACGGCCGCATACGACCGCTTCGTACGGAGTATCAACGCACAATAATTCGGTAACGAATGCGCATCACGGCAAGACGAACAGCGATAATAGCGCTCCTGAGCACGGTGTTGTGCTCGGCGTGCAGCGTCACGCGCAGAATCCCGAGGGAGAGTACTTTTTGCAAAAGGTCACGGTCGAGGATGACAGGCAGGCGCCCAAGAGCGAGCGCATAAGTTCGTCGCGCCTCGAACAGTACGTGCGCCAGACGCCCAACAAACGTTTCCTCGGCACCAACTTTTACGTCTGGGCCTACAATCTGGCCAATCCCGACAAGGACAACTGGTGGAACAACTTCAAGCGCAAGGTGGGACAGCAGCCCGTGCTGCTCGACATGTCGCTCACGCACAAGAGCGCGCAGAACCTCAAGACCTATATGGATTCGCGCGGCTACTACTCCTCGACGGTGGAGTACGAGGTGGACACCACCCGCCGCCGCAAGCGCGCATACGTCACCTACCGCACGCATCAGGGCGAGCCGTACCGCATAAGCAGCATCTCGTACGACTTCCGCGACAAGATGCTGGCCCCCCTGATCGACGCCGATTCGCTCTCGTCGCTGCTGCACGTGGGCGAGATATTCGACATAACGACGCTCGACAAGGAGCGCGAACGCATAGCCTCCTACCTGAACGACCGCGGATACTTCAACTTCTCGGTCAACAACATCGAATACCGCGTCGATACGCTGCTCGGCGATCGCAGGGTGGGCATCAAGATGATCGTGAAACGCAACCTCGCGGGATACGACGAGCGCGGCCGCGCCATCATGGACAACAACCGCGTCTACCGCATCGCCTCCATCGACGTGATGCCCGACTACAACCCCACCGTCGACCGCATGCAGCTCAACCGCAGCGAGCGGCTCGACACGGTGCGTTACCAAGGTCTGAACATCATCACCGCGGGACGCCCCAACGTGCGTCCCGCGGTGCTCCACACCGCCATACCGCTCACCCCCAACACCGTTTACAGCGCCTCGCAGGTCGACCGCACCTACAACGAAATAATGGCTTTGGGATACTTCAAGAGCGCGCGAATAGCCTTCGAGGAGGTGCCCCGCGACGAGAGCGACACCGTTTACGTCCACTACGCTGGCGAGGGGCGCGCAGCCTACACGCCCGACAAATTCGAAGACATCCGCGAGGGGTATCTGCGCTGCTACATACTCGCCACCCCACGCTAAAGCAGGGCTTCAGCGTCGAGCTCGAGGGAAGCACCACATCGAGCTTTTACGGCATAAACGCGACCATAGGATACCGGAACCGCAATCTGTTCCGCGGCGTGGAGACCCTCAACACCGCCTTTACGGTGGGTTACGAGTATATGAAGGCCCACGGCACGGGCAAGCGCAGGGCCAACGAACTGGGCATCACGGTCGGACTGTCGTTCCCGCGCTTCATCCTGCCCTTCAGGCTCTCGACGCGCAAGATCAACATGCCCCGAACCAAGGTCGAGCTGTCGTTCAACTATCAGGACCGTCCCTACTATCGCCGCGACCTGTCGCGCGCGACGTGGACCTACTCGTGGCGCAGCATAAACGGCCGTTACAACTACCAGATACGTCCGATCGACCTCAACTGGATCAACGTCGGCTACATAAACCAAGACTTCTTCAACTCGCTCAAGAACGAATATCTGCGGCAGAGTTACATGACCCAAGCCATCGTCGGACTGTCGGGCTCCTACGCCTACAACAATCCAACAGACAGATAGGCATGCGCATCAACTTCGAGTCGGCGGGCAACCTGCTCAACCTGTTCGAACGCGCCTTTTCGAAAAAGACTCCCGAGGGCTACTACAACATCCTCGGCGTGCGCTATTCGCAATACGTTCGCGGCGACATAAGCATCAACCGTCAAATCATGCTCGGCGAGAAATCGTCCGTCGCGGGCCGCATATTCGC
>PDYJ01000789.1_pt1 | contig 23633 bp, 29 predicted proteins | sample 1430841 | NCBI WGS metagenome assembly PDYJ01 (sample SAMN07237672, study PRJNA390542) | Gut metagenome, whole genome shotgun sequencing project. | isolation source: fecal pellets | host: Mus musculus | place: USA: New York, NY | collected 2016-10 | reverse complement strand
CCATTTGTGCAAATAATTTGATGTCGGCTGGATATTGATGATAAAAGTCTATCCCCGGCGCTTAGGATAATCACCTACTGTTTTCTCCGCTAGTGCTTCTTTAAGGGAAGCTTTTGTCACATTTTCCATTGAGATCTGGCGTCTATCAGTGGCCTTTTTTACGACTTCGGCAGTCGTCAATCCCTTGCCATCAGTATCGAAGGCCCCTTCGATCTGATTTGCCGCTGTAGCACCACCCCATAAAAAATCTTTTGGAAATGTGTGTGGATAATCTGTTTGATACAGCTTGCTTACCTTCTTTATCATTAAACTCACTTTGAGCGTAGCACTTTTAGGCACATAAAAAGCTGCAGTTTTACCTACAGCCTTTAGTCTTATTCATTTATTCGTTGCCGATTTGCCAATGCTAATTCGGATAAGTAACGATAGAGTGGCAAGATATCGATCCGCTTAGGAAATTCAAATTTCATCGTTGTCAAATTTTCCTTATGTGGCTTTTGATAAACATTTTCTAAAACAGTCACTTTGATCTCACTGTCATCGATCCCAAATCCCGCTGTCTCGATCGTCACATCAACGATCCCATCTAAATAGATCGTGTGGTAAGCGGTCTTTTTACCAGTTGCCCCTTGTTTATCAACAAAAATCATCCGGTAATTTGTAAAGATCAAGGCATCACGAACCAGTTTATAGCCACTGCTGATCGTTTCATCTGTCAGTAAGAAATCACCATATTCCTGGATCAATTCACGCACACTGACTTCAGAATAATTTCCCAAGGCACCCTGGACTAGATTTTTAAACATTTGACTCATCCTTTCACAAAATCGTTCATATCTTGATGATAAAAGATTTTAGACAGATCAGCTACTAAAAAGCCTTCTGAAGTGTTTGAAATAAATTTTAGATGACTTTACTGTGTTATCTAAAGTCTATGAAGTTTTAAATAGCGGTTAGTTTTAAGTGCTGTATTCAATACATAATTCCCAAAAACTTCAGGAATGATCATATCAGATAAATGTGTTGCCATAATTTAAAATTCCACCTTCCTATTTGTTGCCGAACAAACTTTGCCACTGTGCCGGATCTTTACGATATAGCTCTGTTTGCTCATCTAATGACATATTTTTAGGATCTTTAGGAACATTAGAACTAGGATTACCACCAGCAAACAGACTAACAGGACTTTTTTCCTGTTTTTCTTCTTGCTTTGGTGTAAATAAATAGGCATCTGTTTTTTGAAGCTTTTCTAACTGTTCGGATAATCCGAATAGTTGACCATCTTCATCGACAGATACCTTATCCATATCTAACAAAGCAAGCGTCGCTTTAGTATTCTTAGCGCCTGCATCTTTCAATGCATTACTGATTGCAAAATCTTTAGCTTGTTTCGTGATTTTGACTTGAAAGTCTTTTGACCGTTGCTCATTTTCCTTTCGTAATTTATCGATCTCTTGAGCCAACTCTTGGTCATCGCCCGCAGTCTTTTCAAGTTTCTTTAATTGCTTATCACGATCGCTGATTTGATTTTGTAGATCAGTTACTTGCTCTTCTGCTTGTGCAAGTTTACCTTTGATCTCATTTGTTGACTTGCCATATTGAGTCAAAACAGCTTGAACTTGTTCATCGCTAAGTCCTAAGTTTTGTAAAAATTCTCGTTGCATTATGCGATACCTCCTAACGTATTTATTTTACGTGGAACGCTCCACGCTGATCTGATCGCATAAAAAATAAGCCTTTTTACGACTTGCTTAGGTCAAGTTTAGATTTATTTTATGACTCTACTAAATTTACAATATCACCCTTAAATTCTCCTCGAACTAGTAATTGAGTGATACCATTAAGCAAGGCACGTCCATTTGTGTTAAGCCCATATACTTCATATAGATTACCGTTTTCATCAGTTATCTTTTGACCCGCTTTAATACCTCTATAACGTACAGAGATACATGAGATGTTTTTACTTTCCGAATAAAAAACATCTATCACTTTCATCAATATCACCCTTTCAACTTGTTTAAATCATTTGTATATTTTTTTATCAAAAGTTTGGTATCTTCAATTTCTTTATGTATCAATTTCCACTTGGTTGCATTTTTTAGTAAAATCTTACCTGCTTCGATTTCTCTTAAAAAGACATCTTCATCACTCGAAGGCGCGCCGTAATATCTCGCTTGCTTAATACGGATCAATTCTTCGCGAATTGCTGCCCTACCAGCTTTTGAGGAAATCATCATAATGTCATTACCGATAATAGAGGCTTCTGCTCCAATATTTTTGAGTCGTTCGTCTACTTCTGGGCCACTAAAGATCTTCCCACCAGATTTTCTGAAATTTTTAGTTGTCTTATTCAGTTCTGGCTTGCTTATCGGAGTGGAAGCTTTATCGGTAACCTTCTTTCTAGCCATATTATACCTTACATCTCGCCTAAATTGCTCAATTACTGCCTATTTGGTGAAATTATTTGTTCACGATTGTACTGCCGTGTCAAGAAGTCATTAGCTTTCACTATCTCACGTAACTTAGCTTGATAGCCTCTGATCGCTTGATACATCATTTTGGCGTCTAGCAAGATCCAAGTCATACTTGAGATGTCTGATATTGCACTCATAGTAGCGTTGCTTTTGTCGGATCTTTTGTTTTTCGATTGCTTCTTTAGGATCGTATTGCTTTTGGAAATTATGCGACACACCCTTGATATACGGATACAACTTATGACCACATTTTATACCAAAGCACCCGCTTGCTTTGCCATAACCGTGATCATAGATGCTAGGATATTTCGGATCGTATCTTGAGCTTTCTTTCGGGACGATATTGACTATCTTCCCTTGAATGGGGGCACACGCTGGCCTTGACGCCGGATGACTAGAGTTTTTTTAACTCTGTAAGTTGCTTTTTTACCTGAGCATTTCTGAGCAATCTAGGTCCGTTTGTCATTGCTGTTGGATAGTCAGCACCGTACGCTTTTTGATACGCCCAAGTAGCATTGTAACATTACAAATAATACAGACAAAAGGCTTTCTGACGGTCTTTTAGCTCGTCATTTTCAACTAGCTCATCGATCACATCTGGACTTCTTGCCTGTGCAACTTTGCTCTTTTTGTGTGCACCCTTTTTCTTGGTTGCATCCCTTTGCCAACCATTGCGACTTTTCCAAGATTTGACAGTGTTGAGTGACATGCCATACTTTTCGGCGATGTCCTTATACTTCATCCCAGATAAGTAGTCTTTTTCAGCATCTTCAATGCGACTCACTTCATATCACCCACCTGTTATGAAGTGACTTTTGTCAATAGTAAATTTACTCATAAAAAACATTCCCTTGATGGCATACAAAAACTCCAGAATAAGATCTTTCGACAGTCAACCACTCTGTTATTCGTGGATTGGTTACCTCAGGTTAATGGTCCGTCGTTAGGCTCTTATAATCTCCATACATGGATCACAGACCTTACTTTTTTCTAGATAGCTAGTCCTTCAAAAAAATCTGTGCCAAAAGAGGTGGATCGTAGATAGCCAGACCTCTGTCTATCTCTGGAGCTTTTCTATGCCATCAATTCATTTTTTGTTCTAAACTACTATCTACTGTTCACTCCATTCCTCTCTCCTTAATTTTTCTAATCTATTTGCTTCGTCTCTATTCCCCAGATAAAGCACGCTAATTCTCGAGCTATTGCCGTTATTGCCACATTTCTGGGTTTGCCTTGATACATCATACGATGATATTTTCTTTGTAGGCGTTCAGTTGCTTTATCTGCGTATGCGATCACTTTACTTGCTTGACCTTTTTGCCTTGCCTTCACTCTCTTTGACTTTATTCCGATCGTTCCTTTTACTAATGCATTCGCACATTCAACTAAGGTCGACCTTACTGTCGTATTTCCTTGTTTTGTGATCCCATTACGATAAATTTTTTCTCCACTTGAATGTTCACTTGGTGTCAATCCCAAGTAAGCTGTGAATGCCTTGGCATTTGGAAATCTTGTAAAATCCGAGATCTCTACATGTATCATCATCGCTGTTGTTGTATCAACTCCTTTTAGGCAACGTAATTGTGCCACTGGTTTCTTATATCTTCTTTCATGAGATAATTCTTCTATTCTTTGGCTAAAGCGTTCGATCTTATCTGTCAACACATCATACTGTAATAGGTATTCTTCCAGCGTTTCTTTCAATAAACCTGTTAGCTTCAAACCCTTTAACCACTTCAGATGGGCAAGCGTCCAACTAGATTTCCCGTCATAAACCAATCCATGGCGTAATAAAAATGCTTTGACCTGTTGTTTGATCTTCTTCAACGATGTCTTGAAATCTTTCATCATTCGAATATATTCTTTAACGCAAATATCTTCTTCGTCAGGGACGTAGACTGGCTTATACGTATTATTTGCCAAATTGAGTGCGATCATTTTGGCGTCAAGACGATCGTTTTTTACGACCTTATTTTTTGAAGAGCTGTACATCGTTGTTGGTGCTAAAATATCACAGTCGATCCCTTGTTTTTCGAGAAGATCGTGGAGCGAGTACCCCAAACATCCAGCCTCATATCCTGCTTTGACTTGAATTTCTCCTTTGTGATTGCTAGCTATTTTTTTACTAATTTTACATCTGAAGCGCAACGAGTTTCTCCTAAGATCTCACCTGTTGTCCCATCTAATGCACATAAGTTGAAGGTATCTTTGTGGACATCCATTCCGAGATAAGCTATAGTTTTCATAGTGACCTCCTATTGTCATAGGGTAATGACCCATTAATGTTTTGTTTTTCTAACGTTATTATGAGTCTAAATCCCAGAATTGACAATTTAGGAGGTCACTTCATATTATCTCCTAATTTTTAGTACAAAAAAAGGACACCATTTCTGATGTCCTTAGAAAGTTAACAGGATTTACACCTGAATCCAACTAGACTAAAAGTATAGCCGTGTTTTTTCACATAAACTATAACTTTCCCATATGATTTTCCCACATATTGAGCACTTTTTCAATAAGTTTACTTTCAGCAACAGTCATACGTTCTCTGGTACCACCCTCCAAATGTAAATACCCCAAATGCGTATGTGGTGTTGCAACTTTTTTGCCATCTACAGTATGTGCCGGGCTAAACAAATCTATTTGTTTTAATCTCTGCCCGTTTTTACCATAAAAAGTTATGTATTTTAGTCGTTCATTCTTAGTTAGAGTCACATAAATCCTTTTACTTCCAGTTAATTTTGAGCAAATCAAAAAAAGCCAGCTATTGTAGCTGACTTAGGTTGATATTAATATTCAAGGTCCTCGCTGGAATTGTACCAGCACACTCACTAGATGGGCCATTTTGCCACACTCGGCGTTTTACGTGGCAAGGACTTATCGCGCACTTGTTTAGCGACGCTTTAGCACGTCATGCTTTAAGCATCCAAGATGTTTTCAAAATAAATAATCGAACTCAGTTTTGGAGTCATACAAAACAACATAGCACTAAAACTTTCTGGAACACTTATCATAATAGCATGATAGTAGTTTGTTATGAGTTCGCCAAACGTTCGCTTGTTGTTTGCTTTTTAAATATTAGCCAATTCTTTTAAAGCTTCAGTCGTAACCTTTGATACGTTGACATTATTTAGCTTGGCCCATTCATTTAAGCTCTCCGGAATTGTCACATTACGTCGAACTGTCTTGCCATAGTCATTGAGCCATCTACGCATATTTACCGTTACCCACATAATGCTATCATTTTCTTCCAATTCCCAACTGCGTGGATCTTGTACCGCAGGATATTCGGTATCAGAGATCATAGTTGCAATAGCATCTTCTGCATGCTCTATAGCTTCAGTTAATGTTTTTCCATCAGTTACCATACCTTGTATATTAGGCGATGTTACACCATAATAATGCCCTGCCTCGTCATTGCATTCAGTAACTATGACTGGATAGATCAAAATATTATCTTTCATATCAAAAACTAGATATGCCAAAAACAAGTAGATATTTCCATCATTTTCACAGTCTTAGACACTCGCATGTTGCGCTACTTTTGCATTATGGCGTTGACGTATATGCGATAAGTAAAAGATTAGGTCATGCAGACTTAACGACAACTACTAGAAAATATTCTTACTTGATCGATGAATGATAAAGTCCATATAATTGTGTAAAAGTTAAAAGGCCATGTAACAGCCCTTTTTACGGTACAATGTTTTTTAACCACAAAAACATACCTAGGAGGACGTTACATGACCCAAGTACATTTTACACTGAACAACAAAGAGATTCAAAGTATTATTGAACATTCGGTAAAAGATGATGTATCTAAAAACATTCTAACCACTATTTTCAATCAATTGATGGAAAATCAACGAACCGAATATATTCAAGCCGATGACTATGAACGATCAGAAAGTCGTCAGAGTCAAAGAAACGGCTATTACGAGCGAGATTTTACGACTCGTGTGGGTACACTTGAATTAAAAGTACCTAGAACACGTGATGGTGAATTTGCACCGACGGTGTTTGAGCGTTATCAGCGAAATGAAAAGGCACTGCTCGCTTCCATGTTAGAGATGTATGTCTCAGGTGTTTCTACCCGTAAAGTTTCAAAGATTGTTGAGGAACTCTGTGGAAAATCGGTATCGAAATCTTTTGTTTCTAGCCTGACTGAACAGTTAGACCCGATGGTCAACGAATGGCAGAACCGTTCACTCTCAGGTACGAATTATCCTTATCTGATGACGGATGTTCTCTACATAAAAGTCCGAGAAGACCATCGAGTGCTTTCTAAGAGCTGTCATATTGCAGTCGGAATAACGGAAGATGGTGACCGTGAAATCATTGGCTTCATGATCCAAAATGAAGAAAGTGATGACACATGGTCCATCTTCTTTGACTACTTAAAAGAACGCGGTCTACAGGGGACAGAACTCATCATTTCTGATGCCCATAAAGGCCTAGTGTCTGCGATTCGTAAGTCCTTTACCAACGCAAGTTGGCAGAGATGCCAGGTCCATTTTTTAAGAAACATCTTCAGTTCCATTCCAAAAAAGAATTCAAAACCGTTTAGAGAAGCAGTAAAAGCGATCTTTAAGTTTACGGATATTGAACTCGCTCGAACAGCTAAGAATGCCTTAGTCGGTGAATATATCGACCAGTCTAGATATACAAAAGCTTGCGAAACATTGGATAATGGCTTCGAAGAAGCCTTTCAATATACGGTTATCGGAAATGGTCACAATCGGCTAAAAAGCACCAACCTTCTTGAACGACTGAACCAGGAAGTCCGCAGAAGAGAAAAGATTATTCGGATTTTTCCCAACCGAACGTCTGCCAATCGACTAATTGGAGCTGTCCTTATGGAACTTCATGACGAATGGCTCAGTTCTACAAGAAAATATATTAAGTTTGATCAATGAGAGACCGGTAAAACATTGTATAGTATTTTACACAGGATTATGGACTTGACTCGATGAATTTAAAGCTAAATCAGATGATCATATTGAAGATTTGTTAAATAATTTTTCTACAAAAAAGAGAACAAAAAAATTCTATAAAAAATTTTTTGCTCTCTTGGGGGACAAAAAGCCTATTAGCCCTTATTTTATAAGGTATTGCAATGCGCTTGATCGGAATTGAACCGATGACCTACCGCTTAGGAGGCGGTTGCTCTATCCTGCTGAGCTACAAGCGCAAAAAATAGAATAGTCATTAAAAACGACTATTCCATTATAGGAAGAATTACTTCTAAAGTCAATGATCCTAGTAACCGACCTCGATCTCTTTTAGTAATTTCATGAAATTATGCCGCCTGATCCATTCAGCTAAAGGTGAAAAGATCTTAATTTGTAGTTTAGAAGTCTGCTTTTTGACCAAACTTTCTTCACGATAATCAACTTTAACTTGATCTTTAGCTAACGGTGTCAATTCATAAGCTTCTTTTTTCACATAATGATCTGTTTCGATCTGCAAATGATAACTGCGATCTGGGATCAACTTGATGACCTTGAGTTGAGCTTTGGTCTGATGATCTAACTTAGTAGCATAGCTTAAATCAGATAACTCAGCCACAGTCAATTCGCGTCCTGTTTCTTGCTTGATATCATACAGGAGCGTATCCAACAAACGCTGAAATAAATATTCGGCTGAAACATTCAAATTCATTGAAATTTCCATCTGCTCTTCCTCTTTCTGCTAGCTTTATTCTCAGTATATCACTTTATCTTCTTTGCACCAGTTATCTAACTTTTCTTACGTTTTCCTTTATTTTTTTGATCACGTTTACGGTTCTTTTTCCGCTTTTTCTTAGCAGATTCAGCTTGAGTTACTGGTTTATTTGGCTTTTTACGAACTGGTCGACTGGGCGCTTGTTTCTTTAACTCAGCTAACTCATTTTGATCTGTAACTAGTTGACGTTGATAAAGATAGACTGGCTCTAGTTCATAGCCCTTTTCTTTGACCAATTGCTTAAACATCCGCAGATCGCGTTCATTACCGATATTAATGACGGTCCCATCAGCACCCATTCGCCCCGTACGTCCAACTCGATGAATATACGTATTGACATTTTTAGGCAGATCATAGTTCACGACAGCTGGTAGCCCTGGAATATCTAATCCTCTAGCCGCTACATCTGTGGTCAATAACAACGCAACTTCTCTTTTTCGCAATTGCCGTAAAGCTTGTTCCCGTTCAACTTGACGCTGTTCACTATGCAAACGTGCAACGTTAACATGTGCATGTTTTAACTTTTCGTATGCATCATTTAATTCAGCGGTTTGTTTGAAAAAGACTAGAGCGCAAAAATCGTCTAACTGTGCCAACCTACGTAAAGCATCGACGCGCTTTCTTTGTGGAACTTCTAACAAATAATGCTCCACTTGACCTCGAGTATGATCAACTTGGCGAACATCGATCACAGTTGGTTCGATCCCAAACCAGCGATGTAATTCCGATAAGATTGGAGCTTTAGTGGCTGAAAAAAACGAAACAGCTGCCGTTCTAGGCGCATGTGTGATGATCTCACGGCAATCAGCTAGTGTTTCAGCTTCACCCAACAATTCATCTGCCTCATCGATCACGATCGCCTCTAGTTTATGCAATTTTAATTTCTTATCATTGATCAGGTTCAATAATCGGCCTGGTGTCCCGATCACAACTTCAGGTCGCTTTTTTAATTTTTCGATCTGGCGTTTGACATTTGCACCACCTATCAAAGATAAGACATTTAGCTCAAGTAACTTAGCCCATGGGCGGATCACATTAGTCAACTGGGCTGCCAACTCTTGCGATGGAGCTAAGATCAATAATTGCGTACCATCCTTAGGTAAAAGTTGTTCTAATAATGGCAAAGCGTAGGCTAAAGTCTTACCCGAACCAGTTGGAGCCAACCCCAACACACTCTTCTCCTGCGCTAGTAATGGTGCAACTTCCGCTTGGATCGGTGTTAGGGCTTCAAAGCCTTGTTCTTTAAAATAATTCTCAAATTTTGGATTCATACTTACCTTTCTCAGTAGTCGACCTCATCAGCCGGAAAAGCAAGTCCTGCACTTTGACGTAATTTATACAAGACATGATTTACTTCAACGGCTACGGCTAACCACTCCTGCTGTAACTGCTTATTTTGCAGTGAATCCGTATCTCGTAAAACCTCTCCAAAAGCTTTTGCTTCAGCCAACATTGGATTTTTAGCCGGATCCACTGATAACATTGTACCATTTCCTGTGGCATCGACCAATTCCACTTTTTGTAATTCAGCCGCATTATCCATCACGATCGTCTCTTTTAGTCCGTAAACTTCACCAGGCAGATATGAATTGGCTGTCTTACCAACATTTAAGACTACATCATAGCCCGGATAGTTCAAAATGGCTGTCCCAGAGCCATCGATCCCGTTGCGTAATTTTACTGGATAATAATGGACATCTTTTGGGATCCCAAACCAACTGATCGCATCATAGACAAGATATACCCCTAGATCTTGCAAAGCTCCACCTGAAAACTTAGGCGAAAAGACATTTGGTTCTGCTCCCGCTAAAAATTGATCATAACGCGAGGAATATTTTTTATAGGTCAAATTAGCCCCTTGGATCACAGGTAGCTCTTTGACTGCTTGTTTGACACTTTGAAAATTTGGCTCGTGAAAATGTCTAGCTGCTTCAAAGCAATAAAGTTCTGGATGATGATGCAAATATTTCTGTAAGACTTTGAGTTCTGCTGGATTAGAACACATAGGCTTTTCAACGATCACATGCTTCTTGGCTTTTAAGGCTTGTAAGGTTTGTTCAAAATGCAAACTATTCGGCGATGCAATGTAGACCACCTCAAAAGTACCTTGTTCAAAAAATTCATTTAAATTATCAAAATATTCTGTTACATTTTTGAAATCTGCACCAAATTTTTGCGCTGTGGCTACTTTCCTTGAATATACGCTGGTTAAAGTAAACTCACCTGTAGCTTCTGCTGCTTCAACAAATTGCTTAGTGATCCAATTAGTACCAATGATCCCGAGTTTCATAATAAGTAACCCCTTTCATTTTTTCATACGTATTTATTATAACAGACTTCGAAATATTAGCGTACTAAGAGCTGATTTGTCCCAAATTTTAAGCTAAAAATATGACTCTTTAAAATACGCACTTAAAAAACTTGATATATCAGCAACTTACGATTAAATGCACAATCGTGACTGACTTTTTGACTGACTTGCCGGTTATTTTCATATCCAAACGGGCAATTTTATATAATTGAACACAAAAAAGCGCCCCGCCCGAAAAATCGAGCGAGGCGCTTAAATTAGCTATTCATATTTTTTGCCAGTGATCGCTTCATACTGTTCAGCAGTGATAGCTTTCATCTTCACAAACTTCTTAACAGGCACTATTCACATAATTGCCTCTGCTATTTGAATGAACCCCATCTGTCAAGACGCTTCCCGTCATATGCACGTCCTGTAGCCAAATAAGCGTATTGTCCATTGCCTCGTGGCTGTCTGATCCATACAAAGCCATTACTGATTGAGTATGCATCATATTTAACTTCACTACCTGCTGGAAGCTCAGCTAACTTGCTAGATTGCAATGTAGCACCCCAACGCAAGTTGATTGCTGTATTAGACGTAAATGTCCCATTTTCCTTAATCCAAGTAGCACCAAGCGTATCGACCCACTTATCAGGCACTGCGATTGGTTGTGGTGCTGGTGTGTTAATGACACTTTGTGAGTTAGCTGTAACTTTAGCGTTAGTATAGAAACCACTAAAATCATAACTCATATCGATACCTTCTCCACCAACCGGATAATCACTTCTAAATTGCCAGGTACCTACATTATCGACTCCCGGTTGAGATACCCCATAAGAAGCGATCCATAGATTTTTGGCAATCAATCGATTACGATCAACACGCTTAGCCCAGATCCAACTTGCACCAGTATATAAATCAACATTAGGATAGCCAGCGTCTTTAACATACTGTAAGAACGCATTGCTATCTTCAGTTACCTCCCACTTGTTGACTTTATCTTCAACATCAAGTGCCATTACACTTTCTGGCCCAATACCGTGATCACGAGCATTTTTTACAAACCATGCTGCTTCTGCTTTAGCGTCTGCCACACCATGAAATTTAGCATAGTGGTAAGCATGAACTAGCAAACCTACTTGACGAGCATATTTGATTTGATTGCGTGCTTTAGGGTTAACATAAGCATCTCCCGGATTAGAGCCTTGTGTGATTTTGACAATTACCGCTTTAACGCCTGCATTTTTCATTGCTTGGAAAAACGCTAACGTATCTGGTTGATAAGATGCAACATCTGCTACTAAATTAACCATATTATTTGTCCTCCTTGATTTCTACTGTTGGTGTTAGTTCTGACTTTTCATAAGCTGATTGTACTGCTGTTTGTGCAGCTTCATCATTAACTTTAAAACCTGCTGATTGCATAGCCATTTGGACATTCTTAGTTGCTAGATCAAATTTAGTCTTGCCATCCAAATTTTGGCTGACTAATGATTCTACTGCTGTTGTAGCAACCTTTTCTAGTAATTCCCATGCTAAAGCTGATTGTTTAGCTTCATTTGTCTTTACCTTAGCTTCAAGCCAAGGTTTTACATAAGCCCAAGCAAAAGCAATAAAACTTACTAAAGCACCACTTGAGATCAACCAATCGATCACATCATTTGCTACTTTCATCACAATTCTTCCTTTCTAGTTCTTCTTTTAATCGAGTGTTTTCTTCTTGCAACTTCTCTAACTCGCTTTTCTTTTCGAGCTTATCCATTTTTTGTCTATTGTTCTCGTGTGCCGTGATCCATGCGACTAAGGCAGATCCCAAAGCACTGATCACGGCCACAAGTACTTGGTCGCTCATCTTACCACCCTTTCGCAAAAATCTCAGTCACCATTTCAGTCAGTACGAAAAATGCAAAAATTCCGGGAAAACCAATATAGACACCAACTAATGCATCTGTGATCGCAAATGACAAGAAAAATAACAGCCACACGCCTGTTAATAATCCCGTCATCACAGGACGATAAAACAGATGTTTAACATCCCATAAAGCATAGACCAAAGTCACCGTCCCTACTGCCGCAAGTAAAAAAACAAACGGCGGATCATCTAAAACTTCAAGATATCCATATCCGTCTAAACTAAATATCCCTGAACTACGTTTGACAATAAAATAAAGCGCCAGAGCATAAGTCTCTAACGCTTTAAATAACCAAAAACGATTCTTTTTTAAATTTTTGATCATGGTCTCATCCTTTCTCCGCCACTCCCACCCAACACCATGAATTATTCTGTGGCCGTTGTATCAGATTCATCTGTTTTCACATCATCAAACAACTCATCTTCTTGGTCAAATACATATTGACGAAAATCATTCATATCTTTCCGTACTTCACGTCGATTTTTTTCATAAAGTTCTTGATCATTAACATACGTATTGATCGTTGTAGTCCCGCCAGTCGATGATAATCGAGCATCAAAACGTACTACATCAGTACCATTGACCAATGATCGTCCCGTTAAATTGAGTGTTTTTTCTTTTTTTAACATGTTATTTGTCCTCCTTGATCTTTTCCAATTCATCCAGCAATAAATCATATGCATTAGCGTCATCACCAGATAAATCATACTCATATTCATTCAATGCATCATATAAAGCATGTAATTTATCATGGTATTCTGTGATGTCGATCACAGCTTTTTCGTCAAATAATTCAATAATCTCAGCTGTTACTTTTTCTCTAGCTTCTTCATCCTTAAATTTAACGTTATTATCTTCAATCAGTGGTTCGCCATTATCCCCAAGAATTAAATAAGGTTTACGCACATCATTTAAGTCATCATTCAACTCTTGTTCCTTTTTAGCTAAAAGCTTTAACAACTTTGAACGACCACGGCTAGCTTTTCCTCTGACTTTAATGCCATTTAAGAAATTCTTGATAATTGATAATTCTCCATTTTTTAAATGTTACTGTATTCATAATAGACCTCTCGTAATTCTAATATTCAATTTCTTTGTAATATGATACTCGCCCTTGATCAAGACTTACAGGTATTTTCCAGCCTTGTAAAGGAATCACTTTATCGTTAAAAATCAAGAATAGATCCCAATCACCGAACATTATTCCTGACTTCATCGAAGCTGAACCAATAGTTGGATAGCTATGTCCATTGTATTTAGTCGTAAAAAACCTTAGTGCCATTCCGTCACTTGGTTTTCCTGACGGATATACGATATCGTTAAATGTAACAGTATCATCAAAATTAAAACCTGCATTGCTGTTAGGTGGGGTCCACTCTTTCCGATACCACGAAAGTTTTATCAATGGATTCATATTATAGTTTCCATTATTTCTCGCAGCCCAAGCCATATAATCACCGCCACCATCAAGCCAAAAAAGAAGTCCTTGATAATTCGGGGGCATATTTTTCATACCTTGCCAACCAATACCTCCGATCGACTCTCCAACAGCTGTGATCTCCATTCCGTGACTATTAAATTCCGTTGTAGTATTACCATAAGTGACTCGCATCCCGCTGTAATCAATATTGACATAATTGCCGTAAGCACTACGCCAAAACGATTTTACAAACTCAGTCTTATTACCAGTTAACCGATTTACATCAAGATTAATGATTGATACTTTAGACGCATTCAACGTCCCCGCCGTTATTTTATCTGCTCTTAGATCAACGATCGCTGCATTAGGAATGAATGCTTTACCACTAAATGCTACCGTTTCAGCATCAAGATAGATTTTTTTAGACTGAATAAGGGTATGTCCAGCTTGCAAGTTGATCTGTGATAGTAATTCATTTTTTTGAACACGTAAATTGATAGCAGTATTTAATTCATTTTTTACTGCTGTGATCGCCACAGTTGTGTCTTCTGGTGCTGGTGAATAATCTGTTGGTTTGCTTCCTTGCTCAAGCTTCACGTTGCGAATAAACACACTTCCTTGAGGCTTAGGAGATGAGCCAACAAACCTACGTCCAACGATCACAGATTTTTTAAATTCTTCTGGTCTCACTTTGTAAGTGATCCAGTAGCGTTTCCAAGAATTTGTCAATGTGACTTCCCAAAAGCCATCCAATGGATTGGTGCGCTCTACGCCATTAGACTCGATCACACGCTCGACGGTATTATTTCCACCAAGATCACCATACCAAAAATAGTTGGCTATCTTTTGCCCACTATAATATGCTTTAGCCTCAAAAGATAGAGTATACGTTTCTTTGTCAATATTTTTAGTCGTATTATATCTAACACCTTCTTGATAACCTACTGTCGGCGCTAAAATAATTTCCATTTCTGAACTCGTTTTTGCTAGTAAGTTAGTTCCACCAATAGCTAAGTTAGTTAGTTCTAATTGCCATTGATCAGCCTTTTGGTTCACATAAGACATATCAGCTTTATTAGCAACGATAGAGCCTATCTCATTAGCCCGCTGATCAACGTATGATCTGTCCGCCTTATTTGCAACAACTGCATTGATCTTATCAACTTCAATATTTAAACTAGCATATCTATTTTCGACATCTTTAGGCGCTGGTCCCCATCTTAGATCTTTGTTCCCTTCAACTAACATGACTTCATGAAAAAGAAGAAACATAGTTAGACATCAACATTAAATGCAAGCTCAGCATTGTCAATATACCTGTTAAATGTAACATGCTTGTACTCCGCACTTGAGACAGACAATCTACCGCCTTGAATAAATTGTGATTCTTTAGCGACATTGCCTTCTGCCACGTAAGAAGATATTATACTCCACTGTTTAAGAATAAAGCAACATAACTAAGTGTATATGGTATAGGCTTGATCGCAAAGCTGACTAACAGCAGCGGTAATTAGTAGTTGAATATAACAAAAATAATACTATAAAGTAAAAAAAAAAGACAGTCCATGCAACTGTCTGTTTCACTTGCATTTGAATTAGTATTAGATTTGCTCACGATTTTTAAATCATTGAGCTTACGTCAACCGCTGATACACTTGCTCGAATACCATCGCCGTCTGAACCAATTCTGTGATTAACAACTTCAATGTCTAAAACTAGCATAGCTAAGATTGCAAAGCTTTCATCGAATAATCAAATTCGACCCAACTTCAGAAAAGAGCATTGTTAAGCTGTTTTTTTTTAGCATCTTTCGCATTTTTTATTGCACCATTTATCGCAGGCATTAAACCGTCAAATGATGATTGCATCTCATTATGAACTTGATTGTATTTTGCGGAAATACTATCTGCCAATTCTTTGTAGTAATAATCAACAGTATCTTGAGTAGCAGAATTTTTTTGAAGATCCATGAAGGATCGATAAACACTATCTGCTGAATATTGCGCATTTTTTGCGTCATTAAATGCTTGATCTGCTTGTGATCTTACATCTTCAATGTCCGATAGTGCTTTATCAACTTCTTTTTTAGTGGTATTCAACTCAGCTGTACTTAAGATAAGTTCCCAGTTTCCATTTTTCCAAACATAATATTCTGTTTCACCGTTCCCAAGATCAAGAAATAAATTATCACCCTCAGATGCAATCGTTGGTTTGACATTAGAATAAAAATTTTTGTTCTTTCCATTTGCTGACGTCAAAGCGATATTAGCCACTCGTGACGTTTCTTCTTGAGCTTCTTTGACTGATGCAACGTAATTTGTTAGACTTTTTTCACTAAAGTCATCGCCCAGCTCGATCACATTATTATTTTTATCCAATAGATCATGTTCTACTTTATAGACACGGGTGAAATATTCAATGTTCAACTCATGTCTGATAATCGCAACTGTATCACCTAGGCCAAGATCTCCAATATCTAATGCGCTTGCCTTAAAAGATACTTTAGGTCGTTTAGCTACTTGCAATGCTGCCCACGTTGCATTGATCAGCTGATTAACATCTTCAATATCTTCAAACACAGCAATACCAATGCGTGGTTTACCATCATCAAAACCATAAAGTTTAGTTGCTTCCTTATCTTCAACATAATCTTGCCCAGCAGGTTTGTCTGTTGGATGACCATTTGCCTTACTCCAGATAACATCAGTAAACATGATACGGCGACCATAACCATCAACAGTATCATCATTACCATCATCTAGCTGTTCGCCTTTCCCACGTCCTACAAGCGCCGTAACAAGATCCTCGCTTGATTCTTCACGAGTCACACTCAACAGATTAGATCCATACTCAAAACGCTTGCCTGTACGTTCTCCTTGCTGGCTGTATAAATTAACTTGTCGTCTAGCAATTTTGTTTGTGATCGGATCAATAATAACTGTAAATGTTAGTTCGATATTGAACAGCTCCACAACTTTTTGAATAGCTTCCAGTGTTGAAATGTAGTAAAAATTAGTCCGTTTTCGTGTGGTTTCTTCGCTATATCCAACTTCCCAACGTGTTCCATTCAAAGCAATTCGCAACATCTCACTAGCCGTTTTATCTTGCGGTCTAACATCTTTGATATATGCATAACTTTTCAATTCATCATAAGCTGACTCAATACATGTGTATTCAATGCGATCATCTTTGACACTTTCAGAAATGATTCTAAACATCAAAAAAGCATCCCCACGGGTTGCAGGAATGCAGACAAAATAGATACTGTTTGCTAAACGCTTATCTTGAACTAAGCTAAACGACAATTTATCCGCTGCGTTGATCTCTTCTGTCATCTTTGCTTCGATAATCCCATCAGAAATCGCTTTGATGATATTTTGTTGTTTATCAAGTAGGTACATGATCATAAGCGCTTCACCTCGTAAATCATTTTGAACTTTTCCAATAGCATTGAGTGTGATCGTTGTTCCATTTTGAATATAAAAATCACTAAAGTTAGACGATAGCTTCAACCCCATCAAATGCTGAGTCGTGTTGAGCTTGACAGCCAATTTTGTAAAGTCGATCGTCAATTTTGTTCCAGCTCCGATAGTTTCATTGAAAGTAAATACCTTAGAAGCATTGGTACGCATTTCAAATTTAGAAATAGTGCTATTTGGTGTAAACTCAATAAGTTTTGGTATTTGTTGATACGTTAGTTCGGGATCTAAAATACTTGTTGATGTTCCAGTAATTTCAATCGTTTTTGGCAAACTGTATTTATACGGGTCAGCACAAACGATCTCGATTTTTCCAGTCGTGCTAAATAACGGCTTATCTAAACTGATACTTTCGATCGTACCGATATAGTGATAACCCTGTTCATCAGCAAACTTAACTTCAACATTAGCTGCATACGTCAATTGATTTAACTTAGCCAAGACTTCGTTATATCGTTCGATCGTATTACACAGCAATCTAAAAGTAACTGTGATTTTTCGTTCCTTGATACGTGAGTTAAGATATAGGCTACCGTCTCCAACACGTTCAGGAGCGTTTATTTGCCGTTCAAAACCACCACGACCTTCTACAACTAAAGTTTCGAATTCTGGAATTTCACGATCTAGCCACTTACCCGCATAACAGATCGCTTCAAGTGGCAAAGACGAGCTAGGCTCTGCTCGTGGTTGTAAATCTCTAAAATCATACATAATTATTTCCTCCATACAAAAAAGTCAGTAGATACATCAAGGTATGAGTATCAACTGACTTTGATTTTTGTTATAATTGAGATTGCGCATGTCCCTCATGTGCAAATACCGACGAAACGGGTGATTTTTTTATCCCAATTTTTGTCTACGGTGTTTGCTATGAGCACACGGCCATGTGCTCGGGTCGAAACACCGAAAGTTCTGTTTGATAGCATGACCCAGCTATCGTGTAATTCCTTAACTACACGTTAATGATAGCACAAACGAACTAAATTTCAAAGGGGGCGCTTGTCGTCCTCCTTTTTGTTTAGAATTTATAGTTACGAGTCAAACTAGCTTGTGATCCTTGTTCACGGCTAATATCTGCAACAAAAGCACCGTAATCAGTCCCGCCGAGCGAAACGTTAATATAAGCTGGTTGCTGATTCAAGCTTAATTCGTGAGTCAAATTGCTATCTACACTACCTGTAAGCTTTCCGTTGACCGCTGTTAGTGATCTTGTGAAGTCTGTTGTATCAACTGCCGGAACAGCGAACATAGAAGCTTCTGCTAGCTTGTCTGATGCTTTTTCAACGATTGATAGGTTATCAATCATACCAACCGCTAAACCAGCTGGAACAAAGCGCCCTACCTTGTCACGCATTACACGAGAAGGTGATTAATACCCAAAGCTTCCTTTGCAGCATCGAATGCACTTTTAGCCATATCAACAGCAGCACTAACAGCTTTTCCGATAGCGCCTTTGATACCTCTAACAAATCCCATAACAAAATCTTTACCAGCACTTACCATATCATTTGCAACTCTTTTAACAGCGTCTAAAGCATCTTTGATACCGTCGGACGTCACTTGCTTTGCAGTTTCCCATCCACGAGAAAATGCACTTTTTATATCCTCCATTGTGTTTGAAATTGTTGACTTAATAGTGTCTATTGTATTTGAAATGACAGATTTAATCCCATCCCAAATACTAGACGTCACACTCTTGATAGCTTCCCAAACAGCAGTAACAATAGCTTTGATCGTATTCAAGATACCTTCAATAATGCTTCTTATTACTGAAAGTGTTGATTCGATCACTGATTTAATAGCATCCCAAATAGTATCCGCAGCATTTCTTAGATGTTCTAAAGCTCCTTGCCAATTACCTTTGATAGCTTCTGTAGCCGCTTGAATTATTTCAGCTAAAGCATTAAGAACAGCTGAAATAATCGTAACTATGTTATTCCAAACTGTTTGAGCAATCAATACAATAGTATTCCAAATATTAGACCAAGTAGTCTGAATAGTTGTAATACCTGTTTGTATCGTTTCACCCAAACTTGTGATAGCCATTTGAACATACGACTTGATACTTTCCCAAACACTTGTGACTACTGATACAAGTGTATTCCAAACATTTGTCGCCACATTAACTACTGATTGCCACAACCCAGACATAAATTCGGAAAAGCCATTCCAAAGCATTTTTATTGTTTCAATAATTGGCGTCATGAAAGCAACAATGCTTTGCCAAACAGTCGTTGCTATTTCAACAATCCCTTGCCAAAGATTGGAGAAAAACTCTGTCATTGTATTCCAAGCAGTCTTAATCGCTTCAATGATTGGTGTCATGAATTCAACCAAGCCATTCCAAATATTAACTGCAAGATCAACAATAGCTTGCCACAGTGTAACAAAGAACTCTTTCAACGCATCCCACAAGTTTTTGAAAGCGTCGATAATTGGTGCGATCGCTTCTAAAAAGCTATTCCAAATAGGGACAGCAAAATCAACGATCCCTTGCCAAAGATTAGAAAAGAATTCTACAATACCATTCCAAGCGCTTTTCACCTTATCGACAGCACTTGAAAAAGCTTGTACTATTGCCTCCCAAACAACAGACGCAAGTTCTTTCAACTTGTTCCAAGCATCTGACAACCAAGAAACAAAGCTAGCCCAGATTTGCTGACCCATTTTCGTTTTGGTAAAAAACAATACCAGAGCAGTGATAACTGCAGCAATCGCAGCAATTATCAATACAAATGGGTTTAACGCCATAACAGCATTAAATGCGGCTTGTACAGCTGTCGCTATTTTCACTACAACGTTGTATGCTAACAATGCTGTTTTAGCGATAATTGACGTTTTTGATAGCATTTGTAACGCCAATAACGCTGATTGTGATCCTTTTGCAATTCCGATTAAAGCTCTTGAAACGTTAACAAAACTTCTTACACCACTACCAAATAATTTGATTGCTCTAATGCCACCGCTCAATGCACCCCCGATTTTTTGCGCATTAGTCAGAAAGCCACCAACAGCCGTCATAGCTGTTCCAATTGCAGGGCTAAGTCCGATAAAGCCACGAATAGCCTTCGCTGTTGAATCGTTAGAAGTTGTGGCCCATTGCAGAAAATCATTTCCGGAACCAATCAAAGAGCCATTTATCTTCTTAGCTCCAGCCATTGACGTTTTCATCAAGTTGTCCCAGTTACCACCTAATTGTTCAAGTGATGATCCAACGTTTTGTTGCATTTCCTTAGCCTGTTCGTCTAAGTTTTTGTTTGCAGTCTTTGTTGATCCTGCGTACTCTTCGATTGCTTTAGCTGCAGCATTCCAACTAGTTGTTGTGTTATCTGTTTCGTCAGCAACAGCTTTCATAAGTGTACGCATAACTTTCATACCATCTTGGCCAAACATAGCTTTTAGAGCAGCATCTTGTTGCTCTTTGCCAAGATTTTTAAGCGCTCCAGAAAGCTCACTGGCAACTTGTGGAATAGGTTTCATGTTACCTTCTGCGTCACGGAAAGAAATACCTAACTCTTCCATGTAGCCACGAGATTTTTTAGTTGGTGATTGCATTTGTACGATCGCATGATTTAAGTTATCGGCTGCTTGTGCTGAACTCATACCAGTGTTAGTAAGCAAGCCAATAGCGTTAGCTGTATCTTGCATACTGTAACCAGCAGATGCTGCAGTCGGTCCAATGCTCGATAAAGCTTGTTGCATACTTTCGATAGACGCATTAGACTGGTTAGCAACCTGCACTAAGATACCTGCTGCTTGCTCTGGTGACTTGAGACTCTTACCCCAGATATTCATTGACTGCTGAACAACAGATGCTGTCGTTTCTAAATCAGCACCCGCCGCAGTAGCAGCTTTAGCGATAGCAGGAAATCGTTGTTTGATTGTTTCAATAGAAGCGCCGTCACGGGCCATAGCAACCATAGCATTTGCAGCATCTTGAGCGCTGATTGGTAATTCAGCACCCATTTTATTAGCGACTTTAGCTAATCCATCAATGTCTTTAGCAGTACCACCCGCAATGACTGCAGCTTGGTTAAGTGAGTATTCAAAGTCACCATAACCTTTAAGAGCGCTAACTCCCATAGCAGTTGTAGCCGCTCCCGCATAAGTCATTGCTTTACCAATGCCACCCATCTTATCTTGAACAGTTTTACCAAGCGATTCAGTAGATTTAGTAGCTTTATCCATTGCGGAAGAAAAGCCACGATCGACAGCACTAAGAATTGCAGTAATACTATAACTTTGTGCCATGACTTCCCCTCCTCAATCGTTCAAATTCAGCTAATCTAGCATTGATAAGATCACGACGTTTTTTCTCTTTGACTTTTTCGGTACGTGGCTTGTAGTCTTCTTCAAACTCATCACGCAATACGTCGATCATTTCCATAGCATCAAAGAAATCAGTAAATTTCTTGTATTTAGGCTTTGGATGTTTAGCATTACCTGTTGTGGCTTGAACCGTCTGGTTAAACCACGCCAACAAAGCCAATTTTTCTTGTTCTTTTATCTGCTTAAGTTGATAAGCTTCGATTCGCAAATTATACTCATCAAACGTCATATCTTCGATTTTTCTAATATCAGAAAAACCTAGATAAGCCAACGAATTCAACATTATCTCATGATACTGTTGATCTCCAGATTGGTTATCTAGGCTTTTAGGTTTTTTGCTGCAACTTTCACAGCGTTGGCTTTCAACATTTCTTTTGTGACATCATCAAATAGTTTCTCGATCTTCGCATAACCATCTAAGAAATCATCAATTTCTGTCATCGCTGGTCGGGGCGTACTTCCATAAGAAGCAGCATAGATAACGTTGCTCAACGCCACAGGATCATACGCTTGTAACGCTGGAATAGCCTTAGTCAAAGCCATTCCCATATTAAAGCTACCAGTATCAACACCACCAACTTTATCTAATTCACGTACAAAGCGAACACCGAATTTTAACTCAACATCTTTTTCATTAATTTTCAAAATCATTTTTTAACCCTCCGTATTGATCCCAGCGTCAGCTTCTTTCCAAGCTGTGCCAGTAGTTTCATTTTCACCCATTGCTTCTAAGCCACGATAAACATATTCGATAGCTTCTTGCGCTGATTGTGGTAATGTGGTCCACCCACGTTTTGGAGTGCCATCAACACCAAATGAAATTTCACGAGTCGATAGATCATCAACGTCATTATCATTGCTATCTTCTGATACGATCGCACGACCATAGAACGAGAAATACTGTCCTTGTGCGTTCTTTCGTCCTGTATAAATAATCCAGAACTCTAACTCATCGCCATCGAACAAACTATCTTGTAAAGCATCTACGATAGCAGATGTGTTATTGATAAACTCCACACTTAGATCCGTTTCGATACCGCCTGCAGTTGTCACTGGGCCTGACTTTGTTTGTGTCGTATCTGAGTCCCGACTAGGTCCAAAGCTTAATGACGTTTGAAACGGGATCAACTTGCCTTCGCTTGTCTTAGCATCTTTCAACTTGCGAACAAAGAGAAAAGTATCTTTCCCATGTAATGTTTTAATATTTTCTGCCATTTTTAGTCACACTCCTATTAACTGTATTGAATTTCTAACTCTAAAATCCCATGAATCAACGGAATATCTGTCGTATTATCACCAACGATCTGGCTTTCACTATTTACGACTGTATACGTAAAATGTGTCGTTTTTCTGTGATGCTGGATCACATTTAATAAATCATTCAAGATCCTTGACACTTCAAATCGACGATTATGCTCTGCATACACATCAAGTTGAATATGCGTTTTACCTAAAAATCGAGTCTTAGTGATTCTATCGATATTTTGCTGATAACCGACGTAAACAAAAGGATATGCTTGACTTTCATCTGGTAAATAGTCGAAAGTCGCATATCCTGATTCATTTGATAATTCTATAATCTTCTCAAAAATCTCTTGATATGGGTCTATCATTTAACCAACCCTTTCAGTTTCGAGATAAACACTTCTTTTTCGCTCTCAAAAGGCTTTTTCAGATAGTGCCGAGCTGGAAGTTTACGTGTTCCGTACTCTTGATAAGCAGCGTATTCAGTATCATAGCTGACTTGACCTTCTAGGCCCTCGCTAATAATCTTCTGCGTCATACTACGCTTTAACGTACCACCACGATAGCCTTTTGGGGGCTTTGTGTTGACCGGGTATCTTTTCCCCCAACCAACGGGTACAAGTTGCTGACTACCACGAGCAACATTGATCGTTGAACTCTTAACGATACCCTTAACTCGCTTTAAATTTTTGTTAGATAGTAAGGCGTCAATTAGTTTATCGTCGCCTTCGATCTCGACTCTATAATCTCCCATGA